>ERZ1066120.193-NODE-193-length-63007-cov-22.687190_pt1 | contig 63007 bp, 44 predicted proteins | sample MGYA00382767_ERZ1066120 | MGnify/ENA primary metagenome ERZ1066120 (study PRJEB33369, sample SAMEA5778350) | biofilm metagenome | biome: Industrial cooling water; feature: Water cooling tower basin; material: Biofilm | place: United Arab Emirates | collected... | reverse complement strand
ACTGTCCACTGTCCACTGTCCACTGTCAACTGTCCACTGTCCACTGTCCACTGTTTAATTTCTGCTTTTTAAAATTAACTCTGATAAAATCCCAGCAATATTCCAAGCATCATCCGCACCGCGATGGTGAGTTCCTTCGAGTGGCATATCGAGTAATTCTAACGCTTCATCCATGCCAACTTCATGAGGCAAGGCATGGATAACGGCAAACAAATTTTTAACATTTATATGACTGACGCCGAAGGGATAGTTTACTTTTTGAGATTGGCATTGCCTTTCAAATTGACGCCTGTCATAATCGCCATAGCTTGCCCATACTCGATCTTTAGAAAAATATTGCTGTCTCAGAATAGAACAAGCTGCGCTAAAGCTAATTCCTCCATCAACTTGTTCTTGAGTTAAAGTGGTTAATTTAGTGCAGAATTTACTAACTTTTGACCGTTCTGGTTTGACTAAAATACTTCTTTTTTCTAATCTTTCTCCCGCAGCAATATCTAAAGTGCAGATGCCGATTTCGATAATTTCATTTTCCTCGCCAGTCGGCGGAGAACCTTCCCAGCAAGTAGCTTCGATATCAATAACCAGGATTTGATCGAGTTTCTTAGCCAAGGTAAATTCATCCTTTCATTTCTTTCACTTTTTCCCGAAATTCCAAAGCTGCTTCTAGAGGATTGGGTACAACTGCATATTGTGCTAACAAGTTCATATCCAAATTTGGCAACACCTCGCTGCGGTCAATTTTTTCATAACTTTCATTCCGCAGGGCATAAATTTCAAACTTATTTTTCTTAAAAAACCAAACTTCTCTTACTCCCAAACGTTTGTAAACTTCTAACTTATCAAGTCCACCACTACTTACAACTACTTCAATCGCAATATCAGGAACCTCTTTATCTTCTCCGATGCAGTAAGATTCATCAGGTTCTGTACCTCCTCTTTTTTCTTCTTTGCGAAAGGTTGTAGAACCCAAAGGAAAGTAAGGAATGCGCTTTTCTTGACAGTAAATTTCCACTAAAGAACCAATATTACTTTTATTGCGTTCGTGACGCCGACTGGGTGACACAAGTTCTATTACTCCATCTAAATAAGTGACGCGATACCGGAGACTATCTCCCAATTCATCCAGTAAGCTTTCGTATCCTTCCCAACTAACACCGCTGACGATCTGCCTTTCTTCAGGATCTTCAGCTTGTAAACGTTCCGATAAATCTTGAAGCAATACCATATAAGCTGCCAATACACAATTTCTGCTAGATCGATTCTAGCTTTAGAAACCCGGTTTCTTTAAGAAACCGGGTTTCTTATGCACTACTTAAATAATGCTCTCAGTCCCTCATTTCTCCGCAAGGCTACCTTTGTCCGCTGGCGCATTTCCGCGCGTTCTATAATCCGATTCAGCAACTCAGTATAAAGTAACGGCGGTTCTGATTTCACCCACAAATAAAACGACAAAGACCCAGGCAGCGTATTAATCTCGTTCAAATAAATTTGAGCCGTAGTGGAATCAATAATAAAATCAATTCGCGCCACGCCAGAACAACCGAGAACTTTAAATGCTTTCACCGCATATTCAATCGCCGCCTGCTTTAATTCCACGTTCAAATCTTTTGGATCGATTACCCGCGTTAAACTCGCCATCCCCTGAGATTCGCCTGCTTGTTTGTTGCCTTCGCCTCTCAAATATTTATCTTCATAAGTCAATACTCCAGAGGTTGATACGGGCATTTCTACCACCGATGCAACGGGTTCATCATCCTCTAAAACCGCTACATTGATTTCCAAAATATCTTTGACGCAGGGTTCTACAATTGCCTGGGAATCGTATCGGAAAGTATTCACTAACGCCGCATTTAAACCGGCGATATCGCTGGCGACAGAAATACCAATACTCGACCCTAAATTGCAGGGTTTGATGAATAGGGGAAATTGTTCTAAACCAGGGGTGGATAATATGCGATCGCGCACCAAAGTTAAACTCTTTCTCGCTTCATCTCGATGCACTACCGTCGCCGGTAAAACAGGTATTCCATGCGCCGCTAAATGGGTTTTACACTGATATTTATTCATCCCCAAAGCCGCAGAAAGCACGCCGCACCCGGTATAAGCTACATCTGCCATTTCCATCAATCCTTGGATGCAGCCATCTTCCCCATAAGTGCCGTGAAATGCCAGAAAATAAATATCAACCGGAATCACTTCGCCGTGTTTTTTTGGCTGCAATACTGTTAAGCCACCAATCCGAGGTACGGGTAAAAGCGTCACTTCTTGAACTTGGGAAAGGGAAGCGGGTAATTTTTTGTAGAACTCTTTATTTAACAGCGCCTCCCCCGTATACCACCTGCCAGATTGGGCGATGTAGACGGGAATGGGACGATATCGTTCTACATCCAGAACGTTGATCAATTGCAATGCAGTAATGACGGATATTTCATGTTCCACCGATCTGCCGCCGAATAATACTGCTAAATTTTTGATCTGTTCTTTCATCCTGTTTTCCCTCTTCCCATCTAAAGTCTTTGATTAGAATCTCACCGCAGCTTCGTAAAGATCCGGCAGATCGTTTTCAATCAGAACTACATCGCCTTGCTTACGGTTTTCCTTGAGATAAGATAAGGCACTATCTCGATTTTCAAACTGTAGCAGTTGTTCTTCTTTTATCCCACCTTGGCGCAATCCTTCAACTAGCGCTTTGCGGTTTGTATCGCCAACAACGGCAACTAAGTCGCAAACTCCGGCGGCTTCTTTGGCTATTTTGCTGTTTTCTTCGTTTTGTAGTTCTCCTAGTTCAATCATTCCGGGAGTAACTAAGATTTTGCGTCCGCCTGGAATCGCTTCTAAAACCTCTAAAGCGGCTTTAAAACCCGTGGGATTCGAGTTATAAGAATCATCCAGTAACACTCCATCACCTTGTTTCACCAAGTTTAAGCGGTGTTTTTCCGGTTCCAGGTTGTAAATTGCTGCCAAAATGTACTCTGGGTCATATCCCAAGGCGCAAGCCATCGTAAAGGCGGCTAAAATATTCGACAGCATCGGTTTACCCAACATTTTGGTAAACCCTTTGTATTCTTTTCCTTCCCAATGAATTGTAAAGTGAGTTCCGGATTCGGAAGGTTGAATATCGGTCATCCAGCAATCTAAATGGCCTTTGTCTAATTCCAGACCATACACTAACGTGATGCGCTTTTTAAATTCGCCCCAAACTCTTCTAGCGCCTTCGTTATCTCCGTTACAAACTAAGATGCCATCTTGGGGTACGGCTTGGGGTAGTTCGGTTTTGGATAAATAAATATTTTCCAAACTGCCAAACCGATCTAAATGCATCAATCCCACGGCGGTAATAATTCCGGCTTTGGGTGGGGTTAAATTGCACAGTCGGGTTACCGAACCGCGTTTATAAGCTGCCATTTCAATTACGGCATAATGATGTTCTGGCACCAATCTTTCCCGAATTTCGCGGGTAATTCCCATCGGCGTGTTGATGCTTCCAGGAGGCCAAAACGTCGGTTCAACGCATTCTAGAATTTTCGCCAAAATTGATTTGGTGCTGGTTTTTCCGTAGCTACCGCTGATGCCGATGACGTAAGGATCGACTTTTCCTAAAATAGTTTTAGCTTCTTGCATAAAACCATCTTGGATGCGTTTTTCCCCAGGCCATAAAATACCGTTGCCTGCTATTAACCAGGCAAATGTTGTCTGGAAAAAGATGATTTGTACTAACCAAAACCAACCTACGGCGACTGGTGTGGCGTTGTGGAAGAATCCAGCAGCAACTAAAAGAATTGCTATGGTGTAAATCACCAGCGCTACCCGATATATCCGCGTTACCCTTTGGGTCATTTTCAGCGTCAATTTGCCTACTTTGCAAGGATCTTCTTCTCTGAAGGCGATGATTCCCAATATCGCCGCGGCAACGATACTGATAGGCAAGGCAAGGGGTAGGTTTAATTCGGCAACTCCCAAAGTCGCCAACCCTGCTGTAATGGCTACAACAGTTCCCCTAGAATCGAAGGCGCGTTTTTCTAGCCACCAGCGGGTAAACCGATCCGGATAATATTCTTCTTGCTGGAAATAACGCATGTATCGCAACGAACGGCGCACGAAAAACAAGATGCTGCCGGTTGCGATCGCAATTATCGATAGCTTGTCCAAATCAAACATGGCTTACTTGCTTTTGAACTGATGAATCTGTTTCCGTAATTTCTCGCAGAAACTGTTTGACATAATACGCACAAAGGTGCGATCCTTCGCCGCGAAATAGAAAATGATCTCGCCCCGCTAGGGGAATTAATTTGCTGTTGGGGATTATTTGCTTATACCTGTGTCCCATTTCTATCGGCGTTTCCGTATCCGATTCGCCCCAAATTAATAGCGTCGGTTTTTCGATGCGCGATGCTTCTTCTGTCAGATCTTCGTTGACGGTTTTAACTAAAGTACCGCGCAAAATTCCCGCGTTTTTGTAGTCCCGCGAACCAAAGCGATCGCTGTGCCACTCTTTCAACCGTTCTCCGTATACTGGTATCAGTCCGAACACTTGCCGCAGCGTTCTGATGTATTTACTTCTCATCTGCTGGGAGAAATTCCGCTGCCGTTGCAGTCCTCCAGAATTGATTAAAACCAAACTTCTTACCCGAACAGGATATCGACTTGCTAACCGGATGGATACTCTACCACCAAATGAATGTCCTAGCAAGTCTACCTGCGCCAATCCCTGCTCATCCATATACTGGAGAATCCTTTCTGCATACTGGATAGTATCCCAATCTTGGGGCGGCGGGGCAGATTTACCAAAGCCGGGAAGATCGATCAGGTGAACCTCTGCCTCTCTTGCCAGCAATTCTCCCAGCGGTTGTAAGGATTCTAGCGTTTGTCCCCAACCGTGAAGCAATAAAATTGGATTTCCCGTTGAGCCAAACTTAATAACGTTTAAAGATTCTTTATCCATCCTCTAAATCCTTCTGATGGTAGATGCCTGGGGCGACCTACCAAGGTAAAGTAAGCGATTTTCCCCGCGTGCGATAGTTGGGGGTCGCTCGTAACTTAACAGAATCTTTAAGGAAAATCTAGACTTTTTGTTGGGATCTTCACGAAGCCTCAACACACGAACGCCTGCTGCTTGTGTAATTCTGGAAGTACAGAGCCGCATATTGTGACAAGCAATACAGGGGGTTCTGCCCATCAAAGACTAGAGTTGAACGAGGAAACCTTGATGCAACCTAGTAAGTCAATTGATCTCATTAGAGATATTAGATGAGGCCGGATCAACTGCATAGCGTTACAGTGATACCAATCACAGGTTTCTGCTATAGTGTCGAGTTAGGGTGAATCAGATGTCCAAGTTGAAGATAGTGGGGACATTTTGCATTAATTCGCAGGAGCTGGCTGAGTATTTTAAATCAGCCTCGATCTATCAAGCAGTGGTTAATGCGATCGCAGGGTGCAATCAGATTAATTTAGGTGCGTTTGCCAGCCGATTTATTATTCAATCGGAATAATTTTGCTTACTCAAGCCCGCTCAAACCCAACTTTATAAAGTGATAACAGGATATGGCGCAAGTAAGTTCTTTGGTAGCGCAAGAACATACGCCCAGGTAAGGAAGAGGGAACAAAAGTGATTGCCTGGAAAGATACCTACATGCGGCAAAGCCGCCCGGAAGAACAAAAGCTGTACAAACACCTGCTCCATTGCGTGCAGGTGGAATCTCCACCTCAGCTAATTGAGCGCTTTCGCAGCTTGTTCGTTGATGGAGTAAGCTATCCCAATGCCGAAATTTTGGCGGCACTAGACGAGATTGCTGACTCTAAACTAGCCGAGCAGGAATTTAAATATGTCCTGAATCGCTGCTGCCATATTCTGATCAACCGCTGGCAAATGCAACCTCACATGACTGCTGCTATTCCCGAATTGGTGGCTTTGTTTGAAAGCCGCCCTGCGGGTATGGGGATCTATTCTCCTCGTTATCGCTCCATCAGGCGCTTGCACGAACTGTTAAAGCTTTTCACCGAGAGCGAGCAATATTTAACCCTCCGACGTTTATCCCAGGTAATTGCCGATCGGACAACGGAAGGTAGTGCGGATGGCAAATCTCATTTAGGCATGTTAATTCGTCGCTATCCCTACTTGTACGAGCATTGTCTTTTAAGCGAAGACAGTACCTACGAGCATCAACAAGCGATTCGGCACATGCAAGCTGAGGCGCAGCGGCAATTTGAAGTCGATCTCAATCAGTACGTCACTTATCAGATCCGGCAAAGTCAGCAGCGAGTGCCAACTAATGGAGCGGGAGCCAAACCATCGATCGCGCCGGTGAAAAATCCCACCTTGTTGAGCGATCGCGAACTTTTCTCTGGCATTAAACAATATAGTGGCAAGGTGGAAGGCTCCTACACTTACCGGGATCTCGCCCAAACTTTCCTGACTCACAGCAGCCATACGCCCTCTTTCCGCACGTTTAAGGGCGAACTCTATTCCTACCTCGTTTCCTCTATCGATCCAGCCTACGGCAAGCGTCAGTTTAACAATCGCCTCTATAACCACCTGCAAAACATCCTGCCCCACAATGATTCCCAACCATTTAACGAATTTTTGCTGCTGAGAACTTGCAGCCATTTGTTGAACTTCTTGGTGGTAGACAGCCGCCAGCAGCCTCAACACTTCGTGTTTATTGACCTCATTTCCAACACCGGCATTAATTTTACAATTGGTCTTTTACTCAAAATTGTGCTAATTTGCCGCAAAGTCAAACCCTACCTAGAAAAGCGTTTTTCGATTTTGTTTAACCACTACGAGGGGTGCGGCACCGATGGCGTGATCTGGCTGATCCAAGCCCTAGAAAACTTAAATGTTGCTCTCAGCATCCATTTTGGTGCGGTAGACTTGTCCTACCTCAAGCAACTCAGGCAGGTGTAACTCTCAAGACTAACACAGTCGCCACGCCGATCCCAACCCCAGAGGCTAAAACCTTTTGACAGGTTGAATAAGTCGTCAAAATTTTGGCTATAATTCTTCAAAGTTGTCTAAAGTCAGCAAAAACTGAAGCGTCCACAGGAGAATCTGGACAACTTTTGATTTGACTAGGATGGTTTACCTCCCAATCAACCCCTGTGGCGATCTAGTACGTGCGGCAAGCGCGGAATTTACGCCTGTGGACAAGAAGGAGCCGACTCTCTTGGTTGAAACAGGAAGCAAACGTCAAATTAAGCGGAATACTTGATTTGAGTAAGTTTTGTCTTGCATAAAACAGCAGCCGACTTTCTTGGTAGAAGCAGCAAGGGCAAGTCTTTTGTAACGGTAGCTTCCAGCGCCCCATAGAATGGGGTCAGGGCTTAACTAATTTGTCGTAGAGCGGAGTAGCAAGAATGACCCAAGTGGTTTTAGGTGAAAATGAAGGGCTTGAATCAGCATTGCGTCGATTTAAGCGTCAAGTCTCAAGAGCCGGGATTTTGGCTGATGTCAAAAATCATCGGCACTTTGAAACCCCGCTGGAGAAACGCAAGCGTAAAGCCACTGCCGCTAGACGCAAAAAACGTATGCGCTAGGGCGTGGCTCAATTTTGCTAGTCGGTAATAGCTAATCGATTTAAATTTTGACTTTAGGGACGAAGCACGAGCTTAAAGAGCTTAAAGATTTTTCAGCTCGATCGAGAATTATATTCGATCTCATGCTTCGCCCCTAATACCTACTTTGGGAGCAACTGTCTTTGGAACTGTGCGGTTGTTGTAAAGGCTCATGGCTTTTTCCACGCCTTGCTTGAGGCTCACTTCCACTGCTTCCACCACCAGTTGCAGGATTTCTGCCATCATCTCGGTTTCCCCGGCGTTAAAACGTCCGAGAACGAAGGAAACGGTGTCTTTATCGTTTTTGGTGTCTGGGGTTTGAGGTTTGCCAATGCCGATCCGCAATCTGGGGAAGTTTTGCGTTCCTAAGTGAGCGATCGCTGACTTCATCCCATTATGTCCCCCCGCCGACCCCGATAACCGCAGTCGCATCTTCCCCAAGGGCAAATCCATATCATCGTAAATCGCCAACACAGACTCTGGTGGCAATTTATACCAATCTATCGCCGCGCGCATCGCTTGCCCCGAAAGATTCATATAGGTAAGTGGCTTAAGTAAGCGTATTTTTTTTGACCCAGAACCCAGCCCTTCCCCGAATAAACCCTGAAACTTGCGATTTTCCGATAAAGAAATTTGCCACCGATGTGCCAAGGCATCAACCGCAGCAAAGCCAACGTTGTGCCGCGTTTGCTCGTATTTAGAGCCAGGATTTCCCAAACCAACAATTAACTGGGGAATCACCAAAGCAGGGGCGGTATCTGCCGATTTCATACATTTTCCTTCAGGACTAGCCGTTATTCTCTGCTTTATTGGCGGTAACTTCCGCAGATTTCACCGGAGTAGGGTTTTTGACGGCTTGCTCTAACTGCTGAGCTTCCCGCTTAAACTCATTCTCAAACTCGCTAGACGCTTGCTGAAATCCGCGAATTGCCTTACCCAAACTGCGACCAATTTCCGGCAACTTCTTCGGGCCAAAAATTAACAGCGCTAATACTAAAATTACTGCCATCTCCGGCAGGCCAATGCCAAAAATATTCACGTAAACCTCCTAAGTTTAGAAGCCCTGTCGCTTCAGCGCAGGGAGGAAAAACCAGCAAGCGGCTAAAGCCGCCGTCAATCTTTCAGGATCTGCACGATTTCTAGTGTAGAATAATACGTAATCACATGTGAGGTTTTTTGATTCGTGGAACAAGTGCTGACCATAGTTTGCAAGCTTCGACCAAGCGTCGAGCAGGCATCGCAAATTGATGCTTTGTTGCAAGCGTTTGCGGATGGTTGCAACTATGCCAATCAGATTGTTAAAGCTGGTGTTACCAGCAAAAGCACGATTCAGAGTCAGGTCTATCAAGACTTGAGAAATAAGTTTCAACTGAGCGCAAACCAAGCTGTAAGAGTCTGTGCAAGAGTTGGGGTCAATCGAAAAACCGCAAAGCAAAAGAACAAACCTGTCAAGGCTTTTAAGCCAACATCGGCGGATTACGATGCCCGAATCTTCTCCTTTCGGGAAAAAGATTGGACGGTAAGCCTGACACTGATTAATTGCCGGGAACATATCAAGATTGATGCGGGCAACTATCAGAGAAGCAAACTGAAAGGGCGTAAACCGACTTCGGCTCAACTGTGTAAGCATCGTGACGGGCAGTACTACATCCATATCCAACTCAAAGACGAAACGCCCAATCCAATTAAATCGGACAAGGTTATCGGGGTTGATTTTGGGCGTAGAGATATTGCCGTGACTTCTGACGGCGAGAAGTGGGACGGAAAGCCCATTCAAAAAGTCAGAGATCGATATTCCAAGGTCAGAGCATCGCTGCAAGCGAAAGTCTCGAAAGGCACAAGAACCACGCGCCGCAGGGTGCGGAACATCTTGAAACGGCTGTCGGGAAGAGAGCAGCGCTACCAAACTTGGTTGAACCACAACATTAGTAAGCGTGTCATCGAAACTGCCAAGTCTCAAAGCGCAGTTGTTGCGATTGAGAATTTGACCGGGATTCGAGACAGAACCAATCAGCAACCGCGCAACAAGACAGAGCGTCGTCGCTCGAATAGTTGGGCATTCTTCCAGCTTCGGTCTTTCCTTGAATACAAAGGACTCAAGGAAGGTGTCGAAGTGATTGCAATTAACCCTGCCTACACAAGCCAAACTTGTCACGTCTGCAACCATATTGGGTTGAGAAGTGACAAGCGGTTTAGGTGTAGTAACTGCGGTTGGCATGGCGACGCTGACTTGAATGGGGCAATCAATATTTCTAAACTTGGGGCAGTGTTTGTAAGCCTGCCTGGAGGCTCGAATCTAAGCTGTTCGTTGAGCCGCGATGATTCAGGGCTACTAAAAGATCTCAGGATTGAACTCGGTGGCGAAAGCCCCCGTGCTTCAGCCGGGGGTTAGCTTACGCCCAGAGGACAGAGTCCCCAGCTCCCCTCTCCGACAGCCCAAAAAAAACCCGGACTAGCCGGGAAAGGGAAAATCCATCTGCGGCTGGGGCAAGGGTTCGATCTGCCCTAGCGACCAAAGCCGTTCCAGTTTACGGTAAAGTCTTGAAGAATCAGCGAGGAATTGTAGATCTGAAGGATGATCAACAAGAACACCAGGAATAGCACCATGAAAACAGCCATTAAGGGTGTGGTTCCCCAACCAGCGGCAACCTTACCATACTCAGAGTTCAGGGGTCTGAGGACATCACCTAACCAAGTCCGTTGTGCCATAAGTGACCTAAAATGAATCTCTATCGCAATTTTGTAACTTTCCGTAATATTATAGAGGAACAGGACTCATAATTTATCCTTGATATGGAACCCGCAACAGTTCTTAACATTTCGATTTGCGCTATTCTCGTTGGCATTACTGGTTTTACGATTTATACAGCGTTTGGCCCACCAGCAAAGGAACTGCGCGATCCGTTTGAAGATCACGAAGATTAAAGTGCTTTCTCATTTTTTTCTTACCTGCACGCAAAGGGTATAGCCTCCGGCTATACCCTTTATTTTGTCAAGCTTTTTGCCGTGACTTGAACTGACGAACCTAGCCTTAGAGTGGAGTAATGCTAGCGATCTTACCGCCCTGACGCTGCACTCTTTGCATATGAGGGGTCAGCTCTTCGTAGGGAATAATGACGGCTTTGTTAACCCGGCGCACTTTAGGATAGCCAGGTTTGCTAATTGCTGCAACTTCAACCCGGAAGAGGCGACCTGATCCGAAAGCTTTTGAGCCACCAAACGCACTGAAGGAAGCATCGCCTTTCATCGCTCCTTGGAAAGCAAAGCCTTCTGCACCACCAGAAGGAGGCACTACTGTAGAAGCCGTATTACGAGCTAAATCCTTGACCAATCGAGGAGCTTTCCCAGTCAACTGGGCGCGATCGCTGTTGGCATAGCCGCGATACAGTTGTAGCAGACGGGGGAATCCTACCGCTCTCTGACCTACACCTGTGGTTTCCAAGTCTCGGTAGTAAGGCACGATGTTTTCACCAAAGCTTGCTTGATACTCTGGTGAGTTGATGTAGGAATCAATATCTGCATCATACCCTTTGGATTGATACAGATTCATATGCTCTGTAATTTCCGACTGGTCATAGGGCGCGCGCCCTAAGAGGTGCTTAAAGTTATGCTCAATCGTCCGGCTTTGGAAATTGTTGTGGAAGAACTTCTGCTTGTACAGATCCGATTTAGCGACTTGACGCACAAATTCTTGCACCGTAATCTTGCGATCGCGCAGCAAAGATTCAGGAATTACCAGCCGTTCGGATTTGAGCAGATGGGGATTGCCCAATACCTGCTGATAAACAGCCAGAATCACCGCTTCAATATCTCCCTGAGTCGCATTGGGACGCAGTTCTATCGGACTGGCATCAATAAACGGCGACGTTCCCAGCCTAGATGCTGCTGTTGTTATAGCCACCTAAAATCCTCCTTCAATATTGTTAATGGAATCGATAAAAATGGGTAGATTTGAGCGATAGAGAACGCAAGTTGGTAATTGGTAATTGGTAATTGGTAATTGGATTCGTAGTGAGTCGGATCTTGGCAATTACCCATTACCGATTACCGATTACCAGTTTGCTTGGATTTAACTAGCAACTTACGTTAAAGAGTAACCCACGAGCAGTAATAACTTGCTAGTATTACCACAAAAAATCGATTTAGAGCCTCCCCCTTTAAAGGGGAAAGGAAAAATTAATTCCCCTCAGTTGCAATCCTATCTTAGAAACCGGGTTTCTTCTGCGATCTAGAGTTTTAAAAAGGATGTTTCACAGAAACCCGGTTTCTTTCCGTAACTGTCAACTGTCAAATCTAGACAGAGGTAACACTTATTACTTTACGACCGGCACGATTTAACTGTTGCAGCTTATTCGTTAGTTGATCGTAGGAAACAAGTATTTCAGTCGTACACTGGCGCACTACAGGTGCATTCGGGGATGCTGATTGTAACACGCGCAGTCGGTAGACATCTCCACGAGCGCCACCTACACCACCAGAGAGCGCGCTGGCAGTAGGGGCAGAGATTGGGGTGGCTAAATTTCTGGCTACTTCCCAGGTTAAGCGGGGTTGTTTTTGCCCTTGTGCGCGATCGCTGTTAGCATAGCCACGATAAAGGTGTAACGAACGGCTAAAACCGATCGCTCTTTGTCCGGGGCGATTGAGTTGAAAATCTCGATAATAGGGAACAATGTTATCCCCAAAACTGGTGTCATATTCTACTGAGCTGAGGTAAGAGTCAATCTCAGCTTCGTACCCCTTGGAGATGAACAGATCTAAATGGTAGGAAATCTCCGTTTGATCGTAAGGCGCTCGTCCCAGCAGGTGCTTATAATTCAACTCGATAAAGCGCACGTGGAAGTTGGGGTACAAAAACTTCTGGCGATATAGTTCTGACTGTGCGATCGCTCGGACAAACTCTCGCACCGAGATCAATCCCCGCACCAAAAGTGATTCAGAACTCACCAAGCGATCGCTCTGCATCAGGTACTCATTGCCTAACACCTGCCGATAGGCTGCCGATATTACAGCTTTGACATCATCTTGGCTCCAATTGGGGCGCAACTCAACTGGTTGTGTTTCTTCAAAGGGTTTAATCCCCAATCTTCCTGCTTCTTGTAAGCCAGCCATATTTGTTTTCCTCACTAAATCGATCGGTAAACAAGTTTTTTCTCGGATTTTTAAAGTGCTGATAAAAGTTGCCCGGAATGATAAACAGACCTATCTTTCCTATAAATCTGCTTATCTTTCCGGGCAAAGTATGCAACTACAGCGCGTTGATGATGTAGTCGATGTAAGAGTTGAGTTCAAGTCCAGGGTCACCAGTTATACCGTGGTTAGCTTTGATGTACTTGAGTGCTTCTGCATACCAACTGGGAACCAATTCAAAGCTGCTGTGCATTTCAGCCAAACCTGCCAATAAATATTCATCAGCAGGGCCAGTACCGCCTGCAATCAAGCAGTATTGAATCATCCGAATATAATAGCCGATGTCGCGCAAGCATTTGGCTTTACCGCGTGCATCAGAGGCATAGTTATTGCCTTGCATTGTGGTGGTGTAGGGGAATTTTTGGTAAACCGCATTCGCAGCACCTTCAGCCAACTGTGCAGCTTTATTACCCAAAGCTTTTGCAGCTTCTAGGTCGGCGGTAGCTAAACGCAGACGACCAAATGCAACTTGAAGTTCGACGTTGCCTAAGTAACGACCTTGAGAATCAGCTGCTGCAACTGCTTCAGTTAATTGTGTTTTCATCGGAAATGATATCTCCCTATTGTTTGAAAAAGTTTTAACTTGACAAAGCTTTAGCTAAAAAGTAGCTCTAGCTGGAACGTATTTTTGGCAAGATTAAAGACACTGGAAACTTCTGTCTTCAGCTTGCTTGCGAACCTACAAATTCTTAGCTAACCGCAGCAGCAGCGCGATCGAAGTAGCTGGCTAATTCAGCCATCAAAGCGCTACAGTCACCAGGAGTAATACCATTTCTATCATTGGCGATCGCAATCGCAGCTTCCTTCATTTTCATAACGCTGGTTGCCATCGAAGAGGTAGGAACGCCCAACGCCAAATAGGTTTCACGCAGGCCATTCAAGCAGCGATCGTCTAAAACGCTAGCATCTCCCAGGAATACTGCATAGGTGACATAACGCAGGATAATATCCATGTCACGCAAACAAGCAGAAACCCGACGGTTGGTGTAAGCATTTCCGCCAGGAGCAATCAACTGGGGTTGTTCTTCAAACAATGCACGCGCTGCATTGGTGACGATCGTGGAAGCGTTACTGGTAATCCGGTTGACAACATCGGCGCGCTTTGCACCATCCTTAACTACAGCCAAAAGAGCATCAATTTGAGCATTGCCTACTAACTGACCTTGATTATCGGCCTGAGAAACAACCTTGGTAAAGGCGTCTAACATCGATCGAATCTCCTAAATCTGAGTGATTGAGTAAACTTTTGTTTCAAAACTGAGAGTTTAAGTTCCTCAAGTTCTGTTTATACAATGCATTCGCAATCATTTATGTGAAAAATTATTAAGGGCGGCTCTACTGGGATGCGATCGCCATTTCAAGCTGGATTGAGCCATTTTGTCAGGCTTCAAGGTTAAGCTGTGTAACGTTTTATCTAAGGAGTGGAGATTCAAGATCCCTCCCCTTTATATAATCGGGACACTTGAAATTAGTGTTTTGTAGGATTGGGAGTTTTTGTCAACGTGGCTATTCCCCTGTTAGCTTATGCTCCTTCTTGTCCCAACCAGCGTGTAGATGCGCTGGGCGCTAGGGATGACGAAGCGATCGTATGGTCAAGTGACGATCAGTTTTCCCCGTCAGATATGGGAAATCTGATTAATGCAGCCTATCGCCAGATCTTTTTCCATGCCTTTAAGTGGGATCGGGAAATTGTTCTGGAATCTCAACTTCGCAACCGGCAGATTACGGTGCGTGACTTCATCCGTGGTTTGCTGCTATCAAATACCTTCATTGACAGCTTCTACAACAAAAACAGTAACTATCGCTTTGTTGAACACTGCGTTGAAAAGGTTTTGGGACGCCGAGTTTACAGTAATGCTGAGAAGATTGCTTGGTCAGCAGTGGTGATGACCAAGGGGGTAAAAGGGTTTATTGATCAACTCCTCAACAGCGATGAATACATCGAAAATTTTGGTGAAAATACCGTTCCCTATCACCGCCGTCGGATTCTGCCCAGTCGTGCTACTGGTGAAACTCCCTTTAATATTACCTCTCCTCGGTACGATGCCTATTACCGCGATAAATTAGGCTTTCCCCAACCGATCTGGCAAGAGGTTGTCCGCAATTTCCGTTCTTACGACAGACAAGCAAAGACTGGCGATCCCAGCTTCTTTCTCAACATGGCAAAAAGCATCAGCCCCAAAGCCGGTAAGCCAAATAACACTTCTATCTACGACATTGATATTGACAAGGCAGTCCCGTATCGCAGTCGTTAACTGACCAGCCAGTAAAATACAGGTCAAAATTGGTGGCGATCGCACTTACGTCAGTATAAGCGATCGCCACCAATTATTTATAGGGGAATGCTTTGAGTAAAGTAATTTGCCTCCTGGGGTCAACTTGGGATTTAGGGAGCGATCGCTTTTCTCTTTTCGGGTGTATGTAGGGTCAGACCCCTCATAAATATCCCATTAAAATATTTAATTCTTTATCATATATATACCAGAGATGACAACTCCACAAAGAGCTACTTTACTCATATAAGTTTATCCTTAATTATTTAATTTATATAGAAATAAGCCTATTATTTTTGTCGCAAAAGCTATAATTATATCAGTTTCTTTCACCCCTTCAAAGATTAGGGGTTTTTTTGTCTTAATTTGTTACTGTTTTTGATTTTAGCACTTGCAATACATGATGCATGATTGCGATTTAATACTCAAGATATACTTTGATAACAAAATATAAATCTAGAACCAAAACGCTAGGAGCTTAAGAAAATAAGGAATAAAATTCACTTGGCAGCCAAAATTGAAGAATTTGGTCGCAATTGCACAAAAAGGAGAGAGAAGCGGATGGAAAACTTAGCTTATCTACACTGTGCTTCGGCTTATGATGAAGCTCCCCCGATCGAATTGGTTCCGGGGGAAGATCTCGAACCATTATTTAACGACCTGAATTGGAACAAATTTTCTAGCAAAGCCTTGGTGGCTTTGATGCCTTTTGCTGTGGTTATGGGTCTGTTAGTAACTCCTCAACAGGCACAGGCAGGTTACCACTGCGGACATACTGTGGCAGTTTCGTGCAAATACAAAACTGTTAAGTACCACAAGAAGGTGGTGTATAAGGCAAAATACATCCCGGTAGTCCATAGGAAAGTGGTGTATAAGCCTAAATACATCACGGTAGTCCGTCGGAAGGTAATACCCGCTTACAAATATGTGAAGGTAGTCCATCCGGTGGTAATTCACAAAGCAAAACTGGTTAAAAAATTCCGCCCCATCGTCATCCACAAGCCGAAGTATTACGCTTACAAAACGGTAAGCTATAAAGGCTGTTGCAAGCATGTAGTGATTCACAAGTCGAAGTGCTATCGCAAGAAGGTAATCTATAAACCTGTGTATCGCTACAAACACTACTCGAAGGTAGTTTACAAGAAGAAATTCATCAAGGTGTACCATCCGAAAGTGGTTCACAAGGTGAAACACGTCAAAGTATTTCATCCCATTGCCATCCACAAGGTGAAATACGTTAAAGTTGTGCATCCGGTAGTTTCCTACAAACGGAAGTATCACTATTACAAGGTGGTACATCGGCCTTCGCGTTGCAAACACTTTGGAGTAGTCCATCGGCCCAAGTATCACTCGTACCACGATTACGACGTATAGGCGTGGCTAACCTTGGGGGCTGAAGTTGTTCGAGCTGGAGTACAGTTTCCACTTAGAGGAGAAAACTGCTAATCTGAGTCAGAAATCCACAAAAAGGAGAGAGAGGAATGGAAAACCTCGCCTACCTACATTGTGCTTCAGCTTACGACGAGGCTCCCTCAATAGAGTCAACGCCTGCCGAAGACGCCCAGCCCTTATTTAACGGGCTGAACTGGAAGCAACTTTCAGGTAAAGTCTGTCTTGCCTTGTTGCCCGTTGCCATTGTTTTGGGTATGGTAGTTATCCCAGAACAGGCACAGGCAGGAGGTTGCTATACCTATAGCTACAGACCTTGCAAGGTTCGCCATCGGACGATACGCAAGCCAAAGTATTATGTCAAGCATTACCCAGTGGTAATTCGTCGGCCTGTTTATCGCTACAAATATTACCCGGTGTATAAACATTACCCGGTGGTGATTCACAGACCGAAATTTGTCCCCGTTACCTATCCCGTTATCGTGCCGAGGCCGAGGTATTTTTACAAGGATGTGCCGGTAGCGATACCCAGACCTAAGTGTTTCAGACATCGCGTGGTACATCGTCCCGCCTGTTTTGATGATTGGGATGGGGGCTGTGGCAAATCCTTCGGTTCGGTGGGATTTCACTCTGCGCCTGCGGTTGATTACGACGATGGATTTGCAGTTTACCGAGGTGGGTGCAGCAGTGGCTCTTGTTCGAGTTGAGGTTTTTTAGTTAACCAAAATAGTAGATGTTTTACTCCCGCTCTTGGGCGGGTTTTTTTTGGCATTTAAAGCTGACGATTTGCCAAGGGGAAATTTGGCTGGTTTGAGGGTTGGGGAGGGGAAGATCTCGCTCTAACAAATCTACCATCTGCGCGATCGCTAACCCCCCTTCTCCCTGCAAAGATAACTCGGCTGCTGCTCCATGACACTCATAACACCGCAAAATCCATTGTTCGGCGTTGTCTTCCGACTGCTTCAACGCCATCAAAATTAGATTTTCGGCTCCTAATTCTAAAAAGCATCCTACAGGTGGTAAAGATTTATCCACTGCTTCGCGACTTGGTGGCAGTATTCTTACCTGAAGCGGCTGGTTTAATTCATACCCCCGTCGCACCGTATGGGCAGACTGCCAACTATGGGTGTGAGGATATATAGCATAGGTAAATTCATGATATCCCCGGTCGGCTTCTGGGTCGGGCCAACTGGCACTCCTTAATAGCGTCAAACGCAATTGATTCGGTTTGCTGTCGTAGCCGTATTTGCAATCGTTTAGCAGGCTGACGCCGTAAATTGGTAATTGGTAATTGGTAATTGGTAATTGGTAATTGTCTTGCCGATTATTTATTTCGGTTAAATCTGCCCAACGGAGGGCGGGTACTTCCCATTTTGCTTTGTCTCTCGGTGTTTGAGGTTGAGTTGGGCGACTTATCGCACCGCAGGCGATTTCATAGGTTGCGGATTCGGCTTCTAAGTTTAAGGGAAAAGCTGCTTTTACCATTACGCCCCGTTCTTGCCAGTCTACCGTTGTGGATATTTTTAAGACGGGGGAACCAATTTGCAAGATGTAATCTTGACAAAACTGCGATTGTCCTATCTGTCTGACTACCCGCAGCCGTTGCTCTATTGGCCCATCATCTATCCACTCAATTGATTTTAGTTCGGGTGCGGGTAACGGATGTTGTTCGTAGTTGGGGTCGATGTTCCAGGCATCCCAATATTGACCGCTATCTTTAAATGCTTGCAGTTGATTCCCTCCGGTGGCGGCGAGAATTTCCCGCTGGTGGATTTTGTCGTAGGTGCTGGATAAATTTCCCGTTTCTGGGTCTACTGTTACCCGCAAAAATTCGTTTTCTAAGTGCCAATTTCTGCTTGCAATTTGGTTTTTTTGTGCTATACTATATTCATAATGGGAAAGGTGCGCCCATATAAGCTCTGATTCAGAAGGGAAAACAATCGAATTTGGGTTTTGAGAGTTTTCAGGAGATAACCAGAAGAGGCGATAACCAACAGAGGGGATATCGCGGGCAATAAAGAGAAGTGCCGATGGGTTGGTATTGAGGGTTTGCTTGCTCAACTGGGTGACTAAAGGTTGTCCGTTATAGTCGTAAACTTGCCAAGAAGGTTCGAGGTTGGGTAAATTCGCCTCTGGTGCGGGTAAGGGGATGGCGACGACTTCGGATCTTTGCCAGTTGAGGGGGTTAAATACGAGTATGGGGAGAGCGTTGGGATGTGGGGGAGGGGGTAGAGAGATTTGGGTTGCGATCGCTTCCATTGCCGCGTTTAATATTTTCGATGCGACTTGTGCGACTTCTTGCCAAGCTTGGTTAGCTTCTAGAAAGACTTGAGTAATCGAAGTTCCGGGTAAAATATCGTGGAATTGGTTAAACAGTGCCTTCTTCCAGGCAGCTTCTAATTCAGTTTTGGGATAGGTAGCGCCAGCGGTTAAAGTTGCGAGAGATGCAAACAATTCGGCTTGATAGAGTAAACCTTCACAGCGACGATTCCAACGCTTTTGATCTGCATGGGTAGTATAGCAACCGCGATGGAATTCTAGGTAAAGTTCATCTTGCCAAATTGGGAATTGGTAATTGGGAATTGGTAATTGGGAATTGGATGGATTTTTAGCGCTGGCGGGGGGCGGGTTTAAATCTAAATTAGATGATGAGGTAGATGGTTGGTTTAAGTCGCTGCTGTGTGGGGGCGGGTTTAAATCTAAATTAGATGATGAGGTAGATGGTTGGTTTAAGTCGCTGCTGTGTGGGGACGGGTTTAAATCTAAATTAGATGATGAGGTAGATGGTTGGTTTAAGTCGCTGCTGTGTGGGGACGGGTTTAAATCTAAATTAGATGATGAGGTAGATGGTTGGTTTAAGTCGCCCCTACATAACTGACTCAAATAATTAGCAGAGGTGGTGAATTGGAGTTGGGGGAAGAAGGGAGATTTTTGCCATCTTTGGGCTATTTCTAGCATATCGCGAGTGGGGCCGCCGCCGTGGTCGCCGACGCCGGGAAGCCAAAGAATATCGGGTAATTTGGTTTTTGTTTGCCAATCAACGGCGTAGGATGTCATTTTAATGGGGTCGATACTTTCACCGATGAGGGCAGACATTAAACTGAATATTTGAGTGCCATCGGGAGATTGCCACCAGAAGGCACCGTAGGGAAATTTAGTAGTATCGTTCCAGGCTAGTTTTTGGGTGACAAAGTATTCAATTCCGCCTTGTTTGAGAAACTGAGGCAAGGTGGCGCAGAAACCGAAAGTATCGGGAACCCAGGCGACGGTACTGATTTGATTAAATTTGGTTTTAACGTAGCGCTGAGCGTAAAGAATTTGGCGAACAATGGATTCGCCGTCGATGAGGTTTAGATCTGGTTCAATCCACATTCCTCCGACAATTTCCCATTTTCCGGATTGGACTTGGTTGTGGATGGCGGCGAATAAATCGGGGCGATGTTCTTCAATCCAAGCGTAGAGGGCGGGGGTGGAATGGCAGAATATTAAATCGGGGAAATCTGCTTGCAGATTTAGAACCGATTCAAAGGTACGTTGGGCAGCTTGCCAAGTTTCTGAAACAGGCCATAACCAAGCCATGTCAAGGTGAGCATGTCCCAGTAAATATATTTTAGATTGAATGCGATCGCCAGTATTTCCTAAACCAGAAAAACCTTCCTTGTCTCCCTTGTCTCCCTTGTCTCCCTTGTCTCCCTTGTCTCCCTTCTCCCACAACTCGGAGAGCGATTTTAAAGATAGGAGATTTTGACGTAGAGTGGTAAGCGATCGCGCAAACAATTCCCCATCATTCAACACGCCCCAATCTATTTGGGAAATAGCTGCTGCCAGGAGAGCGAGGCTGTCTGGATTAAATGCTGTTAAATAGCGCTGCAATACGTCTAACTCATCGGCAATAAAACCTGGTTCGAGGCGGTTGGGATTGGTAGATTCATAAATACAAATAGAACGCATCAACGCGCCATCGCAATGACTCGGACTAACTAGGCGCATCGCGACGATAATTTCTTCCCCTGGCGTGACAGATGCGCTCAACAACACCCGCGTGAAATAATCTAATAAATCCCCAGATTGAACCAAAACACCATTGATAAAAATTTGAACATCTTCCGCCCACCAAGTCAAAGCCAGCCGCAAGCATAAATTAGTTAAAGGATATCCTTGTAACGCATAGGGAATCACCAATTGTTGAGCCAGCCATAAAACTTTACCACCTCCAGACCAAGCAATGTGGCCTTTGGGATTAACCTGGACTAACGACCAATGCAAAAAGTTGCTTAGGGTTATCTCCTCAATAGGTAAGTCAGCAGCACAGTATCGCCAGCTTGCTAAAGTATCAACTTGAGTTAACTGGCGCAGTCTGGCGATGGATGGGGAAATTTGGTTGTTGGCAGAAGATGTCACGGGATGGTTCAACTTTTCGGTACAATCAGGTGAGAAATCTTTATTTCAGGATGGGGTGGGAAAATCAACCGCGTCCTTCAGACTAGATATATGCCCACTAAATTCCCAAGTCGCTATCAAAGCAGGTTGTTGCGCTATCTTAACCGGCAGTATATCCGGTGGAGCGATCGCCGCGATCGCGCGATTCGGCACGGGCAAGTCGCTACGACTTGGGGAGCGCAGGTAATACTTTACCCTTTTTTCTTGCTGTTTGAATCAGCCCAACTCGCCGGAAGGCGCTTGCAGCAATTCCTGGGAATCTCTAATTCACCCTCCGCACCCCAACTACCTCCCTCAGATATGCCAGTTAGGCGAGTGCTAGAGGTAGCGGAATCATTTTACCTACCTGCGGCGGCGGCAACCGCAACGAGTTTGACCGAAAATCCCACTCAAAAACCGATAACCTCCCCAAAACCGATTTCTTTCCAGCTAAAAGGAAGGGAAAACCCATCCCCAATTGCTGGCATTGCCACTCAGCAAGAACAGCGCAATTTGGTATTGGTGAACGAAGACAATGAAATCTTGGATATTTTAACTCCAGAACAGCAACAACAACTCAACGAGAAAATTATTCTGGAAGTTGAAAGCTACCTGCACCAAAGCCATGCGATCGAGCCAGTCCAGCCAGAAGAATCTAACATTACTTTACCCCCACCGGAAGCACCAGCCAATATTGGGCCGGGAAAACTATTGCAGAATGCCATCGATTGGGTAAAAAGCGGCCCCGTGGCGACGGTGGTTAACTTATTCCAGGACGAAAGTCAGCAACTGAATCAATTTGAAAATAGACGGCAACAGTTAAAAGCTAAAAGCGAGGAATTAAAACACCGACACGAAGAACTAACCCACAAAATCCATCCCCAGACAGATGAAAGTAAAGGCGATTTAATATCCAGCATGGACAGAGCGATCGCCAACCTAGAAACCGGCAATATCGCCCAGTCAGTCGTCAATAGCACCCAGAAATTCCTACAGCAGGTAAAAACGCGATTGACCAATTCTCAAACAGTGCAAAATCAATCGACAACCGAAGATGAAGATATTTGGTTGACCACAAACCAACTATTTGGCGCCCCCCAAAGCTTGCCAACTTTATCCCAAATACCAGCCCAACAAAACCCAGCTTCACCAATTGCTCTTCCCCCTGCTACACACACCGATATTCGCATCGGCAAGAGCATCCAAAACCTAATTAAACAATACCTCAAACCCCAACAAGCCCTTGCAGTAAGACCTCAACAAAAAACCGATCTAGCGGTGCATCAAAACTCACCCAAAGAAATCGCAAAAACCACCCCCAACATCTCATCCTTACAGACGAATTCTCCCTCTCAAAAATCTGTAGCATCCACCCGCAAACCCACAGCAAATCCAGAAACCGAATGGATAGAAACCCAAGCCAAACCAGTTGGTTACGTCAAGCACCCATTAGAGCAAATCTTAGAATGGTTAGATCGAGCAATGCTGTGGCTAGAAGAACTATTAATCAAAGTTTGGAACTGGTTACAACAACGCATGAAAAATAAAAAATAATGCGTCAAACCTTCTCTTTATCCTCCCTCTCTGCGTCCTCTGCGCCTCTGCGGTTCATTCAAAAAATATGACATATTGCCTTGGTATCATCACAAAATTGGGTTTAGTCATGGCTTCCGACTCTCGCACAAATGCCGGAGTTGACTATGTTTCCAACTACCAAAAACTATTCGATTTTTCGTTACCCGGAGAAAGGGTAATAGTTATCTGTACTGCCGGAAATCTTTCAATTACTCAAAGCGTTATCGCTTGCTTGCAAAAAGCTCTCAAAGCACAAGACACCATCAACCTTCATACCCTACCGACGCTTTACGAAGTTGCCAGTTACGTCGGCAATACAATCAGGCAAATTCAACAAAAAGATGGAAGTTGGCTGCAAAAAGACGGAATTGATTATCAATGTAGCTTCTTAGTGGGCGGTCAAATTAGAGGAGAAGAACCGCAAATTTATCGGATTTACAATCAAGGTAACTTTATTCATGCTACACCAGAAACGCCATTTTTGCAATTAGGTGAAACCAAATACGGCAAGCCAATTTTAGACCGGACGCTGAAGTACGATACACCTTTAGAAGCCGCTGCAAAATGTGCCTTACTATCGATTGATTCTACAATGAAATCTAATATTTCTGTAGGGCCACCGATTAGTATAATCATGTACGAAACCGATACTTTCGTTATCAAACATCAATTGCAATTACCACCCGGCGATCCTTATTTGCTCAAAATTCGTAAACTGTGGGAAGAATCGCTGAGAAAAGCATTTGATAATATGCCCGATGTCGAGTGGAAATATTATTTGGAAAGTTTTACGCAAGCCGCTTCTAGTGAATAGTTGGGTAGAGCGATCGCTTCACCCAAGCACGCTACAGTTATAGGACTTACGTGCCCTGAACCCAGAAACCGGATTTCTTCCTCTATCTCTACTTTTTAAAGCAACGATTTTTCATAGAAACCCGGTTTCTTTTCGTAAGTCCTAAGTTAATCAAATTCCATAATTTTCTTTGGTTTCTGCCAAAAAATCTCGCGCCATTTCTAGGGATTCATTTAATACCACATCGGTTAATTTCATCCCTTTAAAATAGGCGCGCTCAGCAGCTAGCGGGACGAGCAAAACATCACTCCAGGCTTGTTCTTGCCTATGAAAGGCTTGAATTTCTAGCTGGTTGCTGGTTAAATTGGGGGAAATTTTCAACCCTAATGCTTGAATTTCTTCGTGAGAAGGTAGTGCATCAACTAAACCAACATAGTATTCTGCTACACTCATCAATAAATCGTAAATTTCTCTAGAGAGTCGCCGCCCAACAGGCTGTAATAGATTACAAGCCAACATCGGTAAAATGTGCCAAGTTTCTGCCAGCAAATCTTGTCCCACGCCAGAAATCTCTTGAGGAATGAGCAAATCTACATCGCTCAAAAAATTAGTTTCAGCCGACATCAACATCACGGAAACAACTTGCCATTCTGCTTCCGAGTCTAGTAGCGGATCGGGTTCGTTAACGATCGTGACATAGCGGGGCGGCGACTTGCCATCTAAAAACTTGCACGCCGCCTCTGAGTATACTTGCTGTCGCTCTTGCTTTGAGAACTCTATAGGACTTTGCACCCATCGACTGATTTCCCAGATCTCTCCGGGTTGCGGCGTTGGTGGGTTAAACTCTTGCCTACTCCCAAGTGTGGATTCACCAAAGTTTTTCTCCATAGGTTTTTCGCTCCAGATGAGGATAATTGATAGTTCTGCAACTGGTGCTTGTTTGTATTAACGGATGACGAAATCATCGTATAACCAGTTGTATTGATTATTCCCAATTGACGGGCGGCGAAAAACTCTGGTTTCTCTACCATTTTCTCTGAGAGCGGATTCTGGACGTGGCTCAAAACCGGGTTTCTGGCGAATAGCTAAACTTGAATGCCTAAATTTTTGGTCAAGAAACCCGGTTTTTCCAAGCTGGTGGAGAATCGTGCCAGATCTGAGTCTACCATTTTGTCTGAGAGCGGATTCTGCGCGTTTTCTGCGGCTGAATTTGCGCCAGTTGTTGTTTAACCGCGCCAACTTGCAACAGTCCTAGTATCTGGGCGATGTGGTGGCACAATTCTTTCCAGCGCTTGGAGATGGCGCCTTGAGTGACGCCCAACTCAGCAGCGAGTTGTGCTTGACTCTTGCCTTCAACCCTACCTTGCCACAGTTTGAGATAGCCGCGATCGGGGTAGCGACGATTGAGGAGAGCGATCGCTTCTACAGCTTTTAGCACTAAATCCGCGCGCTCACAAGCATCTAATAAACTAAATTCATCCGCGATCGTTTCCGACAGCGGCACATCGGTTCCGGGGATATTCTGGTCTAAACTTTGACAATGAAATTGCTGTTCGTGACGCACCAAATCGATAATCGCAAACCGAGCCACAGTTGCAGCCCAATGATAATATTCTTCTACTCCTCCAGTGCGGAACTTGCCAGCTTGCGTAGCTTGTAATACTTTCTCATACGCAACTTGTTTTGCATCTTCCCAAGAAACCCTTGTACCTCTGGTTTGCTTGCGGGCAATTCGATCGATAGTTTTAAGTAGGAATTGATCGAAACACAGATGCAGAGAGCCTTGAGGCTGAGACTCTCCTGATTTTCTATTCATAACAACACTTCCCCAATCAGCAGGCGAGATTTGTTAAAAAATTCAGCAGTAAAACTTTACAAAGACGGAAATTAAGGGTCTTTTACGACCAAAGCAAGGTTTTTACAACAGCGCTTCACCCATTTAAGGTATTTTTCGCAAGGGAGATCTTATGCCTGGGATCTATAACAGGACTTTTTCAGTCACTTCCGGAATACTTTGCACTTCTCAATCATTAACAATAACCGAGCTGAGGCCAATTACGCTGCAACCATACCGGGCGGCGGGCGGGAGTAACGCAGATGGTTGTAGGGGCAGGGAACGAGCAAGTTTTAGTGCTTAGTTTAAAGAGATGCGGACGCCTTACCTCTACTGGCGATCGCAAATATTTTGATTCAGTTTCGGAATATTCTGCATCGAGCCTTCGTTATAAATATCAGAGCGAACAAACTCGATGATATGAGGCACTTCATCGCAGTACGCCCTACTGACACACGACTTTGAAACAAAAAGGATAAATTGCTATGTCGTCAGTATTACAACTCCCAGCAGAAATGGAAATCCAAGAGGTTAAAGCGGAACAGGTTATTCAACTTTTAGGCTCAAAAGATGGCCTTTCAACTCAAGAACTGAGCGGCAGTGGTTTTACCTATCGCCATGACTGGGGCGACAGAAAAGGACAGCAAATATTACATCTCAACTGGGGTGTGATTAACCGCAACTCTCGGGTATTTGTGGCGATTGGTGAAGGTGCATCAGGAGGAGGAAAGTTTATTGGAAATGCAAGGTTCACGCTGCACAACGTTGCCCCACAAGATGGTCGAGTCAGTATTTGGGTCAACATCGAGTGGGGTGAACCGATTCGCCTCTACGTTGATTACTTAATCATCAATCCATAGTGGGCGTTGTATGCAGGGGCAGGGCAGCAATAAACTTTGCGGCTCAATCCCAATTGGACGCCCGCCCCTGCAACCAAAATTAAGTTAAAAGGATAGTTGTGAAATGGTTAACAATATCAATCCAATCGTTGCTGGCTCTGAAACTACGGGTAGGTATCTAGTCCTGTTTCGTGAAGGTGCCGTCGATGCGGGGATACAAATGCTGAGTGAATCAGCGAGTATCAGTTTTTCTGGTGGAGAGGATAGCGCGATAGTTTTAGATACTTTGGGGGTGGCGGTGGTGGATGCAGCACCGGCACAAATGCGATCGCTCAGAGTCGCTGGCGATGACAGCAGCCCGATTCTAGCAATTGAACCAGAAATGGTGGTTTATGCCCTAGAAGAGCCAGAATTGGGCAATTTAAACTTGTTGCGATCGCTCTCTACCATCGAAGTGACACCAGACTACCTCAAAGGTTACCGCGATGCCGTAAACCAACTGGTTGGTAACTTACTACCCAGCGAACAGGGGCAACTCAACCGGGCAGCAGTCGATGAGTCTGTCGATACTTGGGGACTGCAAGCAACCAAGGTGGTCAATTCATGCTACAGCGGTCAAGGGATTAAGATTGCGGTTTTAGATACGGGTTTCGATTTCAATCATCCCGATTTTATCGGTCGCACCATCCAAAGCAAATCATTTATTTCAGGGGAAGAAGTCCAAGACGGACACGGACATGGAACCCATTGCATTGGTACGGCGCTGGGCGCTCTCAAACCCAATCAACTGCCTCGCTACGGCATTGCCTATAACGCAGAAATTTATGCAGGCAAAGTGCTGAGCAATCAAGGTAGCGGTGCTGACGGCGGAATTCTGCAAGGCATTGAGTGGGCAATAGCCAATGGATGCCAAGTGATTTCTATGTCTCTGGGATCTCCTACCCAAGTAGGTACGCCCTACTCTCGCATCTACGAGGCAGTCGCGCAAAGAGCGCTCAGCCGTGGTACCTTAATCGTTGCCGCCGCAGGTAACGAAAGCCGACGGCATCAAGGCATTATCAAACCAGTAGGTCGTCCGGCTAACTGCCCATCTATCATGGCTGTTGCGGCTTTGGATTCCCAACTGCAAATTGCCCGCTTCTCCAATCGCGGCATCAACCCAGACGGCGGTCAGATTGACATTGCAGGCCCCGGTGTCGCGGTTCGCTCTAGCTGGCCCATGCCAACGCAGTACAGGACGATTAGCGGCACGAGTATGGCAACACCCCATGTGGCAGGTATTGCAGCCCTTCATGCTCAAGCAACTGGGCTAAAAGGTCAAGAACTGTGGAATTTGCTGATCCGTACCGCCCGTCGGTTACCTTTGCCCTCAGAAGATGTTGGTGCTGGTATTGTCCAAGCGCCTTAAGGGCTAGGGAGCTGGGGGAGCTGGGGGAGCTGGGGGAGCTGAGGGAGCTGGGGGAGCTGGGGGAGCTGAGGGAGCCGAGGGAGCTGGGGGAGCTGAGGGAAAAATTAGTTTTACTTCAACATTCTTCCTTGTCCTCCTTGTCCTCCTTGTCCTCCTTGTCCTCCTTGTCTCCCTTGTCTCCCTTGTCTCCCTTGTCTCCCTTGTCTCCCTTGTCTCCTCTGCCCTCTGCGACTTCATAGATATTGTTCTAGCGATATAAAGGCTGACTATGTCCGAAGTTAATTTGTCAGTTTTGGTTAATGATGACTACAGCGATCGCATCCTAGAAGTTGTTGCCGCTTTGCAAGCTGGTGGGATGAAAGTAGAACAGTTAATGGAACAAATTGGCGTAATAACAGGTTCCATTGATTCTACAAAAGTGGCAGAAATCGAGCGGATAGAAGGTGTTTCTGCTGTTGAGCTTGCACAGCGATACCAACTCAAACCACCCAGCTCGGAAATCCAATAACAGAATTTCAGATTTGAGATGGCAGATTTATGACAGTGGACAGTGGACAGTGGACAGTTGACAGTTGACAGTGGACAGTGGACAGTGGACACAGCTCCGGCTGATGCTAGCGATGCCACCGGACATGATATAAATCTGCAATCTGCGATGCTTTAAACTAAATAGCTAGTGTTTGGTATCAGGTCGAAAAATGCGTATTCGTACCACATTGTCCAGATAAAACTGCGAATCCATCGCTGGCGTTTTTGGGGACTTAATTCATATTCAAATGCTCCTGCTGATAGATCGATCGCTGAGAGGTGGGAGTTACAACCGCATCCGTGGTGATAGGTAAAACCGTATTTGGAAGCAATGCTTTGAATTTTCATTTGGATGGCGAACACCTTGCAAGCGTGTAGGACAGCATCCCAGGGGCGCTTGTATTCTGCATCGCGGGGGTCAAATCTTAAAGCGCGTTCTTCAAAAATACAATCTCGAAAAATGGGTGCTAGGTGGACTTGGTAAAAACTGGCAGGCACTTCGTAACCAAACTCTTGAAAAAGATCTATTCCTATGCTGAGAACTTTTAATTCGTCGCTAAAATGTACTTTTTTTGATTCCAGTTGGCGCAGGATTTCTGTAAAGTTTGGATAGTTTTCGATTAAAAAGTCGTTGCCGTAAAATTCTAGGGTTTCTCGCGCTAGTTGTCCGAAAAGTTGGGCAAAATATGGTTTTAGGTGAATCAGCTCTGGACGCTGTTTAAATAAGTCTACGTCACCTTGTTCTAATTTATACTGGAACAACTGCGCCATTTGAACGTAACTTTTTGGATCGGAAAGTGCTACGTTTGACTCTCCGGCGGCGATATTTTGCCACACAACGGGTAACTGGGAAATGGTAACGGCATTTTCGCCTGCGATCGCTTCGGTCTGATATTCTTCCAACAGAAGCATCGGTCACCTCCAAAGAACAAGTGCAATTAAGTTTTTGGAGTATAACCTATGCAATTTGAACTACCCGATTTTGCGGGTAATTTTTTAATTTTTCCTGGGTTCAGGATGGTTGGTTCAAATGAGTAATCTTCAGATCGTAGTGCATAGTAGACCGGGCATTACCGCGAATACTGCCGGAAACTGGGGCAGCATTTCTCGGTAGGGCAGTTGCGACTAAACTAATATGCCGATCTGCCACTACTAAACCCTGTATCGGATCGTACCCTCGCCAACCTGCACCGGGTAAATATACTTCTACCCAAGCGTGGAGATGTCTTTCTTCGTTGTCGGGGTCACCTTCTTGGTAGCCGCTGACAAATCTAGCAGCTAAACCAACGGCGCGGCAAGCTTCGATAAACACAACGGCAAGATCTCGGCAAGAACCCGCTTGTTGTTTCCAAGTAATTCCTGGAGGCAAAGGTGCGCCTGTTTCCCGAATTTCCTGTTTGCAATTACTGTAAATGCGTTGATTCAATTGCATCAAGAATATATCGGTTTTTCCGTTAACTTCGTGGCAAATTTCTTGCGCGAGTTCGTAGATAATTGGATCTATATTTGATGGTGTACCTTGAGGGTTAAGGTAAGGCATAATTTGCGCTAGGACTGAACTGGGGTAATCAATCGGTAGCTGAGTTGCCCAAGGTTCTAAAATATAGTTGAAGGGATTGGTAGAGTGAGTTTCAACTTCGGATGCAACTGTAATCTTTAAACTTTCGGTGGGTTCGACGAACCAGATACGAGTTATGGCATTTCCTTCTAAGTCTAACACTTGGGAAATTCCGGCGGGTTCTGGACTAATTTCTAGGGAAAAAGAGTGCAGAGTTTGGTTTCCGTCTGCGCGCGATCGCAATCTGATAACATGGGGGTTTAAAACCACCGCCCGCTCGTAAATATAACTCGTGGTGTGTAATATATGGTAACGCATTGGTAATGAGAAAGGGGGAAAGGGGAAAAGGGGGAAATAGGGAAAGGGGGAAATAGGGAAAGGGACACAGGTGGTAAGGAATTGATCTGTGGCAAAAGTGCCAATTTGGGAATCGACTTTTACAACTGACTTAATCAGACTGCTTTCCCTTTTCCCCTTTTCCCTTTCCCCCTTTCCTATTAGCCATTAGCCAACGGGTTGCAGTGCGAAGAACGATTCAAATATTTTCTTGCCTACCTCATTCATTCGCTGCTGCAAGTTATCCAAGAATTGATGCAGGCCGATCTCCATAATCTCTTCCATTGTGGTATATTCTAGTTCGGCTCGCAAGCGGCCTAAAGCCCTGCCTACGGTGGTATTGCAATTTGCTTCTGGCGTGCCGTTAATTCGTTCCAAAGATTCTGCTACTTGCGACAAACAGAAATGAATTGACCGGGGAAACTCGCGGTCTAAAATTAAAAATTCGGCGACGCGAGTTGGAATAATCCGATGTTGTTTGGATTTGCGATACATTTCGTAGGCGCTAGCCGATCTTAGCAAAGCCATCCACTGAATTTCATCTAGAGGCGTGCCAATATCTGTCACTGAAGGTAACAGAATAAAGTATTTAACATCTAGAATTCGGCTGGTTTTATCCGCGCGTTCCAAAAATCTGCCCATGCGCCCGAAATGCCACCCTTCGTTATGGGTCATCGTGGCATCTGTGACTCCGGCAAATAAATGGCTAGAGAGTTTTACTTGGGTGAAAAATTCGTGCAATTCGGCGATTGTTTGTTCTTTTGCGGCTTCTTTTACCATCAGGTAAAAAGCATTAACTTGTTCCCACATTTCCGAAGAAATTATTTCTCGAATCGAGCGGGCATTTTCCCGCGCCCGCTGCAAGCAGGATACAATTGAATTGGGATATTCGCTGTCAAATGCTAGGAATTGAATCACGTTTTCTGCGGTAGCTTTACCGTAGCGTTCTTTAAAAATGGGGGTGTCGCCCGTTGTGAGTACTAAAGGCTCCCATTGTTGGGCTACGCCGGTGGGAAAATCTAGAATCAGATTCAAATTCACATCGATGAAACGAGCTACATTATCGGCTCTTTCTACGTAACGGTTGAGCCAGTAAATTGAATTAGCAACGCGACTTAACATAATTGGTGATGGGTAATGGGTAATGGGTAATGGGTAATAGGCGATCGCTGATTGAATTTTTATATGACAATTAGCAATTATAAATTACCAATTACCAATTACCAATTACCCATTACCAAGAAAGCTAATTTGCAAGAACCCAAGTATCTTTGCTGCCGCCGCCTTGGGAAGAGTTGACGACTAAGCAACCTTTTTTGAGTGCTACGCGAGTTAGTCCGCCTGGATGAACGTAGATGTCTTGACCGTAAATAATATAAGGCCGTAAATCTACGTGACAACCTTCAAAGCGATCGCCTACAATTGTCGGTACTCTGGAAAGCGATAGGGTAGGCTGGGCGATGTAATTTCGGGGGCTTTCTCGGATTAATTGGGCAAATTCTTGGCGTTCTTCTGGGGTGGCGTGAGGGCCAATTAACATGCCGTATCCCCCGGACTCGTTAGCCGATTTGACGACTAGCTTGTCCAAATTTTCTAGCACGTAGGCGCGCTCTTTTTCATCCTCACAAATGTAGGTGGGGACGTTTTGCAATATCGGTTCTTCTCCCAGATAGTACTTAATCATTCTGGGTACGTAGGCGTAGATGGCTTTGTCATCGGCAATACCCGTACCTGGTGCGTTGGCGATCGCAACTCGTCCCTGCCGGTAAACTTCTATTAATCCCGGTACGCCCAGCAGCGAGTCGCTACGGAAAACTTTCGGGTCGATAAAGTCGTCATCGATACGTCGGTAAATCACATCAACGCGCTTTAATCCTTTGGTGGTACGCATTTGCAAGTAGCCATCCGCTACCACCAAATCCCGACCTTCGACTAATTCCACTCCCATTTGTTGGGCGAGAAAAGAATGTTCAAAGTAGGCGGAATTGTAAATTCCCGGTGTCAAAACTACTACATTGGGTTCCGGTACCGTCGGCGCTAAAGTCAGCAAGGCATCGAGTAAATGACTTGAGTATCCATCTACAGGTTGAATCCCCATTTGAGCAAACAACTCTGGGAAGGAATTCTTCATTACCTGGCGATTTTCTAACACGTAGGAAATGCCGGAAGGACAGCGCAAGTTATCTTCTAAAACGTACCATTCACCGGAGCGATCGCGCACTAAATCCGTCCCCGTAATGTGACACCAAATTCCGCCGGGAGGTTTTAATCCGATGCAAGGTTCGAGAAACCGACTTGCCGATTTAATCATCTCCACGGGAATCATCCCATCTTTGACGATCTTTTGCTCGTCGTAGATATCAGCAATAAAACAATTTAAGGCATAAATGCGCTGTTTTAATCCCCTTTCTAGCACCTGCCATTCCTGTGCTGAAACAATTCTAGGAATCACATCAAAAGGAAAGATGCGCTCGGTTCCTTGACTATCGCCATAAACGTTAAAAGTTGCCCCCAATTTCATCAACGCCGTTTGTGCTGCTTGTTGTCTTCGCAGTAATTCCTCTATTGATAAGGAATTAATTTTTTCGACTAACAACATGGCTTCAGGACGGGGTTTTCCTGACTCTATAAACAGTTCGTCGTAAAAATCCCCTGGTTCGTAATTATCGAATTGCACGGCTTTATTCCCCTGATAAGTAATGAGAATATTTTTGGGACAATATTAATTTAAACATGCTAATTGCTCATGGCTAATTGCTGATGGCTAATCGTCAAAATCCCATTTACAATTAGCAATTTGCTCTTGTTTGCCAATGTTCTTGCCAATCGCTAATACTCAAAATGCCATGCACAATTAGCAATTAGCAATTAGCAATTAGCAATTTCCTTTAAGATGATGTTATATCATCCCATACCAAGCGATATATTGTGATGTAATTAACTTTTTTTTAACAGTTTAAGTCAGCAAATTATGACATAAATGTTTATTTAGACTGAGGTAGATTTTATACGTTTAAGAAAATAAGTACGCATTTTGCCTTTACCTTTGACATCGATCGCGCCCCGCTGCTGAAACAGAAACTTATCTTGCAGGAGGTGGTATGTTGTTTCTGATACTTGAATGCAGCCAGGGAGGCCGTGAGATTCCATGCGGCTGGCGGTATTGACGGTATCTCCCCAGAGGTCGTAGATGAACTTTTTGATACCAATTACACCAGCAACAACGGGGCCGGTATTGATGCCGATGCGGATGCTGAAGTCCTCGCCGCGCTCAAGATTGAAACGAGCGATCGCATGTTGCATATCGAGGGCGAGGAGAGCGATCGCTTCTGCATGATCGGCGCGAGGGGTAGGAATACCGCCCGCTACCATGTAGGCATCGCCAATCGTCTTGATTTTCTCCAAGCCGTATTTTTGCGTCAGCAAATCGAAGCTGGAGAAGATTTCATTGAGCAAATCAACTAAAGTAGCGGGAGAAATTAAATCGGCAATCGTCGTAAAACCAACAATATCGGCAAACAAAACCGTTGCTTCATTGAAACAATCAGCAATCGAGCATTGTTGGTGTTTCAGACGCGACACGATGGGCGGAGGTAACACATTGAGCAACAATTCCTCGACTTTTTCTTGTTCTTTACGCAAGGCTTTTTGAGCTTGTTTGCGTGCGTGGGCTTCGATGGCTAAAGACGCCATATAAGCTAAGTAACTAGCAAAGTTTTGCTCTTCGAGTCCCCACTGTCTGGGAGTTCCGATATGTTCGTGACAGAGTACGCCCACTGTCTGTCCACCGACGCGAATTGGCACATCTAGCTTGGATGTAATTCCCAGTGGGGCGAGATAGGAAGGGGAAAGTTCTTGCGTGCGCGCATCGATGTCGGCGTTGTGGGCAGCGATCGCTTGTTCTGCTTGCAGTGCTTGAAAATACCTGGGACATTCAACTGCACGCAGCACAGTCCCCGCTGTATGCAAGTTTATACTCGCTTCGTACAAGTCAAGACAGCGCATCTTTTTTCGCTTACTGTTGAAGATCCAGACGCTGGCGCGTTCGACGCCCAAGGTGCGCGCGGCTGTTTCGACAATTTCCCACCACGATTGAGCCAAATTACCGCTGTAGAGTGGTTTGCATTGCGATAGTTGCATCAGCGCCGCCTGCTGCTTTCGCAAAGCGATTTCAGCCACTTTGCGATCGCTGATATCCTTCGCCGTGCCGATCGTGCGAACTGCTTTTCCGCTTTCATTGTAAAATGCTCTGCCTCTGCCGTCGATCCACCGGATACTACCATCAGGCCAAACAATGCGGAATTCCAGATCGTGGTCTGTTTTCTGCTTGATGCATCGTCTTATATCTTGAGCCAGCGATCGTCTATCTTCCCGATGAACGCATTTGAAAAACGCTTGAAAAGTTTTGCCGAAACTACCTGGATTTAAACACAACAACTGCTCAAAATTATCCGACCAAGTTGATTTGTTATTAATCATATCCCAGTCCCAAGTCACCATCCCGGAAGCATCGAGAGCCAATCGCAGTCTTTCTTCCTTCTCAAACAGTGCGGCTTCGATGCGTTTGCGTTCGGTGATATCAGTTGCCATGCCGCAGATGGCGTCAGGACGACCCGATACCGGATCTGGCAAAGGGAATTTAACCGATAAATAGGTATGCAATCCATCATCTTGGGAAACAACTTCTTCTATTTCTAAACTTCTGTTGCTATTGAGTACTTTAATATCGTTTTCCCGGATAGTTGCTGCTATTTTTGCGGTAAATAAATCGCGATCGGTCTTACCTTGAATTTCTGCGTTAGTAATGTTAAAAACCTTTTCAAATTTCCGGTTAATAAACTGGAAGCGACCAGCAGCATCTTTAATAAAAATCAGTGCCGTGCTGTAGTCCATGAAGGCTTGCAATCTGTCTTGAGTTTCTTTAAGTTTTAACTCTGCTTGTTTGCGCCGGATAAACTGACCAATTTGGCTACCAATATTCGCCATTACAACGAGCATTTCTCGATCTGGTTGGCGAATAAAGCTGCTATAAAAAGTCAATACTCCCAGGACGTTACTTTCATCTAAAATCGGCAACCCAAATGCGCCGTGCAATCCATCTTCACGCGCGCTTACTCGTCGCAGGAAGTTGGCATCATCGAGGACATTAGCAACCCATTGCGGCTTGCCTGTCTGCCAAATCCGACCGGGAAATCCTTCACCAAGCTTAAAGGTAATTTCCCCCGCTTCTGCGATCAACTCTGGTAGGTCAATTGATGGACTCATCCAAAAATTTGTACAACTTAAATATGGCGTCGCTTGCCCTTTCTCTAACATCCAAAGTTCGCCAAAATCCCATGCTAAAGTTTCACAAATTGCTTTGATGATATTTTGGATAGCCGCTTCAATTGTGGCAGATTCTGATAAAATACGGGTAGTGGCATATTGTATCGCTTGATGCTGTTGGGTGCGCTTGCTTTGGCTAATATCGGCATCGCAGCCTGTCATCCGCTGCACCTTACCATTGGCGTCGCGCACAGAAACCGCACGAGATAGAATCCAGCGATAGCTACCGTCCTTGTGGCGCAAGCGATATTCGGCTTCACAGGTGGAGGTTGCCCCATTCAAGTGCAGCTGCATTCGTGCCATGATGCGATCGCGATCGTCGGGATGTATCAGTTGTTGCCATTCTTGTATAGAATCGCCAATTTCTTCCCCTTCATAGCCCAACATACTTTTCCACTGCGGGGAATAATACGCCTCATTGGTGAGAAAATTTCGCTCCCACAATCCTTCATTAATTGCTTTAAGCGCTAATTCAAATCGTTCTTGAATTGCTAAAAGTTGTGCAGTTTTTTGTGATAGTTTCTTTAAATTGAGCCGTAACTCTAACTGCGTCATTACTTGATGGCTTAAAATCCGCAAAGCCTCGATCTGTTCTGAGTTTAAATGGCGGGGAATTGTATCCAAAACGCACAGAGTGCCAAGGGCAAAGCCATCGGGTGTCACCAAAGGCGCACCGGCATAAAACCGGATATGGGGTTCATCAGCAACTACAGGACAGCTAATAAACCGTTCGTCTTCTAAAGCATCGGGTACAATTAGCAAATCATCAGGGTATTTAATCGCATGGTTACAAAAAGATGACTCTACTCTCGGAAGTTCCCTAACCGGCACTCCCACCTTTGATTTAAACCACAACCTCGAAGCATCGAGTAGATCGATTAAAGCAATTGGAGTGCCGCAAATCCGCGCCGCCAAAGCCGTCAGATCGTCAAATTGCGCCTCCTCTGGAGTATCGAGAATTTCATATCTAGCAAGAGCCTCTAGCCGCGCTGCTTCATTTCTAGCCATCGATAATAATTGCATCGGTTACAAAAATAAAAAAAACGATTGATATGATATCCGCTAGCAACGGTAGTGCATAATTTTTGATGCTGTAGGGGCGGGTTTTACCAGCCATGCTGGTAAAATACGAAAAATTTTTTAAACCCGCCCCGGACGTGCAGCTACCGATGCTACCGGACATGATATGACAAAGGCGTTTATCCTCCAGTTTTCCAACTCGATTTAAAATTACACCCCTGGAACACACTGTTACTTTATCTAATTTTCCTACTTCTCTACAGTGCAGCATATAACAATCGGCTGGCTAATTTCTTCCGGGCAAATACGTAAATATACGGAAATTAAAGTAGTAGGAGCGGGTTTTAGCAATCAATCTGGATCGCGCAACATACTGCGAAGAATTGCGAGCAACTCTTTGACAACGAGTGGCTTAACTAACATACTTTGAGCGCCGCGAGCAAAGCTTTCTTGCCGAATAACAGAGCTTTGTTTGGGAGATAATACTAGGAAAGGTATTTTTAGTTCGTGCAGTTTTTCGCAGTATTGCCAAATCGAGCGATCGAAACCAGAGATATCTACTAAAGCTACCCCAATTGTTTCTGGTTCGGCGAGGATTTGATCGAACTCTTCCAGGGTGGAAATACTCTCAACTTTATACCCTTGCTTGGCGAGAAATTGCGCCAAAAGTTCTAGGTTGCGGAGATTTCGATCTAATGCCAAAACTGCTCGTTTGTTCGCCATACCTATTCCTTGGTATTTTTCTCAATTACGATGGGTATACCGCTGAGAATAGTTTGCAGTCCTGGCATTACTTGACCGACTTTAATGCCGTAGCGACTAATTTCTAAAGGTCGCAGGGTTTTCTCAAAGTTGGTCAGGCGTTTTTTCAGCACGCCAATTGCCTTGGCTAACTCAATTTTATTATTTAGATGTCGTTCTATATAACGCAGAAAAACGATATTATCTGCTAGGTAGGTAATGCCTGCTTCTGTTGCTTGGAAATCACTTGCGATCGCTTCTGTCTGATTGATTAACAGTACCGTCACGCCCATATTTGCCAAATACTTGCACAATGCATGGAGGTGGCTAATCAAGTCTTCCCCCCTCACCGCCAGACGATAACCAACCACGCTATCCAACATGACAATTTTTGTCCCATTCTGCTCTACATCGTAACGCACAATGTTGGCAAGCTCGTCCGCCATGTATTGCAGCGGTTCCACCTTTTGAACCGAAAGCGTGCCGCGATCGCTCATCGTCCTTGCTGGAATATTGACAGATTCACACCGAGATAGTATAATCTCAACTTCTTCTTCAAAAGAATACACAACCGAACGTTCTCCCCTACCAGCGGCTTCCTTCATAAATTGAAGCCCCAGAGTAGTTTTCCCCACACCGCTTGGCCCGCTAATAATCGTCACCGTACCCCGCTCCAAGCCACCGTGCAGCAGTTCGTCGAGTTCTGGAATACCCGACGGGATAGACACCGGATCGAAAACGCGCTTAAAGGCTTCGGGAACCAAACGCGGGAAGACTTCCATCCCAGTAGCGGTTAAGCGCATCGAGTGGGAACCATTGCGGAAATTCGAGCCGCGAAGCTTAGTAACGCTCAGAGTACGTTTATCCCCTGTCAGCGCTAAGTTAATGACGCCATCGCTGATAAACTGCAAATCTTCATCCGGCGCTTCTAAACTGGCTTCAGATGTAAACAAGACAGTTGCGCCTTGTTCGCTCAAAAACCGCAGGAATGAAAGTACTTGTTTGCGGAATTGAAACGAGTCAGTCGAGAGGTAACGCAACTGAGTCATCGAGTCGAGAAACACTCGCTGCGGTTTGAGAGCTTTTACTTGCTCGATGATTTTTTGGGTAATTGGTTCTCGTTCCACCTCAGCAGGGGAAAAAAGATCGTAGCTTTGCACTTCGGTGAAAAAATCCGAGGTAGGACTGAGGTCGAGAAAAGTCAGCTTTTCCAAGTAAGGACTTAAGTTTGCAGTATTTTGACGCAGTTGCTTTTCTGATTCGCCTAAAGTAATGAATAAAGCCGCTTCCCCCTGCTCTAAACCAGCTGCTAGAAAGTGCATTCCCAAAGTCGTTTTACCGCAACCAGGCCCACCCCGCACCAGATATGCTCGGTTGGGGACAAGTCCACCCTCAAGCACCTCATCAAGTCCTGAAATCCCCGTATATAAGCGGTTTTGACCCATTTTTTTAAATTTGCCCTAATATTTTATCCAAACACAAATATATTCTAATTCCGGCGTACTTTGTCTCTGGTCAAACCAGAGACAAAGTACGCCCACCGTCTTAGCGCCTACGCAAATCTATTTTTCCTTGCCAAACTGTAAAACAAAAAAAGCGATCGCTTTTATTTTCCCTCTAGACAATCAAACGCGATCGCATGGCTATTAATAATTATTTCTGTCACTAAGGGCAATCATCCGGATACTATCGAGGCCAAAAACAAGAGTTATGCTGGAGGACAGAGGCACCTGTGAGCTTCTCTTTTCTTCCCAAAACCAGTCAAAGCCGATGAACTCCCCGACGCCCCATGTCTCGCTGTTGACTTTACGCCTGCTTCTGGCTGCGATCGCTATTGTAGCTGCCAACCCATCCGTACCTATTTACGGGCAACCGATTATACCAGCACCCGACGGGACAAATACGGTGGTGACGCCCGATGGTAACCGTTTGGATATTACTGGAGGACAAACTTCAGGCGATCGCGCTAACCTCTTCCACAGTTTTACTCAATTTAACCTCGACTCCGGTCAAACTGCTAACTTTATATCTATACCGGAAATTCGCAATATTTTAGGCAGAATTACTGGCGGCGATCCTTCCCGAATTAATGGTTTAATTCAAGTTACTGGTAGCAATGCCAATTTATATTTAATCAATCCGGCTGGAATTGTTTTTGGGTCGAGTGCTAGTTTAAACGTTCCAGCTTCTTTTATCGCGACGACGGCAAACGGGATTGGGTTTGGTAATAATTTCTTTAATGCTATAGGTGCTAATAATTATAACATTTTAAATGGCGTGCCCAATGCATTAGCTTTTACCATGAGTCAGCCGGGAAGTATTATCAACTCCGGCAATCTGACAGTAGGTACTGGGCAAAATTTGGCGTTAGTGGGCGGTACGGTTGTTAATACCGGACAGTTAACTGCACCGGCGGGACAGATTGCGGTTCTCTCCGTACCGGGAGAAAGAACTGTGCGGCTATCTCAACCCGGATTTTTACTCAGTTTGGATGTCACGCCACGGTTAGGAAATCAACCCAATCAATGGACGTTACCGATATTATCTTTGCCGCAATTGCTCACAGGTGGAAGTGGAGGAAATGCGACGGGTGTAAGCGTTAACGAAAAAGGTCAAGTCGTTCTCACGGGTTCGGGAATTGCCATCCCAACCGATGCCGGTACAACTATTGTAGCGGGCAATGTTGATACTTCTGGAAAGACCGGAGGAACGGTACAAGTTTTAGGCGATAAAGTTGGATTGGTTAGCGCTAATATTAACGCTTCGGGGACAAATGGTGGCGGGAATGTTTTGATTGGAGGAGACTATCGCGGACAGGGAACTGTTCCCAATGCGTCTCGCACTTTTGTAGATCCAACTTCGACAATTTCGGTGGATAGTTTTACGGTAGGGAATGGCGGTAGGGCGATTGTTTGGGCGGATAAAGCCACGGATTTTTATGGCAGCATCAGCGCTAAAGGCGGCAGCAATTCGGGTAATGGTGGATTTGTAGAAATATCGGGGAAAGATACGCTATTTTTTGCCGGTAAAGTTGATTTAACTGCTCCCAATGGTAACCTGGGAACGCTGTTACTAGACCCGAAAGATATCATCATTGTCAGCAGTAGTGAAGCGCCTAAAGATGGAGAATTGACGGATAACCAAATCCTGGCAGGTGACAGTCCGGGCGCAACTTTCACGATATCCGAAGCCGCACTTGAAGCTTTACCCAATGATGCAAATATCATTTTAGAAGCGACCGATAATATCACGATTGAAAGTTTAAGCAACGGCATTCTGAACCTTAAAGCAATTACTGGTTCAATTGCCTTTAAAGCCGATACAGATAACGATGGAGTTGGCTCTTTTTCGATGCAGCCAGGGCACACTATTCAAACTAAGGGGGGCGGTGTTTCAATTTCAGGTGCTAGCTTAAATATTGGCGCGATTACAGTAGATAGTAGTGTCCCTTTACCCCAAGGCGGCAATATTAACTTGATCGCTACAAAAGGCGGAATTGAAATTAAAGGCCAAATTCTTTCGCGTGTTTTTGTTGACACCGCTGCTAGCACTGGTGGTGCAATTAATATTAGCGCTAACGGCGGTAATATTGTTTCAACCGGCTCAATACAATCTCGCGCTAGAGAGTTTGGTAGTGCAACTAATGCTGGCAATGCTGGCCCGATTAGCATTACTACAACTAACGGTGACATTACTGTTAACCAGGTACAGGCATTTTCTCGCGTCGGGGCATTAGCTACCGCTATACCGGGCAACGGGGGAAATATTACGCTTAAGGCCAATAACGGCAATATTACCGTCAATACAGAGCTATTATCTGCATCCTTGAACGATGCCTCTGATACCACTGGAGATGGTGGAGAAATTAATCTTATCAGTAGTGGTGGTTCGATGGCGATAAATGGATTATTAAAAAGCTCTTCTGAAAGCGGTAAAGCTGGACAAATTCGGCTCGAATCTGATAACGAAATTACCGTCAATGGTAGTATCAACTCTACTTCAATTAGCGGCACTGGAGGCGCGATCGCACTCACCGCCAATAACAATATTACCGTATCCGAACTATCTTCCTACACCTCCGGACTTGGCAACGGCGGTAACATTACCCTGACTAGCAAAGCTGGAACCATTAATGCAACGGGAAATGTGCTAGCCGGTTTTACCACTCAAGGCAATGGCGGTACAATTACCTTTAAAGCTTTTGGCGATATTACTACTAGCAATATTTTATCAGCAGACACCGATGGTGCTGGCAAAGGCGGGGATATTATTCTTAGCAGCAGTGCAGGAGCAATTAATATTGCTGGGGCGATTTTGGATGCCGATTCTGCTAGCGGCGATGGCGGTAATATTACCATGCAAGCTGCTGGCAATATCAACACAGGTTTTACTCATTCGCGAACATTTGGCAGCGGTAAAAGCGGGGATATTACTATTATCAGCAGCGGCGGCAATATCAATACTACTGCGGGGAGTTTAGAAACTAAGTCGGACAATGGGAATGGGGGTGCGATCGCATTAACCGCCACCTCTGGTAACATCACTACAGGTCTGATAAATTCTACTGCTCCCGGTAAGGGCGGCAATATTACCCTCAATGCTGCCAATACTATTACCGCCAATAGCATCGATTCGACGGGCGCACCCGGTAGCGGTAATATTAATCTCAAGGCTAATGAAATTGACTTTTTCAACGTAAGAAATGAAACTACTTCTACCATCAAAGGTAGAGGAACTATACAACTAGAAGCCGCCACCCCAAGTCAAAATATTGTCATTAACGGCATCAGCGATACCGGAAAAGATACCTTAGACATTACCCAATCTGACTTAGCTGCCTTAGTAGATGGCTTTGGCAGTATCATTATCGGCAGCAACAGTACAAGCGGTGCTATTACTTTAGCCAATGATATTACCTTCAACGATCCGATAATTTTAAACGCTTTTGGTGCAGGGGGTTCGATCTCAACCAACAGTTTTACCATTACTGGACAAGATAACGCCAGAATTATCTTGCTAGCCGATGGAAATATTACCACCAACGATATTAAAAATCCAGGTTTCCCAGTTAGCATAACCAGCACCAATGGCAATATCGTTGCTAACAAGATCGACACCAACTTATTATCATCTGGCTTTGGCACTGGCGGGCCGATTAATATCACCGCTAACAACGGTAGCGTCACCACAAAAGATATTGCTTCTTTTACCCAAGCTACTGCAACGGAAACCATCGGCAATGCTGGCGAAATTAATATTAATGCCAAAAACGACATTAATACGGGTGTTTTGAGAGCATTTTCGGTCAATGATGGCAACGGCAATGCTGGAAAAGGTGGCAACATTAGCTTAAATTCCACCAGTGGTAATATTACCGCAGGCTCGCTTAACTCTTATAGCCAAGTGACGGCTTTCAAGGGCAGTAATTCCTTACCTGGAAGTTCAAGTCAGGCGGGCGATATTACCCTAACTGCTAAAAATGGCACGATTAATATTTTGGATAATATTGCCTCTTTCTCTAGCACCAATGCTGTTGGTACTGCTGGTGCAGGAGGAAATGTTACATTTACTGGCAATGTGACGTTAAATAACTCAGCTTTAAGTATCGATACATTTGGCGGCACATCCGGCGGCAATATAACTTTTAATAATTCGGTCAATGGCAGCACAACTAACAGTAATTCTTTAACCTTGAATGCAGGAACGGGTAACATTACCTTTAATGGCGCTGTGGGTAATACCGTTGCCTTGAATAATTTGATTGCTAACAGTACCGGCACAACTCGCTTTGATAGTACCGTTAATGCTGCCACCGTTACTACTAATGCGGGTGGAACGACTCAAATTAAAAGTAACGTTACTACAACTTCAGAAGCCGGTCAAATTTATAACGATAACGTCGAAGTTATCGGTAACATCGTCCTTACAGGTGATGAAATTAACTTTGGCGGTACGGTGGCGGGGACAGGCAAGCTAACTTTGCAGCCTTTAGCAAAGGATAGAGCGATCGCATTAGGCGCTGCTACCGACACAGGCGCTGCTACCCTCGATCTTACAGCAGCAGAGATAAACGCTTTCCAAGATGGCTTTAGTTCGATTACCATCGGTGCAACCGATAGCAGCACCAGCATTACCATCCCCAACGACGTTACCTTTCAAGACCCGGTAACAATTCAAACAGGGCAGGGAGCGATCGCTGCCAACGCCAACATCACCGGCAAAGGTAACGCCTCGATTACCCTGAGTGCCAATGGAAACATAAATACTCGCAATATTACTGCCCCAGCCGGGATAGGAATTACCAGCAAAAGTGGCACGATCGACACCAGTGCCGGGGCGCTGGATGCTAGTAATAATAAGGGAGACGGGGGAGCGATCGCGCTCAACGCAGCAGGCAATATTACTACAGGTAACATCACTTCCAGTTCCACAGCAGGTGCTGGCGGTAACATCACCCTCAACAGCCAAACAGGAGCCATTACCAGCGGTAACCTCAACGCATCTGGCACTACCAAAGGTGGCACAATTACCGTGCAAACACCAATTCAAATTACCACCAAGCAAATCAACTCCAGTGCGAGTATCGGTGATGGCGGCAACGTTTTGCTAGATCCCCAAGGCGACATCCAAGTTGACTTGATCAACGCTCAAGGCGGAGAGCAAGGTAAAGGGGGTACGGTTGATATTACCACCGAAAAGTTTTTCCGCGCTTTAGGCATTTTCACAGATAGAAATGGGATAGAATCTAGCATTTCGACTGCTGGAAGAACTGGCGGCGGGTCGATTGCAATTCGGCATGGAGGAGGAGCAAACACCGCCTTTATCGTGCAGCGCGACGCAAACAACGGCAACACGGTTGATACAACGAACAACGGCACCAGAGGCAACATTACAGCTGGCACTGGTTCCCAAGAAACCGTAAGACCTGGATCTTATTTTGGGCCTTTTACCCAGGGTTTAACGCAAGTCATTACCACCCCCGGTAGCGGTCAGAATCCTGAAAATCCCAATAATCCGGATAATCCTAACAATCCCAACAATCCCAATAATCCAAACAATCCCAACAATCCGGATAATCCCAACAATCCCAACAATCCTAACAATCCTAACAATCCCAATAATCCCAATAACCCTGGAAATCCAAACAATCCTAACAATCCGAATAATCCCAATAATCCAGGGAATCCAAACAATCCTAACAATCCGAATAATCCAGGGAATCCAAACAATCCCAACAATCCCAACAATCCGAATAATCCCAATAACCCAGGGAATCCAAACAATCCCAACAATCCCAACAATCCCAATAATCCGGATAATCCCAACAATCCCAATAACCCAGGGAATCCAAACAATCCTAACAATCCCAACAATCCTAACAATCCGGGGAATCCCAATAATCCTAATAATCCAGATAATCCCAACAATCCTAATAATCCGGGGAATCCTAACAATCCTAATAATCCGGATAATCCCAATAATCCGGGGAATCCTAACAATCCCAATAATCCTAATAATCCGGATAATCCCAATAATCCGGGGAATCCTAACAATCCCAATAATCCTAATAATCCGGGGAATCCTAATAATCCGGGGAATCCTAACAATCCCAACAATCCTAATAATCCGGGGAACCCTAACAATCCGGATCGTGACAATAGTGGTGATGGACAAGTTCCAGACGAAACCAGAATTGCAACAGATCTTGAGGGGAGAACTGTTACACGCATTCGGGCAAATAGTACAAATGCAACGACAAGAGTATCTTTTGATACTACAGCTCCTTGGCGCGAAAATATTACTCGGGCACTGCAAAGGGGCAACTTAGAACAGGCAGTATCGCTGATTGAGCAACTAAGACAACAAGAATTTGTCAATCACTTTGAAGGCAATTTGGTTGAACCGCCAAATGCTGAAGTATCTTTGGAACAAACTAGCGAACTTTTGGGTTTAATAGCCGATCGTACAGGGAAAAAACCGGCTGTGATTTATGTATTGGCTAGCCCAGAACAATTAGATTTAGTGTTAGTCGCCCCTAACAGCAAACCAGTTTACGTAAGCGTTCCAGAGGCGAAGCGGGAAATTTTGCTGCAAGTGGCGAGGGAATTTCGTCAATCGATCACAGATCCCAACCAAAGAGATACCGATAGTTACAAAGCATCGGCGCAACAACTATATCAGTGGTTAATTGCACCGTTAGCAGCCGAATTGCAAGCGAGGGGGATAGATGCGATCGCATTTTCGATGGATGCTGGTTTGCGAACCCTTCCCATCGCTGCTTTGTACGACGGGCAACAGTTTCTCGTGGAAAAGTACAGTACCAGCTTAATTCCCAGCATCAATTTAACCGATACCAGCCTTGGCGATATCAAAAGCGCCCAAGTTCTAGCAATGGGTGCATCGACATTTAAAGAATTAAGTCCATTACCCGCCGTCCCAGTAGAATTAACTACTATTACTAAGCAATGGTCGGGTAAAGGATTCCTCAACGAACAATTCACCCTGGAAAATCTCAAATTCCAACGCGCTGCTACACCTTTTGGCATCATTCACTTAGCAACTCACGGAGAATTTCAACCGGGGAAAGCCAACAACTCTTTTATCCAGCTGTGGGATACCCAACTCAAATTAGACGAATTGCGGCACTTGGGATGGAATAAACCACCTGTAGAATTATTAGTGCTGAGTGCCTGCCGCACAGCCGTGGGAGATGAACAAGCCGAATTAGGTTTTGCTGGATTAGCAGTAGCATCGGGTGCCAAAACAGCGTTAGCTAGTTTGTGGTATGTATCCGATGAAGCGACTTTAGCCCTGATGACAGAGTTTTATCCCCAATTAAAGCGAGTGGCAATTAAAGCCGATGCACTCAGAGAAGCACAAATTGCCATGCTGAGGGGACAAGTACGCCTGCAAGGAGGACAATTACAAGTTCCAGGGTTATCATCGCTTTCCCTACCCCCAGAATTAGCGCAGGTAGGTGATAAAACTTTGACACATCCCTTTTACTGGGCAGGTTTTACCATGATTGGTAGTCCTTGGTAGTCAATGCTAATGGCTAATTGCTAACAGTTCCTCTTTAGCGAATTGCCCAAATTCTGGTTAATTGCTCTTGACACTCTCCGCGCTAAAGCATATTTTTCTGTAGGGTGCGTGACGCTGCTTCAATATTTGAACGTAGCAAGGAGACTTGTAGCGTCACGCACCAACTACCGATTGTGACACGCAGCTTTACTCCTGTAATTATCATCTCAAGAAAGCTCCAAAAGCTTCTTTAACTAAATGCCATTCGGGTTAGGGGTTATACCAAATCCGGCTCGATAATCCCCCTTATCTTATTTCTTCTCTTCTTTGTGTCCTTCGTGTCTTCGTGGTTTGTTAAAAGGGGGCTAATGGAAGTGGATTTGGTATTACAGGTTAGGGACTAATAACTAACTGGAAATAAAAGCCGGAATCTTGAATATTTTCTCCTCTGTCTCTGAGATTAATCAGCGGATAAGCGTAGTCAAGGCGCAGGTTTACTTTAGGAATCGGTTGCCACAACAATCCTAAACCTACTCCAGCTAAAAATCTTTGATCTGATGACACATTGGGATTGTTTGATACGTTCCAAACTGAACCAACATCGATAAATGGTGCTACCTGGAATATAGGGGCACCGTTGGCATCTTTTTGTAAGGTAATGCGGTCTTCAATTGAAAATCTAAAACCGTTATCACCAGAGCGAACGTTTTGCCGGTAGCCGCGCAATGATTGACCGCCGCCGATGACAAATTGCTGGGATGGTAATAGGCTATTTGGTGTTAGTTGAACGTCCGCTTGTAAAATTAGCAAATTAGATTCTGAAAGCCTTTGCACGCGCTGAACTTGACCCAGCCAACTGAAAAATCTAGCATCTGGTATGGGGTCGGGATTGGTGGTGGCGTCGAATAAACTGGTGCCAAAACTGAATTGACTTCGCAGTGCGGTTGCTCCCATTGCGTCTCGGCGAATATAGTCTTGTCCAAACTTGAAAGTGCTGGTGCGGCTTCTACCTTCTTCATCTGGTCCAATGCCAAAAGGAATCGGGTTATCGCTAATAAATGTTTGACCGTTTTGAAATGTAAAACCAACCGATAAAGCAAATTCTTCACGCACCGAACGAATCAACGGCTGTCTAAAACTAATTTCGTATAATTGGGAATCGCCGCTAATATCTAATTCGTCGAAATCTGGGGCGGTTACTTGAAACCAATTCGGTGCCGCTCGCAATTGCAAAGTGCCTTCTCTAGCATTCAAGGGTATGCGATAGATAAAGTCAAGGGCATTCGATCCTCCGGTTGTAGAACGGTAATAAGAAGCAAAAATTTCATCTCCCCAGCCGGTAAGATTGCGATAGAGGAAATTAACCCCCAATCTTTCCGAACCAACGCTAGGGGGCGAGTAATTGTCAACGCTAAAGTTAGGTCTAAATTGGTTGGCTTCGGTAACGCGAACTCGCAGAATACTTTGACCTAGACGGCTTCCAGAGCGCAGGTTGGCTTCTATATTGTCAAATAGAGGATTCGTCCGCAGCAGTCGGAGTTGCTCTTCTAATTGGGCGGTATTGAGGGGCGTACCCGCTCCCAGACGCACGCGCGATCGCACGTAGCCACTATTCAATCGCCGCGTTCCTTCAATCTCAATCCGCTCTACACTGCCTTCTATGACCCGAATTTGCACGATCCCATCGGCGATCGTTTGATCCACCAACACCGCCCTGGAGGTAATAAAACCCCGGTCGATGTAAAGTTGCGTAATCGCATCGGCAACGCTCCTCAATTCTTCTAAAGTTACTTCCCGTCCTTCATACTGTTGGACGATGCGATTAAGTTCATCTTGAGAGAAAATAGTACTACCGCTAACTTGGATTTTCCGCACTGAAATCCTCACGGGAGGCGTTTCTGGCGAGGGCGTAGGCGTGGGAGTCGGTAAGACGGGTTCCTGTTGTTGGGGGGTTGTGGGTAGGGGCGTTGGGGCGGGTTGTAGGAAACGATCTTCGTTGGGGTTGGGTTGAGGATTAAACGGTGGAATTGGCAGATTTTCTCGTGGTTGAGGATTATCTACGGGCGGTGCAGTCTGGGCGATGGGTTGTGTCGCAGCAGGTATTTCAGCCGCAGCGAGGGATTTAGCCGGTGCGAAGACACCAGTCAGACAAATACTACCGATCGAGAGTTGAAGCAGCAAAAAGCGCGAATACACTAGAAATCCTTTCCTAAATGAGGCTATAGGGAAAGCACCCACCTACAGAAGCACAATTATTTTATTGCGATTGACGACCTGCAATAGTTTACGAAGTTGGCAGCGGGTTGGTATCTAATTAAATGGTATGTACATATTTGACTATGGAACTGGGAACTATGATGAACATCACAAACAAGAATGATTCAGATCGCGTTCTGCCTGATGCGAACGGGTAATACTAATAGACAACTGAACTCTAGCCGAGTCATCGACAGGGAACACACGAGCCGCCGACAGTTTCTCCAAGCAGACTGTCGGTTTTTTATTTTTATTGGGTAATGGGTAATGGGTAATGGGTAATGGGTAATTGGTAATTGGTAATGGGTAATGGGTAATTGGTAATTATACCTGTGGCAAAAATACCACTCGATCGGCAGGATGCTTATGCCACGAGAGTCTTTGTTGCTTTTGGCTAGGCGTCCTGCTTTCCAACCATGACCAATTACCAATTACCAATTACCAATTACCCATTACCCATTACCCGATGAAAATTTCCCCACCGCTTGGCGGCACTCTGACACAGCTTATGCCAGAAGCACCGCCAAGGGTGGGGAACTTAGCTAAGATCAAACAAGAGGTATCAATCTACGCAGCTGATAGCCGCTTTTTGGTGCAGCTGCCTGCCGCAGGCTTAGGACATTGACTGAATGATGTAGTCAAAGTAAGGGGCGGCTTCAGCAGCGTCTGCCTCGGAAAGGAGCGCTAAAGAAGCTTTTTTCAGGCAGCGGATCGATTCAACCATGCCGGGGACGGGAACGCCCAGGGAATTGTACATTTCCTTGACGCCGATCAAGCCAATTTTTTCAATCGGTTCTTTGTCTCCGGAGAGAATTCCGTAGGTAATTAGACGCAGATACCAGCCGTAGTCTCTCAGGCAAAGCGCCCGCTGACGTTGCCCGTAGGCGTTTCCACCTGGTGCAATAAAATCGGGACGTTTCTGCCAAAGCTGTTTGCTGGCTTCTTCTACTATCTTTTTCTCGTTTTCGGCTAATGTATTGGCGATCCGCACCCGCTGTTCGCCGGTTTGAAAAAAGTCTTTGATACCTTTGAGTTCGCCGGTGCTGGGATACCGAAGTTCATCGTCGGCTTTGAGAATAACTTGGCTAACTACACTCATGATTATTAGAGGTTGGGTGAATATCAATTTGTAGTTTAACGATTGAGTGGGACACAAAGAAAGGGAGGGGAGCTGAGGAGCTGGGGGAGCTGGGGGAGCTGGGGGAGCTGGGGGAGCTGGGGGAGCTGGGGGAGCTGAGGGAGCTGAGGGAGTAGAGCAGTAGAGCAGTAGAGGAGCAGAGGTGTATGGGAATAGCTAGTTCAAAATCTAAAATTTACAATCCGCAATCTCAAGACAGCTGGCAGCAGGGGGAATTGGTGGAGGTGACGATTGCTGACTTGACTGATGACGGGGATGGGGTGGGGCGCAGCCTTGAGCGGGTGGTGTTTGTGCCGGATACTGTAGTGGGCGATCGCATTCTGGCTCGCTTAGTCCGCGTTAAACCAGAATACGCTTTTGGCAAGTTACACCAAATTCTCGAACCTTCGCGCTCGCGCATCCGCCCTAGCTGCTTTGTGGCGGATAAATGCGGCGGCTGTCAGTGGCAGCACATTAACTACCAATTTCAGCTAGAAGCGAAGCGAAATCAGGTGATTCAAGCTTTAGAACGCATTGGCGGCATTTCTTCTCCGCCTGTGGATGCGGTTTTGGCGGCGAATCCGCCTTTAGGTTACCGCAACAAGGTTACTTATCCCCTATCAGTCTCATCTACTGGACAAGTGCAAGCGGGATATTACCAAAAATCGAGCCACCATCTCATTAATTTAAATCAATGCCCGGTGCAAGATTCGCGGTTAAATCCTTTGCTTGCCAATGTAAAGAAAGATATCGAAAACCGAGGCTGGCAGGTATACGATGAAAAGCGCCATAAAGGACAGGTGCGCCATTTGGGTTTGCGAATTGGGCGGCGCACTGGGGAAATGTTGTTAACCCTGGTTGTAAAGGATTGGCATTTGCCGGGAATTGAAGCGCAAGCTCAACAATGGTTGCAGCAATATCCTCAATTGGTGGGTGTGTCGTTAAATCGCAATCCTCAACGCACCAATGCCATTTTTGGCAATGAAACTCGCTGTATTGCGGGAAAACATTATCTGGAAGAAGAATTTGCCAATCTGAAATTCCGCATTCGCCCGGATACGTTTTTCCAAGTGAATACAGAAGTTGCCGAAGCGCTGGTGGGGGCGATTATAGATGAGTTAAACCTGCAAGGGGATGAAATGCTAGTCGATGCTTATTGTGGCATTGGGACGATGACGTTACCCTTAGCAAAAAGGGTAGGTCAAGCAATGGGTTTGGAATTGCAAGGGGAAGCGATTGAACAAGCGAAGGCGAATGCAGAATTAAACGGGATAAATAATATTTCGTTTCAGGTGGGAGCGGTGGAGAAATTACTACCGCAGTTAGATGTAACGCCGGATATTGTATTGCTCGATCCGCCGCGGAAGGGATGCGATCGCAATGTGATAGATACTCTATTACAGATTAAGCCCCAGCGCATTGTCTATGTCAGTTGTAAACCGGCTACCCTTGCGCGCGATTTGAAATTATTATGTCAGGATGGGACATATCGATTAACGCGGGCACAACCTGCTGATTTCTTCCCCCAAACCTCTCACGTTGAATGCGCTGCTTTCTTGGTGCGAGAAGTGGACAGTGGACAGTTGACAGTGGACAGTTGACAGTTGACAGTTGACAGTTGACAGTTGACAGTTAGCTCTCCTTCAAGGGAAGAGGATTGAGAACCAGGGAAATTTATTTTTCTTTCCCGCTCAAAGAGAGAGGTTAACAATTTATTTGATCTGGCGATAGGGGGAAATACTCCCTGCCGCCTGCCTGATTTGGTAAATTTCTTTCACTTTATCCTCCCTAAGATAGAAGCTGTAATCGCTCTTTAGGGTTAATTTATTTCTGTACGCTGTAGAGTCCGGGAAATAAATTGAGCTGAAAAAGCCGAGAAATTAAATAGAATAAATAGAATCTGGGTGGATTGGTTGGGAAAAAATCAGACTAATTTACCAAGTATACCAGCAATAATCTGCTCAATTAAGATAGGGAGATAAGATATAGCAACTGCAAAGGAATTTACGCCATTTTTCCCCAGTACCTAGCCCCTAGCCCCTAGTGACAAAATGATATGGTATAAAAATGAATGAAAGCAAAAAAGAAACGGTCGAGCAATAAAATTTGATTCAAGGCGATCGCTAGCACCAAAATAGGTCATGATGACACAACAGCAAAGAACCATTCTAATTGTTGAAAGAGGTCTTCAAGACCGAAAAAAATATCGGAATTGCCTGATGGCAGAGCCGGAATATTCCTATAGGATTTTAGAAGAAAGATCGGCAGAGGGAGCATTGGCTTTGTGTCGGGGGCAACTGCCAGATGGGATATTAGTAGATTTTTGGCTGCCAGAATTTGATGGGTTGAAGTTTATCGAAAAGCTGAAACAGCAGACAGGGAGCAAGTGCCCGCCGGTGGTGATGATCGGCGATCGCGAAGATACAAGCGTAGCCGTCAAGGCGATCAAAAGCGGCGCAGAAGATTATTTAATTAAACAAAAAACCACGCCGGATGAATTGCGAAGTGCGGTGCGAAGTGCGATTGAAAATGCCCAATTGCGGCAAAGATTGCAACAGAGTGAAGAGCGTTTTCGCACTTCGGTAGAAAACATGCTCGATTGCTTTGGCATATATTCGGCAATCCGAGATGAAGCGGGAAAAATAGTAGATTTTCGCATCGAGTATCTCAACGCAGCCGCCCTCGAAAGCAATCGAATGATGCCAGAACATATTGGGCAAAGGCTATGCGAACTACTACCGGGTAATAGAGAAAGCGGACTGTTTGATGAATACTGTCGCTTAGTAGAAACGGGGCAACCTTTAATTAAAGAATCCCTAATTTATGCGGATGTATTTGGTGGTCAAGAACTTACCAGAGCTTTCGATATTCGCGCCACTAAATTGAGTGATGGCTTTGTTGCTTCCTGGCGCGATGTCACTCAGCGCCAGCAAACAGAAGCAGCCTTGCTCAATGCATACACCCAGTTGGAAGATCGCGCTTTAGCTCTAACAGAAACTAACGAAAACTTACAGGTAACGCTAGAAGAACTGCAATGTTTTCAAGAGGAACTGAATGTACAAAATGCCGAACTGGAAATAGCTCGTGCCGCCAGCGATATGGAGCGTCAGCGGTATCATAATTTGTTTAATTTTGCCCCAGACGGATATCTAGTTACGGATAAATTAGGAATAATTCAAGAAGCAAACCGTACCGCTGCTGCTCTGCTATCGGCAAACCAAGAATTTTTGATTGGGAAACCCTTATTTACCTTCGTTTCCCCACAAGTGCGTTCGTGGTTTCGCAGCCAATTTAACGAATTGTTGGATAGGAAAAGCCGCAATAAATCATTGCCTTCAAGGCAGACTTGGGAGCTAATATTGAAACCGCTCAAAGGCGAGGCTTTTCCGGCAGAGGTTTCGGTAGCTTTTGCAGATAGCTTGGAGGAGGAAACCATTAATTTGCGGTGGCTGATTCGAGATATTACGAAGCGCAAGCAAACGCAGGAGGAATTGCAAACAAGTCGGGAATTGATCGAGCAAATTGCTGACACCACGCCGGGAATTTTGTACGTTTACGACTTGGTAGAGCAGCGGAATGTTTATGCAAATAGGCAAGTTGCAGAATTGCTTGGGTACTCATCAGAACAAGTTCAGGCAATGGGAGCAAACCTTTTACCCACCCTGATTCATCCAGAAGATATGGCTCGCATTCCTGACCATTTGCAGCGGCTTTCTAGGGTACCTGAAGGGGCAATTTTGGAAATCGAATACCGGATGCAACGTGCGAATGGGGAATGGCGCTGGTTTTGTAGTCGTGAAGTTGTCTTTAGCAGAAATACTGATGGTTCGTTGCGCCAAGTTTTGGGAACAGCTTTAGACATTACAGAACGCAAACAAGCAGAAATTGAATTATCCCGCGCCAACGAGCGATATGAATTAGCGGCGGCGGCGGTGAATTGTTTGATTTATGATTGGGATTTTCAGCGCAATAGAGTTGAAAGAACTCGCGGTTTAACCGAGCTTTTAGGATATGCGCCAGAGGAAGCAGAACCCACGGTGGAATGGTGGATGGATCGCATTCATCCGGAAGACATGCATAAAAAGAATCCAGAAAATTTCTTAGCCGAGATCGCCACCAGAGATCGCCATTGTATTGAATATCGGGTGCGGCACAAAAACGGTCACTATGTGTGGGTAGAAGATCGAAAGTTTGTGGTGCGAGATGAGGCAGGTCATCCGATTAGAATTGTCGGCAGTACAACGGATATTAGCGATCGCAAACAGGGACAAGAAGCATTGCGGCAAAGCGAAGCTAGACTCAAACAACTGGTGGAATTAAATCTACTCGGCGTCATGTTTTGGGATGCAGATGGAACCGTCTTCGATGCGAATGACGCCTTTTTGAATTTGGTGGGATATACGCGAGAAGATTTGCAAGCAGGAAGGGTGAATTGGCGGGCGATGACGCCACCAGAACAAATAGATTTGAGCGAGCGATCGCTTAAAGAAATGCGGCGAAAAACTGCTGGCACCCTAGAGAAAGAATACATCTGCAAAAATGGCAGCCGCGTCCCTATTTTGCTCGGTGGTGTAATGTTTGAAGGTTCCCAAAGTCGGGGTGTTAGCTTTGTCGTAGACTTATCGGAACGCAAGCAAATGGAAAATGAATTGCGCCGTCGCGAACGACAGTTTTCAACTTTAGTAGAAAACTTGCCCGATGTGATTTTCCGACTCGATACCAATCTGCGTCACCTTTACATTTGTCCCTCTGTAGAGCAAGTATGTGGGATGCCTCCGCAGCAGTTTATCGGCAAAACTGGACGGGAATTGGGGTTTGAAGAAGAGATGTGTGACTTGTTTGAAAGCAAATGCCACGAAGCGATCGCTAGCAAACAAGTAACGCCGATGGAATTTAGCTACAGAGAGCGGCATTTTTACTCGCGAATTATTCCAGAATACGCACCAGACGGCACGCTGGAATCGCTGATGGGGATTACAGAAGATATTACAGATCGCAGACAAAGCGAAGCGTTATTTAGAGGCATATTTGAGTCAGAGCTGAGCGGAATTTTATTTTGGAATATACAAGGACAAATTACCGATGCCAATGATGCGTTTATTCGCATGACTGGTTACAGCAGAGAAGAAATGCAAGCTGGAAAAATATACTATCGCGACATTACTCCACCGGAATATTGCAAAACAGATCAGGAAAAACTCAAGCTGCTGCATACCGTCGGGAAATACGAACCATTCGAGAAAGAATACATCTGTAAAGACGGGCGTCGCATCCCAATTTTACTCGGCTGTGCCTTCTTGCCCGGATATCGCGATCGCGGAGTGGCGTTTGTTTTGGATATAAGCGATCGCAAGCAATTAGAAACCGAACGGGAACAACTTTTAGCACGGGAAAAAGCCGCCAGAGAAGAAGCAGAACATGCCAACCACACCAAAGACGAATTTCTCGCCATAGTTTCCCACGAATTGCGAAGTCCGTTGAATTCTATTTTAGGTTGGGCAAAGTTGTTGAGAACTCGCACCTTCGATCCGGCGGTAGTTAATCGTGCCTTAGAAACCATCGAACGCAACGCCCAAACCCAATGCCAATTAATTGAAGATTTATTAGATATTTCCCGCATGATTCGCGGCAATCTTCAGCTAAATATTGCACCAGTTAATCTACATTATGTCGTTGAAACTGCCATTAATACAGTCCGTCCTACCGCCGAACATAAACAAATTCACCTGGAAAGTAAACTAGATTGCACTTTCTGTCAAGTATCGGGAGATCTCAATCGCTTACAGCAAATTGTCGGAAATTTACTCAACAACGCGATCAAATTTACTCCTTCTGGCGGACAAGTCGAAGTAGAATTGTCAGTGGTAATGGGTAATGGGTCATTGGTAATAGGAGATCAAAATAGCCAATTACCAATTACCAATTACCAATTACCAATTACCAATTATGCTCAAATTACCGTCACCGACACCGGCAAAGGGATAAGTCCTGAATTTTTGCCTTACGTTTTTGAGCGCTTTCGGAGAGCAGATAGTACTACCACCAGATCGAAAGATGGACTGGGATTGGGTTTAGCAATTGTACGACATTTGGTAGAACTGCACGGCGGTAATGTGTTTGCAGAAAGTGCAGGAGAAGGACAGGGTGCGACGTTTACAGTTAGAATACCGCTGATATCTTGCCCCGTTTCTGCTTCTCCTTCTGGCAGCGATGCTGAAGTTTCTCTGGCGGGAATGCGGATACTCGTTGTGGATGATGAAGCCGATATCCGCGATTTTCTAGAGTTTGCATTAAACGAGTCTGGAGCAATTGTAGAAAAATCTGCATCGGTAACGGAAGCATTGGCAGTTTTTAATCAATTTAAACCAGATATTTTAATCAGCGATATTGGAATGCCGGAGGAAGATGGCTACTCATTAATCCAGCAGTTGCGATTAGTAGAAGCACAAAAGGGAGAAAGACAAATTCCAGCGATCGCGCTCACAGCTTATGCTAGAAAAAAAGATAGCGATCGCGCGATCGAAGCAGGTTTTCAACGCCACATTACCAAACCTGTAGAACCTGCGGAATTAGTGGATGCGATCGCTAAATTGGTAATTAGTAATTGGTAATTGGTAATGGGAATATTTTCCCGCTCTACGATTAGCCATTAGCTATTAGCAGCGCTTAAAAAGTAACCAGCAACCCACGTTATTAGAAAATTTTTTGGTAGAATTAGGTAAAGGTAGGAATATTAACATGACTATAACCGCAGCCACCGCTAAACGGCTTACCTTTGAAGAGTACCTCAAATACGACGATGGTACGGATACTCGCTATGAATTAGTAGATGGGGAATTAGTTCCAATGAGTCTTGGTAGCGGACAACATGGGGCGATAGCAGAATTTCTTAACGATGAATTTCGAGGTGAAATTAGACGTTTAAGTTTAGACTGGACATCTAAACAAATGGCGATTGGCGTTCGTTCCCCTCGCGGTGGTAGATGGGAAACATCTCGAATTCCAGACATTGTAGTAATTCCCTTATCTCAATGGCAAGAATTGAGAAACCGAGAAGCAGTTATTGAACTCAACGAACCCCCGCCTTTGCTAGTGGTAGAAGTTGTCAGCGAATCAACTAAAACTACAGATTACCGAGCCAAGCGGGTTGAGTATAATGTGCTGAACATTCCAGAATATTGGGTTGTAGATTTGTCTACTAATAAAATAACCGTTTTCACTTTGGTTGATGGACTGTATGAAGTCGCAGAATTTGTTGGTTCTGAACGCATTGTATCCCAGAGTTTCCCTGAGTTAGAACTAACAGTTGAGCAAGTGTTAGCAGCAGGAGAATAATCAACAAATCATTGAAAGAAAAAACCTGTAAATAACAAAGGTAACAGTATAAGTGCCGAGATAATTAAAACCAGAGTTCCAGCATCGATATTAAGCGTTTGTTTTTTTGGGTCTTTCATCTTTATCTTTTGCCAAAAATAGAGTCATTAACCCATTTTAACAAATTTTGTCACTTTTATCGTTATACCATTACCAATTACCAATTACCCATTAGCCATTAGCCATTAGCATTTCAGCAACAATTTTCCCCGAACTCATCACCCCAGGAATACCCGCGCCGGGATGAGTTCCCGCACCGACAAAATAAAGATTGGGAATATCTTCGCTTCGGTTGTGGGGACGGAACCAAGCAGATTGAAATAAAGTTGGTTCTACAGAGAAAGCACTACCCAAATAACTATTTAAACCGTCGCGAAAGTGCAAAGGATCGATATAGCTTTCGGTGACAATATGTTCAGATAACTTTGCTAAGTAACGCTCTTCCAAATACCGAATAATGGCATCTCGATAAGGTTTAGCTTGAGTTTTCCAATCAATTTTTCCGCCTAAATGAGGAACGGGTGCAAGTACGTACCAACAATCGCAACCTTCTGGCGCTAAAGATGGATCGGTTGCCGTGGGTCGGTGCAGGTATAATGAGAAATCATCGGGTAAATGCTTGCGAGTAAAAATATCTTCAATCCAGCCTTTATAGCGTCGCCCCATGAGAATTTCGTGGTGTGCCATATTGTCGTAACGGCAATTTGTGCCGAAATATAGTACGAATAATGACATGGAATATTGCAGGTTTTTGAGCTTGCGATCGCTCCACTTTTTCCTAAACTTCTCCCCAATCAAATTCAGATAGGTAAACGCCACATCTCCATTGCTAACAACTGCATCCGCCTGAAAAAAATTACCGTCGGTAGTTTGCACTCCGGTAGCTAGTTTAGTCTTGTCATCAATCGCAATTTCAGCCACTTCTGTATTGAGCAACAATTTGCCGCCAATCTCGCAGAAAAGCCGCGCCAAACCTTGCACCAAAGCACCCGTCCCCCCCATCGCGAACCAAATGCCAAATTCTTGCTCTAGTTTGTGAATCATGGCGTAAATCGAAGTACTCTGAAACGGATTCCCGCCAATTAATAAAGGATGAAAGCTGAACGCGATTCGCAGCCGTTCATCTTTGATATATTGATTCACAAAACCCGCAACAGATTTAAACGATTGCAACTGCACCATATCGGGTGCAACCTTGAGCATATCGGCAATCTGAGTAAAAGGTTTGGTCATCAAAGGCAAGCCTTTTTGAAACACTCGTTCTGATGCTTGATAAAATCGTTGATAACCTTCTACATCTGCTGGATTAAACTGCTCGATTTGTTTGAGGATTTGGTTGCGATCGCCGCTATAATGAAAAATCGATCCATCCTCAAACCGAATATTATAAAACGGGTCTAAAGCAACCAGTTTCACATAATCGTCAGTTTGCTTACCGCATAACTCAAATAATTCCCGAATTAGCCAGGGAGAAGTAATAATAGTAGGGCCAGCATCAAAGCGAAAACCATCTTGTTCGTAGACATACGCCCGCCCTCCCGGTTTGTCGCGCTTGTCTACAATTGTCACTTGATGTCCCTGCGCTTGCAGCCGAATCGCCGCCGAAAGTCCGCCAAAACCGCTACCAATCACCAAAATATCCATTAATCCCTATCCTTCGATAAATTATCTTGTTGTCAAGTTGGTTGGGAAAAATTGGGTAGATCTCCCTATATTTAACCTAGCTTTAACTGCTTCTGCACAAGAAATGCACATTTTAGGTTTACTCTTAAATCGGGTGGATTCTATAGAATCCGTTCAGCTTTCGGTGTGGGGGTGCAATCAACCAGGTGTCTTTAGTTTAACAAACATTAAACTTTATGAACAAAAGTTACTTGGTGATGGTGAATCGCTAACTCAACTGCAAAAATCTGCTAATTATTTATGCTACAAATTTTTCGCAACTTTTTCACTCCAAGTGCCTTTATCCCTCACGGTCATTGCTATCTTTGGCAGACTGGTTTAGTCACGCTGCATATATTATCCGATAGCCTGATTGCCCTATCCTATTATTCAATTCCTTTGACGCTGCTTTATTTTGTTCGCAAGCGGGAGGACTTACCATTTAATTGGATTTTCCAACTATTTGGAGCGTTTATTATTGCTTGCGGCACTACTCACCTGATGGAAATTTGGACGCTTTGGCATCCGATCTATTGGGTGAGTGGAGCGCTGAAAGCAATTACGGCGATGATTTCAGTTTACACGGCGGCGATGTTAGTGCCATTAGTGCCTAAAGCCTTAGCATTGGCGAGTCCAGCACAATTGGAAGCAAATAATTTAAAATTGCAGCAACTTTTAAGCGATCGCATCAAAGCAGAGTCAGCTTTGCAACAGTCAGAAGCACAACTGAGAAAGCAGGCGCAAGATTTAAAGCATACCTTGCAACAACTCCAGCGCACCCAAACCCAACTGATTCAAAGTGAAAAAATGTCTTCCTTGGGTGAACTCGTAGCTGGTATTGCCCATGAAATCAACAACCCAGTTAACTTTATCTTTGGCAATCTTACCCATGCCACCGAGTATGTTTCTGACCTGCTTTTCCTGCTCAAGCTTTATCAAGAAAAATATCCCGATCCCGAACCAGAAATCCAAGAAGTAATTTCAGCTATTGACTTAGATTTTTTGTTATACGACTTGCCCAAACTTTTGAATTCGATGAAGATAGGAGCAGATAGAATCCAGAAAATTGTGGTGTCTTTGCGAACATTTTCCCGCATGGATGAAGCCGAGGTCAAAGATGTAGACATTCACGACGGCATCGAGAGTACTTTACTGATCCTAAAACACCGACTAAAAGCCAAATGCGACCATGTGGGGATTGAGACAATCAAAGAATATGGCAAGCTGCCGAATTTGGAATGTTATGCCGGACAACTCAATCAAGTGTTTATGAATCTTTTGAGTAATGCCATTGATGCTTTAGAAAGTAGAATCGAAAATGATTACTGTTTCAAACCAACGATTCGGATTAAAACCGAATTAGTCAAAGGTCAGCTATCAGAAGATGGAATTTGGACGCAAGATAAAGTAGTGATTAGCATTGCCGACAATGGTATAGGCATGAACGAAACAGTTAAACAGCGCTTGTTTAACCCGTTTTTTACGACAAAATCAGTAGGAAAAGGCACTGGAATGGGTTTAGCAATTAGCTATCAAATTGTCGTCGAACGACATGGAGGTTCCTTGCAGTGTTTTTCATCCCCAGGTGAAGGCACCGAGTTTGCGATCGCCATCCCAGTCAAACCCATCAGTTGCCAGTTATCACTTGTGTAAAAGCGAACTTTGCCAAATAATTGATTCGCATCTCCTCTTCGATCTCTTCCTCTGCGCCCTCTGCGTCTCTGCGGTTCGTTAAAAAGTGTAAAATTGTAAAGAAAAGGTGAAATCGTTAAACCCTGTTGTTTGTAAACTTGTAATGCTAACGCAGAAACTGGAGCAACTAAAAACAATATTTGCCGAAATGGATCGGGCATTAATTGCCTATTCTGGAGGGATTGACAGCACCTTGGTAGCGAAAATCGCTTACGATGTGTTGGGCGATCGCGCACTTGCCATCACCGCCGAATCTCCCTCCCTCCTACCGGAAGACTTAGAAGAAGCACGCATCCAGGCGGCAGCGATCGGAATTACCCACGAAATTGTCCAAACTCACGAAATGGACAATCCCAACTACACCGCCAATCCCGTCAACCGCTGTTATTTTTGCAAAAGCGAATTGCACGACACCCTCAAACCCTTGGCGTTGCAGCGGGGTTATCCCTACGTCGTCGATGGCGTCAATGCCGACGATTTGCAAGATTATCGCCCAGGAATACAGGCGGCGAAAGAGAGGGGCGCGCGATCGCCTCTCGCCGAAGTTGGCATCACCAAAATCGAAGTCCGCCAACTTTCCCAACAATTAGAACTTCCCTGGTGGGATAAACCCGCCCAACCTTGTCTCAGTTCGCGCTTTCCCTACGGCGAAGAAATTACCGTCGCCAAATTGCAGCGAGTTGGCAGGGCAGAACTTTATTTGAGGAAACAGGGATTGAAAAATCTGCGAGTGCGATCCGAAGGCGATACCGCCAGAATTGAGATCCCCTCAGAGCAAATTAAGGAATTTGTCTTAACCACCGATTTACCTACCTTAGTAGCGGCATTTCAAGAGTTCGGTTTTATCTACGTAACCCTAGATTTAGAAGGGTACAAGAGCGGCAAACTGAACCGGGTTCTGGATCGGGAAGTTTTGAGCCTCAAAGGGTAATGTAAAATTTGCAACTTGCTAACTCAGTAGAGGTGCATTGTTTGTGCGCCTCTTATTTATTTAAACTTTATTCTCAAAGCACGAACTTGTCTTAATTAAGGCAAATAATCTTAAATAAAAAATCCATAGCTTTTGGCAACCTGGTAAAAAAAGAGTATCAATACTTACAGAATAAATCGCACATCGATCGTCTCAGGACTGAAAATAAAGATGTGCAATTGATTGATCGAAAATATTGCAGATGTGAAGTAAAACCTAGCTAACAAAGTGGGGGATAAAATGAATGCGATCGCATCCCACCTGGATTCTTTGAACCCGAACAACCTGAATTGGGAACTCGATACTTTCGCCCAAGAGATCGAACCAAGCAAAGACAAAAACTTTGGACTAGAGTCGTTAGGCATCAAAAACATCGGTCGCGTGTATCGAAACCTATCAGTAGCAGAGCTAACAGAACACATTTTAGCGCGGAAAGAAGGCACTTTAGCAGCGAACGGCGCCCTGTGCGTGAAGACGGGGAAATATACCGGGCGATCGCCCAACGATAAATTCATCGTTGAAGAACCAGAAATCCTCGATGAAGTAGACTGGAACAGCATCAACATTGCGCTTTCTCCCGATAAATTTGAACAACTTTACAAGCGGATGCTTGCTTACATCCAAAGCAGAGATTTGTATATTTTTGATGGATATGTAGGCGCAGATCCAACATACCGCTTGGGTGTGAGAGTAATCAACGAATTTGCTTGGCACAACTTATTCGTTCACCAATTGTTCTTAAGACCAACAGAACGCGAATTAAAATATCACCGTCCCGACTTTACTGTAATTGCCGTTCCAGGTTTCCAAGGCGATCCAGAAATCGACGGCATCCACAGTGAAGCATTTATAGTGCTGAACTTAGTCAAACGAATCGTCTTAATTGGCGGAACGCACTATGCCGGAGAAATGAAAAAATCGGTATTCTCCTTCCTCAACTACATGATGACGAAGCAGAACGTTTTGCCGATGCACTGTGCCGCCAACATGGATGAATATGGCAACACGGCGCTATTTTTTGGCCTTTCTGGAACTGGCAAAACTACCTTATCTGCCGATACTTCCCGGCGCTTAATTGGCGATGACGAACACGGATGGTCAGATCGGGGCGTCTTCAATTTTGAAGGCGGATGTTACGCCAAAACCATTCGATTATGCCAGAAAAACGAACCGCAAATTTGGGAAGCACTCCGCTTTGGATCGGTGCTAGAAAACGTCATTCTGGACGAACAAACCCGAATTCCAGATTATGACGACGATAGCATCACCGAAAATACCAGAGCCGCCTATCCCGTCGATTATATTCCTAATTGCGTCGTTCCCGGCGCTGGCGGTCATCCCAAGACAGTCATCTTCTTAACAGCAGATGCATTTGGTGTCCTGCCGCCTATTGCCAAACTCACTAACCGGCAGGCAATGTATCATTTCCTGTCAGGATATACCAGCAAACTAGCAGGTACAGAACGAGGAATTACCGAACCGCAAGCGACTTTTTCATCTTGTTTTGGCAGTCCATTCTTGCCACTTGATCCAACAGTTTATGCTGAGATGTTGTACAAGCGCCTGATCCAGTACGATGCGGATGTTTACCTAGTAAATACTGGTTGGACGGGTGGGCCTTACGGCGTCGGGAATCGGATTAAGATCGAACATACTCGGGCGATGGTATGGGCGGCGCTTTCTGGCGCATTAAATAAAGTCACATTCCATCACCATCCCATCTTTAAAGTGTTAGTACCCGAAGCAGTTCCAGGGGTTGACAGCAATATTTTAGATCCCCAAAAAACTTGGAGCGATCCAATTGCTTACGAACGAAAAGCTAAAGATTTGGCAAGGAGGTTTGTAGAAAATTTCCGCCGGTTCCATTACGTTCCTCTAGAGATGATGGAAGCATCTCCCGCATTTGAATAATTCCGCAAAGAAACCCGGTTTCTTAAGTTAAATAAACCCGCCCCGTTTTGATGGGCAAATCTGACGCGCGACGCTCTTAGAAACCGGGTTTCTGGCTGCGATCTCTAGTTTCCAAGCGAGGATTTTTCATAGAAACCCGGTTTCTGGCTGCGATCTCTAGTTTCCTTGCCAGGATTTTTCATAGAAACCGGGTTTCTGGCTGCGATCTCTAGTTTCCAAGCGAGG
>ERZ1066120.191-NODE-191-length-63194-cov-14.103407_pt1 | contig 63194 bp, 49 predicted proteins | sample MGYA00382767_ERZ1066120 | MGnify/ENA primary metagenome ERZ1066120 (study PRJEB33369, sample SAMEA5778350) | biofilm metagenome | biome: Industrial cooling water; feature: Water cooling tower basin; material: Biofilm | place: United Arab Emirates | collected... | reverse complement strand
CTATAGGTGCTAGTTGGTCGAGTAGCTGCAGAAAAAGTAAATTTTGTAAATTTTAGATGAATATTCCAAAATCTTTCTGGAGATTTGCTTCACTGAATGCTGACAAAAATATCTCCATAACCGTATTCCTTCTGAGAGCAAAAACTATCAGGAAACAATTCAAGAAACTTTTTTACAGATAACCATTTTTCAAATGTAAACAGTAGTTTTTCCGCTGGCGTAATGTTGATACTCAATTTCCCAAGGTGGGACAGATAGTGAATACAGGCAAGGGTTTTATCAATATTGTCTTTTTGAAGATGGTATTCAAATGAGAGCAAGGGTATTGGATGCGTTAGTCCCTTTAAAACTTCATACTCCCATCCCTCAACATCAATCTTGCAGTAGCTTGGTTGCCCAAATTTCGCGATCGCGCGATCGAGGGTTGTCATGGGTACATCAATACTAGATACAACTTCACCTACTGTCCAATTTCGGTCTAAGCTAGAGTGACCGTGGTGGGCGTGGACGTACAACTTGGTAACTCCAGATTCTGCACCGACAGCACAGGGACACTTGGATAATTTGCTACGATAAGGGCTACATCGAGCTTCGAGTTCCCTCATGCAACTAGGTTGGGGTTCAAACGCTACTACTCTCATACCAGCTTTGAGAAGAGCCTCTGTTTTCTCACCGATATTCGCACCAAGATCGAAGCATAAGCTGTGGGGTTCTAGTAGCTTGGAGTAGAAAGTCACTTCCTGGCGCAGCTTTGCTAAACGATCTGGTCTTAGCAAACGCCAATATAGCGATCGAGCTGGTTGATATAGCCAATTAGATTGATACGAATGTTTTATAATAGTAGGAATTGACATTATTCTGAATCTTTAATAATTTTGTAACTCGCTAATCATTAAATACCAGATAAATGTATTTCTGATACAAACAGGCGCTATCTACAAAATGCTACTTTTTCCGATCGATTTGCTTAAGATGCGATCTTCTCTTGCGCAGATCAACCTCTTCATAAGTTGAAGACAAGTGCTGTTTTCTCTGAAGTACTTCATTTATGAGATTTCTAGCTTTGGCGACCGCAATCTGCCAATTGAGCCGTTCTTGATACTCTAAGCGTGCAGTTTTTGCTAGCTGAATATATTGGTCATAATTACGAAAATTCTCTTCGATGTATGCAGCATAAGTAGAAGCGGGTGTGTCTGCTAAAAAAGTGATACCATTTTTTCCATGTTTAATAATGGTAGAAATACCGCCTACGGAACTAGTGATGCAAGGAATACCAAACGAACAAGCTTCGCATAACACGCAACCGTAAGCCTCTGCGCGTGCTGGATGAACTAAAAAGTGAGATTGCTCAAGTAGTCGCCGCAACTTTGTACTGCCTTCACTGGTAAACTTATCCACCCGCCCGTGAATATGAATTTGATGACTAATTTCTGGTTCAACTGCAAAGTCGGAACCAACAATATCTAACCTAGTAGGAACGCCCTTCCGATTTAGAATGCGACAAATTTCTACAGCGATATCACCCCCTTTCCGTTCCCACTCAATGCCAATAAATAACAAACGGCATAAATCACGCGATCTATTGGTAATGCAGCGCTCAGCATCTTCTGAATTAAGTGCAAAATCATGGTTCGCACCAAACGGTATCACTGCAACCTTAGCCGATGAAATACCGTAAATTGAAGTCGCAGTCTTATAGGAACATTCAGAGGAAAATAGATTCAGGTCTGCGCGATTCATTGCCTTACATTCGTGCCTATGCGCCCATTCAACACTTAGAGGATGAAGATTAGAGTATGCTTGATAAGCATCTTGTATATCAGCAAAATTGGCATCTCGCCAATAAACAAGTGGAATGTCAGGCAGGAAGTGCGCCATCACAGTGGAATCTTGAGCCAGCAAGATATCTACTCTCTTATAAGCAACTAACTGCTCTGCCTGTCGCGCTGTTTGCTCAAGAATAGTAGGATGGTATTTATCATAGACATGAGGAGTAAATACTTTTGTTCGATTAAGTATTTTAATACTTGTACTAATAGATTTAGCTATTAAATTTTGTTGAACTGGACCGATGTATTCAACTTTATCTCCTTGGGCTTCAAATTCCTTTAGCATGTACCATAAAATACCAGAGAATGCGTGACGACGAATCTCTGGATCTGCTAAATTCCATCGTGAAACAAATCCAATTCTCATTCTTCACCTACTACGATATTGTTAGCAACTTGTCAATCAAATTCTTGAAATAAAATTGAATTTTTGGTGTTTATAAGTCAGTGTAACTAAATCTATACTACTTTTAATACGCGTGGATTAAAATTAATAAAATTTACTTCAAGTTAAATAATAGGAAATTTCAAATTTTTGCAAATAGTATTCAAAAACTATATTATTACTAATAAGAATGGGCGTAAAATTTACAGTATGAGTGATGCATCAAATATAACTTTTAAATTCAAAAAATGTCGATATAGAAAAGTTCAGGTATTTTATGAGAAACAAGCAGCACGATAAATAGACAAATGTATACAAATCATATAGTATTTAATAATAGTGAATAAATAAATGGTTCTTTTATAGATAGAATGCAATAAATTCTTAATGGCAAATAAGTAACATCCCCTCTTTTTTATTTTATGATATTCAAGATTTACATGGTTAAAAATTAGAACAATAATTTCGGCGGATAGGATGTATCCTAGCATCTGTTAACAACAATTAGTTTCTATCCTTTTTCCATCTTTTTTTAGTCTAGTATTTTAAACTCATCCAAGTATGTATTCCTGAAATTAATCTTGAATTTTTACAAAAAACTTACCATGTTCTCCACACAATAATTCTTCTACATGAGAATCACTGTCGATAATATTTTGTCGGTCGCTTGGGTTTCTTATATAAAATAAAAATAATTTATGTCTTCCTATATACCATAATCGACGATTGCAATAAGGACAGTAAATAGGTGGAATATTTTGAGCTTTGCTACAGTGCTGCTCGATCATAGGAGAGCTAAATTTGATAAATTTGATAAAGGAACGTGCTTGTTGCAACGAGCATTAACTTTAAGTTAGATTATTATTTATAGTAATTATTTTTTGCATTCACTGAAAATGTTTCAATATTTATTCACTTTTGGCTCAACCAAAAGCTAAGATTTCATGTACTATATGGATATTGCCAGTTAATTTTATTAATGATGAGCAAGCGTACTGTCGTAGTGCTAATTTTGAAGCTCAACTCCTACTAGATTATGAGGAAAAACTCTAATTTTTCCAACCTAAACATGCAGTAGCTTGTAGAAATAGTTACTACTTAGTTAGTATTGTATACAAGATAAAAGCATTGAGTTCAGTATCAGATTAGTTGTCTAACGTCCGAAGCTCTGAAGGAATACGGTCAGCGATCGCCTTCCACACCGCAAGAATTTGAGCGTCAGTCAAGCGTTCTATATGCTTGATAAAAACCTGACAAAGCGCGTCAGTGTTGTTAGCCAATAATGCAATTGTGGAGAAATTGGTGTCAGCTAAAGTATATCTAAAAAGATGTTCTCTGGAGCGATGTTCTCTTGAATTATGAAGCAGCGATTTACCATTGATACTGGCTTCTAAAGTTTGTTCTTTTATTTGCTGTTTTTGTTCATTCAACAGTAGGTTAGATGTAGGTGCGATAGAAATAGAAGCAGGCTGTCGAGCAAAAGTCGTAGTTGCTAAAGAAGAATCTTTTCCTAAACTTTTAGCTTCAATATCAATTGTGATTGATTCGGGTTCAGGTTGAATTACTTTTTTATACTGCTGAGTAATTACTTTAGCTTTAGAATAAGTAATTGTCTCTCCTAAACTCGCGCGACGGAGAGCTTCCTGACGAGCTGCTTCAGGTGTAGAGGGAGCAGCCAAGAGATACAGGGCAGAGTTAGCGATGTTTAAATGAGTAAAATTTACACATTTGAACTGTTCGCTTACCTGGATGAATTTAGTTGAGGCAGAGACACTCCAATCAAATTCAGCTTTTAACCACTTGCGGAAACGTCCGTGCTCGAGTTGTTGTTTAACTGCTCTCAACTTTTGTCCGATATGAATAATATCTTGAGAGGTTCGCCGCATCAAACTTTTGATCTCAGTAGTATTTTGCTGAATATTGGTTCGAGTTTCGCTGTCTAGTTCAGTATAGTCAAAAGTGACTAACTCAGTATTAGATGCGAGTTCTTGGAATTTAGAAGTTAGCTGAGTTGAAACCATGGAAATATTCTCCTTCTCTCAGAAATTAAAAGATTTCATTGAGGTTGAAATTGTGTTGAAGTAGTAATTTTTAAATCAATAGATTTCCACGTCATATACTACTAATTTTAAATATGCGGAGTCTATTAACTACTGTCTAGGGGGAAAAGTTCAGGTATCTTATAATAGTTGTTCGATTGTATTGCAATGCGAGTAGCGAGTTGTTAGAGTAGAAACTATTCACTATTCTATTAATGTTATAGCGATCGCTATACTGTCAGTATTGTTTCAAATGCATAGCTTTTGTTGCGAGCTAATACGTAGATAGACAAAAAAGTCAAAAAAAGGAGATTTGGAGCTAATAAAAAAGCTCAATATCTGGTTTGTTAGAGAAGACACTCAGAGTGCGCTTTATCAAACAGAGATCGTAGAGTCTGCGTGTTTAATTTTCAGAAGTCTTTCTAGTACGGAGTTTGAAGAGAAAAGCTTTCGAATCAGAAAAGTAATTACATCCAGCTTCTTAACTCATCATTAACGATTTATTCCAGTTTTTCGATCTAAAGTGTTGAGTAGAAAACGAGCCGCTCTGTTACTGTAAATGAGATTTGATAAGCTGTAGTCTGATTATTCAAATGTTACTTTTTAAGATAGGCGTACGCTCTCGAAAGCAGATCGAAGTAACACTCTCTTTTATCAAAGCCATTTTTTTCATTCAATAGCTTAGTTGCTGAGCGAACTCTCTAAAATTTATTTAGTTGTGTTCCTGAACTTTTCTGTATCGACAACCTTTATAGGAAAGTAAATAATGGATCGTGTCTACTTAAATAGCAATCTTTATTATTCTGCACATTAAAGAACGCAAATCTAGCGATCGCTTTATTGCTTTAATGATGCTCGATAAGTCAAAATTGTGTAGCTGTGGAATGTTTACTAAGTTTTTGTAAATCTCTGCGTGCTATCAAAATCTCCTCAATAATACTATATTAGGCGAGTAAAGCTTGTAACACTCAAAGCATTGGTTTAATAATTAGGAATACTCGATAACAAAACCGACTAAAAAAATATTAATTTGATAATTGTTGAATTGAAAATACTGTTCTTCTTCAGATCGGTCTTGAGCCTTTCAACCTATACTCTAATTATATTTAGCTAAGTCAGAATGATAGTTTACTTATTGTTACAGCTTGAAAAAATGATTATGAGAACTTGAAGAAATATCTTTTATTTTACAAAAACCACAAAAATATTATTTTCATCTGTAATATGCAAGCCCACCTAATTGCTTTTTATCTGCCACAGTATCACCCTATTCCAGAAAATGATGAATGGTGGGGTAAGGGATTTACTGAGTGGACTAACGTTACTAAAGCCAAACCTTTATTTTCAGAACATTATCAGCCTCATTTACCTAGTGACTTGGGTTTTTATGACTTGCGTCTATCCGAGGTTCGTCAAGCTCAAGCAGACTTGGCTAAAGAGTATGGAATTTATGGCTTTTGTTATTATCACTACTGGTTCAATGGTAAGCACCTACTAGAACGCCCTTTCAATGATGTTTTAAATTCTGGAAAACCAGATTTTCCTTTTTGCCTTTGCTGGGCGAATGAAAATTGGACGAGAAGATGGGATGGTAAAGAGCAGAATCTTCTTCTTCAGCAAGTTTATAGTGAGGAGGACGACAGACTACACATGCAGTGGCTGGCTAAAGCATTTTCGGATCGTCGATATATTAGGGTTAATGGTAAGCCTTTGTTTTTAGTGTATCGAGCTACGAAGATACCGAATCCGAAGCAAACCGTAAAAATTTGGCGTGACGAGGCAAAAAGACTTGGTATTGGAGAGATTTTCCTCTGTAGAGTTGAAAGTTTTGCTGGCGAGCAAGAGGATCCAGGCTTAATTGGTTTTGATGCATCTGTGGAGTTTCAACCAGACTGGACTCAGTTAGGTTTGCCTCTGCAAAAAGGTAGGCTTTGGCATCTAGCTAGGAAGTTAGGGTTAGCACATCAAGCTTATGGAATTCACAATATTTATGACTATTCTAATGTTGTTAAACTCATGCTTGCAAAGTCAAATCCAACTTACCAGCGATTTTCATGCGTTACACCATCATGGGACAATACTGCACGCCGTAAAGCCGGTGCAATAATTCTCCAAAACTCTACACCTCAACTTTACGAGTACTGGTTAAGAAGGATTGTTGATAAAACTTTAGACAGTAACTTCTCTACCGAGAAAATTATTTTTATCAATGCTTGGAATGAGTGGGCTGAAGGTAATCACCTCGAACCTTGCCAGAAATGGGGACATGCTTACTTGGAAGCTACCCGCACGGCAGTTAGAGGAGGAAAAGCTAAATTCAATACTTGTTTATTAAAAGAAAAATGCCTAAAGTAAGCGTCATTATTCCAAATTATAATCATGCACAGTTTCTCGAACAACGCATACAAAGTATCTTAGATCAAACCTTTCAAGACTTTGAAATTATTTATTTAGATGATGCTTCTACAGATAACAGTAACGAGGTCTTTGCAAAATTTGCTAATAATTCTCGAATTCGAGCGATTTATAATCAAATAAATAGTGGTTCTCCTTTTAAACAGTGGAATAAAGGAATTCGCTTAGCACAAGGCGATTATGTTTGGATCGCTGAGTCAGACGACTATGCTGATAAACGGCTTCTTGCAGAGCTTGTTGATAAACTAGATAATAATCCCACTGTTGGATTAGCCTATTGTTCGTCATGGTTTGTAGATGAACACAACAAAATTATGTTTAATAGTAAAGATTTGCTTTACTTTTCCGATAAGGACAGATGGGAGAAAGATTTTGTGAGCGACGGAAGAAATGAATGTAGTAAATATCTAATTTTTGAAAACATAATTCATAATGCTAGTGCAGTTTTGATAAAACGTAGTATCTATGAAAAAGTAGGATATGCAGATGAATCTTTAAAGCTCTGTGGAGATTGGTTGCTCTGGGTAAAGATGCTCCTCATTGCCGATCTTGCTTTTGTTGCAGAGCCACTTAACTATTATCGTGCCCATTCGGAAACAGTTAGATATGAAGCTAGTAGAAATGGAGTATTTGCCGAAGAAAGCTACTATATTGTGCGTTATATTTTGGCTCATATAAGCTGTACCAGAGAAGTTTTTGAGCAGGTGTGCGAGACGAGGATTCACAGATGGCTAAAAATTATGTTTTCCAAGAATGATAAAATCTCTTGGAATCGCCATTGCAAAATATATAAAATTGCTGGCATGATAGACTCAAAACTCAAAATACGACTCGCTAAAAAAATACTTAAACATCTGTTTATAAAACCTCAGCTTTTAAGTAATGAACGGATCTTTTAAATTTAAACTTATGGTTTGACTGCACAGTCAAGCATTTTTTGTAGCCCAAACTTTTGGTCTGATGTCAGTTGGTTAGTAATAAGTGAGTAGTGAAAGAAAAATCACTTGCCGACTTATAAGAAGAAAGGATAATTTGTATGAAACTTGCAAGCTCAATTCGTTATGGTGGTCAATTAGTAGCAGCAGAGAAATGCAGTTATGATGATTTTTTGTTATTAGGTCTTCACTGCCCAGAATGCCAGGAACCTGTTATTCTTCGAACTGCTTATCAACGAAAACTACCGAATGGAAAAGTAGTCAAACTTAATGCTGCGTTCGTTCACAGAAAAGCAATCGATCCAGTAGCTGCCAAATTGTGTAATTTGAGAGTAAGTTGTTACGGTAAGGCAGAGATTGAGTCTCGTGCTTCGAGCGCCAGAGGTCAACGAGAAAAGCTTTTAAATATGTGGTTCTGGGAGGTTTTTGGAGCTTATAGTCCTTCATTTAATATGTATAGAAAAATTCTAGAAAACGAGGGATTTCCTCACAAAATTTCATTAAATCTGACATTCTTTAAGCAGAATATCAGAGAAAATAAACAGACAATTTTAGAAACTGCTAAACTACTTGTAGAGAAATCTCCCAATGTCCTTAACAGAGCTGTTTTGCTAAATTCTCCTGATGATAGAAGAGAACAAAAAAACTCCTTTGTCAAGGTTGCTCATCGTGTGAGCAAGCTCGACCTTGAACTACACCTAGCAATTTGTTCAGAAGTTTTAGACTTTTTGTCGCAACCTCGTTCTCACAATCTACTACTCAAAGTTGCAATGTTATGCGTACTAGCAACCCATATGAGTGAAGATAGCGTCTCACCAGCGATGGAGCAAATACTACCGATATCGTGGTTGGTATCATGGTTGGTTTTTACCCCCTGGGCTGATGAATTTGCCAAACTATCTGAAAAGCCTTACCCAGAACACACTATAAAGCAACATAAACAGGCAGAGAAAGCATTGAAACGCATGATTAGACAGTTTAGAGCCAGAAAACAACCCTATGATGAGGCTCATCTTCGAGAACAACTATTTTCCACGGTTTCAGTTCAAGGTAGTTAATTTTAATAAATAAAAACCTATAGATTTAGACTCAAGGTACTGAGGATGCAACAACAAAAGCGAGCATTAATCACTGGAATTACAGGGCAAGACGGCTCTTACCTCAGCGAACTGTTGCTAGAGCAAGGCTACGAAGTGCATGGTATTATTCGTAGAACTTCTACATTTAATACCGACCGAATCGATCGCATCTACGAAGATCCACATAAAAAGGGAGCGCGGTTGTTCTTGCACTATGGAGATTTAACTGATGGCACTACACTGCGTCGCATTCTAGAAGAAGTTCAACCAATAGAAATTTATAATTTAGGATCGCAATCCCATGTACGGGTGAGTTTTGACTCGCCAGAATATACTGTAGATTCGGTAGGAATGGGAACGCTACGCTTATTGGAAGCTATTCGCGATTACCAGCACAGAACTGGAATTCAGGTGCGGTTCTACCAAGCGGGATCTTCAGAAATGTTTGGTTTAGTGCAGGAAGTGCCGCAAAAGGAAACTACACCATTCTATCCACGTAGCCCCTATGCCTGTGCTAAAGTTTATGCCCACTGGCAAACAATCAATTATCGCGAATCATATGGGTTATTTGCCTGTAACGGCATACTTTTTAACCATGAAAGTCCGCGACGAGGAGAAACTTTCGTCACTCGCAAGATTACACGAGCGATCGCTCGGATTGTTGCTGGCAAACAAAAAGCTCTCTACTTAGGCAATCTTGATGCTAAAAGAGATTGGGGTTATGCCAAGGATTATGTCAGAGCCATGTGGATGATGTTACAACATCCACATGCAGATGATTACGTGATTGCGACAGGTGAAACTCACTCGGTGAAGGAGTTCCTCAATCTAGCTTTTAGTTACGTCAATCTGGATTGGCAGTGTTATGTGGAATTCGACGATCGCTACCTCAGACCAGCAGAAGTAGATTTGTTGATTGGAGATTCTACCAAGGCGCAACAACAGCTGGGCTGGAAACCCTTAGTAACATTTGAGCAACTAGTAGCCTTAATGGTAGAAGCCGACTTGAGGGCTATAGGTCAAACTTCGCCTAATTGTAGTATGTATACGATCGAGGATATTGCCACGATTCGGCATGAAATGATTCATTCTCACGCGTAAAAAGTTAGACTACTTGCTTTGCTGCTGTAGTGCTAGAACGACCTATCAAAATAGTTATCTTTATTATCTAATTGAGGTTGTTATCCACCAATGGTTGCTCAATCGAGATCGGTTTTAGTAACAGGCGCTGCCGGCTTCATTGGTCGATATGTCTCCCGTTACTTCTCAAGGCAAGGTTGGACTGTAATCGGTATTGATACGTCTTCTCTTAAAAATGCTTCCCTTCTTAACTTATCAGCCTATTACCAAATTCATCTGCCAGATTTGGCATTAAGTAATTTGTTACAAAGACACTCTCCTCAAGTTTGCATTCATTGTGCTGGTAGTGCATCCGTTAATTTATCTGTGACAGATCCGGCTAAAGACTTCTATGCTAATACAAGACTGACTTTTGAGCTTCTTAATACTTTGCGTCTTACTGCTCCAGATTGTCGATTTATCTTCTTATCAAGTGCAGCAGTTTATGGAAATCCACAGTCACTCCCTATTAGTGAAACTCATCCTCCTCTTCCACTCTCACCATATGGGTTTCATAAGTGGCAGTGCGAGCAATTGTGTCTAGAATTTGCCAGTATTTATAGCCTACCAACTGCTAGTGCCAGAATTTTTTCAGCTTACGGCCCTGGTTTACAACGTCAGGTAGTTTGGGACATTTTTCAAAAAATCATTACGCAAAGGTTTCCAACATTACAAGGAACTGGTCGAGAAAGTCGTGACTTTATTCATGCTATTGATATCGCTGCAGCTTTATTTACAATCGCAACTACCGGCTCTATGCAGGGTGAAGTTTATAATATCGGCAGCGGTCGTGAAGTAACTATTGGGGAATTAGTAAATATAGTTTTGGATACGCTATGCTACAACTGCAATCCTGAGTTTGATGGAATTGTGCCCCTGGGCGTACCGCTCTATTGGAAAGCAGATACATCAAAATTAAGTGCTTTAGGATTCGATCCAACTGTGAGTCTAGAACAGGGGATTAGCTCTTTTGCAAGCTGGTGTCGTGCAGAATTAGTAGGAATATGATAAACCTGTCTACATGTACGTACTATACTGAGTACTGGCTTATATAAAATAGTTAATACAGTTAATACAGCTACACTTTTTATTGTATAAAAAGTGTTTGGCTAGTAATATTATACTAATTGCCTAAAACTCTAATATATAAGATAATTAGAGCGATCGAATAGATTAATCGACCGATAGACGGACGATAATAACAGAATTCTATCGGCAAAGATAATTGCGAGCTAAATAATACTACACTAACATTATTGATCTTCGCTGAATGCGCGTTTGAATTTATAGAATTAAGTTTCATAGGTCGCCGCCACCTGCTATTATTTGAATAAGTTGATAACGATGAAAAGCAAATAGAAATTTACAACTTTTTTAATAATGACTTTTTAGCCGACCGATCTGTAGTATTGTGATTTATTAACAAGACGCAATCGCATTTTAGCTATATAATGAAATGATTTTATCAGTAAAGTAGAACCAAACATCCCTTTCTTGCATTGCTTTCGACTCAACGTTAATTCATTCTCTCTACACCTCACTCTAACCCCGTACTTGTAAACCTCTGTTGAAACATTTAGCACTGAAGGAATTAATGATGGCTGATACTAGTTTAGAAAACGAGCGACTGTCCGTAGAGAATAGAGCAAACGCAACAGATCTTCGGCAACTATTTACAGTTTTACTTCGTCGCCGCTTTTTGATCTTAAGTCTTTTCTGCATCCCTTTAGCTGGCTCAAGCTTACTAGCACTGATGGCAAAGCCGACATATCAGAGTTCCATGCAATTGCTAGTCAGCTCTAATCTTTATCAGGGAAGAGAAAGTACTGCAAGAGGAGAAGTAGAGGAGAGTGATTTTACTGACTCAAATCTTGAAGTTGACTATACAGCTCAACTCAGCGTGATGACAAGCCCCAAGCTCATAGAGAGGGCTGTGGAACTACTTCGCCCTGAGTACCCCAACATCACAGTAGAAGAAATTAATGGTAAACCAGAGAAAGTGAGAAAATCACCTCTGAAAGTATCTCAAATAGAAAGCGGGACAAAAACTCTTCAAACACTCAGCCAAGTTTTTGAAGTGACCTATGTAGCAGAAGATCCTATTCAGAGCCAAAAGGTTCTTCAAGCATTACAAAATGTCTATCAAATTTATAATTTGGAACAGCAAAAATTACGACTAACTAATGGACTTGCCTTTGTTAACGAACAATTGCCTAAAATCCGAAAAGAGGTGTCACAGGCTGAGGCAAACTTAGAAAATTTCCGCAAGCAAAATAAACTACTCGATCCAGAGGTGCAAGCAAAAAATTTGTTGGATGCACTGGCAGCTGTCGAGAGCGAGCGACGAACAATCCGCGCACAATTTCAAGATCAACAAGCTCGTTATAACAAGTTACAGCAGCAACTACAGCGATCGCCACAGCAAGCACTCATTGCCTCTCGTCTAAGTCAGTCTCCTCGATATCAATCATTACTGGATGAAATTCAGGCGCTTGATGTCAGCTTGGAAAAGCTGCGGGTGCAATACAGAGACGATTATCCCAAAGTCCAAGATTTACTCAAGCAGCGTCAAAACTTAGTTGGTCTATTACGTACGGAAGCAGGGCGATCTGCGGATCGATTACCTCCTCAATTAAATACTACAGAAAAATCTCTTCCCAAACAACTACAGCTCGGTGATTCTGACCGGAAGCTTGTTGATGCCTTGGTTGATACTCAAGTAGTTTGGTTTGGACTCAGCGCTCGCGACCAAAGCCTTGCTAGATCGGAACAGCAACTGCGCTCTACCCTGCTTAAGTATCCTCACCTGCTAGCAGAGTATAATCGCCTAATGCCAGAAATTGCAATCAATCGAAAAACCCTTGAGCAACTTCTCCAGACGCAACAGAATTTGGGGATTAAAATTGCACAGGGAGGGTTCAATTGGCAAATTATACGGGAGCCTGAACCTGGAGTATATATGGGAACAGGTAGAATAATGCTCTTGGTATCAGGGGCAGTATTTGGTTTAGTTTTAGGTATTGGAGCAGCCCTTCTTCTTGAAACGCTTGATGATACTATTCACTCTTGCGATGAACTACAGAAACTAAGTTCTCTGCCTGTATTAGGCATTACACCGAAACTACCAAACTCTGAGTTGAGAAAGCCGTTGGTTAAACTACCTTTCTTCAAGCAGCAGAGTTTAACTTCTCAACGAATAAAAACATTAAGCTGGTTTCCTTTCCGCGAGTCCATAGACCTTATATATCAAAACATTCAAATCTTAGGCTCGCCCCAATCATTCAAGTCATTGCTACTAACTTCAGCAATGACTGGTGAGGGCAAGTCAACACTGGTTACGGGTATGGCACTTAGTGTTGCCCGTTTACAGCGGCGAGTTCTACTAATTGATGCAGATCTACGACGTTCTAATATTCACAAACTACTGAATCTCTCTAATGAGCGAGGATTATCTACACTATTGACTGAAGAAGTAGATGTACGGGAACAGGATTGCATTCAATCTCTGCAACCTTCACTGGATGTTTTGACTGCAGGACCAACACCAACAGATATAGTTAAGCTATTAAGCTCTCAACGCATGAAGCATCTAATTGAGACTTTTGAACGAACTTACGATCTGGTACTCGTAGATGCTCCTCCTATACTGGGATTGGCGGATGCCAGCATTGTGGCATCGCTATGCAGTGGCACTGTGGTAGTTGAACGCCTCGGTCACGTGACTCGATTTGACTTGACTCAATCTCTAGAAGCTTTGAGTAAGCTGAACGTTATTGGAGCCATAATTAATGATTCCAAAGAATGTAACAGTAGATACACTGTTTATGATGGCTCTACTCAAGAGAATTTAGATAAGGGTTTTACAACTAATCCTAATTTAGTAGGTAAAGGAATCTTCTAATACAGGTAGCGAGATAGCAAGAGAGTACGGGCTTTCAGATTCTCAAATGACTTGAGAGAATACATCGTAAACGAGACATTTCCCAGCGTAGGCTTCATCTATTGTCACTTTTAGACGGATGAGATTGTTTAAACTTTCTTCCACAAGAGCCGTCCTTTTCTATGTTGTACTGGCGATCGCATGTACAGCAACAGTGGTTCTTTCTTCTCTTAATGGTGCTGCCAGTATGTCTAATTCTTTCCGAGTTGAGGTGAGTTCAAAACAACCTGGCAACTTATTTACTGAGTCTCAGCCAATTAACTTAGTAATTAAAGTTTCAGGGAACAAGCCTGACATTGTTGAGTATAAAGTACAGGAGCATGATGGTTCTTGGACTAGCAATGCTAAGATTCCATTACAATCTCAGGTCGATCCACTCAAAGGGATTCCGTTGCATCTTCAACTACCTGGTCGTGGCTTGTATTATTTGACAGTCTCAGCAGGCGCAGGGCAGTCACGAGTACAGGCTAGAACCAAAGTTGGGGTTGTGTTCGATCCCAGTCCAGTCAATCCTGACTCTCGCTGGGGCTTATTTACAATTCCTTATGATGGAGAAAACGATCCCAATAAAGCAGCTGATTTAGCCCGCAGCCACCGACTCTTAGGTGCTGCCTGGAGTCGCCTTAACTTTTGGCATTGGTCTTATGAAAATCTACAGGTTAAGCCAACCCTAGCCCAAAAGCGGGATTTGAAAATATCTTCTGCAAGTAAATCTCAGCAAACAGATAAAATAGAGCCTGACAACTTTTTTCAGCAAGTAGTTGCAAAAAGCGGTTTTTTGGGACTTCATACTTTTTGTCCCTTACTGAGAGCAAACAAGGATAATCCCCGGGTTTCAGTCAATTTTAGCAAGTGGCAAGGAATAGCTCAGGCTTTGCATCGGGAAGGAATTAGCATTATGGGCGAATTTGCAGAGATGCCCCGCGAGTTGTCTTCTCGTCCACAGGAAACCCAAGAAACAGGTGAAGGTGCAGCAGTATGGGCGCGTGTAAAGCCAAGAGATTACCAGTTGTGGAATCAACTGGTGGAGAAAACTGCGCGAGAGTTTAATAAGGAGATTCAATTTTGGGAGATTTGGAACGAACCGGATGCTAGCAACTTTTGGTTAGGTACACCAGAGGAATTTGCCGAACTGATCCGGCATACTGCCAGAGCGGTAAAGTCAGGTAATCCAAAAGCTCAGATTGTGGCGTCCGGCTTCACCAGTCATGGTATGTCCTTTCTAGATAGAATCTTGAAGCAAGGTGTAGCCCCTCTCATCGATGTTTTTTCTTTTCACACTGACAATTTAGCTCCCTACAAAGCGTTACTCTCAAAACACGGCGTGCAGGCAGAACGCCCGATCTGGGGAACGGAAGACCCAACTCTAGTTAGTCTTAGAGGAATGAAGGAAGGATATGCACGGCAATTTCATTTCTTCCATAAACGATTTGGAACGAATTACGATAGCTTTGCTGCACTCGTAGATCGCGACTTAACGCCACTCCCAGATGGAATTACTTATTCAGTAGCAGCGCATATTATCGGTAACGCGCAAGTCGTGGAAAGTATAGATCGACCGTCCGCAAAAATTTACATATTTCAAAAAGGAAAAGAGGCGATCGCTGCATGGAAAATCTTGCAAGCAGGGTTGAGTGGTGGGAGTGTCACTTATGCAGTAAGCCCTTTACCAGGCAGAACTCCTCAGCTTATTGATGCAATGGGACGTAGCAAATCTCTCCCGCTTAAGAATGGAGAGGTTACTCTACCAATCGACCAAACCACTTTCATACGAGATGCAAGTAAAATTAAAATAGTCAAATACAGCGTACCGCAAGAGAAGCCCGATCCTCTACAGTATGTATTTTTAGCTAAAACAGGTAGGTGGACGAAGGAATGGAAGCTAGCTCAACCTGGAAAGCACAATCCTCCACCTGCGAGTGACTTTCAGCAACCTTTTCTTCAAATCTTTGCTAGCAATGAGCCTAGCCCAGAAGGATATTCAGTAGAGATCCCGATTGACGTGCCTAAGCCTGGACGTTACCAGTTACTATTTATGGGCATAACTACGAACTCCCTTCTTGAGAAGTATCGTTGGACATCACCGTTTGCGTGGAGTATCGATGGAGGTCAGAAGACACAAGTTACAGGTCGGCTTAAAAGCTATTGGCGAACCAATAGACGGACGCAAACTAAGAATGAATTGGTCAATCCAGAGGAGATGGGAGGTACGGGTGGTCCAGAAATTTATCAGGAACTTGGTGTATTAGAGCTATCGCAAGGTAAGCATATTTTCCGTCTTGAGTTAACTGCAGAACGGACAACTCCAGATAAACTTTATACAACTTTTTTCGAGGGCATTGTTCTGCGTCCTATCGAAGAAAATTGAGTTCGAGTGAAAAGAATAGATTGCTAGACGAAAACCGAATCATTAATGAGCGATCGCCCCACTGAAAGCTCAGTCAGTAAAGCATTAGCAGCACGAAAACTCGTCGAGCTATAACCTTCGTCATCTGGCTAACAGTTACTAAACTATTCAAACCTTATTCAAAAGAATAATCAAAAATGCTATTTACAAGCGTAGAGTTTGGTATTTTCTTTGTAGTGATTTTTATACTTTACTACTTGCCATTCTTTCAAAAACAGCAACTCCCAATTATTATTGTCGGAAGTTTTATTTTTTATGGCTGGAATTCGCTATGGCTTGTTGGATTACTACTACTATCGATCGCTCTCAATACAATTGTCAGTTTTAAAATAATAAACTCTTTTAAAAAGTGTGAAAAGCATCTTTGGATGACATTGGGCATTCTAGGAAATCTAATAATCTTAGGTTTCTTTAAATATAGCATATTATTAACTGATTTCATTGCTGCTACTTTTCATGTATCAAATACTTTTATTGATAGCACAATCGACATATTTTCCAATCTACCAATACCTATTGGTCTCTCTTTCTATACATTTCTATCTATTGGTTTGCTCGTCGATCTTAGTAGAGATAATAATGTTATTCTCAAAGGAAGCAATCGCAAAGAAATAAGTTTTGGGAAGCATATTCTGAACACATCATTTTTTATCGCCTTCTTTCCAAGCCTAATTTCTGGACCTATTTCAAGAGCTAGTAACTTTTATTCTCAGGTTCAACCAAAGTCTTTTAAAGATATACCTTGGTATACTGTTTTTAGATCGCTAGTAATTGGCTATTACTTGAAAATGGTCATAGCTGACAATTTAAAGGACTACACCTACTGGATTAGCTTTCCTTATTATCAAAACTTAGGGACTATTACAAATATAGTTTTACTTGTAGGCTACTCAGTACAGATATTTGCAGATTTTGCTGGTTACTCATTAATAGCTATAGGTCTAGCTGCGGCTTTAGGCTATAATCTACCGCAGAATTTCAACTTTCCTTATATATCTCTCTCACTTTCAGAATTTTGGAGACGCTGGCACATTTCATTATCAACATGGTTGAGAGACTATTTATACTTTCCTCTAGGAGGAAACAGAAAAGGTAGAATTAGAACCTATATAAATTTAATAGTAGTTATGGCACTAGGTGGACTATGGCACGGAGCAACATGGAACTACGCAGTATGGGGTATTTTTCATGGTTGTGGCTTAGCTGTAGAAAGATTATTAGGCGTAAATAAAAAATCAAAAGAAATACAAGAGCAGGCAAAATCTTTTTGGCAACAATTCTTACTGGACTTGATTCGTTGGGTTATTGTTTTTAGCTTTGTTTCAATTGGTTGGATTTTCTTTAAATTAGTTAATTTTGATGCTGCTATTGATTTCTTTCTCACTCTGACTAGAAATGTCAATCAAAGGTTATCTCTCGAACTCATCGCTCCAACCATCTTATTTTGTCTGCCAATCATTATTTCTCATTTGTTTTGTTTTTCAAGCTTTAAATATTTTGCCAACAATAGATTGCTAAAAAATATTCCATTTAAAACCAGTATGGATTTAATTTTAGGAATAATGCTAGCGCTAACTCTTTTAGATGCTGGTAGCACTGATACATTTATATACTTTCAGTTTTAGGGGCGATCGAATGTTTTCTAACTCTAACTTAAGTTTAGTAATTCGTCCGTTACTAGTTTGTATAGCTTTTCTTGTCTTATATCAAGGTTCTATCTTTTATGGTTTTTTACCTTCTAGTGAAGGAATCAATCAATGGCAAGCTAATATTATTAAGGCTGAGAAATATATTTATAGTGAAACCTCGAATTTGCCTATTGTCATAGTAGGAAGTTCGCTAACAAATAATCTTTCTACAAAGTATTTTAGCTCTCAAGTAACTAATTTAGGTATGTCTGGAGGTTCGGCTCAAACTGGTTTAGAGATTGTGAGGAGGAAGCGAATAAAACCCAGGTTGCTATTGGTAGAATTGAATGACACAATTGGTCGGAAGTTAGACAATAAACTAGTTAATCCTTTATTTCATCCTTTAACGTCTTTTCTCAAACTTCATTTTCCAATGTTTAGGCAGGAATATCGCCCCACTAGCGTTCTAATTCAATATTTAGAGAATGAGTATAAACAAAAAAATAAAATGAATAGTGTTCGCCAAGATGAAAAGCAAGTAGTTAATTCAGATTTCCGTAAAAAGATGATAAAACAGTTAGTTGAGAATCGTAATATTGAACTAGGTACTCAACAAAAACAATTTATACTAGAGCAAGCAGAGTCGATCAAGGCTCAAATTGCAGACATTCAAAAAGAGGCTGTTAGAGTTATTTTATTTGATATACCTGGCGAACCAGTTGTTGACAATACGGTTAAGCAAAGGCAAATTAGAGAGATACTAAGATCGCTTTTTCCAAAAAATACTTTTGAGTGGTTGCCAGAATCACCTAACCGTCAATGGGTGACAAGTGATGGAATTCATTTAGTGCAGTCGAATGCTAAAGAATATGTGTTTCAACTCGAAAAACTAATCAATACATTACTGAATTAAAAGACTAGATGACTGATTTTTGCTGAGCTTTTCTACATTGAAATTCAAGTCTAGGAAAAGTAGCATGGGGAGGGTAAAATATTTCCTCGGAGCTTGAGTAATGAAAATTATTGATATTGCTAAAAAAGCAGTCAAGAATTTTGCTTTCCATCAGTTTGGGAAATGCAATATATGTGGAAAAACATCATTTTTTATCTGTTTAGATGTTGATATGGCACGCAATAACATGTACTGCATTTTTTGTCATAGTTCGTCCAGGAAAAGACACGTTGCCAAAATAATCCTGAATGAAGTTATTAAAAACACTCCTTCTATTTCTTGTATTCCAAAAAAGCAAAGCTTAAAAATTTATAGTACTGATACGGATGATGCATTTTATAAAATGTTACGTAATTATGACTTGTATACTTCCTCTAGTTTTTTACCTAGCATCAAACCAGGAACTCAAATTAAAGAGAGCGTATTTTGCCAAAACTTAGAAAACTTGACGTTCGATAATGAAACTTTCGATCTTGTCATAACAGAAGATGTCTTTGAACATGTAAGAGATTATAAAAAAGGATTTGCTGAAGTCAATCGAGTTTTGAAAACAGGAGGCTATCATATTTTTACTGTTCCTTGTCATTTCGATAGACCGACTCTTGTTCGCGTTGACACTTCTACTCAAGATGATATATATCTTTTGCCTCCCGAATATCATGGAGATAAAATTCGCGGTAAGATTCTAGCTTACAGAACTTTTGGAATCGATATGTTTCAGTTCTTACAATCTGTAGGATTTGACACAAGAGTAGATTTTTCTAGCTACTCGGATCGAAAAACAGGAATTTTTAATAGCTATGTTTTTATTACTAAGAAGATTTTTCATCATGAAAGTTTTCCTGTCGCTCGGGTAGATTCTAGTTGCTACCAACTTCATTCAAGCGGAACTTAACGCAAAACTAGCTATTTTACACAGTCAACTGAGGTTTATAAAATGAAAGGCATTATTCTAGCTGGTGGCTCTGGAACTCGACTTTATCCTTTAACTCGTGTTGTTAGTAAGCAATTAATGTCGGTTTATGATAAACCGATGATTTACTATCCCTTGTCTATATTAATGCTGGCAGGGATTAGAGAAATATTAATTATTTCAACACCCAACGATTTGCCGCTGTTTCAAGAACTGTTGAAAGATGGTACTCAGTGGGGACTGAAGTTTAGTTATGCCGAACAGCCTAAACCTGAAGGATTAGCGCAAGCTTTTATCTTAGGTCGAGACTTTATTCAAAACGAACCAGTGTGTCTCACTCTGGGTGATAACATCTTTCATGGGCATGGGTTAAGTGAAATACTGACTCGTGCTGCCATGCTTCGCAAAGGAGGATTAATATTTGGTTATCCAGTCAAAGATCCACGACAATACGGCGTAGTTGAGTTTGATGCTCGCGGACGTGCAGTCAGTATTGAAGAAAAACCTCTCATTCCTAAGTCTAAGTACGCAGTACCTGGTATTTACTTTTATGATTCTCAGGTGGTGAAAATCGCTGCGAGTCTTAAGCCTTCTGCTCGTAATGAGTTGGAAATTACGGATGTGAATTCAGCGTATCTCAGCCGAGGTCAACTGAGAGTAGAGGTTCTGGGTCGAGGATATGCTTGGTTAGATACTGGTACACACGAATCATTACATCAGGCAGCTAACTTCATCCAGACTTTAGAAGAACGGCAAGGACTGAAAATCGCTTGTGTTGAAGAAATTGCCTATCGACAAGGATATATTGACTCAGTTCAGTTACGCTATCTTGCTAAACCTCTGCTCAAAAGTAGTTATGGACAGTATTTGATGGAGCTTCTGGACGATGAAGCTCACGTTATAGCAACAGTTAGCGAGCTAGAGCAGGCATTCTATGCGCTTAAAGGATAGAACTATGAGAGTTATAGAGACTGCTATTCCTGAGGTTCTCATAATTGAACCGCATATCTTTGGAGACAGCCGAGGCTTCTTTTACGAAAGCTATAACGAAAAAGCTTTTTGGGAAAAGATTGGAATTTCAGCTCGCTTTGTACAGGACAATCATTCTCGCTCTACCATGAATGTACTGCGTGGTTTGCACTATCAAATTCAGCAACCTCAGGGAAAACTTGTGAGAGTTGTAAAAGGAGCTGTATTTGATGTTGCGGTAGATTTAAGAAAGAGTTCTCGGACATTCGGTCAATGGGTAGGAGCATTCTTAAGTGCAGATAACAATCAACAGCTTTGGGTTCCTAAAGGCTTTGCTCATGGGTTTGCAGTACTAACTGAACACGTAGAGTTTCTGTACAAAACTACAGATTATTACGCTCCACAGCACGAACGCTGTATTTTGTGGAACGATCCTGACTTGGCAATTGCTTGGCCCCTTCAAGATGAGCCAATTCTATCTACCAAAGACCAAGCTGGGAAATTGCTACGAGACGCAGAGGTGTTTGCATGAAAATTCTATTGACAGGCATAACTGGACAAGTAGGTTGGGAACTACAGCAGACTCTAATGCCTTTAGGTAAAGTCATTCCTACAGGACGCAGCGCAAGTCAAGTAGCACTGCAAATGGATTTAGCTCAACCAGACACTATTCGCCGGACGCTGCGTGAAGTTAAACCTGCCATAATTGTCAATGCTGCTGCATATACAGCTGTGGACAAAGCTGAGTTAGACGCGAATACGGCAATGGCAGTCAATGGAATTGCCCCTGGCATCATAGCAGAAGAAGCAAAATCACTAGGTGCAGCAGTCATTCACTATTCAACCGACTATGTGTTCGATGGCAAAAAAAATACAGGATACACCGAGCTAGATTTACCCAATCCTCAAAATACCTATGGTGAAACTAAACTAAAAGGCGAGCAGGCTATTGAGGCAATAGGTGGTTCGTATCTGATCCTTCGTACTAGTTGGGTATACGGACTGCGCGGGAACAATTTTCTTCTGACAATATTGCGGCTAGCTCAGGAACGAGAGGAATTAGGGGTTGTCAATGACCAAGTTGGCGCTCCAACCTGGAGTTGCTTAATTGCTGAAGCTACAGCACAAATTCTATTTCAGGCTACAAAACAAAGCCTATCTGATTTCTTAGCTAATAAAAGCGGGATATATCACTTAAGTGCCACAGGACAGGCTAGCTGGTATAGTTTTGCCAAAGCGATCCTCGAACAAGAGCGAAAGTTTAACCCATTAAAGTTACAGAGGTTGATAGCGATCGCCTCAGAGCAGTATCCCACACCAGCAAAGCGACCAGCTTATTCTGTATTGAACAATCAGAAGTTGTTTAATACATTTGGAGTCACCTTACCAAACTGGCAAAGAACTTTGCAGTTGTTACTCGCCCCAGAGGCAATAGCAAGTTAACTGCTACAGTCTTTTGTGGTTAAGAACTATTCTTATTAGGGACGACTCAATAATACCGTCGACTAGAGGCAATAATTCATCAGTAAAAGACCTCAATCTGAGCGATCGCTGTTATTATTTAATACTATTTGCAATAAAAGTAGGCTGTTACTAAATTCCGAATTTTCTTTTAACCTTTTAGAAACGAAGTCTGCTATTAGCCCTGTCAGCTAAATGCAGGAGATAGAGCTATATCAGTCGATCGGGCTAAGAGAGAAGAAGGTATAGCAATGCAGATTTCTATAATGGCTCTAGTTACTTTTATCTAGATATATCTGTGCAGTTGTTCGTTGAATGAAGATGACTGAATTTGGAATTGCTATTTTAAGGAAAGGAATTATTTATGTAGAAAAATAGCAATCGATATCTTCTGTATCATCTTTATTTCATAATTTTGCACTATAGACTACTACTTTCAATAGATTAGTCTCATATCAAATGCAAAATAACCTCTAGAACAAGGCTGTTAATAATGATTGAAGTACTGGCAGGAGCGATAATTCTCTATTCTACTTTTGAACGAAGCCCGACTTCTGAGGGGTGGATATTTTATGGTTCCGGTGCTAGTTGGGCAAGTGGAGGTACATCCGGCACTCGCTCCATTTTGGTTCAGCATCCAGGTTCTACAAACTATACATTCGAGGATGCATGGTCGAGTCCTCTACTAAATACCACTCCCCTGCAGTGGTATCGCCTCTCATTCAACAGTAAAGCTCCTGGAAAGACCAATAATCCAGGAAGTGTTGGTTATGGATACTGGTCAGCGACGTTTTACGATAAACAATCTGGCAATCAATTACCGGATGCTACATTCTCTAGTGTCTTCCAATCGAATAACTGGGTGCATAATGAATTTCGTATCCGAGCCAAAGCTACTGTTGGATCGAACGGGAACTTACTACCTGTTCAAATGAGAATTAACTTTCACTCTCTCGGTTCACAGCCTCTTTATATTGATGATGTCACCGTACAAGCAACAACTCCCCAAGAAGTAGCACAGTGGGCTGACGGACTTTATAATAGCTTTCCTGCCAAACTGAATTATGTTCCTAAAGCCAACCGATGGCAGCGTATTCCGCTCGCGATGCAAAAATTACGGAATCGAGAGAATCTCCGCATCGTGATGCTCGGAGACAGCATTCAGAATGATACGGCAACAGCACCTATCGATGTCTTTTTAGAGCGTGAGTATCCTGGTAGTAACGTTGAAATTATACCCTCTGTGATAGGTGGTGCGGGTGTTCAATACTATAAAAACTGCGTGTGGGACTGCATACTGAAATACAAGCCAGACCTGCTGATAATTGGAGGAATCAGCAATGGCGATAACATGAGTGATTTCCAAAGTGTGGTTAACCAGGTGAGAGCTAGCGATCGCGTCACTAATCACACAACTGAGATCTTGTTGTTGACGAAAGCATGGAGTCCTAATAACTACCCTAACCCAATTGACTATCAACTAAATCCAAGTATTAAGGAACTCGATCGAAATCCTACAAATAATACGATAATTCCTAACGATTATCGCGGTCATTTGTTGTGGTTTGCTTATACAAATAATCTTGAATACCTGGACATGACGGGAATTCAGAGTGAATTTATCTATGGAGTGGCTGCAGCTGCAGGTCTCGGTTCACCAGACGCTAACGGTAATCCATATAGTATTTGGATGCGTGATAATTATCATTTAAATGACTATGGAAAACAAATTCTAGGGAGAGTGCTAGAAAGATATTTCGGACAATAGTTTTATAGATTCTCCCCCTTTCTTATCAGAAAATCTAAAGTCAACCTTAATTCGACCGACCCAGGATAACTGACCAGTTGGGGAAATACGTCAGACACTTCCAGCACTCCAAATACTTAAAATGCTCCTAGCACTGCTAATGTTGAGGACGCTGCGGCAGTTCCCCAACTTAAAAACTCGCAATCTGTAAAGAGTCAGCCTTCATCTGTCATGCTTCTACAGCCATCCTAACCAGTTAATGGAAAATCGCAGTACAGATGAAGGAGGCAGTCGGTTGTACCGTAAAGCATTATGACAACTCTGTATGCGAGCGATAACAAAGGCTACAGAATTTAGAATTATTGTGAAATAAAAAAGTCACATGAACGTAAATAATGTAGCAGAACCTGATTCGCTCAAGCGAGTGTTTGGATTGCCAACTCTGGTGGTTTACGGAGTGGGTGACATTCTAGGTGCGGGAATTTATGCGGTAGTTGGAAAAATTGCCGGACTTTCCGGTACTTTGGTTTGGGCTTCGTTTTCAATCGCTATGATTGTCGCGGCATTCACAGCTTTAAGTTACGCCGAACTGGGCAGTCGATTTCCACTAAGTGGTGGAGTTGCCTGCTTTGTCCACAGAGCATTTCGTGCCGACTGGCTCTCGATCTTAGTTGGCTGGTTAATGTTTTGTACCTGCTTGGTTTCGATGGCAACGCTCTCAAAAGCGTTTGCTGGCTATCTCAATGCTTTTGCACCAGCTATTCCAGCATGGCTGATTATCCTAGCACTTTTTTCTGTGTTGGCATTTGTCAATTTCAGAGGCATAAAGGAGTCCTCGGCTCTAAATATTTTTTGCACGTCTGTCGAGGTTTTGGGTCTTTTAATTGTAATTTTGGTTTCAACCTTGTTTTTAAGTGGTGGTGGCACGGCTAATCCATCTGCCCCCAACGAGCCAACAATCGGTTGGACAGCGGTAGTTCAGGGAGCAGCACTGGCTTTCTATGCCTTTATTGGCTTTGAGGATATTGTCAATGTTGCAGAGGAAGTCAAAAATCCCGAACGCAACGTGCCAAGAGCTATCTTGCTTGCTTTGGCGATCGCAGGTGCGATCTATATACTCGTTTCTTGGCTGGCAATTCAGGTACTCAATCCCTCAGAGCTTTCTGCTTCAAGTGCTCCGCTACTGGATGTGGTTCGTCGAGCGCAGCCCAATTTTCCTCAAGCTATTTTTACAATTATCGCTCTGTTTGCCGTACTCAATACGGCGCTGCTCAATTTTGTTACGGCATCGCGACTGCTATTTGGGATGTCGCGTGAAGGATTGCTGCCAGCCTGGTTAGGAAAATTACATCGACGCAGAGCCACGCCTTATCGAACGCTGCTGGTCATTTTACCAATCGCCATTTTCCTGGCGCTCTCTGGGACACTGCAGTTTTTAGCAGGAACGACTGCCACCTTGATTTTGGCGATGTTTTGTTTGGTCAACCTCTCACTGTTGCTCATCAAACGTCGAGAACCTGAAACTCAGGGGTTTCGCGTTCCCTATGTCATTCCAGCGATCGCGCTGCTATTCGATCTCGTTCTAGTTGCTTTTGCTTCTCCTGCAAGCCACATTTTGGCGCTAGTTTTTGTAGGAATTGGAATGCTTCTAATTTTGATCCAAAAGGCTTTTAGAAGAGGACACTTACCAACCACTTAGTCCATAACAAATTTAATTTAATGACTTTATCGGAGTAAGAAATTTTAGCTAGAGCGGCGATCTTGCTTTCATAGTATGAGCTGCTCGTATGCAACCTAGAAGCGTCAGTTCTTGTCATCGAACCTTCAGCCCCATTTTACTAAGGTTACTGTCAAGTATCTGAAGATTTTTTGGGATTGGGATAGATAAATATTTAGTGATGCACCGTATTAGGTGATATAGCTATGGATGAGATTGAGGCTAGATCGAAGTAAAGAAATTGCCAGGCAGAATGTTTCATCTAGATTTGAGCCTCACTTTTTTTACTTAGTATTGCTTTCAGCAAGCGAGGTTTCCTAATAACTTATTTGTAGCTACTCAGGATGCTTTGCAGTCCATGAATTAAGCTAATAACATCTTCGGTAGTATCTTCTGACTTAAAAGATTCATTTTTTAGAAAAGAAATGATTTTATTTAATTGAGATTCTACATTGTTTTTACTTCCGAGTTCTATAATCAATCGCTCTAGAATCATTTTAAAAATAGCACTCTCTCGAGTGCTTTTAACATAGCTTCTTACTATCAGTTTCAGCAAACTACTGCCTTTTAAAAGCGATAAGTTTTGTGTAACAATTTCTTTACAAATTGCTTTTAGCAATCGGTCGGTCATGTATTCCATAAATACAATTTGCAATGTAAAGAGTCCTTGATTTTTCTCAACTAAAGAGCGTCGTCTCAGAGATTCCAAGGCTTCTGCTAGTTCTAGTGACTGAACTTTCGATCCAAAATCACTCTTCAATTCCTGAAATGATATGGGTTTGCGCTCGATTGCTAAGCAATACATAATCTGTTTCTCAATTGGTTGCAAACAATCGAGCTGGCGATCGAGAAATTCCTTAATATCACTAAAAACTATTATTTCTTGTTTCAAGAACTCGGAAGCATTACTATCAAATATATTTTGTATAGTTGTAGAAATCATATTTAACAATAAAGGATTACCTCCGTAAATCTGAATTATTTTTTTCAATTCATCTTCTAATCCATAAACACCCTTACCTTTAAGGATATATTGCCCTTCTAATTCATCTAACCCTATTAACCGTAGCGATCGAGTAGGTAATTCCTCTCCTTCTCTTAAAGCAACTTCTTTAGGTTTCTCTCGACTTGTTAATAATAAGCAACTTTGGTGATATGTTTCTCCTATGTATTTTATTAACCGACCATAATCCTCATCTCCTTCTTTATAGTGCATATCTTTTTTACTATAATTTAAGATTGATTCAACACCATCAAGGATTAACAAACAGGAATGCTTGCGGAAATATTTTAGCAGCAACGAGATTCTTCCATTTATAGTTTCTGGTAAATTCTGTTCTTGCTGATTAGATAAAAAAGAAATTATTTCTCCTAAGAGATCTTTTATAGGTGGAGCATGACGCAACGAACGCCAAATAATATAATTAAACTCATCCTGAAGCTGCTGAGCTAGCTTTATAGAAAGAGTAGTTTTACCGATACCACCCATACCTACTATTGCTACTAAAGGACAACGATCTTTAATAATCCACTGCTTTAATGTGGCTAATTCTTGGGTACGTCCGTAGAAAGTATTTACATCAACTGCCTCACCCCAGTCTTGACAACTATCCAGATCGAGCAGTTGGTTATGAGAAGAGTTGGCTAGAGTTAGTCTTCTTTCAAGCGCTGTTCTAAAATTCTTTTTGCTAACTTTTTCTCCTAAAGCTTCTGAGAGTATCTTCCATAATCTCGGTCCAACATCTCGTTTTAAGTACTTTTCACTATACCCTTCTCGGTCGGCAATTTCTTCATATGTATATCCTTGCCAAGCGCCTCTCAGTACTATTTTTTGAATATCTGTTAAATGCGTACCTTGCTTATTAAACACAACAGTATCTGCAACGATAAATTCTCTTGTTTCAAAGGTTGAAGGTTGAGAGTTTATTGCATTCATATTGTATCTTTCTCCAAAATAGTTTAAGTTTGTAGATTTACTAGGAAATAAGCGAGCGATTGTTATTTTGTAGCTTGGAGTTCTACATATTTCCTCTTAGTACATAATAACAGTGCAAACACATCTCAAGTTGCTCTCTATTAAGCAACTCTTTTATCCATTAACTTCTGTTTCGCTCTTTCTGTCTTAGATATAGGTTCCAAAATTGAATACTCACAAAAGCCCGCTGCAAATTACCGTCAGCGATCGCATGACAAGATTGCATGTAAATGGCATTTGAAAAACTCGTTCTCGTTCGATTGTGTTCAAAGCTGTTCGATGAAGAATACAGATCGTTCTATTGCATTTACTTCATAAATTAAGCGACATATTCTCCATTTCTCATATTGTTAATTAAGCAATATATAAGTAATACGTATTTCTGATAGTAGGAAACCAATCGTTTTTTGGTATTACTTTAGTCACTTAATGTATAGCATTACTTTAATCAGTATTACAAGATAAATAAAGTTATTTGCGCGACATTTTTTGTGATTTTTAGATATTTTGATAAAAACCTGAAAAAATCTGATATTTCTCCGAACTTTTTCCGCAAGTTCAGATTGACTTGAAGGTTAAAAAGCAATCTTTTTCCTATACTTTGGGGAATGGTTAAGCGTAGATAAATTTAGTACATATATTAAGTGTCGTTTAAATCTGTAATTATTTTGGTTATTTTCAATTCTGAAGGACAGGAAAACTTCTACAGGTATCAACGTAGCAACCCAAATGCAAACTGTCGTCCAAGCTTCTATATGCCTGAGGAACTGTTGAAAATCATTGAAGCTCAATCTCAACGAGAATGCTCTTCTCGTTCTGGCTTTGTAACAAACTTATTAGTTTTTTTACTGCTATCTCCAATTGGTCAGCAACTTCAGAAGAATGCTAGCCTAAATCGCCGTACTATAGCTCAAGAATTAGAAGAAACGCTAGTATTATTTCAGCAACAGTTGCCTTTACATCAAATTAATCAGCTTGCCGCAGTTACTCAGCGATCGCAAGCTCAGATGATGACCTATTTGATTTTATTGGGATTGCAAGCCTACCAAGCGAGAGAACGTTTAGATAAAAGTACTGAATATTAGATAAATAGCTCCATTAGCTACGATTTTTTTCCTTGTTGGAAGTATGGCATACCAATTGACTTGGTATGCTATTTTTTAGTCTTCACTAATCTCACAACCTTCTCCCTAAAGCCAAGCTTGCGCATAGAGCTTTCAACACCATTGTTCCTGCAGTCTTGGAAGACTTGTTCTAAGGGATTATCAAGCTTGCTCTGCGAGCTTTGGATTGCGACATGGAGCGATTCGCAATACCATCAATCATTCGACCGCTGGCTCGTTGTCAGTAAAAGCTGGCATCCACTTTCAGATTGCAAGTGCGCTGCTTTTGGATGCCCAATTTCCGATTTAGTCTGCGTTGAAGATGAGCGTTACAGATGGAAACTGCTGCAATCGCCCCGCGATAATGTTAAATAATTATCTTTCTATGTTGTTGCAATTTTGACTATGCTTTGTGTATAATATGCATGGAAACAGCAAAATTGCAATAAAATGCCATGTAACAAGCGCAAATATTGCACTGATAAAAATTGCCGAAAAACTTCCGCCGCTGTCGGAGCTTTTGTTAATAGATTTTTTATCGTTTACGCGCAAGATGCAATTATCTTGAACTGTCTAGGTTTCACCTGATAAGTACCTTACGAACTGGAAAGTAGACTACTTTTTTATTTCCTCTAAAATTTTCTCTACCGACCAGCGCTTTGCTATTGCTCTAACCAGAGAGGCTGCTTCGTCTTCTCCAAGAGACTCTACACTTTTAATTAATGCTCTACAGTCATCGCTAATCCTTATAGAGATAGGATCTGTAGATGCTAGGTTTTCAGCAGAAGCTGCTGTCCTTCCCAGAAAATCGTTGTTAATAACTACAGCCAATACATTAATAGTTTGAGATTCTGGTAAACTTTCCTCAGATGCTTCAACTGGTGTAACAAACTTTGCTTTGGCAGAACTTACTTCATTTCCTTCTACATCTGAAGTAACGTTATAAGTAGAACTTTTAAGTTTTTTTAATTCCTGGTGTTGACTAATAATGCTTCTAGCTTTAGAGTAGGTGATGTGTTCGCCCATCCTGGCAAGCTCTAATGCCTCCTGGCGAGCGCTTTCAGAAGTAGAAGGAGCAGCTAGAAGATATAGAGCTGAGGTAGCAATAAATAAATCGGCAAATTTTGCCGATTTAAAGACTTCAGCCACTCTCATAAAATTTCTTGCCGTTCGTTCCTTCCATCCAAATTCAGCTATTAGCCAGTTGCTAAAATTCCCAAATCCGAGATACTGCTTAACTTCGATCAGTTTCTCGCCTATTTCAATAATATCTTGTGTTGTTCTACGCACCATTCTTTTAATTTCGCAAGTGCGCTTTTGGACAGCTATTTTTGCTTCCAGATCGAGAGCTGCGTAATCAAAGCTTTGTTGTTTAGATTGGTTAAAATTATCGATATGATAGATATTTTTCATGTACCGTCTTCCTCACAACTTTTAAATATTTTTCAGCATCAAGCAAGTTTGAATCAGAAGCTGTTTCTAGGCGATCGTGAAGCAACAGCACGAGCTACACCATACAATTTCGTAAGCCTTACTTATTCGTAAGCCTTACTTAAACAGCAAGATTGATTCCAGTAAGCAAAAGTCTGCTGCACCATCTAGCTATTACCTTAGTAAAGTACGAAAATGATCTTACCAACGGCAAACAACCTCCATTCTTTACAAAGAAGCCTGCCTACTTCCACCATTGAGCTTTCTATCAGCAGCTACAGTTTAACCTCTTACTGTTCTGCATCACTCAGAGTACTGGCATATGTTTTGCCATTCATAGCGGCTGAAGTATTTCACATCTTCATATATATCAATCTGGTTTTGCTATTTGGTTTAATCGAATTCACTTTCCTCTTGTTCAGAAACAGTCTCTATAGCCCAGTAAGTTATGTTAACAATTGGTTAATATGCTGTAAGTTTTTAACAAATCATATGGTGCTACTTAACCTACCATAATACACCAATTATTTTAGTAATTTACATGACTATTTTTAGGGTTTCGATCGCAACAGTTAGAGTACTGAATAAGTATATGTAAAATTATTGTCAGGTTGGAAGAATTTCTAATTCAGTCGGAGAATTTGGCTATTGCATATGATTCAACAAGTTAAGCTTTATGCTTTACTACCAGCTCTAGTAACAGTTCCAGTATAATCACTAGGTATGTCGGTAAACTACTGCGATCGCAACAAACAGGCGAAGACATGCTGTTAACAAGAAAGCTGTTTTGACGAGAAGGTTGCCTAACTCCCGAACTTTTCCGAACTTTATTGGATTGACAAATAATGGCACAAACACTGAGTTGACAAGCTTTTAATTTGATCAGAGCATAAATGTGACGGCACTAGAAATCATACCTAAAATTCTTGACCAGCCACAACTGAAAAAACAGAGGATGAGGAAGCATGATGATGCATCAGCTAGAGATATCCCAATTAGAAGAGGAATTATCCGAACAGAATTACAGAGAATTGAGAGCTGCTTTTCCTTCGAGTGTAGTGCGACATCGGGAAAGGCTATCGGCTGGCTTGACGCACAATGTAAGCATAACTAGCTTGACAGCAGACAAAGCTAGGAGGTTACCCCAACCGGAGCAGAAGCTACCGCAAGTGGTAGTCATGCAGCTACAGTCTTTTGAACAAGTGACGCAAGCTGTCGAAATTTTATGGCAAAGTCAAACACTAGTCTTAAACCTGACACTCTTGGATGTAGAGCTAGCACAGAGAGCAGTAGACTTTGTCGCTGGAGCAACTTACTCATTAGAAGGACAGCAACAATATCTAGCACCAGGGATATTTCTGTTCGCACCAAATGGCGTGCAATTAACGAATGCTGTATGATGAAACATCCTTATAAATTCGTGAATCTTAGCACCCCTTGGTGCGAGAAATAGCGATCGCAATTGTTAGAAGTAGTTTTAATCACGAGTAATATAGCTGGTAATTTCCGTTCCAGAAGCGAGTCGCTTGTAGAGTTTATGCTATTTTAGCTCTGTCGAGCGATCGCCGATCTCTACTGCGTGTCAGTTAGGCTTTCCTTCTGATAACTGGGGGAAATACCAGCCACAGAAAGTGATGAATTCATCCAATGCAGCAGGTTCTAAACCTTGGCTATGCAGATAGAAAATCCAATCAACCAACTCCAGCCAATTAAGAGTTCTCTCCAGATCTACCTCGTAAGTCCACTGAATGTGACGTAAAGCTTTAGCACGTTTGCGATACTTCCAATACTTCATGACAGGTGATTTCTTTGGAGAGTCAAATATTTCTTGCGCGTAAATCACCGTCATAACAGCCTCATTCGTAATTTATACACATTAATAGTTAATTGAGCTTTCTTTGTTCCAACTCTAAAATCCCTAGTTAGCTCGAACTAAAAGCTAAGTACAACGCTACTCTAGTTATCATATTAGTCTACTCAATTTAGTCAGTCAGTAACGCATACATTACGTAATATGAAAATACGTAATATAAAAAAATACGTAGATGTATTTATGCAACATACACGGCTCATGCCTATATGAGATTAAATTATCTATGGTTTCTATTCAGAAATTAATCCCTGGCAGAAAAGCTAGCAAGAAAATTGCGAGTCTTGCGAGAAGGGTAATACGAAATAGTAATGCTCGGACTGGTAAACTATACGAGCAACGTGATTTCGGAAGTAAAAGAAATCAGCAGCCTTCTACACCTTAGTCTTTCTATTCTGCCTGCCAACTTGAGATATCAAAAAGTAAACAGCCCGCACCATCACGGGCTGCAACGCGGCAGAGAAAGTTTGAGGCTTTTGGCTGAGCTGACCCAAATCAAGAGTCACTATGAATACCAACTCGGGAATATTAAAGTGTCAATCTATTGCTCGGTTTTAAGTTAAAAAACAACCGATAATTCAAGGATGAAAACACATGATAATGAGATTTTACAAATGTTCGAGTTTTATTACGAGAGAACATTTAACAATAAGATATAGATCTAAAATTTACAGATAAGCGGATTTTAGCTATTGATAGTAAATTGACGAAGACATAGCTCAAGTAGACATATATTATATTTTCAGACTAATTAGAATTTGTCGATACAGAAAAGTTCAGGTATTGGAGCATGTCTGCTTCGTTTTCTCTCGTGTTTGCAGAGATAGTGTCGCTCTCACACATAGTCACAGCAGAGATTGCGGAGCTTGTTTACGCACGTTCAATAATAGGACAAATTGTCTCTTCAGGATTTTCTGGGATAGTCTCCCAACCAGAGAGCAGTCCTTTTAACTCTAGCTTGAGAATCTGTAACTGCTGAATTTGTCGCTCGATTTGTAAAATCTTATCTTCTAATTTGATCTTGACGCGATCGCACGGTAGCTCGCCGCGATCGTGAATATCTAAAAAATCTTTAATTTCTGCTAGACTTAACCCCAGTCTCTGCGCCCGCTTAATAAAGTTCAAACGCACTAAAACATCGGAGCTGAATATTCTAAATCCACCTTCCGTTCTCCCCGATGTTTTAAGTAAACCTAGCTCTTCGTAGTAGCGAATAGTTTTGATTGGTACGCCACTTTCCTTAGCAACTGAACCAATTAATTTTGTTTCTTGAACTAGTAACATATTCAACTCCTATGTTCTTCAGCTCAGCCACTTTTATCCTAATCTCTCCAGTTAACTGGAGGGACAAGAGGATGGGCAATATTGGTTTATCAATGGTGATGCATGTCAGCAGAGTGAAGGGCAGAAGCTTTCCCGTCGTTGTCAACACTGGATACCTGTACTTCGATAGTAGAGTCAGCAGGTTGAACTTCTATAGCACCTCGAAACATATTCATGCCACAGGTGAAAGTATAAGTACCTACTTTATTAGGCGTAAACTCGATGGGTGTGACTCGATTGAGGGGTAGCTCTTGAGCAATGTGAAAATCGGGAAATCTTACCTCCTCAAGACAACTACTAGGATCGCGGCGCAAGAAGTTGAGTCGAACTGGTTGACCTGCATTGACCACAACTCGGCTCGGTTCGTAACCACCATCAACAGCAATATCGATTTCCTGAATTCCCCGATCTGTCTTGGCTTTCAGAGACTTAGGCTTGCTCAGCAGAAACCACCATAGCTCTAGCCCGATTAATCCTAAGCCACCAGCCGTAACCGCACCTTTGAGCCATAGTGGTTGTTCGATATGCCTAAACTGACTTGCGCGCTCTGATTCGGAGTGTTGCATTCCTTCGTGCGGCATTTGTGCAACCGCCTGACCCGAAGCAATTCCTAAAGCCAATCCCGAACTCGCGATCGCCAGTGCGATCGCCCTCTTATTCACCATTGGAAAACCTCCCATACAACCGTTCCTGAAATTACTCCCAACAGAAATCCAAATCCTACTAAGGTAGCGAAAAATGTTCCTTGCTTGAGCATTGTTTCTTCTCGATCGAAAGTGCGATTGCCGAAGGCACTGCGCTCTGCGCAATCGCTGTTCAACTCGTTTTTGGATGGAAGTTACGCAAACGCAGCGCGTTTGTCACTACAGAGACAGAACTAAATGCCATCGCCGCACCTGCAATAATGGGACTGAGCAGCCAACCAAAGAAAGGAAAGAGAATACCTGCGGCAATCGGGATGCCAGCCACGTTGTAGATGAAAGCAAAGAACAAATTTTGTCTGATGTTGCGAATTGTGGCACGCGAGAGTTGAATCGCGGTGACAATTCCTTGTAGATCGCCGGAAATCAGCGTCAGATCGCTAGCGGCGATCGCCACATCCGTACCTGTACCAATCGCAACGCCGACATCTGCTTGAGCCAAAGCTGGTGCATCGTTAATGCCATCCCCCACCATTGCCACAATCTTACCTTCTGCTTGAAGGTTCTGTACTTGAGCAGCTTTTTGGTCGGGGCGAACTTCAGCAAAGACTCGTTTAATCTCCACTTCACGGGCAATAACTTCTGCGGTACGGCGGTTATCGCCCGTAAGCATCACCACTTCTAATCCCATCCGTTGCATGGTGCGGATTGCTTGAGTCGAAGATGGTTTAACGGCATCAGAAATTCCCATAATTCCTTGGACTGTACCATCGATCGCAATCCAGATAACTGTTTTCCCCAAATACTCCAATCGATCCCACTGTTGCTGTAAGCTGCTGGTGTCAATGCCTAGTTCTAGCATCCAGCGTTGCGTGCCAATTTGTACCAGGCGATCGGCAACATAACCTTTCACGCCGCTACCTGCAATTGCTTCAAACTCCCGTGCTTCGGTCGGTTCCACACCTTGCGATCGGGCATATTGCACTACTGCTTCAGCTAAAGGATGCTCGGAGTTGCGTTCGATAGATGCCGCTAGGCTCAGAAGTTTTAACTCGTTGCTATTTGCCGTACCGTTCACCGTGACAAAATCAGTGACAGTCGGTTTACCTTGCGTAATCGTACCCGTTTTGTCGAGCACGATCGCCTGCACTTTGTGAGCTAGTTCCAGACTTTCTGCACCTTTAATGAGGATGCCGTTTTCTGCACCTTTTCCCGTACCAACCATGATAGATGTGGGAGTAGCCAAACCCAAGGCACAGGGACAGGCAATAATCAGCACTCCAACAGTGGTAATTAGCGCCATCGTCACGTTACCCATGACGTTGAACCAAATGATAAAGGTGGCGATCGCGATCGCAATTACCGCAGGCACGAACCACCCAGTCACTCGGTCTGCCAATCGCTGAATCGGTGCTTTGGAACCCTGAGCTTGCTGTACGAGCTTGACAATCTGCGCCAAGAATGTGTCTTTCCCAACTCTTGTTGCTTTAAACTTAAAGCTGCCAGTTTTATTCATCGTCGCGCCAATCACCTCATCGCCGGACTGCTTTTTTACGGGGACGCTTTCACCCGTCACCATCGACTCATCAATGGTGGAGGAACCATCAACGATTTCTCCATCCACCGGAATCTTTTCTCCAGGACGAACCAGGACGATATCGCCCACAACCACCTCAGCAATGGGAACATCTACTTCCCGACCGTTGCGAATCACTCGCGCTGTTTTTGCCTGTAAGCCAATCAGTTTGCGAATTGCTTCTGAAGTCTGTCCCTTGGCACGGTTCTCTAGGAGTCGCCCCAGCAAAATTAAAGTAATAATGACAGCTGCGGCTTCGTAATAAACATCCGGTCTGAGTCCTTGAGCGATAAACCAGCTAGGAAAAAAGGTGGGGAACAGGGAATATAAGTAAGCCGCACCCGTACCGATCGCTACCAATGTATCCATCGTAGCGGTATGCCGTTTGAGGGCTTTCCACCCATTGACGAAGAAGGATGCACCACACCAGAACTGTACGGGAGCCGTCAGCACGAGCTGGAGCCAGGGATCGTGCAGCCACATGGGAATGAATGGTATAGATAGCCCCGTCATGGCTGGTAACGATCCAATGACCAGAATGGCGCTGATAATACCACTAACCCAAACCTTGCGGGTTAAGGCGCGATTTTCCTTCTGTCGCGTCTGACGTTCCGTATCGTCTTCTGCTGCTAACACGTCTTCTTGCATCGGTTGAGCAGAATATCCAGCTGCATCAACTGCATTTTGCAGCGTTGCCACGTTTGTCTGGTTAGGATCGTATGTGACTGTCGCTTGTTCTGCACCAAAGTTAACGCTGCACGCATCCACACCTGGAACCGAACGAATGGCATCTTCAATGTTGTTAGCACAAGAGGCACAACTCATACCTCTGAGTTTCAGTGTAACGTTATCCATATTCAGATTGTTTTCATTGGTAACTGGTAACTGGTCGCTGTTTAAGCTGCGGGATAGCCCACAGCCGCGTTAGCGAAGCGTGCGCTTTGCGCATTCGCCGCTTTAATTTCCGGTTCAGATCGCTGAGTCTCGATAACGATCGTTTTCGTTTTTACGTCTGCTTCTACTTTTGCTGTTGCATCGACACTCCCAATTGCCTGAGTGACAGTATTGACACAAGCTGCACACGCGAGTTTGGGAAATTTCAGTTGTAGTAGCATTTGCTGATTCCATCAAGTGACTAAATCTATTGTTAATTCTCTAGTCAGCTGGAGAGTCAAGGGAAAATACAATTTTGTCTAACAATTTTATTTTTCTACTGCCAGCTACTACTGGTAGCGTGTTTTTCTCAAGGCTAGTAACTATCTACTACCAGCGGTTTATGCTCGTTGAGCAGTTGTTGTAATAACTCAATACCTGTCGGAGTCCAGTAGTACCTTTTTCTAGCATCGGTGTGATAGTGGATTTCCATCACAAAATCGGAGGCATGTTTGGCTTTGGTTTTGGTCAGCCATTCTGGCGAAACTCCTAGGCGACGGCTAACCTCTTTGGTCGGCAAAGAGTTTGCCGGAATACCAGATAATTTTTTTTGGGACTTAAGACAGCGTAATTGCTCGATTCCCGCCTCCATCCAATGCACTACTCCCGCTGCATCCTTGTAATAGTGAATATCGGACAAAAATCGGTCTGGATGCTGGTATCGTTGAGCGTGACACCAATTGAGAGAACGCCCCAGTTGGGCAGCAACTTGGGCGGTTGTTTGGGTTTTTGGCTGGGATGGTTGTGACTGGACGATCGTTGGAGGTCGATCGATTGTAGGGATAGCTTGAATTGCTAATTCAGTTAATGCAGGAGTGACAAACTTCAAGTTAGAAATTTCGTTTTCTCCTTGCCCTCCGTTGTGTGCTGGGAGAGAATCTAGCCTCTTTATTGACTTCAAGTTTTGTAGCTGCAAGGCTAAATTCCCGATCGCTGAATGACAGGCTTTCAACAAACTATCTTTCGCATAACTTACCCAGCTCAGAACTACTTCAGTTTTTTGCTTCAATAAAATTCCAATTTGAGTAGAAATTAGCGCTATTTGTGTTCGATTAGTAGGACTTAAACTAACTGGTTTGACGTATTTAACATAATTTGACTTGAGCGATCGCGGATCCCACCCTGCGATTCTTTTTGGAGATTCAGCTAAGGATTGAATTTGTTGAGTTTCGTTCGAGAGAGCAGTAATTTTCACTGCCGGTTCCGATTGACTTTCTCCTCCTGCTTCAGGGCATTCTCTCATAGTCTGCCTTTTTAAAGAGAGTTGAGGCGTTCTTTCTTTCAACCAGGAAAAAATCGAGCTGAGCGGTTGACTATAACTAGAATACTGACTATACGAAGAGTTGATATAATGCGACTCTACCCACTGTTCGCCAGAAAGAATCGTTTCTAAGTTGGGCAGGTTTCTAAAATCTTTTAATAGGCAAAGTTTTTTCATTTTTCTTGCCAGCTCCGGAATTGGGTCGGAGAGTTGAGCCAGAGACTTGAAGATATCTGCTATGTCAGTGTTGAGAAAATCTGTCCGTGAAAACAACAACCCTTCTCTGCTATCCAGTTGATAAACTTCCCAGAGTTTTTTATCTTCTGCTAAAGCTAGAATAGATAGATAGATTGCTAATTGAGGAAAAAAATCAATTTCTAAGCACCTTTTTTCTAAAGATTTTCTCAAAGGGTGCTGATAGTCAGACAATCCTTTAATATTATCGTCAACTGAATTTTTATTTTCTAAAAAGTAGAGACTATCATAATCAATGAGTTTGAGCACAAAGTTTTGAAAAGATTTAACGATCAAAACATTACCATGTTGTAAATCGCCATGAGCGATACCAGCATCGTATAAGTTCTTACACAGTTCGCGCCATCGCTCTGCTAAAGAGAGCAAAACATTTCTTTTACCAAGATTTGCTTTAATAAACTTTTTTAAATTCTCTCCCTCCACCCATTCCATTTTCAAGATGGGGTAGCAGTCACCCTGAACTCTAATTCCTTCTTCTAAAAAGGTAAAATCTACAAAATAATTTCGACAAGAGCTATTTTTTAATCGAACCAAAGCTTGTTTATAGTGATGTTTGACCTCAAAATTACTACGGTAGAAGCATCTAATTGCCCAAAATTTGTGAGGCAATGAAGTTTCATATTTAAAAGCAATAGCGAAACTTCCAGCAGCCGACCAAATATCTTTATTGCCATTAAGCTGAATTCTTTCTACTGGTTTTCCCTTGACTAAGCTTGCATCCAAGTCGCGCTCAATTTTAGTTTGGGGATCTTTTTTGCGAAAGGCAAATTGAGGATTGCGAATTGCACTACAGTATTCCGAACGGCTGGGATATTTCATAATCAATTATCAGTTATCTGAAGGAGACAGAAGACAGAAGTAAGAAGATAGAAAAGAGAGCTGAGCAAGAAAAACCACAAATCATGCATCACCGATCGCTTGCTACTGGTCGCTAGTCACTGTTATCAGTACTAATGTCGTATCATCATTTTTAATCAGTTTTTGTTGCCTGAGTTGGTTAATAAAGCACTCGAAATCATACTGTTGCTGCAGTTGAAACATCTTTTTCCAATCCTCTCTTTGGGCTTCGTAATCTGCTAAAAGCCACTGAGATAAAGCATCGGTTGCTAGTAAGAAAATGTCTCCATGCTCGTACCATCCTGCCGTAAATTGAGGCGGAAACGAAGAGTATTCTGGCAAACTTTCAAAACAGAATGTTGTGCCTTTGAACTCTTGTGCAGCAGTTAGGGGAAAGGTGAGGAGATTGCCAGTCTCCTGCTCTAGCTTAAATAAACAAGTATCTCCTACGGCTACAGCTTGCCATTGGCTTTTGGCAAAATGCTTTAAGTTTTGTAGTTGTAATCCTAAAAAAGTAGCTGAGCCACGATTTTTGATTTCCGAGCCTCCCTGCCACCATTTGCGATTAGGAGATTGAAGTTTAGTCAAATAATATTGCCGCCATTTTTCTTGGGATGGTTGTAACCATTCCTCGTACGATCGCTGAATGCTCTCAATCGGGTTTTCTACTACACTTTGGCAAAAAGATTTGACAAGAATCTCAGCCCATTTTTGCGGATACAGTGAAGCACTAGCTCCGTCTGCTAGAGCTACTAAACTACCATCGGGACTGTTCTCAAATCGATCTTGAATATTTCGTTCTAGTTCGCCAATTTTAGGTATGGAAAAACAGCGGATTTCATAAGACATTGAATTTAGGTAGGCAATCTACCCGCGAAACTCAGCTTTGGTTCCTATTTCTAATAGTTGAATTAAGGTTTCGAGTTTGGCATTATAAACAAAACCTTTGGCATATGGGGTCGGATTTAACCCAGATGCAGCAGCCCGTTCGAGCATATTTGGAGGTAGTTCGCTGGAAGTTTCAAATAAAAATTGAGCATAACTATCTCCCTTGGGTAACTGGGTAGGAGCAGCCGGAAGGACGACTTCTTGTACTGCATTGCCAGAGATATGAGCGTTGAGTAACAAGGTCTTGCCGTCGTCTGTTTCTAGTCCAGCGAGTGCTTCCGCTGCTTTGCGAGTGGTGGGTAGGGAGTCGGCTTCGCCATCAGTAATGTTAATCACCACAGGGGGAAAGCTGGAAGGATGCGTTTCGATCCAGTCTTGCACTAACTGATGTGCCATTTCAAATGCTTCTGTCATGGGAGTTTCTCCCACCGCTGCCGGTTCGATCCAGATTGGAAATTGGTCGTCGATTTCCACTAATCCGCCTGCCCCATCTGAGACTTTTCTTTTGATAGATTCGACTCGCAGGCAATTCTCGGTGAGTTCTTGAATGGTGACGACTGGTTTTGCGGCTAATGCTCCTGAAAAAGCATTGACAGCTGCATCTTTTAACTTGCCATAGCCTAATACTGAAATGTCGCAGCTGTTCTTTATTTCCTCGCCGTCGGTGCACGCTAAGACCGTTTCTCGCAATACCCGATTGACAGCCTTAGCGCATTCTTTCGATTTAGTGCCGGCGGAACCAAACGGATAACACATGGAGAAAGATTGATCGATCAGGATAACTAGATATCCTGGTGTGGCGCGGCTAATTTCTTGGGTGTAAGCCATAGCAATTATGTCCCAAAGATTTGTGGGAGCGATTATACAAAATCTCCCATCTTGACGAAATGACTGACTGCGCCTGGTGCATTTGGTGTTGGCGATCTAAAGCCTATTTTTAGCGATCGCAAAGTTTTAAACTTGTATTGCCAATAATTAACATCTCAATATCCATTGTTATGAGTTATACAATTTCTGCCAAAACTACAGATAAATGACCGAACGATCGTCAATTACACCCAGACTGCACGCCCCATAGACCTGCATAGATGCCATTAAGTGCAAGTAAGTCCTCATGGTTACCTTGCTCGACAATTTCACCTTTATCCATGACGTAAATACACTGACTGTGGCGAATCGTCGAGAGGCGGTGAGCAATGGCTATCGTCGTACGATCTGTTGTAATCTTTGCCAAAGATTTTTGAATCGCGGCTTCGGTTTCATTGTCTACCGCAGAAGTTGCTTCATCTAAAACCAGTATTGGCGGGTCTTTGATAATGGCACGGGCGATCGCAATTCGTTGTCTTTGTCCGCCAGAAAGCTTCTGTCCGCGTTCGCCCACAATCGTATCGTACCCCTGCGGCAATTCCAGAATAAACTCGTGTGCTTCGGCTAACTGGGCAGCGTGGACGATCTCTGCGTAGCTAGCTGCTAAGTTCCCATAGGCAATGTTTTGAGCTACCGTACCATGAAACAAAAACACGTCCTGACTCACCCAACCGATGCAACGCCGCAGTTCTCCTAGTTGTAATTCCTGAATATTTACTCCGTCGATTCCGATCCGTCCGCTTTGGATTTCGTAAAACCGCAGCAATAACTTGACGAGCGTACTTTTCCCCGAACCCGTTGCGCCAACAATGCCGATATTTGCACCTGCTGGAACATGCAGCGATAGGTTTTTCAGTACGGGGGCGCGTTCGCTGTAGGCAAAGGTGATATTGTCAAATTGCACTTCACCTCGCACTGTGTTTAATGGTAAGGAGCGATCGCCTCCAGGAATGGCGATGGGGGTATCTAGCAATCCCATCACCCTGCGAATAGAAGCCATTGCTCTTTGATATTCGTCCATCAGCTGGCTTAAAGAAGCAAATGGCCATAGTAATAGCTGTACGATGAATACTAAGAAACCGTAGGTTCCCACACTGATGCGATCGCTTGCCACTGCCACACCGCCGAAAAACAGCGTAGCGATAAAACCCACCACAACCAAGAAGCGAATTAAAGGATAAAAAGCAGCAGAAAGGGCGATCGCGCGTCTGTTACTACGTCTATAGGCATCGCTTTCATCCAGGACGCGACTGCGTTCGTAGTCTTCGGTAGTAAAGCTTTTAATTGTGGCAATGCCTGAGAGATTGTTGGCTAAACGGCTACTAATAAATCCCGCTTTTTCGCGCACGTCTGCATAGCGAGGAGCGAGTTGTTTTTGGAAGGCAAACGAACCCCAAAATATAAAGGGAATCGGCAAGATGGCGAAAGGAGCCACACTAGGAGCGATGAGAATAAACGAGCCACCTACAGCCAAAACTACGGTGAGAAATTGCAGAATTTCCGCCGCCCCAAAATTGAGAAATCGCTCTAGTTGGTTGATATCATCGTTTAAAATCGAGAGAAGTTCTCCGGTGGAGCGGTCTTCAAAATAGCTCAGTTCTAGTTCTTGTAAATGGGTATAAGTATCGAGGCGTAATTCGTGCTGGATGGTTTGGGCAAGGTTGCGCCAGAGGCGATCGTAGAGAAATTCAAATAACGATTCTAGACTCCAAACTAATAAAGTTAATAATGATAGTATTGCGAGTTGTCCGATGATGTTAGCGATGCCAATTTGGGCAATGATGGAATTTTCTTGTTCTACTACGACATCTACTGCTATTCCAATTAAATAGGACGGTGCTAGGTCGCAGAGTTGGTTGAGAACGGTGCAGGTGACAGCAACCCAGATTTGAGGACGATGGTTTTTGGCATAGCGTAATAATCGTAAGAGAGGATGTTTTTTAGCAACTCGCACATGAGAAATTGGTGAAGGTGACATGGTAAACGTCCAACGCAGAAAACGTATTGACTGACAATTACGTGGACTTTGTCGCAATGACTACAGGGGGGATTTGGGCAAAAATTGCCGACTGCAAAAGTTCGGGAAACTTTTCCCAAACTATGTTTCCCTTACGACTGTTGATATATAGTTGCACAAACTCTATCAATGCTGCTGCACTTTCTTCTGGTGGAAGATTGACGAAGAGATATGTCGGTTTGTCTTGACTAGATACTGATACAACACAGCCTTGAGAGCAAGCCCACAAACATCCAACTGGCTGAATTTTAAGCTCGTCAGGAAGAAAGTTTTCCGTACATAAATCGTTTATCTTGTCAAGTAAAATGGTACCATCAGTAGCTCGATCGTCTGCTGGTTCCTCGGAAGAACGGTGACAAGATTTGCAGACGAAGAAGATATGTTTAGACATAGTTTAAGGTGTATTGACAAGGTACTTAAATAAGTCATCAAGCATGGCATGAATTGCAAAAATATCTGAACTATGCCAATGTTGACCTACGAAGTAAACGCGATCGCGTTGCACGACGTTGAGCTGTCGCCATAAGGGTCTTTGTTTGAGTTTTTCTAATGTTTTCTTGTCATCTTCGTCACTCCAAGTCAAGAAGAAGAGAACATCTCCATCAATCTCAGATATTGTCTCTTCTGACAAGTTTTCTACATAGAAGAAATCTCCAGTTTGCGATCGCGGACGTTGGAATCCAATATCGCTTAGCACTGTCCCAGAAAAATGCTTTTCTCCATATGCCCAAATTCCGTATTGCGAACTGGTACTTGCAACAGATACCTTGACGCTGTGACGGCGATTCTCCTTTGGAGAGGCTGCGCCAACGCCTAATATTTGCTGGAGTTTTTCAATTCGCTGCCAATAATCATTCATTAATTGTTGGCTTGCATCTTCTTTATCTAAAATCTGAGCTAGCTCCTCTAACTGCTCCTTCCAGGAAGGAGGAGGATAGGGAATATTTAATACAACTGTAGGCGCAATATGAGATAGCTGTTTATAGATAGTTTTTGAGTAATAAGAATTAGCCAAAATTAGATCGGGTTTCAGTTGCAAAATCTTTTCTAAATTAGGAGCGTCATGTCCTCCGACAAGTTCTATGTCATCTAATTTACTTTGAAGATAATTAGGAATAGGGTTGGCTAATTCAATATATACTGATGCAACAGGTTTAATACCCAATGCCAAACTATTAGCGAAAGTATCTAAATCCAGAACCACCACTCGTTGGGGATGACGAGGGATGCAGGTTTCACCCATCACATGCTTCACGAGCCGACAATTCTCTACCATAGGTTTTGAGCGTGTAAAACTGCGATCGCCGATCGCGTTGCAAGTCGAAACCAACATGACGATTACAATTCCCAAACACACGAGATAGGCAAAGCGGCGTAAAGAGATTTTCATGAATGTAATAACTACTCAAAACTGCCAAGAAACTGTTCCTAGAACGGTGAATGGTTCCCCTGGATAAACACTCAGATCGCCATAAGCAGATTCAAAATAGTCTACATCAAATAAATTCCTAAAATTCAGTGCTGCCCTAAACTGTCCGCGATTGTAAAAGATCGCCGCATCAGTGCGAAAATAGCTGGGTAACGGAAATGAATTGTCTAAATCACCCTGGCGATCGCCTACGTAGAAAAAACCGATTCCAAAACCCAGTCCTTGCAAATTGCCCTGTTGAATTTCATAGCTCGTCCATAAGTTGAAGCTACTTTCCGCCACATTATTGATCCGATTACCAACTTCAAAGGTTTCATCTTCTGTAATCTGTGCATCAGTATAGGCATAGCCACCAATAATGTTCCATCCTGGTAAAATTTCTCCCGAAACAAATAGCTCGATCCCTTGACTATTTTGCTCCCCTGTTTGAATTTCAAAATCAGGATTATCTGGGTCAGCAGTAGTAACGTTAGTGCGAGTTAAATCGTATAAAGCAAGAGTTGCTGATAGTCGATTGTTAATATCTGCTTTAACTCCAATCTCGTATTGCGTCCCGCGTCCTGGCTCAAATGGCTCGCCATCAACAGATCTACCAATGGTAGGGGAAAACGAACGAGTATAGCTGGCATAGAGCGAAATTGGCTCAATGGGTTGATAGACAATGCCCAGACGAGGACTAAACGCATCTCCAGATTGAGATGTTTCAGTATCTTCGATCAGATCTTCGTCAGTTTGGTCAAAAGCATCAAATCGACCACCTAGGAGTAACTTAAAATTATCTGCTAACGCTATTTGGTCTTGAAGATAAATACCTATTGAATCGGTTGAGGTTTCATCATCATAAGGGCGGTCAACTATATCAAGTCTTTGGGAATTGTAAACTGGATTAAAAATGTCAATGGGCGTTCCTTGGAAAGTCCTCAAGGCAAAGCTGCTAGAATTATATTTTCTCAAATCGACACCAAATAGCAGCTGATGATCGATCGCGCCAGTGGAAAATTTACCAACAATATTCGTGAAGAGATCGAAGATGTATTCCTTGGAATCGCGATCGTCTCCTCCACGCTGTAAAGTTCTGAGATCGGGGTCAAGGCTATCAACACCGATACCTCTAATTTTTTGATAAAGATAAGAATAGTAAAAAGCATTTCGCAACGACCAGTTTTCACTCAAGCGATGCTCTAGGTCGTACCCAACGCGGAAAACCTCTGGACTATATTCACTATCTTCGCTGGCAAAATTGCGATCGCGAGGAATTTCTCCGTTTGGGTTAGGTAATACAGTTCCTATAGCGGGAAGACCAGAGGGATAACTCTGATTTATTTTGCTATACTCTAAATCAAGTTTTAGATCGGTATTTTTGCCAAGTTCAAACTTTAAAGCACCTGCAACTGCTGAGGTTTCTAACTCGCTAAAATTGACAAAACTATCGGCAGATTCATAAGAGGCATTTAGTCGGTACAATGCTGTTTTGGAATCATTCAATGGACCAGTTAAATCGATCGCACCTCCGTAACGGTCATAGCTGCCAATAGTGGCTTCAACCGAATAAAAAGGATCGCGCAGGGGTTGTTTGTTGACAATATTAATTGTTCCGCCAGGATCGCCCTCACCAAATAGAACTGAAGCAGGACCTCTGAGAACTTCGACCCGTTCGATGTTAGAGAAAATTGCTGTTGTACCTGCCGGAATCCTAACACTTAATCCGTTTCTAGTGACATTTGGTCCAAAGTCGCCAACCGAAAATCCCCGAATCGTAAAACCAGCAAATCCAGGGATGTAATTAGGAGCAGTTTGAGTCGCACCAGGGACATTTTTGAGTGCTTCATTCAAGGTGTTAACTTGTTGTTCCTCTAGTACTTGTTGCGGGACAATTTGAATCGATTGGGGAATATCGCGCAAAGGTGTATCGGTTCTCGTTCCGATACTGGTATCGGGGACGAGATAGCCATCTTGCTCCCCTGTCACCACAATTTCCTGCACTTCATCTTCTGGTGGTTTTTTTGGTTGGGTTTCACCCTCCGGTGGCGCTGGCGGAGTCTGAGCAGTAGATGTACCGGGCGTGAAGCTGAAAATCAACCCTTCATTTGGCGCGTCATACAACTGCACTTGCGGCAAAGCTGTTTCCCCCGTCACCGTGACTCGAATACTATTGGCGTTAGCTTGAGTTACGGCTACGCGAGTAATTCCACTGGCGGGATTATCTTGACGAAATTCTCCTTGTGGCAGTGCTAGTACAGCATTGGGAATATTCGCAACATACGTTCTGCCTAAAGCCAGAGTTACAGGCTGAAGCACTTGACCTTGAGTGGTTTGTAAAATTATCTCTACACCTTTATCGGTAGGATTTGCTACAACTCCTGTAATTGATATAGTACCCCCCTGTTTCTCCCCTTGGTCAGCAGAGGGGCTGGTTGGTGTCTGTACGAGTGTTTGAGCGCTGGTCGCGGGAAGCTCGATTTCACTCAGTTGAAGAACATTATTGTTAACTTCTCGAATATCTCCCACTTCCCCAGCTTTTGCCGGAGTGCCGAGCAAAAGAGCGTAAGCGAAGCATCCCGTTAGGGTTATCGCACTTGTTAGCAGCAGACCGTGAAACAATTTATCTGACTTCATTTATTCACCTACACTCCCTCACACCACTGGACAGTATTAAGAAAATTTCCTAACTAGGCTGGCAGTGTATGTATAATAGGCGATCGGTATTTTTAATTTGAACGCTAGAGGGATTTTTTTTCTGAACGCTAGCGGGATTTTTGGCGATGTTGATAGTGTTGATAGTATTCTTTAGGATTTAAGCCGAATTTCTTACGGAAAGCTAAGGCAAAGTAGCTGCGACTATCAAAACCGACTCTAAATGCCACTTCTTCCACTTTCATATCTCCCGAGCCTAAAAGGTGTTTGGCTTTTTCCAGCCGATAGTCGTGCAAATATTTAAATGCAGATGTACCAAAAACTTGTCGAAACCCGCGCTTCAATTTAAATTCGTTTAGCCCGACTTGCCGTGCTAACTCCATCAGACTAGGCGGATTTTCTAAATTGTTGAGCAAAATTTCCTTAGCTTGATAAATTCTATCAACATCGCTCGCATTCCTTTGAATCGAGCTGCGATCGCGAACCTCCTGCTCCTGATATTGCTGGAAATGAAGCATAATCAATTCCACCGCCTTACTTTCCAGATACATTCGCTTCATCAAGCCTTGATGGGGACACTGTAAAATCTGGCGTAACACCCGCTGCATTTGCCGCGTTATTTTTTCTTGCTGGTAATAGAACTGTAGCCGATCTCCAATTACAGCTTGGCGCAGATAAATTGGGATCTGTTCTAAATCTGCTTCGCTAAAGCTTTGCAGAAATTGCTGCGGTTCGATTTTTAGATAGATTCGGGAAAACTTCTCTCCCGCTTTCCACCACTCAGTTTCTCTGAGATCGCAGTTACATTCCGAATAATATCTGCCTACTGATTCGTCAGTTCGCTCGGTTAAACCGTGACGTTCAATTCTCACTTTTCCTGAGAGAAAAAAACTCAACCCAAAGCGCAGATTGTCCAATCTATCTCTAACGTACACGAGATCTTCAGCTAACTCTACCTCATGTATTGAAAGAGATAATCCACTGCGTAATTCCGCCCACCAATCGTAGGTATTGCAGACATCTGGAATCTTGCCATGTTCGATAGTTTCAAAACCCTTGGATTGACTAGAAAATGTACCATTGTGTCCGCTTGCTGCCAACAGTTCTTGCCAATTTGTATCTGTAAGAATTTTTGTCATAGATTGATAACAATTGATATCATCAGCTGTCATGTAAGGAAGTCATCTGCTTTTTGAAATTATTCAAAAAGCAAAACCCATAATAAATAGCACGTTCGCGATCGCTCCCAGTCAGCTTGGTCGTGAAATAGTAATAGTCATAGCTAGATTAGCGATAAGTACCCTAACTAGTTGTATAATTTCTACTCTTAACTAAGAAATATTCCTAATTGTTGCACGAAGTTGACTATGAGAAAAGTGACTGCGTACCAAGTCGCTTGTTGTGGTTCTAAATTCCAGACTGCACGCCCCATAGACCGGCATAGATGCCATTAAGTGCAAGTAAGTCTTCGTGGTTATCGACAATTTCACCTCAATCCATGAGGTACATGCGATCGCTGTGGCGAATCGTCGAGAGGTGGTGAGCGATCGCAATTGTGGTGCGAAGAATTTTTGAATTGCGGCTTCAGTTTCATTGCCTTTGTCCGCCAGAAAGTTTCTGTCCCCTTTCTCCCACAATCGTCTCGTAGGCTTGCGGTAGTTCCAGAATAAATTAATTCCACAGATGAGTAAGTTTCATCTGCAAATTGCCCCTACTACAGAAACCTACACCTTACCCCCACCCATGAGATATAACAGTGCCATCCGCACCGCCACCCCGCTCGTTACCTGCTGGGAAATCAGACTGAATTGGGGATCGTCCATCAAATCGGAACTAATTTCTACACCACGATTGACTGGCCCTGGGTGTAAAACTTTGACATCAGGTTTGCACAATTGTAAGCGATCGCGGGTAATACCAAATAACTGATGGTACTCTCTAATACTGGGTAAGAGATGCTGCGTCATACGTTCCCTTTGCAACCGCAGCGTCATGACAAAATCTGCATCTTGTAGTGCAGGTTCGATTTGCCAATGTAAGAATAATTTGCGAGTTGGTAGTTGGTAGTTGGTAACTGCTTCCTTGTCTCCCTTGTCTTCCTTGTCCCCTCGACTCCCGACTCCCGAATTCTCAACAAATTCCGCAAATAACAGCGGTAACAAAGTTGGTGGTGCAGCGAGGTGAACTTCTGCTCCGCTAGCAGTTAAACTCCAGATATTCGATCGCGCTACCCGTGAATGGAGGATATCCCCGACGATCGCAATTTTTTTCCCTTGTAACAGTTCCAAGCGCGGTTGGCTGGGATCGAGTAGACTACAAATTGTAAATAAATCGAGTAAAGCTTGAGAAGGATGTTCGTGTTGTCCGTCTCCAGCATTTAAGACTCCGACACGGACACCCAAGCGATCCATTTCAGTTGCGATCGCCTGAGGAACTCCTGCTTCTCGATGGCGGATTACCATCATATCGGTTCCCATTGCCAAGTAGGTTTTTGCCGTGTCTAATATTGTTTCCCCTTTCGTCAAGGAAGAGGTAGAAGCGGTAAAGTTCAGCGTATCTGCCGATAAACGTTTGGCTGCTAATTCAAAACTACTGCGGGTACGAGTAGAAGATTCAAAAAATAAATTCGTTACCACCTGTCCTTGTAAGGTTGGAACTTTCTTCGTCCGCCGCGATAACACCTCTCGAAAGCTAGCAGCAGTCTGCAACACCGTATTATATTCTTCCGGTGTAAAATCCTCTAAAGACAGAATGTGGTGGCGATTCCAAGTCATGGGAAGTCGGGAGTCGGGATTCTCGGGAGTCGGGAGTCGGGAGTCGGGAGCAAAGGAGAAACTGCCTCTCGCCTCTCGCCTCTCGCCAACTACCAATTACTCACTAAAGAAATTGTTAATTGCTAAAAGCAATTCATTTAAGTTTACTGGTTTAGTGAAATAGTTGTCAGCACCTTGTTGTAAAGCACGGCGACGAGTTGCTATATCTGTTTCAAACGAGAGAAACCAGATTGGAATGTTAGCTGTAGTTGGTTCGCTACGCAATTGCTTTAAGACTTCGTATCCATTTTGCTCTGGTAGAGCGAGTTCGCAAATAATTAAGTTTGGCTGCTGTTCTCTAGCTAGTTGCAAGCCTAACTGACTGTTATCTGCAGTCAAAGCTTGAAAGTTATTAAAGGCGAGAAAATCAGAAATCAGTAGCAGAGAGTTTTCATCATTGTCAATTACCAGAATTTTCGTCACTGCTGTCTCGCAATACACTTTAACTCAAAACAAAGTTAATATTTATCCCGACTCATTTAGAGATATTGAGTGAAATCCCCAGTAGTTCGTAGTATTTACACTTAGTTTTTACAACGTTGTAACGCTAGAACTTATATACTATAGTATCGTATTATACTCAAAAATTACTAAGCTGAACATTTAGGTAGTTTATAGGTAACCTGAGATATCAAACGTGCTATGTGTTACAGCGTGAAGGTCATGAAAACAGTAATAAACTCAACCAAAAGCGCGAATAAATTTATTTTTAGGAAAATTCCAGCACTTGAGAGTAAATAGTGTTGCGAGCGCTAATGTATAAATTTTTCAAATTATAAAGATTTGATGTATCAGTCCGGCTGAGTATGCAAATGGTAGCCAGCGCGATCGCACTTTTAGAATGGTAGCCAAACAGCTTACGATCGAGAATAGAGACGCTCATGGGGAAACACTGCATGGATACAAAAGCTTTTAAGCGATCGCTCCAACACTCGGAAAACTACCATCGTAAAGGATTCGGTCATGAAGTCGAAGTTTCTGGGATGTTGCAGTCGGAATATCAAAGCAATCTGGTGCAGCAAATTCGAGATAACGGATATATTCTGCAACAAGGTGACGTAACGATCCGCTTGGCAGAGGCATTTGGTTTTTGCTGGGGAGTAGAACGAGCCGTAGCGATGGCATACGAGACGCGCCAACACTTTCCCACACAGCGGATCTGGATTACTAACGAAATTATCCACAATCCATCTGTTAACCAACGATTGCAGGAAATGCAAGTAGGGTTTATTCCAGTTAACGGCGGAGTTAAAGATTTTACAGTAGTAGAATCGGGAGATGTGGCGATTCTACCTGCTTTTGGGGCTAGCGTGCAGGAAATGCAGCTACTCAAAGAGAAAAATTGCACGATTGTCGATACGACTTGCCCTTGGGTGGCTAAAGTCTGGAATACTGTCGAAAAGCACAAGAAAAGCGAATACACTTCAATTATTCACGGTAAATACAACCACGAAGAAACGATCGCCACCAGTTCTTTTGCAAATAAATATTTAGTCGTGCTAAACATGACACAAGCCGAATACGTTTGCGATTACATCTTGAATGGAGGTAGCCGCGACGAATTTATGGCAAAATTCAGCCGTGCTTGTTCGGCGGGATTCGATCCCGACACAGACCTCGAAAAAGTTGGAATTGCTAACCAAACCACAATGCTGAAAAGCGAAACCGAGCAAATTGGTAAATTGTTCGAGCGCACGATGATGCGAAAGTACGGTCCCGACACATTAAACCAACACTTTATCAGCTTTAACACTATCTGCGACGCTACCCAAGAACGGCAAGACGCGATGTTTCAATTGGTAGAAGAAAAGTTAGATCTGATGGTGGTCATTGGTGGCTTTAACTCTTCCAATACAACTCACTTACAAGAAATCGCGATCGAGCATCAAATTCCCTCATACCATATCGACAGCGCCAACCGGATCGGCACAGATCGTCGGATCGAGCATCGCTTACTCAGTGGAGAGATTGTAGCGACCGAAAATTGGTTACCTAGTGGCAAAATTACCGTAGGTATTACCTCTGGTGCTTCCACACCCGATAAAGTAGTGGCTGACGTGGTAGAGAAGATTTTTGCTCTCAAGGAATAGAGAGTGAGTAGTGAGTAGTGAGTAGTTAGTAGTTAGTGGTGAGTAGTTAGTTTTGACTTTTGACTTTTAACTTTTGACTTACCAATTACCCATTACCCATTACCACTAACTCGATATACACAACGCCGTCCGCCTGCAATTAAATGTTCGGTACGGGCGATCGCCACATCTTCACCTAGAGTAAATTGAAATACCTCTAGTTCTTGGTTGCAAAGTCCCGTACAAGCTGTGGCGGCGGCGCAGATCGGACAGTGGTTTTCAATGAAGAGAAACGAGCCATCTGAGAGAGTTTGAATTTCCGCCATGTACCCCTCATCGGTACGTAGGTTTGCTAAGGCTTCTAGCCGCTGTCGAATACTGCTAGTAGGAGGAATCTGCTCTCGGTATGCCGCAATTTGCTGCCGAGTCCTAATGTCTAACAGCCGTTCCAATCCCTCTGAACCAAAAGCTTCTGTGACTGAATTTATCAGGCTTAGCGTTAACTCGGCATATCCGTGAGGGAAGAAGCGATCGGCTGCGGGGGTAAGTTGCCACAATTTTGCCGGACGACCCATTGCCCGTTGTTCTTCTTGGTACGTAACAAGTTGCTCTTTCTGTAGTGCATACAGATGTTGACGCACCGCCATCGCAGAAATTTTAAAGCGATCGGCAAGCGCCGCAGCATCCATCGCCCCTTCTTGTTTCAGTAGTTTGACGATCGCCCGTCGGGTACGGATATTTTGATTCTGTGGCTCGGTTTTCATGGAGATCGGGCAGAGGGCAGGAGGCAGAAAGTAAAGAAAAGTGTTTACACAGTTGATTTTGTCTTTTAGACTCTAGTTTATAACGAAATATCTTTAGAAAGTGAAGGCGATCGCAAATACCGCTATTCGTTTTAGTAACCTGGAGGATATTCTTCATGACCGATCTAGGTCTTACTCATATTGCACTTGTGGTTAGTGACGTCAATGCAAGTATCTCGTTTTACGAGCAGTATGCCCATATGCAGGTAGTACATCGTCGGAGCGATCGCAGAACTGAATCTGATGTTGCTTGGCTCAGTGACTCGATCCATCCTTTTGTCGTTGTATTGCTGAAAATGCCTCAAGTAGACGGCTCGCTTTTACCTGAGTCACATCTTGGTGTAGCCTGCGAGTCTCGCGCAGAAGTCGATCGCCGCTGCTCTCTAGCTCAGTCAAAGGGAATTTTACTCAAGGGTCCGATTGATTCAGGATATCCAGTCGGCTACTGGGCTTATATTCGCGATCCAGATGGACACACGCTAGAGGTTTCGTATGGTCAGGAGATTGAGTCTGTAATTCGGAGTCAAAAGAATGAATAGAGAAATTCAACACATCAACCCGGTCGGATTATACGACCCTTCTCCAAACGGCTACACCCATGTGGCGATCGCGCCACCAGGAGCAACCATCGTTTATATTGCCGGTCAAGGTGGGGAGGATGAAAACGGCAATCTTGCTGATGATTTTGCTACTCAACTGAAACAGGCATTTGCCAATCTTGACATTGCTTTGAATGCAGCTGGCGCACGCCCAGAAAATGTGGTAAAGCTGACTACGCTTGTGGTGAATCATGACGAGTCTAAATTACAGCAATTAGGAGCTGAGGTAAAGGCAAGGTGGGGCGATCGCCCGCCAACTCAAACTCTAATTCCAGTGCCAAGATTAGCGCTTAATGGCATGTTATTTGAAATTGATGCGGTGGCAGTATTACCTTAACTTTTCTCCTTTCAACTTTTAGCTTTTGACTTTTGACTTTTGACTTGCTAAAGAGGTTTTGATGTCATTACCAATTATTTTGCAACCTGGAGAAGGGCGATCGGTTAATATTCGCACGAGTACCTGTACTTTTAAAGTTACGGGTAAAGATACCCACGATCACTTTGGATTATTTGAGTTTGTCATGGAGCCTGGAACTGAAGGCGCAAGTCCTCACATCCACAAGCAACTGACTGAAATATTTTATGTAGTAGAAGGCGAAGTCGAACTGGTACTAGATCGACGCAAAGTGACAGCCACACCAGGAGCGATGATGCTCGTACCGGAAAACACCGCACACGGTTTTTCTAACCCAGGACAAACGAGATCGAAGTTGTTAATTATGTTCTGTCCTGCTGATGCGAGAGAAAAATATTTTGAGGGAATGGCTGAATTGACGAAGGATGGGAGACAACCTAGCCGAGAAGAATTACTGGAATTGATGCAGCGATTCGACCAATATCCAGCGATCGGCGAGTAGTAGAGACTGTAGAGAGGTTACATGTAACCTCTCTACAGAGTTAGTTACTTACCTGTGACAAAGTACACAGTTCTAAGATTTAATTGCGTAACTTCTGCTAGTTATTTGCCTTGAATTCAATTAACAGAACTCAACTCTTTGCTAACCGCAGCATCGGGATTAACTTCGGGCGCATCAGCTTCGGAAGGTGGTACGACCTGCCAGAATTTAGGCAAATATTCCGCCCAATTCGCTAAAATTGCTCGCGCTTTAGCGGAATTAGTCCGTTCAGCGTGAGTTTGAACCAACTGACGCAACTGTTGTTCTCCCGCAGGCGCAGTAACTCGTTGCAGCTTGATGATTTCGTGGTTGACTAACTCAGGGAAATTGCCCTCTTCGTCTAGGAAATAAGCTAATCCACCAGTCATTCCCGCACCAACGTTTCTTCCAACTTTACCTAGGACGACGATCGTACCGCCAGTCATGTACTCGCAGCAATGATCGCCTGCACCTTCAATCACCGCTACACCTTTTGAGTTGCGGACTGCAAAGCGTTCGCCTGCCATTCCACTGGCAAACAGCGTTCCACCCGTCGCCCCATACAAGCAGGTGTTGCCGACGATAACATTCTCAGATGCCGCATAGGTAGCTTCTGGAGGAGGCGTAATGACAATTTCGCCACCGTGCATCCCTTTACCTACGTAGTCGTTGGCTTCTCCGACAAGTTTCAAAGTCATTCCCGACAAGTTGAATGCACCGAAACTCTGTCCTACCGCACCCGTAAAGTTGAGATCGAGCTGTCCTTCAAACCCATCATCACCGTAATGGGAGGCGATCGCCCCGGCAATTCTCGCGCCTACGGTACGATCGGTGTTAGCGACGTTGTAGGTTTTGCTAACGGCAGATCGATCTTGAATTGCGGCTTGAATTTCTGGATCGGCGAGAATCTCGTCATCCAGTACGTGTCCGTTGCTGTGGACGCTTTCGTGTGACAACCAAGCGCGATCGCTTTTCGTATCGGGTAATTTGGTGATGCAGTCGAGGTTGAGGGTTTGTGTCTTGGTCAAACGCACCTCTTCTCTCACTTTCAGCAAGTCAGCGCGACCGACGATTTCATCTATGGAACGATAGCCCAACCGTGCTAACAAACTGCGCGTTTCTTCGGCAATAAATAAGAAGAAGTTGACAACATGTTCTGGCATACCAGGGAAACGTTGGCGCAAGTCTTCTCGTTGAGAAGCAACACCGACGGGGCAATTATTCGTGTGGCAGATTCTCGCCATAATACAACCCTCAGCAATCATAGCGATTGAACCAAAGCCGAATTCCTCTGCTCCCATCAACGCACCCATGAGAACGTCCCAACCGCTCTTAATACCACCATCGACGCGCAAAATCACGCGATCGCGCAAACTGTTTTGCATCAGCGATCGATGCACTTCCGTCAGTCCAAGTTCCCACGGCGTACCCGCGTGTTTGATCGAACTTAAGGGCGACGCACCCGTACCACCATCGTGACCGGAAATTTGAATGATATCGGCGTTAGCTTTAGCTACCCCAGCCGCGATCGTCCCAATGCCAATTTCTGCTACCAATTTCACCGAAACTTGGGCTTTAGGATTGATTTGATGTAAGTCAAAAATCAACTGTGCCAAGTCTTCAATTGAATAGATATCGTGGTGAGGTGGCGGTGAAATCAAAGTTACCCCTGGTTTAGAACGCCGTAGCATGGCGATGTAAGGGCTGACTTTTTTGCCTGGGAGTTGTCCGCCTTCCCCTGGTTTTGCCCCTTGAGCGATTTTGATTTCAATCTGCTTGGCATTCATCAGGTATTCTGGTGTTACGCCAAACCGACCAGAGGCGACTTGTTTGATCGCGCTGGATGCGGTGTCGCCATTTTTCAAACCCTTGAGATGCGGTAGCAGCGAGGAACGTCCTTCGCTCACATCTTCTAGAACCTTGAACCGCACGGGATCTTCTCCGCCTTCACCAGAGTTAGATTTGCCACCAATCCGATTCATGGCGATCGCCAACACCTCATGCGCTTCCCGCGATAATGCCCCTAAAGACATGCCACCCGTACAGAAGCGCTTGACAATGGCGCTGGCTGGTTCTACTTCCTCAATAGAGATAGGTTGGCGATCGGATTGGAAATCGAGTAAGTCGCGTAAAGCAGTTAACGGACGGTTTTGCAGGTGTTTTTTGTAAACATTGTAGTGGTCGTAGTTATCTGGACTAGCAACAGCTTTGTGCAATGCCTTCGCCAGTTCGGGGCTATTCATGTGGTATTCGCCCCCCGGACGGTACTGGACGAAACCGAAGTTTTCCAGTTTCTTTACCGTCACTTCTGGGAAGGCGCGAGTGTGGAAAGATAGCACTTCGCTAGCTAATTCGCTGATACTCAAACCGCCTAAGCGCGATGTCGTGCCGTAAAATCCGAGAGCGAGTAAATCGTGTCCGATGCCGATCGCCTCAAAGATTTGCGCTCCTTGGTAGCTGGATAGCAGCGAGATCCCCATTTTAGAGAGAATTTTCAGAATGCCTGCTTCGACAGCTTTCTGGTAGTTAGCCAGAGCTTGCTGGAGCGTCAGTTGAGACATTTTACCCCGTTCCATCATCTGCTGGGTTTTGGGGTCGCCGTGCCAGCTTTCCACCGTTGCCAAGGTGAGGTAAGGACATACGGCAGATGCACCATATCCAATTAAACAAGCAAAGTGGTGAGTACTCCAACATTGTGCCGTATCGACCACTAGGGAAGCCTTCATTCGCAGTCCAGCCTTGATCAGGTGGTGGTGTACGGCTCCTACTGCTAGCAGGGGTGGAATATAGCTAGTTTCGGCGCTAATTGCAGCAGGCGCGCGATCGCTCAGAATTAAAATCTGTTTGCCAGCTTTAACGGCAGCAACCGCATCTGCTTGCAGCTTTTCTACAGCTTTAGTCAATCCTGCAGGACCTGTAGTAATGTCGTACTGCGTCGATAGGGTGGCACATTCAAAGCCAGATTGAGTTATTGCCTCTAAATCTGCTTGTTGCAATACAGGAGATTGCAAGAGCAAGCGCCGTGCATCTTCTGCTTTGGGGTCGAGCAAGTTGCCGCGAGCGCCCAATTCTACTTTCAACGACATGACCAAACTTTCCCGCAACGGATCGATCGCGGGGTTGGTAACTTGAGCAAACCGCTGTTTAAAGTAGTCGTACAGCAGGTGTGGTTTTCCCGAAAGGATGGCTAGGGGAATATCATCACCCATGCAGAATGTAGGTTCCTTCCCTTCCGCTGCCATTGGCTGAATCGTCATTTCCACATCTTCGCTGCTAAAACCAAAGGCGATTTGGTGGCGCAGTAGGGTTTGTCTGTCTGTGTAGGGGTGAGGAGTGTTAGCGAAGCGGGACGAAGTCCGGAGTGAGGAGTGAGGGGAAGAACCATTACCATTACCGTTTTCCCGACTCCCGACTCCCGACTCCCGACTCCCCAATTCCACGCGATACTGTTTCAACCACTCACCATATGGATGTGCTTCGGCGACACGCTGTTTAATTTCCCAGTTTTTGAGGATCTTGCCTTCGTTCAAATCTAAAGCAATGGTTTGCCCTGGTCCAAGTCTGCCTTTTTCCAGAATTTCGCTTTCCTTCAGGTCTACAACTCCAGCCTCGGAAGCAACTACCAGCATTCCATCTCTGGTCACGACATATCGCGCCGGACGTAAGCCATTGCGGTCTAATGCAGCTCCTACAGTTTTCCCGTCGCTGAATACAAGCAATGCAGGACCATCCCAAGCTTCTTGAATGCCGCTGAAGTATTCGTAAAAATCTACAATTTCGGGATATTGCGCTAATTCAGGCTGATTTTGGTAGGCTTCGGGAACCATCAGCATCAAGGCTTCTGACGGGCTTCTACCAGAACGTACTAGCAACTCATATACGTTGTCGAGCGTTGCCGAGTCGCTGTTATCGAGTTGTACGATTGGATTGAGGGCATCCAAATTCCCTTGCCATACAGGATGTTTCAGATCGGCTTGTCTCGCCCGCATCCAATTAATGTTACCCAGCAGCGTGTTGATTTCGCCGTTATGTCCCAACAAGCGCATCGGTTGGGCAAGGGGCCATTTGGGTAGGGTATTGGTGCTGAAGCGGCGATGGTAAACGCAAAAAGCACTTTGGTAAGCGGGGTTGGTTAAGTCTTGGTAGAATTCGCCCAATACCTCAGCGCGTACCATCCCTTTGTAGACAATAGTACGGCAGGAGAAGGAACAGATGTAGCAGTGTTCCGACCACTGAAGCTTAGTTTGTTGCGCGATCGCCTTACCGATGCGACGGCGGGTAATATAAAGTTGTCGTTCCAGTTCTTCGCCTGTTAGCTCGGAACTAACAATTATTTGCTCGATTTGCGGTTGGTTTTCCCGGGCTTGAATGCCCAAAATTTCCGGCTTTACGGGGACGACTCGCCAACCCAAGACTGTTAGTCCGGCAGCCATTGCGACTTGTCCGATTATTTCTCTGACAATTTGGGCATCTGCTGGCTGTTGCGGTAAAAATACCATACCGATGCCCGTGCGTTCTTGGGGTGGGATAGCGATATTTTGCTCTTTCATCCAAGCGTGAAACAGTTCCCACGGGATCGCACTCAAAATTCCCGAACCATCGCCAGAATCGTTATCGGCACTACATCCGCCTCGATGTTCCAAGCATCCCAGTGCTTTAAGTGCTGCACTTACAATATTATGGCTGGGAATATTTTGTTGCTGGGCAATCAGTCCAACTCCACAAGCATCTCTTTCTTCTACTAGCCATCTCGGTTCCACGTAGGAATTAACTGCTTCAATTGTATTTATCTTATGTAGATCTCGATCCATACGGTTGCCATCCATAGACTAGTCCTAAACTGATGTTTTTATAGGTAATTAGTGAGTAGTGAATAGTGAGTAGTGAGTTATAACTCCTGACTCCTGCCTTTTAACTTTTGGCTTTTGACTTTTGACTTTTGACTTTTAACTTTTGACTTACCCCTCAGACTCCCGCAGTTTTTCTCGTGCTGTTGCCAATGCTTTTCGCACTTGCTCGAAACCAGTACCTCCGTAGCTATTACGGGCTGCAACGACTTGATGAGGGGCGATCGCTTGGTATATATCAGTATCAAATGCTGGATGCAATTCTTGCCATTCTGCTAAAGTCAAATCCTTTAAAAGTTTGCCTGCGGCAATACAGGTTTTGACTACCTTACCTACCAAGTTATAAGCTTCCCGAAATGGTACGCCTTTGGCAGCTAAATAGTCGGCAACATCTGTAGCATTAGAAAAGTCTTCTGCTACTGCTTGGGCGAGGCGCGGAGTCCGAAACTCCAATCCTTCAGCAAACAGAATTGTCATTGCTTCCAAACAAGCACTAACGGTACGGACGGCATCAAATAAGGCTTCTTTATCTTCTTGTAAATCTTTATTGTATGCTAAAGGCAATCCTTTCATCAGTACTAATAATGCCTGTAAATGCCCGCAAACTCTGCCGGTTTTACCCCGCACTAATTCCGGTACGTCGGGGTTTTTCTTTTGCGGCATGATACTTGAGCCAGTGGCGCAGCTATCTTTAAGTTTGACAAAACTAAATTCTTCTGATGCCCATAGAATAACTTCCTCAGATAGTCGCGACAAATGCACCATAATTATGCTTGCTGCTGCTAAGAATTCTATGGCAAAATCGCGATCGCTCACGCCATCTAAGCTGTTAGCATAAACTCCATCGAATTCTAATAATTTAGCCGTGTAATGGCGATCGATCGGAAATGTCGTTCCCGCTAACGCACCGCTACCCAAAGGAGAAATATTCACCCGCTGGCGGACATCGGCAAGTCTTGCTTTATCCCGTTGCAGCATCTCAAAATATGCTAGCAAATGGTGAGCTAAACTTAGGGGTTGGGCGCGTTGTAGGTGAGTATAGCCAGGAATGAGCGTTTCGATATTCTGTTCTGCTAGATCGAGCAAAACCGTCTGCATTTGCCCAATTTGAGCTTGAATTTCTTGAATCTGGTGACGCAGATAAAGGCGAATATCCGTACCGACTTGATCGTTACGCGATCGCGCTGTGTGTAGCTTTTTTCCCGCATCGCCCACAATTTCTGTCAATCGCCGTTCTACTGCAAAGTGTACGTCCTCCGCTTCAATCCCAGGCGTAAATTGACCATTGCGGTATTCTTGGCGAATTTGTTCTAAACCCGATACCAGTTGTCGTGCTTCCTCTGGGGTAATAATACCTGTATACGCCAGCATTTGAGCATGGGCGATCGAACCCGTAAGGTCGTATTCGATCAACTCGATGTCGAAGCCAATACTAGCGTTAAAACGGGCGATCGCGGGATGCAAAGCCGTTTCAAATCGCTGGCTCCAAGTCTGGGATTTTGCTGGTGATTGGGGGAGGTGCGTATTCAACTTTCCTTAACCCTGAGTTACCTAAGTGTGAAGATCTATTGCGATCGTGACAGATTTACCTCTGACTCTAAAAAAAAGCTGTGAATATTTTGTGAATGAACCCGAATGTGTTGAATTTTAGATGTGAGATTTTGGATTTTAGCAGGAATACTGAGTTAACAGTTTCAACTATCTTAATCCGCACCATAAATCAAGTTCAAAAACAGTATCTAAAAATACATTTTTAGGCGACTAAGAGTAAAAAACTGAAATTGAGTTTGTAGTTCTTCATAAATATATTTTGCAGCTTGTATCTAGAACTGTGTACTTTGTCACAGGCAAGTCACTCTGTAGAGACATTTATTCTGCTGGCGCAAACTTTAGCATAATTAAAGAGGTAAATGAGGCAACCAGATCGTGCTTTCTAATTCGATCGCTTTGTTCGCCTGCTGCCTCAGCAACCTCGCGCTCTCTCAGCTCTCGTTCCCTATTCCCTAAAATTAATGCCCGGACACGACACGATTGTTATCGGTGCTTCTGCTGGTGGGGTGGAGGCGCTGTCTCAACTAGTCAGTCTTTTACCGTCGGATATTCCAGCTGCGGTTTTTGTCGTGCTGCACATTCCCTCTGAAAGTCACAGCATTCTCCCGAAAATTCTCAATCGAGCGATCGCCAAGCGTCAGAAGCAATCCCCACTAGAGGCAATTCATCCTCAGGATGGCGAGCAGATCGAATATGGCAAAATTTATGTCGCACCACCCGATCGCCACTTATTAGTGAAGCGCGGCTCGATCTCTCTGGCTCGCGGTCCAAGAGAAAACAGTCATCGCCCTGCGGTAGACCCGCTGTTTCGCACGGCAGCAAGAGCATACGGGCAACGGGTTGTAGGTGTCGTACTGTCGGGTACGCTAGATGACGGCACAGCAGGACTGATGGCAGTCAAGCAGCAAGGTGGCATGGCGATCGTCCAAGACCCTGAGGAGGCGATGTATGCAGGAATGCCTCGTAGTGCAATTGAAAATGTAGCAGTCGATCGCATTTTACCCGTAGCGGATATAGCAGCCCTGCTCGCCGAGCTAGCGAACCAACCCGTAGCAACAGCAACAGCAGCCGTCTCTGATGATATGGAAATGGAGGCTGACATGGCAGAACTAGAGTTAAATGCTATGCAAAACCCCAATCGCCCTGGCACGCCCTCCCCTTATGCTTGTCCGGATTGCGGTGGCGTGTTGTGGGAACTGGATGAAGGAAGGCTGATGCGTTTTCGCTGTCGCACGGGTCATGCCTACTCTACAGATAGTCTAATCGCAGCTCAATCCGAGCAGTTGGAAGACGCGCTGTGGAACGCACTACGGGCATTGGAAGAAAAAGCCGCCCTGACAGAGCGGATGGCAGATCGCGCCCGCGATTTGCAGCAAGCTTACTCTAGTAGAAAATTTGCAGAACAAGCACAAGCAGCACGCCGACGGGCTACTTTGGTGCGCCAACTGATTCTGAAAAGCGACAATAATGGTAGCGAAACATCAACAGCTAATGGAGTGGTAGGATCGCAAAGTAATGTAGCCTCACGAGCTACTCGTGCAGCAACAATGGAAGATCCTACCTCGGAAGATTCCTCCTCGCTGCCCCCGAAAGTTGTAGCGATCTGCTCCTCTGCTGGAGGGCTAAATGCTCTAAGCCAAGTTCTATCGGCATTACCAGCAGATTTTTCAGCTGCTATTACCGTAGTTCAGCACGTCAGTCCTCACTACCCTAGCATGATGGCAGAGATTCTGAGGCGTCGCACAAAACTGCCAGTCATGGAAGCCGAACAGGGAGATTCTTTGCGTCCGGGAATGGTTTACATCGCCCCGCCAGACCATCATCTACTGGTTAATTCAGATGGTAGCCTATCACTTACCCACACGGAACTCGTACACTTTGTCCGCCCATCAGCAGATTTACTTTTTGAATCGGTAGCCGCTAGCTTCAAACAGCAGGCGATCGCAGTCGTCTTGACGGGTACGGGTAGCGATGGGGCAATGGGAGTCAGGGCAATTAAAGAAATGGGTGGGACTGTCATCGTTCAAGACTACAAAACTGCCGAATTTAGTGGAATGCCAGAAGCAGCCATGAATACGGGGGTTGTCGATCTGGTGTTACCTTTGAATGAGATCGCGATCGCCTTAGTAAAACTGGTGACAGTTGAGGTAAAAGGATAAGGAATGAGAGATGAGGCTGATGCTGATTTTGAAGCATTGATTGACTACATCAAACGCCATCGCGGATTTGATTTTACAGGTTACAAGCGTTCTAGTTTGATGCGGCGAGTGCGCAAACGAATGCAGGAACTCGATCTGGAGGACTTCAGCGATTACATGGATCGCCTAGAGGTAGCGCCAGAGGAATTCGTCCATTTGTTCAACACAATTTTGATTAATGTCACGTCCTTTTTCCGCGATCGCGCTATTTGGGACTACTTAACTACAGAAATTATCCCCCGCATTGCTGCCCGCAAGGAATCTACAGAACCAATTCGGATATGGAGTGCTGGCTGTGCTTCCGGACAAGAAGCTTACACTTTAGCAATCAGCGTGGCTGAAGCATTGGGAGTCGAGCAATTACGCCAGCGCGTCAAAATTTATGCGACAGATGTGGATGAAGAGGCGCTCAACCAAGCCCGCCACGCTATTTTTAGCGATCGACAGGCTAGTTCTGTGCCGCCGCAAATGTTAGAACTTTACTTTGAGAGTTATAACGGTGTTTATATTTTTCGTAAAGACCTCCGCCGTTCGGTGATTTTCGGTCGTCACGATTTGTTGCAAGATGCACCTATTTCCCGCATCGATCTATTGTTGTGTCGCAACACGCTGATGTATTTCAATGCTGAAACTCAATCGAGAATTATTGCCCGCTTTCACTTTGCGTTAAATGACGGTGGCTTCTTAGTTTTAGGTAAAGCAGAAATGTTACTCAGCCATAGCGATTCTTTCACGCCAATCGATATTGAAGGGACGAATTTTTACTAAAGTTCCTGAAGGAAATAGGCGCGAGCGCTTGTTGCTTATGGCTAACGATCGCACGAATGACGAAGCAAATTATTTAGCTAACCACGTCCGCATTCG
>ERZ1066120.190-NODE-190-length-63328-cov-14.835649_pt1 | contig 63328 bp, 58 predicted proteins | sample MGYA00382767_ERZ1066120 | MGnify/ENA primary metagenome ERZ1066120 (study PRJEB33369, sample SAMEA5778350) | biofilm metagenome | biome: Industrial cooling water; feature: Water cooling tower basin; material: Biofilm | place: United Arab Emirates | collected... | reverse complement strand
GTAAATATTTGAACGGAAAATATTTACTGATATGCATTGCACCCGAAATCTTTTACATTGAGGAAGGAATACATACTTCACCTCCACGACTCCACCCAAGACAGTTGGCAACAGTCGAGCGGTGAAGCACAAGACGCAACGCAGAGGGAACACCCAATATGCACCTGAGTGAAATCACCCATCCTAATCAGTTGCACGGTTTGTCGATTCGTCAATTACAACAGATTGCTCGTCAAATTCGCGAAAAACACTTGCAAACGATCGCTGCTAGTGGCGGACACTTGGGACCAGGGCTAGGCGTGGTGGAACTGACCCTAGCACTATACCAGACATTAGACCTCGATCGCGACAAGGTGATTTGGGACGTCGGGCATCAAGCCTATCCGCACAAGCTGATTACTGGTCGATATAGCGGGTTTCACACCCTACGGCAGAAAGATGGAGTCGCTGGCTATCTCAAGCGCTGTGAAAGCAAGTTCGACCATTTTGGTGCGGGACACGCCTCTACGAGTATTTCTGCTGCACTGGGAATGGCACTGGCACGGGATCTCAGAGGAGACAAATTTAAAGTCGCAGCAATTATTGGTGATGGGGCGCTGACAGGTGGTATGGCACTCGAAGCAATCAACCACGCCGGACACTTGCCCAAGACAAATTTACTCGTGATATTGAACGATAACGAGATGTCCATTTCACCGAATGTCGGTGCAATTTCTCGTTACTTGAATAAAATGCGCCTTTCTGCCCCAGTACAGTTTCTTGCCGATAATTTAGAAGAACAAGTTAAACACATTCCTTTTGTGGGCGAATCTCTTACCCCCGAACTGCATCGGCTCAAGGGTGGGATGAAGCGGCTAGCCGTGTCAAAAGTTGGCGCAATTATCGAAGAACTCGGATTCACCTATCTCGGACCAGTAGACGGTCATAATTTGGCAGAATTGATTGCGACCTTCGAGCAAGCGCATCACATCCAAGGACCAGTATTAGTCCACGTTGCGACAGTTAAAGGAAAAGGCTACGAGATTGCCGAAAAAGACCAAGTAGGATATCACGCCCAATCTCCCTTTGACTTGACGACGGGTAAAGCCATTCCCTCCAGCAAACCCAAACCCCCTGGCTACTCTAAAGTTTTTGCTCACACCTTAGTCAAACTTGCCGAAAATAATCCTAAAATTATTGGGATTACGGCAGCAATGGCAACTGGAACGGGACTGGATAAACTTGCCAGCAAGCTACCCAAGCAATACATTGATGTTGGGATTGCCGAACAACACGCTGTTACTCTAGGCGCTGGCTTGGCTTGCGAGGGAATGCGTCCCGTGGTAGCTATCTACTCAACTTTCTTGCAACGCGCTTACGACCAAATAGTCCACGATGTATGCATCCAAAATTTACCCGTCTTTTTCTGTATGGACAGAGCGGGAATCGTTGGGGCTGACGGTCCGACGCACCAAGGTATGTATGATATTGCCTACCTGCGCTGCTTGCCCAACATGGTTTTAATGGCTCCCAAAGACGAAGCCGAGTTACAGCAGATGGTCGTTACCGGAGTCAATTATACTGACGGACCGATCGCCATGCGCTATCCACGCGGTAACGGTTACGGCGTTCCCCTGATGGAAGAAGGCTGGGAATCCTTACCAATTGGTAAAGGGGAAATCCTCAGACACGGGGACGATCTCTTGCTGATTGGTTTTGGCTCAATGGTTCACCCCGCCATGCAAGTAGCAGAAATTTTGCGCGAACACGGCATCGAAGCAACAGTAATTAACGCTCGTTTTGCCAAGCCTTTGGATACAGAGCTAATTCTACCTCTAGCGAAACAAATCGGGCGCGTCGTGACTTTAGAAGAAGGCTGTCTGATGGGTGGATTCGGTTCTGCAGTAGCAGAGGCTTTGCTAGATGCAAATGTTGTCGTTCCTGTCAAGCGAATTGGCATACCAGATGTTTTGGTGGATCACGCCGAACCAAATGAATCGAAAGCAGATTTGGGTTTGACCAGTCCGCAAATTGCTGAAACCGTGCGTCAAGCTTTCTTTAGCCAGCAGTTATCTTCTGTAGGTTCGTGATTTTGAGGTGGGCAGTAGCCCGCCTTTTTTGTTAATTGAGTGACTAGGGGTGCTGGCGATCGACTTTTTGGGGAGTTGCCACCATGCTGCATGAGGGCAAGGATAAAAGCTGAAGTGTAAAAGATAAAAGAAGAAAGATCGTTGAATTTTAGATTCACTCTAAAATTTTTTTATCCCCCTAGCAAGACTGCCCCTAGCCCCCAGTTCCTTATGATCTCCAGTCCTACCCACGTTTACCCCGTAATTTGGCATGAAGGCTCGGTTTTACTCATCAACCAAACGCACTTGCCAGCCGAGTATGCTTTTGTGGAAATTCATCGCTGCGAGGATATGGCGCAGGCAATCAAAACGATGATCGTCCGAGGTGCACCAGCAATTGGCATCGCCGCTGCCTATGGCATGTACTTAGGGGCGCGGGAGATTGAAACCCAGGAGCGAGAGCAGTTTTTGTCGCAGCTAGAGCAAGTGGCTCAGATGTTGCGAACAACCCGTCCGACAGCAGTAAATTTGTTTTGGGCGATCGCCCGCATGTTAAAAACTGCCTATGAGACGATCGGTACGGTTGAGGAAATTCGACAAGTTTTGCTAAATACAGCACAGACAATTCAAGCCGAAGATTTACAAACTTGTCAGGCAATTGGCGCTCGCGGTCTGGAAATATTACCAAAAACTCCCGTCCAACTCAATCTCTTGACTCATTGTAATGCTGGAGCCTTAGCTACTGCAGGCTACGGTACGGCTCTGGGTGTCGTGCGTTCTGCTTGGTCTTGTGGTAGGTTATCGCGCCTCTATGCCGATGAAACTCGCCCCCGTCTCCAAGGGGCAAAACTGACTGCTTGGGAATGCGTTCAGGAAGGAATACCCGTTACGGTAATTACAGATAGTATGGCAGCCCATTGTATGCAACAAGGCATGATTCACGCTGTCGTCGTGGGAGCTGACCGCATCGCCGCTAATGGCGATACAGCGAACAAAATCGGCACTTACAGCTTAGCGCTGGTAGCCAAAGCACATGACGTTCCTTTCTATGTTGCCGCACCCGTAGCGACAATTGATTTGGCGATCGCCACTGGGCGAGAAATCCCGATTGAGGAACGCGACCCCGCCGAAGTTTATCAAATTGGCGACGCTATTTTGACTCCAGCAGGCGTGGAGTTTTATAACCCGGCTTTTGACGTAACTCCAGCCCATTTAATTACTGCAATTATTACCGAGCATGGGGCGTTTCCTCCCAGTCAGCTGCAGCAGGAGTTACAGCATAAGTATGTAGCATAGAAAAGAGCAGAACGCACCACGCACCACCCTTCTTGATGAATACTTCAAGCTCAGATCCCTGGATCGGTCGTATTATTGGCGATTGCCGACGCTATTGTCTAGAACAGCGTATCGGTGCGGGTGGTATGGGTAACGTTTATCTAGCAATGGATACGCGGCTGGGACAGCAGGTAGCGCTAAAATTACTGAGAGACACGCTTGCTGTCTCAGTTCCATTGCAAAAGCGCTTTGAGCGCGAGGCGATGCTTTGTGCTGCCCTCAAAAGCGACCACATTGTAGATATTAGCGACTACGGCTTGACGGAAGAGGGATATCCCTTCTACGTAATGGAATACCTTGTTGGAGAAACTCTGGGGCAACTTCTACGACGAGAGCTACAATTACCCGTAGAGCGGACGATTGAGATTGCCTGTCAAGTCTGTGCGGGATTGCAACTCGCTCACCAGGGTGTAAGAATTCGCCGTGAGGGAGTTGTCACCACGAGCGATCCGATCCAAATCGTTCACCGCGACCTCAAACCCGATAATATTTTTCTGATCCCAACGGCTTTGGGAGAGTTGGTCAAAATTCTCGATTTCGGGATTGCTAAAATCCGCAATGAAGCACTAGAGCTAACCAACCTGACCAGTACATTTTTGGGTACGTTCCGCTACGCTGCACCGGAACAGTTACAAATCGAGAAAAATATCGACGGACGGGCAGATATTTACAGTTTGGGGATGATTCTCTACGAGATGTTGAGCGGTTCCGATCCATTTGGCTTCGGGACTGAAGCCCGCAAGACGAGTGGTGTGTCATGGGGCATTGCTCACACTTCCCAATTACCTCAACCTTTGCGATCGCAACCTCAATGCAAAGACTTGCCGGTCGAGCTAGAAGTAATTGTCATGCGCTGTTTAAATAAACTACCAGAGCAACGCTTTGGATCGGTGGCGGAATTAAGTACGGCACTACAATCCGTGCTACCGGCTTCTTTGAATCGTGCTGGTTTTATCCATTCTCAGCCCCACAGCGGAGCGATCGCCCCCAGTTCGGCGGACTCAGCTCCAGACAGTCGAAAGCACATACCACCCTCTGCTCCTCCCTCGTCCCATCGAACTCAGGCTGCTCAAACACGTATTGTCGATCTGCACCAACATCAACCTAGGCAGCATACGCCGCCATCTCATCGAACCGATCTGACAAATTCGGGACAAACGCAACCGTCGAGCCTAAAACAGGTGCAAAATCCTCCCGTTCTGCAGCAAGATAGCCGCGAACTACGAAAAGCTAGAAAAAATTTATGGTTGTTATCTAGCGCGGGCTTTGTGTTAGGAGTAGCGGGAGTGGCACTTGTAGCTGGCATTTTCTATTTGTATTTTTTGCTGCCTCAGCAAAAGCAGCCGACTCAGCTCCCTTCAACTCCACCCGCATCGCCACAACCACTGGAACCGTGGTAAGAAGGCGATCGCGCTACAGTTCGTCCGAATACGTATAGGCTTCGAGTATTATAATTTACAAAAAGTTACTGAAAAATTCTTGAATTACCATCAAATACATAGAAAAAATGTACTATCTAATACATCCAGTTAAGAAAAATTGCATAAATTATTTGAGACCTTTCACGAAAATTTAAGATGCCAATTTGTATAGAGAGTGAGTAGCGCTAGGAGGCGAGAGGCAATCAGGTAAGAGGCAAGAGGCGAGAAAAAACTAATTGCTAACAGATGATAGTCGCCGATCGCTCTTCTATGTAGCCTGTTCCCTGACAACCGACAACTGACAACTGATAACTGATAACTGATACTGATAAGTACAAAAGTTCCTCATGAAATTCAAATTTCCAATCTCAGTTTTAGTAGCTAGCCTCACATATGCTGGTATTATAGGATTCCAGGATCGAGTAGGGGCGCAGAATGCCAGTCGCAATCGGGTAACCACACAAAACACCAGCACTCAGGCAACCACCTTTGTCTGCGTCCGTTCTGGCAATGGCTTTGCTACGGTTGCAGTCAGGGGAAATCAGCGATCGGCACCAATGATTACCTGGCAAAGACAGATGAGTGCAGAATACACGCCTCAAGAACGCTGTCAGCTAGTTTCCCGGAGATTGACTAAAGCAGTTGCTGCTAATGGTGGGAAATTGAGTAATTTACTACTGACAACCGGAGTTGTCAAAAATGAGACGGTGATTTGTTACGTCAACTCTGGTGCTAGTTGCGATACAAGCAACACGCTATTTACTCTCTCTCCAGAAAATGCTAAAAATCCCGGTGCAGCTTTAGCTAATTTGCTACGTTTCGGTCAACGTGCCGATTACTCGGCGATTCGCGAGAGTGCTAGCAGTGAAGGTGAGACTGCATCTACTGATGCGATTGATATCGAAGCAGCAGTGGAGGAGGCTTTCTCAGCTGGTCGCGAATCAGCAGGTACAGGCACGATTGAGGCGGCTCCCGGGCAGCAACCGTAGTAATGCTCCTACAAACAACAGTTGGCGAGAGGCGAGAGGCAAGAAACAAATTGATTGTTAAGGTCTTGGTAAGTACGCTGGTAATTACAATTTTGCTGTATATTTCTATACTAAAGAATTCCGAGCGTGCCTTAGGGCGATCGCAGTCTCAGCCGATGCTGATGAATCAGGTTACTACTGCCGACCCCGGCGCAGCCGCAGTGCCTTTAGTTGCCAGACAAGTGACAGTGCGAATTTTTGCCGCAGCTGCTACAGGTTCGGGCGCGATCGTGCGGCGCAGAGAAAAAACATACACCGTATTGACCTGCGCTCATATTGTGGGTGAGGACGATCGCCTTACTATTCTGACCGCAGACGGACAAAAGCATGTGAGCAAGCGGGTGCGATCGCCTAAATTGTCTGGCTCGGATTTAGCCTTGGTAGAGTTTACCAGCAAAAAAGCGTATCAAGTCGTGGCGATCGCCGATGCTAAAGTTGTAGCTGTAGGCGATTCCATCTATGCTGCTGGATTTCCTAATTGGCAATGGACGAGTGCCGATGCAGTCGAGGACACTCGGACTTGGGGTGTTAAAGCCTTACGAGTTACAGATGGTCAAGTGGCAATGCTACCAAAAAAATCTCTTCAAGAAGGATATCAACTTGGTTATACCAACGAGATCGATCCAGGGATGAGTGGCGGTCCAGTTTTAGACCGCAAAGGACAATTAGTTGGAATAAACGGACGCTTGAAATACCCTCCTCAAGGCATTGGTGCATTTACGTTTACCGATGGCTCTGCACCATCCGAGCAAATGTACCAGCAAATGGAAGCATTGAGCTGGGCAATCCCCGCCACTACTTTTTGGCAAGCGCTGAAGTAGAAGTGTGAAGAAGTCAAAAGTCAAAAGTCAGAAGTCAAAATTAACTGATAACTGAATAACTGATTTATGAAAACAAACTTTACTTATCCTCTTTTGACTGGAACAGTAACTTTAGCGGTGCTGGTAACAAGTCACAATTTAGCGGCGGCTCTGTCTCCTCAGGAAATTGTCAAAATTGGTAATCCGATGACAGTGCAGGTCAACCCTCCAATAGGAGCTAAAGATGGCGGTTCTGGAGTAATTATTCAACGGCAGGGCAACACTTACACTGTCCTGACATGCAATCACGTTGCTTTAATGCCTACACCGCACACGATTCGCACCCATGACGGTCAGAGTTATGCAGTTGCGAGTACGGAAAAACTGCAAAAACGCCCTAACGACCCCGATTTGGCACTATTGACATTTATTAGTGCGACAGTATACCCCGTCGCCAATCTAGCACCGTCCGAAGTGCCTGTAGGAGCAGAAATTTTTGTCATGGGTTTCCCTGCTCTAGATCGGAAATTTGGCGCAGACCGCGATTTTGTCTTTTCGCCTGGATTCGTGACGAGTCGCCCCAGTAGTGCTCCAGAAGGCTATACGCTGCGCTATAACTCAGTTACTAAGGGCGGAATGAGTGGTGGTCCCGTCTTTGACATTGATGGGCGAGTGGTCGGCATTCACGGGTTGGGGGGAAGCGATCGCATCGATGTGAAGCAGCAGGGAAGCGATGCGACTATGGCGGTGAATATGAAAACTGGTTTTAATGGGGCAATTCCGATTAATACGTTTTTGGCAATGCGATTGCAAATCGGTCAAGCTACAGCAGTCGCGGTGGATACTGCTCCCAGCACGGATAAACCAATCCAAAGGTTAGAAAATCCCAAATCCGCCTCAGACTTTTTCGCGAAAGGATCGGTAGAACGCGATCGCGGCGAGCGAGCGAGAGCAATTGCCAACTACACCGAAGCAATCGCTCGTAACCCCAACTACGCCGACGCTTACTATCAACGGGGTAATGCCCGTTACGACCAAGGAGACAAGCAGGGGGCGCTGGCAGACTACGATCGAGCACTGAAATTCGACCCCAACTATGCCAATGCCTATTACCAAAGGGCTGTAATTCTGTACGACAGAGGAAACAAGCAGGGAGCGCTGTCAAGTTTCGATCGCTACATCAGTTTGGTTCCTAATGACGCTCAAGCCTACCACAGTCGCGGTGCGATTCGCCGCAGTATGGGAGACGGTCAGGGAACGTATGACGATTTCGATCGCGTTGTCCGACTCGAACCGGATAATTCTAGAGCATACTACAATCGCGCTTTGGCTCGGACGATGTTGCGAGACTCCCAAGGAGCGCTAGACGATTTCAGTCGCGCCTTAGATCTCGACCCTAGTTGGACGACGGTTTACAACAACCGAGCAATTCTGCGCCGCCGCTTGGGAGATCGACAAGGAGCAGTTGACGATTTTAGTAAAGTCATCAGCATAGAGCCAAAAAACGCCGAAGCTTACTACAACCGAGGTCTGGTGCGACGTGACTTAGGCGATCGCCAAGGTGCGATCGAGGACTTACAACTGGCTGCTAATATATTTCAGCAAAAAAACGACAGCGCGAATTATCAAAAAGCACTAGAGAAAATCGAGAGCATTCGAGCAATGCCCGTAATTCCGGCAGTACCTGCACCTGTAGTAACTCCAGCAACACCTTCTCAGCCTGATAATTCTCAGCATCAAAATTAACCAACCCTAGCGATTTAGGTAATATTCCCGAATCTGCCGCGCTGCCATCGCAGTAATTCAACTTGGTAGTCGGTCATTTGTCATTTGTTATTGGTGGTGCGCGGTCACCGGTCGCCGCTCACTCTCTACTAGCTCAAAAAGATGAGACAATACTTAGACAACTCATGATAGAAATTTACAGCTCGTCATTATGGCTCAGATTCAGTTCTCTAGAGGTGTGACCGAAGCAACAGTCCCAGATGTACGCTTGACGCGATCGCGAGATGGGAGTAATGGTACGGCAACTTTTTATTTCCAAAATCCCCAAATTTTGAGTGAGGGTAGTAATGAAGAAGTGACGGGGATGTACTTGATTGATGAAGAAGGGGAACTCGTGACCCGCGAAGTCAAAGGAAAATTCATCAACGGCAAACCAGAAGCTATTGAAGCGATCTACCTAATGAAATCGACCGAAGAATGGGATCGGTTTATGCGGTTTATGGAAAGATATGCCAACGAACACGGCTTGGGATTCAATAAATCGTAGTGTTTTAGGAATTTGTGACACACCAGCCTCACCCTGACTTAACTGGACTGACAGTCAGTTGTGCCGTTATCACCGTCAGCGATACCCGTTCTCCGGAAACTGATAAAAGCGGTCGCCGAATTGAGCAATTGCTTGTAGCAGCGCGTCATACTGTTGGATTTTATGCGATTGTGAAAGACGAACCAGAGCAAATTCGATCGCATATAACATCATTCAGCCAGCGTGCAGATTTAGATGTAGCAATTTTCAATGGGGGTACGGGTATCGCCCCCAGAGATACTACCTACGACGCGATCGCCTCTCTATTAGAAAAGAGTTTACCAGGATTTGGCGAATTATTTCGGTATCTGAGCTATCAGGAAATTGGTTCTCGCGCTATGGCTTCGCGGGCGATCGCGGGTGTATATCAGGGTAAACTCGTTTTTTCTCTTCCGGGCTCTACTAACGCCGTACAACTGGCAATGGAAAAGCTAATTTTGCCAGAGTTGACTCATTTAGTAAAACAGTTACAGAAGTAGTGACAAAAATAGTTAGCGAGCGCTAGTAATTGTGCAGACATCTAGCGAAAGTTATAAGTAAAAACGCGAAATTTTGTCTCTCTACACCATTCAAAAAAATTGACAAGTTAATCTAAATATTTCTCATAGCAATCTTTCATTAACTTGCATAGACTGCTATGCATAGTGTAGCGTTTGTTGCATTTTTATCAACGGAGCTAAGCTTGCAATTTGAATGCGATCGAGCAAATTGCTGAGTTCGATATGCTCTATTTTTTACAGTCTTCTAGCCTAAAATACCAAAACTAGAAGCAAAACAGGTAGTTGTTGAGTTTTTAAGCACAAGTAAATTGCTAGTTCAAACTAACTTTGGCAATAAATTGTACTTTAACTCTAGATAATTTCAGCCATAGAAGTTAAGAGGATTTGTAGTTAATGGCAACGTCTGAAAATACCAATGATGGTGGCAGCAACTTCACCAATAGTGAGGAGACACCTTTTGCTGTTGGGACGAATATTACGTTGCAACTTCCTGCTGATAGCAACCCATCTAGCGATCGTAGCGAACCCTTTGCTGTAGGTACAAATATGACAATACAATTCACAGATGATAGCGGTCAACCACAAGGCGAACAGTTAAGCTCGGACAACATTGTAGGGACAAACTCAGCTCCTTGGGGCGACACAGAAGGTAGCGATTCTCTGACTGGTGATAGCGGCGCTAACCAATCGCCTACTGGCGATTCCGGTAGCTATACATGGGATTTTAGTGAGGTATCTGGCGGGGAGTCAAACCCTAGCAATGACACTAGTGATGGTAGTGATGGCAGTGGTGACAGCACTGGGATGAGCGATAGCACCGATATGGATAGCCTCTTTCAACGATCGCCTTGGGGGTCGTTGCAAGAAGTTGGCATCGACAGCTTTGAAGATGTCTTCGGCAATGTTGGCGCTAGCGGTGGCGAAAACCCCTTCGGCGGCGGTGCTAGCGGTGGTGAAAACCCCTTCGGCGGCGGTGCTGGTGGTGGCGAAAATCCCTTCGGCGGCGGTGCTGGCGGTGGCGAAAATCCCTTCGGCGGCGGGGGCAATCCTTTCGGCGGCGGTGCTGGCGGCGGATTCATGTAGTTCTGTGGCGCGATCGCCGTTTAACTGATAGCGATTCTCTGTCCAGTGCATAAAACTTGTAGGGGCGCACAGCTGTGCGCCCCTACGAAATGTGTACGATCTATTTTTAGATCGCTCAAGCCAGCCAAATAGATACCAAAGCTAATAAAGCATTAATTGCATAGAATACGGCAACCACTTGTAGTTCCGACCATCCAGACAATTCTAAATGGTGGTGGATGGGAGCCATTTTAAACAGACGTTTGCCTTTGCCATCGGGTCCTTTGGTAGCTTTGTAATAACTGACCTGGGCGATTACTGATAAAGATTCGACAAAAAAGATGCCACTGAGGATAAATAGCGCCCAGAGGGTGTTACTCATGAGGGCGACTCCTGCTAGTGCGCCTCCAAGTGCTAAAGAACCCGTATCTCCCATAAAGACGCGAGCGGGATTGCGGTTGTGTACTAAAAAGCCGATACAGCTGCCGCTCAAACAAGCGCAGAAAATTGCCAAACCTGGGAAATCGGACGCGACAATCGCCCCTAGTCCTAAAAGCGCGATCGCTACCGTTCCAGCAGCCAAACCATCCACACCGTCTGTTAAATTAGTGGCGTTGCTTTCGGCAGTAAAGACAAACACTGCTAACGCCCAGAATAGCAAGCCCAACGGCAGAGCAAACCCAAAAGGTAAGGCGATCGTCGTCAGATCTCCTAGTTGACTCCACAACCAGAGACAATATAGGCAACCAAAACCAACTTGCAGAGATAGTTTCAGACGCGGGGAAATGCCCTTATTAGACTGGCGACGCAAAATCTGCCAATCATCCAACCAGCCAATAAACCCATAGCCGAGGGTAATCCCGGCGATCGCCAATACAGGGGCAATGTTTTGAATTCCCAGCGCCAGCACCGATAAAATGATGCTAGAAATGACTGCTACAGGCACGAAAAATATGCCACCCATCGTTGGCGTACCCGCTTTTTTTAAATGCGCTTGGGGACCATCTTCGCGAATGACTTGTCCGGCTTTTAACTGCTGAAGGATCGGTACTACCCAAAAGCCGACAGCAGTGGTGATGCTAGTGCAGAGTAAGAAAGGAAAAGTCAGCGATCGCCCTTGCCAGGGTAGGCGCTGCGCTGTTAAATCGAGAGTCAGCGATGCGGTGACGAGTGCAAGGCTTAGGACGATAAGCAGTCTCGTACCGGAGAGATGGAAAGACCAGGAAGAGGATGATTTCGCGTCCACAACAAAGTTGCCTTTTGACTAGATAAGTGCTGAGGACATTATCGGAACTGAATCGAAAGTGCTGCCTTGAAAGTATTTAAATGTAATATTTTTGAAGAGTCATTAGTCATTAGTAACTCACAAATGACTAATGACAGATGGCAAATGACAGTCAAGCGCGATCGAGACTACGCCTCATCAGCTTCATCAATATCTCCCAAATCGTCATCATCATCGTAGAAGTCGCCGACATCATCACCTTCGAGTAAGTCGAGAGAAGAATCTCCGTCCTCTACCTCAGTTAGTAAATCCGGTTCTTGAACGCCATCACGGGCGATCAACCGATTGTTAGCGTGCAACCAGTCAATTAGTGACGATTCTTGTTTTAAAGGAATCACGCGAGCGGGCTGTTCCCGTGGTTCTTCTCTAAGCGGAGAGTTGTGCATATTTAGGCTTTATCTTGACAGGGAGATGCAATTATACATCTAAAGTTTATCACTTGGTAATTGGTTGTTGTAGGTGACTAATGACTGATGGCAACACTTGATGTCTCATATGAAAAGTTTATCTAATAATAGATGGCAAAAACTACATGGCTTCGTAGGATGAAACTATATAAAAAAGAAATCAGAAGTCAGAAGCGAGAAGTCAGAACTAACTTCCGATTCCCGATTCCCTATTAAAGAGGAGATAAAAATGCTAGGAAAAGAAACACTTTTAGAGACAATTGCCGGTAAGAATCGCGGGTTATTATCAACGGAACGAGATAGACAAGCTGTCCTTGCTGCGATCGCTCAGTTAGAAGACCGCAATCCTACACCTCGTCCGGTAGAAGCTGGCGAACTCTTAAATGGAGATTGGCGCTTGCTCTATACGACGAGTAAGGGGTTGTTAAATATCGACCAATTTCCATTACTCAAACTCGGTCAGATCTACCAATGCGTTCGCGTTCAAACGCAAAGTCTTTATAATATTGCCGAAGTTTATGGTTTACCTTTTCTTGAAGGTATAGTTAGCGTTGCAGCTAAATTTACACCTGTATCAGAACGTCGCGTTGAAGTTAGATTCGAGCGCTCTATTATTGGTTTACAGCGTTTAATCAACTATCAATCTCCTGCTGATTTTATTCAAGAAATAGAAGTAGAAAAAAAGTTTACTGCTATTGATACCAAAATTAACAGTAATAGACAACAAGGCTGGTTAGATATTACTTACCTCGATAGCGATTTACGCATTGGACGGGGTAATGAGGGTAGTATCTTCGTATTAACTAAAGTTTAATTCGTTGACAGTACAGCCATTGCTTTAATCAGGCAATTCGCCGAAACGTTCCCGATAGCGTGCTAACATAGCCTCTAACTCTGTTGCCTGCTGTTGTGCTGCTTGTGCTTGTTGCTGCGCTAGTTCCCTTTGCTGCTGTTCGGCGATCGCGACTTCTTGCGGAGTCGGTATTAATTGACCATTGGGAGTAAAAAAGCGTAACTTTTCTTCAGAAATTCCCAAGTACAACTCTAGCTGCTGACTCCACAACCAACCTTGAGGATTTGGTTGTAGTTCTTGGTATTGACCCCCAACCAATTGAAAGCCTTTAAATTCTAGACTTTTTGGGTCAAACCAAAAATATTCTGGAGTGCGAAAGGTATCTTGGTAAATTTGTTTTTTTAAACCTCTGTCGGTTTTGGCTGTTGTATCAGAGAGAACTTCTACGATGACATTCGGGTATTTGCCATCCTCCTGCCAAACAACCCAGCTTTTACGCGGTTTTCGTTCTGTACCCAGCACGACAAAGAAATCTGGACCCCGAAATTGTTCTGATTTGAGTTGGCGAGGACTGTAATATATGGTGAGATTACCAAAAGCATAGAAATCTTGACGGTCTTTCCACCACAATTCCAGGCATTCAATTAGTAGTAGCAGTTGGCGTAAATGCAGTTCGCTTTCCAAAGGCGGTTCGTCACTCCATAGATCCCCAGGAGGAAAGATAACATCTTCTGGTTCAAATTCTGGAGTTTCTAAGTCTTTTGCCAGGGACATCGCATTTAAACCTGGGAATATAGACGCACGTATTGCACATATTATAGTCTAGTGCAAGAAGGCGAAAGAAATCGTCGTGGCGATCGCTAACTACTGATAACTGACAACGGCTTACTATTTATTAAAATTTGCCGTGTAGAGTTTCGCGCCTTGGAAATTCGCGCCAGTAACAACAGCACCGTCAAAGACTGTACTTGCTAGTTGCGCTTGTTGAAAATTAGCACCCTTTAGATTTGCATCGATCAAACTTGTATCGCTAGCCAAAACTTTCTGCAAATTGGCTTTCTGCAAGTTAGCACCCTCCAAATCCGCACCTTCTAAGTTGGCATTTGTCAGGTTAGCACCTGATAAATTTGCATTCCGCAAATCTGCGCCGATTAAATGAGCGCCACTCAAATTTGCCCCAGAAAGATCGCAACTCGGACATTCTCCAGTTGTCAGTAATTGTCTGACATGTGCAGGATTTTCTGCCCGTACAGGAGTCGCAATCGAAAGAGCAGCGATCGCAACCGTAGTAGAGAGCATTGCTAGTTTCATTTTGCTTACCTCAATTCACGGATGCAGCTACTTAGTAGCTTGCTATTAGTATCGCTCGATCGAAATGCTATTTTCCTCGGGCAATGGGCGGAACTGAATAGCAATTATACTCAACCTTAGAGAGAAAATGTCAGGACTGGGAGCAAAAAACATGTAATTTGTCAATAGCCTTTCACCTAATTTTTTGTCAAAATTCCTATATCAAGAATACGCACGTTACTCGCCATTTCCAGAGCGCGATCGGCGATCGCAAGGGTAGGTTGAGGCACGACTGCTGCTAAATATTTTTGTACTAGCTCACCCAACACAGCAACCCCTCGATCGATATCTGCAAGAGAATTAGAAAAATTTAATCGCAGGGCTGGATAACCTTGACGATTTGGAAAAAATGCCGTTCCAGAAGCGACGAGAATCTGGCGAGATAATGCTTCTCGACAAATTGCTTGTACGGATATACCTTCTGGTAAATGCACCCAAAGAAATAGCCCTCCCTGGGGAATCGTCCAACTTGCCTGAGACGGAAAATAACGCTCTAAAGCTTGAAGCATGGCGTTACGGCTTTGAAGATGGTTTGTCCGCAAGCGATGAAGATAGCGGCGATAGTGCCCTCCAGCTAGGAATTCACTCACAATTGCTTGCGACACTGTAGACGAGTGCAAATCTTGCAGAATTTTCTGTTCTAACAGTGGTTGATAGTGCTTGCCCGTCGCGATCGTGTACCCGACTCGCAATCCAGGCATTAAAGTTTTAGAAAACGTACTGATATAAGTGACGCGATCGCTTCGATCCAAAGCTTTAATTGGAGCTGAAACAGATTCAAAATTTAGCGCTTCATAGGCGTTATCTTCTAAAATTGAACAGTCGTATTGTTGGGCAAGTGCTAACAATTTTTGGCGATGAGTTTGAGAAGTTGTAATTCCAGTCGGATTGTGTAAAGTACTAATTGTATAAATTAATTTAGGGTGGTGACTGCAAAGATATTGTTCTAATAAATCCAAGTTCATCCCTTCTGCCGTCATGGGAATACCAATAACCTTGACTCCCAGATTTGCTAGTATCCCCAATGCTCCGTGATAGGTAGGCGTTTCCACAATTACCCAATCTCCAGGCTGAAGATAGTAACGCATTGCCAGCGATAATCCTTGTTCGGAACCATTGGTTACAATAATTTCTTCAGGAGAAACTTCTAGACCTTGATGTAATAGCATCTGGGCTATTTGTTGACGCAAAACAAGCTGTCCTTGCGGCAAATCGTAGCGAAATAAAGTATCAGTAGCATTGGCGATCGCCCGTTTGGCAATGCGTTGAAAATTATCTAACTCTTGAGCCAGAGGAAATCCAGAACTGAAATTAATAATTTCTTTTCGTTGCTGGGCTTGCAAAGCAGCCATAATTTGCTCGCAAAAAGTTTCTCCCGTTTCAGAAATCGTCACTTTTTGAGTCGGAGCAAAATGCGATTGCCACTGTGGGGAAGGTATAGCACTGCTCGCAAAATATCCTGCGCCTGGACGAGATTGAATTAGACCGTCGGCTTCTAATACACCATAAGCCTCAATAATCGTTAATTTATTCACACCAACACTTGCTGCTAAATTCCGAATCGAAGGCAGTTTTTCCCCTGGTGCGAGCTTACCAGATTGAATCAACCGACTCAAATAGTCGCGAATTTGTAAATAGAGTGGTTGGGAAGAGTGGCGATCTAAAATAATTTTCATAATAGATGAGTCAGGAGTCAGGAGTTAGGAGTCAGGAGTCAGAATGAGAAAAATATATCTAAATTCTCCCTGCTCTCTGTTAACTGATAACTAATAATGACACTATAAAAGATTTTCCCAAGCTGCACACGGTACAATTCGGTGCATTTGAACTAGAACAGTAGAGAATTGCGATCGCTGTACTGGTACGCGAGTTTACTGGTTTAGCCGATTTATTATCGTCAGGCGATCGTCAGCTATTTAGCTGAGTTCAATCCATCACCTTCAATACATCTCTTGGCAAAAGCTTATCTTTAAACCAAACAATCCTAGCTGGTACATCATTCATTTTGACACCTGCTTTTTCTAAATTCAACCGCTCGGAAATTGCCAAAATTAAATTATCCGATTGAGCGCGACGAACTTGAGAAAATTTCTTTTGCAAATACTCCGGTCGCCAGTAACCGACAATTTCTAACAAAAACACTCGTCCGTCAGGATGTACCAAACGAAAATCGGGAATCATGACGCTGCCAGGAATTGGAATCAGATCGACTTCTCGCTCTAGTACCCATTCGGTTTTTGTAGCATTCCAACGCTCGACAAAAGCCGCTTCTAGCATACTGTCATAAGGTTTACCTGGTGGATAATGAGAGACTAAACCGCACTCAGAATTTAGCGTAAATCGTCCTGTTTTCCAATTATTAGTATAGAAATCGCGGGTTTGTAAAATTGCGCTCAAACTCCATTTCGTGACGTGGAGCAAAGCAGGAATAAGTTTAGCGATCGCCAATCCATATCTCGTACTAGGATTAAATAAACTCGCCGGACCATCAACCGTAATTGTAAATCCGTGGTCGGCATCTCCTTCGATATATGCCATCAATTGAAATAATTTAAGATAGCGAAATAACAGCTTATATTCTCCTGGAACGTTGCGATGAGCGTTGAGAGTCAGGTGGCTGGCGCGATAAAATATCCCCTGGACTTGGGATAAATTGTAGCGGTGCAGTAGTGCTTCTGGTGTTGGCGGCTCGAACCGTGTCATGATACGGTTTTCAGCTAAGTCTGCATACAAACCCGTGCGAATTTGTTCTGGGAACACTTCTTTATCTAATTCGCGGCTGAGTTGTAATGCTAACTGTTCCAATACCTGGTGGCTCTGCTGGGGACTGGGAGACGATTGTGCTGCAAGGGCGAAGACTCGTTCGCGCAGCATAGGGGGTTCTAAGGGGCTGACAATTTCAAATTCGCAGAAGCCACTGCGCAGGAGATATGCTAAGCCGCGTTTGAGGCGATAATCGGGGCTGTCTCCTTCCAGTTCTTGTAGTTGTCGGTCGAGTGCTGCTTGGATGTTACCGAGATTTTCTTGGAAAGTGGTAATAATGTCAGTGGCGATTTCTAGGTTGTGTTTGTCTATTTTGAGCCGTTTGGGAGAGATTTCTTCCCCGTTCTGGCGGTGCATGAGTAAGTCGGTTGGTAGCATAAATTAACAGCGATCGGTTATCGTAGGGGCAAGTTTAGTAAATAGGTGAACAACCTCAGTAGTTTATCTTCGGTCAAAACCCGTCCTTACCAATTGTTGGTGCAAGAAGTTGCTGGATTAATGTCACGCAAAGACGCAAAGGCGCAAAGGGACAAAGTTATTCTTCGGTTTTTGAGGAATTGTCATCATTCCATTTTCCTGGAGATTCGGCGGCGCGTTGGCTGGTGCGATCGCTACTTCCATATGTAATCTGTTTGGTAGGTACGATCTCTAACTGTGTAACTTTCCCCTCACTCCTCTTAACTCCTCGTCTCCTCACAGAAGTTCTTTCTTCGCTGGTGTCTTCGGCTACGACTTCATACATTAGGGCAAATTTGTCTTTATCTTTACCTTTACGTAGAATTCGCCCCAAGCGTTGAGTGTATTCCCGTGCCGAGCCTGTACCGGATAGAATAATGGCAATTCTGGCGGCTGGTACGTCTACACCTTCGTTGAGGACGTGGGAGGCGATGAGGGTTTTGTATTGCCCTTCCCGAAATTTGGTTAAAACTTCATGGCGTTCTTTAACGGGGGTTTGGTGGGTGATGGCGGGAATGAGAAATTCTTGCGAAATGCGGTAGACTGTGGCGTTGTCGGCGGTGAAAATTAGCGTTCGTTCTGGATAGTGTTCTGCTAACAAGTCGGCGAGAATTCTAATTTTGCCATCTGTACCTAAAGCAATTTCTTTGGCTTGGCGGTGTGCGAGCATGGCTCTGCGTCCGGCGGCGGATCTGGCACTGGCTTGGACGAATAATTGCCATCCTTTAAGGCTACCGAGAGAGATTTTGGCTTCGCGTAAGAAGTCATTACGGGTTTGAATCAGTTGGTTGTAGCGATCGCGTTCGTGTTGTGATAGTTTGACTTTAATCTGCACGACTTCGTGTTCTGCCAGTGCTTTCCCTGCTAAATCTGCGGCTGTTTTGCGATAGATTTCTTGTCCGACGAGCAGGTTTAAGTCTGAGTGTTTGCCGTCGGTGCGTTCTGGAGTTGCAGTCAGTCCGAGACGATAAGGCGCGATCGCATATTCGGCAATAACGCGATTAAAATCTGTGGGTAGGTGATGGCATTCGTCAAAGATCAACAGTGCATAACGGTTGCCTAGTGCTTCGGCATGGATTGCCGCACTATCATATGTCGATACTAATATGGGCGTGCGATCGCGAGAACCACCCCCTAATAATCCTACTTCAACATCGGGAAATGCTGCTGTTAAGTGGGCGTACCACTGGTGCATCAAATCCAAAGTTGGCACGACAATTAGCGTGCTGCGGGGAGTGGCTTGCATCGCCAGCTGCGCTAAATAAGTTTTCCCCGCTGCTGTTGGTAACACGACGACTCCTCTACGTCCGGCTAGTTTCCAGGCTGCCAATGCCTCGCTTTGATGCGGATACGGCTCCATTTCCATGCTAGGAGATAGTTCTAGCGGTTCAAAGGCTTTGGCTTCGTCGCTAAAGAAACTTCCTTCTGCTTGTAGTGCTTCTATAACTTGGCGATATTGAATGGCGGGAATGCGAAATTTTTCTACCCTGTCATCCCACGTTGCATAGTCTACCCACGATTTACCTCTGGGTGGTGGATGTAAAATTAACGTACCGCGATCGAACGATAGAGTAGGAGTACGAGGCATGAAGGAAGTCGGCAGTAACTAACGATTGCTCATTAGTCGTTGATATTTGTTTACTCTACTCACTCTATAAACAGACTGGAACAACTGGCAATAATTGAGTCTTGAGTGGTGCGTGGTGCGGTGCGCGGTAGTTACTTACGTAAATCTACGCCAGTATAGTTCACACTTCGCAAAATATGAATCATAATATACAAACTTGAGTTAATTAGCATCTCACTTGTTTAGATCGCAGTCGCTGCAAGGTAGGGAAGTTATGCTAGGGCAGGCTTGGAAGAAATTACTTTGGCTGACAATAGTTTCGCTCTGTATCAGCATAGCCGTGCCAATTTTTGCCCAAAACTCCCCTGTAAGAGCTTATCAAGCTAATTACTGGCAGCCAGTATCGCGGGTGAATCCTGGTGGTCCTGTCAATGTCACGATCGTTAATCGAACCAAGTCACCCTTGAAATATAATTTCCTTGACGATCGCGCAGAGAAAGATTTACCAGTCGGGGATAGCGTTCGAGAAAAAATTTCCTTCCTCCCCATCGATATTGCTATTTACGATCCCGCGCCACAAAATCCTACCAGCAAAGCTGGCGGATTGAAGTATAAAACTACTGTCGATAAACAAAATAATGATGTGACAGTTCAAGTCTTATCTAGAGAAGATAGCAGAATGAGTGTCGTAAGAATTGCCAAGTCTGGATCGATTTACATTTATTAGAAAAGCATTTACTAAAAAAATATAACGAAAAATATAACTATGCCGCGACATAATCCCCACAACTTGCAGATGGAAATTACCCGCTTGTTCGAGCAGGGACAATCATTTTTTGCCACAATCAAGGTTCAAGATTGGTTAAAACAGCGTGATGAAAATCCTGCTGACTACGACATTCTTTTCCATCAAAGACCAGCTCCGCCTGGCTCCAAAGCCATCATTGCAGTTGAAATCGAACTACGGCGCAAAGACGGACAACCAGTCGATCCTTGGTTGCAACAACAAGCGAATTTACAAGCGTGAAATTGACATTTGTCATTTGCAAGTAGCTAGCCACCAGCCACTAGTCACTACTGACTTTTCCAGCCAATTCGCTCACAACCGCAGCTAATGTATCGGGATTGACTGGCTTGGCAATGTGTTGTTGAAAACCTGCCTCCATAGCTCGATCGCGGTCTTCTGTCCTAGCATACGCTGTGAGGGCGATCGCGGGGATTTGTCCGCCTTGTTCTGGTGGTAGTTGTCGCAAGCGATGAATTAAAGAATATCCATCCTCTTCTGGCATTCCAATATCGCTGACGAGTACGTGCGGCTGAAACTGTGCAATTGCCTCAATCGTATCCCGGGCGCTTGCCCGAGTCATGACTTTAGCTCCATACTGGGTCAAAACTGTATCGAGTAAGTCTCTAGCATCGGCTTCATCATCGACGACGACGATTCGTAAACCTTCTAGCGAGGGAGAGGCGATCGCAGTTTCTTGCTTGTGGTTCTGAAATTGTTCTGGTTCATCCGAATTGTAAACCACAGCGCGAATTGGCAGGGTGACAGTAAACGTAGCTCCTTGACCCAATCCCGCACTCTCAGCTTGTACCGTACCGCCATGCAGTTCCACCAAATGACGCACGATCGATAAACCCAGCCCTAAACCCCCATACTCTCTGGTTGTAGTGCTATCTGCTTGCAGGAAGCGATCGAATACATGGGGTAAAAACTCAGGACTAATACCTTGTCCGTTATCAGCAACTTGTATTTGTATCTGAGAATCCAACTGCAATAAACGCACTTCAATCCGTCCGTCTTTGGGAGTAAATTTAACGGCATTAGCCAGTAAATTCCAGAATACCTGTTGCAAGCGATTGGCATCTCCCATGAGTGGTCTAACGTCAGCAGCTAACCTCGATTCAATCTGAATGTTTTTGGCTGTTGCTGCGGGTAATACAGTTTCAATTGCGGCAACTACCACTGGTGCAACGTCTATATTGCGGATCTCTAAATGCAGCTTGCCTCTAACGATCCGCGACATATCTAAAATATCTTCGATCAACTGCGCCAGAGATTTTGTGTTGCGATCGATCGTCTCTAAAGCGCGTGCTGTCGTCTCTTCGTTAAACTTGCGGCTACGAAGCAGCTGCGTCCACCCCAGCATTGCATTTAAAGGCGTGCGTAGTTCGTGAGACAAAGTAGCCAGAAACTCGTCCTTGATTCGATTTGCTGTTTCTGCTTCTTCGCGAGCTACCTTTTCCCGTTGTAGCAGTTGTTCCCGTTCTACTTCCGCTTGTTTCCGTTCCGTAATGTCAGTATGAATGCCAATCCATTCCCGCACGCTACCATCTATCTCTAAAACTGGCACGCCACGGGCATTCATATATCTGTACTCGCCGTCGTAGCGTCGCAGTCGATGTTCTATTTCGTATATATCGCGATTGGCAAGGGCATTCAACCATGTTTTTGCAGTTCGATCGCGATCTTCTGGATGGACGGCTGCCAGCCAACTCCACCCTTGATATTCTTCAAACTTCTGTCCGGTAAAAGCACTCCATCCAGGCTGTTCGGTAACGACTTCTCCATTAGCTTGAGTGTCCCAAATAATGTTTGTCGTCGCTTCTACTAGAGAACGATAACGTTCTTCGCTCCAACGCAGGGCTTCCTGTGCGGCTTTGCGATCGCTCAAATCTAGAATAAAGCCGATAATTTCTGGCTGAGGCGTATCCGTATCTGCTAGCAAAGCACCACCAATCAGGATTGGGATTCGCTTACCATCTTTACGGATGTATTGTTTCTCAAATGGAGCCGCAACTCCGTGTTTTTTCAGTTCTAGCGCTGCCTGAAGGTCTAAATGAAGAAACTCTGCCGGAGTCAAACTGTCCCAATGCAACCTTCCTGCTAGCAAATCTTCTCGCTCGTAGCCTATCAGTTGGAGAAAATAGTCGTTAGCGTAATGAATTCTACCCTGAAAATCACCAAAGGCAACGCCAAAAATATTGGACTCTACTAAACGTCGAAACCGCTTTTCACTCTCTGTAAGAGCTGCTGCCGATCGCTCGGCGGCTTGGCGCGACAAAGAGAGCGAATGCGTCATGGCAAATAGAATCATACTCATTGCCACTCCGGTAAAGGCGACGAAAGGCGCGAGATTGACTTGCGAAGCTAGTCCTGATTCAGGGAGAGAGGTAAAAACTAAACTCCAAGTGCGTCCGGCAAGATTGATGGTTTGGATAGTCTGAAATTGCGGCTGATAGCGGTTACTGAGTGTATTAGATCTGGATGAATGCAGCAAGTTTGCCGAGCTGACATTGCTATCATCGTAAATTTCAAAATTAACTAAGCGGTCTCCATCGCCAAAAATACCATTAATCAGATCGTCGGCCCGAAAAGGACTGTAAATAAAACCCACTAACTCTGTTTGTCTTTGCGCTGTTGTGGCGGGAATATCACCGCGACGGTAAACCGGAATGTAGATCAGAAAGCCTGCTTGCTTTTGTTTGTCGATTTCTTGAACCAAAGTCACTTTACCTGAAGCGGCAGCACTACCAGTATCGCGGGCGCGTTCCATCGCAGCGCGGCGCACTGGCTCGGAGAACATATCGTAACCAATTGCAGCTCGGTTACGTCGATCTTGTGGTTCCAGATAGACAATGGCATGATATTCCGAACGAGGATAGTCAGGGCGGATACTCAAGTTAATTCCCTGCTGTCGCCACTGGTTTAGAAATGCATCTTTTGCTGCTGCTGGCACTCGTGCCGAATAACCAATTCCTTGAATCCCTGGATAGCGATCGCGCAACTTCATCCGATTCACAAAAGCCCGAAATTCCTGCGGCGTTACTTCTCCACTCGCAGCAAATAAACCACTTCCCGCCCGTAACAGAGTCACATATGCCTCAATCCGATCTTGAATCTTGGCTTGAGTTGTTTGCACGTCATTGTCAAACCGCAACCGCTCTTTATTCTGAACCGTACTCGATACATAATAGGTAGCTGCAGCAGTAAACAAAAGCGCGATCGCCAAAACAAAATAGGGAATCCAGCTTCGACGCGGTTGTAAATACCTCCTAAATCCGTTCGCTCTCATTCGCCGCTTTAAATTACAGAATATTAGCCCAAGATAGCAATAAAGCATAGCAATTAGAGTTAATCTTAGTCTTGCGGTACTTTTCGGGCAATTGCTTCCCTAGGCTACACTTGACAAATTAAGACTGCATATATTGCTACGTACAACATTAACCAATTATAAAAACAAAATTACGATCTTTCGATCGTCCCAGTAGTTGAAATTCGATTGTGGTGGCTGTGTTCTCCGTTCCTCGTTTCCTTTCAATCTCTTTAGATCGAGGACTGCGATCGCGCTACTAAATCACAAAAATCCAACAGGAAAAGTCAAAGCTAAGATTTCCTGCCACGCTCAGGCAGAGATTCAACTCCGCAATCGCAGCAATTGAATCTCCGTTCGTTGGTTGCGATTATCGTAGGGAGAAATACCCGCTCTGAGCTGGCTAAAACCTTTGCCTACTGCGATCGTTTTGTGCGGTAGACCGCGTTGTTTGAGATAATTAACTACCTCTTGCGCCCTTTGTTGGCTGAGTTTTTGGTTTAAATTAGCTAACCCTTTTCTGGAAGTATGACCAATGACTCTTACAGCTACAGTCTGGGAATTGAATTCGGCTATTTTCTTAGCTAATCTATCTAGTGTTTGCTTACCTCTCCAGGTTAGTGTGGCAGACCCAAATTGAAACTCTATCTCTCCTTGTACTTGTAAATTTCCGAGATTGGAGGCAATCGGAATTTGACCCCCTTCAATTCCAGAATTAATTACATTTGTCGCTCCTCCCATGAGCTTATCGGCTAGTTCTGGATTGTCAGCGCGGATCGAACTAATTAGCTTTTGGGTGTTACTAACTGCGCGATTGAGGAACTGGAAGGTAAATAAGTTCTGAGGAGTTTGAGGCACTTGTTTCATCCTACCTGTTAGCGTCAACACCGCAGCTGTAGAATTAATTCTTTTCTCCAAAGTGCCATCTCTCATCCAGTTTTTCGCCTCAATTGACGTAAAAAACTTAATTCCTTGCATGACCGATGTTGCATCGCTAGGTGATAAATTGCCATCCCGAGCGATTTGATTCTGTAGCACCAGACGATCGCTAGTAGAGGTATCGATTAAACGATAATAAGCTTCTAAAAAAGCCGATATTTTTTCGGGTTGGGACTGAATCACGCGATCGGCAGCAACAATCACATCGACAATTGCACCTGGAGTATCTTGGCTTGACAGAACCACTGTATATCCTTGTTGCCGAGCTTGCGTGACGAAAGGTTCCCAAAGTATGGCTGCTGCTACATTTGAATTAGATTGCAGCTGCTTCCAGGCATCAGCAGCATCAACTACTTTTATCGTTTGAAAATCTAATAACCTAAATGCTTCAAATTTAGCATCTAGTAATAATGCTAAGTATTCGCTGGGAGTGTCTTCAGCAAAAGTAATGCCTAGCTGGTTCTGCGATCGCCTCTGCTGTACTAGCTGGTTCAGAGCTTTGAGTGACTTGAGGCTAGGATATCGTTTCGTGTTGAGAACAATTGCATCGCCTCCCATTGTATAGTCAATCAAACCAACAATTTTTCCTTGCGGTTTTTGTTTCAAAAATTGATCTAGTGTTGTGACTAAGAAATCGGCTTTACCTGCATTTAAAAGTCGAGCGCGTTGAGCTTGATTGAATTCATCTTCATAGCGCGCTTCAATCTTAAATTCTTTGAGTACTTGCCGAAATCGATCGCTCCGAAAAGTACTATAGCCACTAAAAGTATCGCCCAAAAGTGTCATTTCTGTTGAGTTGCCTTTATCTCCTAACCACTGCAAACTTCGATTGCTAATGGTTTGGCTGCGCCAAAAGAACAAGCTTCCCCCAAGTAGCAGCGATACTATTGACACTAATGCCAACCAAGTACCAGACAGATGAGGACGATATCGAGTATTTTTCTTACTATTAGAGGCACTATTTCTAGTAGAAGCATTGTTCAGCTCTAGTGGCTGCTTGCATAGATCGCACCGAATAGCAGTAATAGAATTGCCATCATATCCGCACTTATGGCAAGTTATTGATAATTTTGGAGATTTTGGAGCCATATTTCTGCTTAACAAAAACCAATTATTATCTTTTTAACTATTTTGGTCTACAATTTCTCGATTGAGATTGAGTAAATATTGATAGCATTCTACATAAACTTCCATACAAGCTGGCTGCAATTTTATCAATATTTCTTTACACAATAATTCAGTTTGAGTCCAGCTTAAACTATGCCATTTTTGCAGGGGACAGCTTACGGTTACTTCTATCTCGTTGAGTAGTTTTATTATGTCTACTCTTTGTTCTAAGTGCTGCTGTAAAATAGGAGCAAAGATTGGCTCTTGAGGACATTGTTGGCTAAACCAACTTTGCAAAATCGCCAGAGAGCGATCTGTATGAGTTACGGAGGCAATGCGATCGCTTGTCTGGCGTATGAGTTGGCTGACTAATTGACCGACTCGGTCGTAGATTTCGGCATGAAATTTGAAGTGATATCGCTTGGCAAGCGCTTCTAAAACTGCTTCCCAGTCAGTCTGTCGCCGACCGAATTGCTGACCGTGCGGCTCGATTCTGGTTTTTAAATTGTTGTAAGCGCGTTCTGCTGCCATAGTGTTTCGCAATAACTCTTGTTTTTGAGCTTCGCATTCTTCTGCCAATCGCTGGAAGATCGCATTCAAAGTTTGTAAGAGTCTCAGTACCGAGCGCGAACCTGAGTGCTGTAATGAGTCGAAAAACTCTTGCATCTGAACTTGATGCTGCGATCGCATTGCTTCTACATTAGACTGTAACTGAGTTCTAAAGCCGTTAGCTGGATGAGAAGATTTGCGCTCTTGAGTAAACTCGACAGCTAAATCGGCAGCTTTCCGCTCGATCCATTCTTTGAGCTGAAAATCTAAAGATTGCCAGTCGAGGTTTTTACCGATCTCCGTGATATTTGCCACTAATTCTAGAGAAATTGGCGTTCCTCGCTCCATCCGATCTAAAGCTGTGACAATGGGATAAGTACTTTCTGTCTTGATGAAACCCAGTCGATCGAGGATTGTACCTATAGCAATTTGCTCTACCGAGCGATCGCGCCACTTGGCAATTAATTGAGCAGCCAACCAGTAACTCCACAACTCTAAGTCAGGCAAAGGTAAGCGAACGGGCAGGAATTGCAAGTCAGATAGTTGCTGATAACTCTCTCTCACCCTAGAAAGTAAGTGGTGTAATAGCGCAACGCTCTCCTCGTCCTTGTTACTGAAGTTAATCAGTAAAATAGCATCTCCCTGTCGACGACCATTAGGTTGCAAGCTTTCTAGCACCATGTTCTAGACTCCATTAGGTTGACCTTACCTTTCCAGAGCGCAAACGATTTGAGCAAATCCGTCTATCCCTCAGTCCAGCAGGTAAAAGTTTATCTAACGCAGAAGTAAAGCTACTGCTATTTCCCAAATCATTTCAACTTGTTGCCTGAATATATTCTACTGGCTGCAAATAAAATGAGTTATGCATTGTGTTTTAATAACAAATATGCTTCTCGATTGCCCTCTGTATACCACTGATTATGGTTCTGCATATCTTGGTGATGCTCTAAAATTACTTGACTGCCTCGAATCGAATTCCATCGATCTAGTTATTACTTCCCCGCCTTTTGCTCTCCAACGGGAAAAGATTTATGGTAATGTCGAGCAACAGGCATATGTAAATTGGTTATTTACTTTTTGCGAAAAAGTCTATCGAGTCTTAGCACCACGGGGGAGCTTTGTCCTCGATCTAGGAGGAGCGTATCAAAGCAAACGTCCCGTGCGATCGCTCTACAACTACCGCATTTTAATTAAACTTTGCGACGATCTCGATTTCCGCCTTGCAGAAGAGTTTTTTTGGTACAATCCCTCAAAATTACCATCTCCGATTGAGTGGGTAAATAAACGTAAGATCCGCGCTAAGGATGCTGTCAATACTATTTGGTGGTTGTCGAAAACCGATAATCCCAAAGCTAATGTGAGTAACGTACTCGTACCTTATTCAGAGCGGATGAAAAAATTACTTAAGAATCCAGAAAAATTTTATCAACCAAAAGAACGTCCATCAGGACACAACATCGGTAAAGCTTTTGCCAACAATAATGGAGGAGCAATCCCTTCTAATTTACTCCAAATTCCCAACACTGAAAGCGGTTCTCGCTATATCCAAATGTGCAAAGCAGCCAATATTGCCGCACATCCAGCACGTTTCCCGCAGAAACTTCCCCAGTTTTTTATCAATTTTCTGACAGATCCAGGCGATACAGTCCTCGATATCTTTGCCGGTTCAAATACTACAGGTGCTGCAGCAGAATCATTACGACGACATTGGATTGCTTTTGAACAAAACAGAGCTTATCTGGCAGCTTCTGCGTTTCGATTTGTTGATGCGAGTACGAGTACAGAGCAGATCGCTACTCTATTTGAACAGTTGATGTCAAGATCGCAAACCTTAGTCTTAAAGACGCTCGATCCTCAACGTATATTCGATTAAAAATTGTTGCTAACTTTTTCTAGATGCGATCGCCAATAAAAATAGATTTATTGCATCAAAATGAGAATTGTTAACCTTTTGCTGTATCTTTTGATATCTCTCATAGATTAAAATCGATCTAACTAAAATATTTATTCATCAAATCAAGCTATTTGTCCAAAATAAATAATTTGTATTGAATGGTCGCATTTCAGCTTTTCATGCATTCTTTCATTCTCAATACTCATGAAGCCAGTCTGCTTAGCTTTAACTATTTTTTGTTTTTCCATCTGTAAAATTACTGAATAAATGTAAACTGTGTAAATTAATTTGATAATTCCTCAACTTGAGCCATACTAGTGTTGCCCACGCTAATCCTATTGTGACCGATTGGAGTATCTATGCGACTTTGTTTGTAAGTTGAGAAGAATCGAGAAATCTCCGACCGACAGCAAGTAGTCGTAGATTTTGCAGCAGGTTGAAATGCGGTAAGCAGCTATTTGAAATCGATTTAAGCCGTGTAGTTTTAGATACAGATATTAATAATAAAAGTAATTGGAAAGGTCATGCGTAAAAGAGTATTATTATCAACCGCCAGTGTAATTACAGCCCTACTAGCAATAACAGCTACGCGCTCTTTAGCCGAACCGCAAAGTTATTCTATTTGGTCTGACTCTACCCCTTTAAATGCAGTTGTAGACACAGATACCAGCCCTGTAGAGCTAGGTCTAAAGTTCCGTAGCGATGTAGATGGAGAAGTATCGGCAATTAGATTTTATCGAGCCGTAGCAAACGATAGTGGTTACATTGTTAATCTTTGGACTAGTACCGGACAATTACTCGGTACGGGTATGGCTGTGGAAGGACAGCAACCTGCTCCAGGGTGGCAAACCGTACAGTTCTATCCACCCATACCAGTTAAAGCGAAACAAACATATATTGCTTCCTATTACGTCAACTCTGGACGATATGTTGTCAGCGAAAAATTCTTCGAGCGCGCCGGAGTAGACAATGGATTCTTACACGCTCTGCGTAATGGTGAAGCCGGAAGCAACAGTACATACGTTTACGGTTACGGCGGCGGTTTTCCCAATCAGTCATACAATAGCAGCAACTACTGGATAGATGTTGTTTTCAAACCTCAAACAACGAGTATTTGGGCTGATTCTGTCGCTCCATCTAGCATCGCCACTTTTGATTCGAGTGCAGTAGAGTTAGGTGTAAAGTTTAAAGCTACAAAAGAGGGCTTTGTTACTGGCATTCGGTTTTATAAAGCCGCTACCAACACTGGTACGCACGTTGGCTCTTTATGGACTGCTGGAGGTCAGTTAATTGCACGCGGTACGTTTGTTTCCGAAACGACTTCCGGCTGGCAGCAACTGAAGTTTGACCAGCCAGTTCGGATCTCGGCAGATACAATTTACGTAGCTTCGTATCACGCTCCCAAGGGTAACTACGCTTACACCCTGAATCACTTTACCAACCCCATTAGCAATTCTGCTTTGCAATTTATTGGTGGCAATAATGGCGTATACAAATACGGTAGTAACAGCTTTCCAAATCAAACGTACAAAAGTAGCAACTACTGGGTAGACGTTACGTACGCTCCGATTGGAGATTAATTTGCAGCCCCTATCACCTCAATAGCAGCTTCTAATGCGATCGCAACGTGAGTCCAATGAGTTCCCCCTTGACAAAAAACCACGTATGGCTCTCGTAAAGGACCATCAGCTGAAAATTCTGAGGTACTACCATCAATAAACGTCCCTCCAGCCATTACTAACTCACTCTCATAGCCAGGCATCTCGGCAGGTACGGGGTCGAGATAAGAACCGACGGGCGAATTTTGTTGAATTGCCCGACAAAAAGCCACCAATTTTTGTGGCGAACCCAATCGAACTGCTTGAATGGTATCTCGACGCGGAACCATCGGGGCGGGATTTACCAGATATCCTAAGTTGTCGAACACGTATGCAGTCAGGTGATTGCCTTTCATCGCCTCTCCTACCATTTGCGGTGCGAGAAATAGCCCCTGAAACATCAGTCGATGCTGGTCGAACGTCGCTCCGCCAGCACTGCCGATTCCTGGGGCTGTGAGGCGACAGGTAGCCATCTCTACTAACTCCTCTTTCCCTGCTACGTAGCCGCCAGCAGTGACAATTGTCCCGCCTGGATTTTTAATTAAAGACCCCGCCATCAAATCCGCTCCGACAGCGGTAGGTTCTCGATCTTCGATAAATTCGCCGTAGCAGTTATCGACAAAACAGACTGTATCGGGGTTTTGTTGTTTGACAAGGTGGACGATCTTTTCAATCTCGGCGATGGAAAGGCTAGAACGCCAAGAATAACCGCAAGAACGCTGGATTAAAACTAAACGGGTGCGATCGCTTACTGCCTTCCCTAGAGCCTGCCAATCAATAGTTCCTGCTGCGGTCAGATCTATTTGACGATAATTAATGCCAAACTCTATTAAGGAGCCTTGCCCGCTGCCCCTAATCCCGATCGCTTCTTCTAGCGTATCGTAGGGCGCACCTGCAACCGCCAGCATCTCGTCCCCCGGACGCAACACGCCAAATAAGGCACAGGCGATCGCGTGAGTTCCAGAGACAAACTGGACTCTAACTGCAGCTGCTTCTGCTTGCATGACTTCGGCAAACACCCGATCTAATGTCTGACGACCGAGATCGTCGTGACCGTAGCCACTGACAGAAGCAAAATGATGTGCCCCCACTCGCTGGTGACGAAAGGCACTCAACACTCGTTTGAGATTTTGCTTGACCTGAGCGTCAATTCCAGAAAAAATCTGAGATAGTGCCTGTTCTGCTAGTTGCAGCTGTTCGTAGCTGTTCATCATCAAATTTATCGCTTTAAGTTATGAGTGGATCTTTGATTCTGGCAGATCGGGCGCTAGTTTTTGAATTTAGGTTATCGCATGACGATTGCTACCTCAACCAAACCGAAAATCAACTGGGTCAATACCCTATTTTTTATTGGTTTGCATTTTGGAGCTTTATTTGCTCTACTCCCTAGCAACTTCAGCTGGCAAGCAGTTGGTGTTGCTTTATTTCTATACTGGTTCACTGGCGGCTTGGGGATTACTTTAGGATTTCACCGTCTTGTCACCCACCGCAGCTTTCAGACTCCGAAATGGCTGGAATATTTTTTGGTATTTTGCGGCACGCTTGCCTGTCAAGGAGGACCGATTGAATGGGTAGGAACGCACCGCGCCCATCATCTTTACTCCGATACCGACCCCGATCCCCACGACTCTAACAAAGGTTTTTGGTGGAGTCACATTGGCTGGTTAATTTATCGCAGACCGACTGAATTAGATCTTTCTCGTTTTACAAAAGATATTGCTGGCGATCCAGTTTATCAGTTTTTAGAAAAAAATATGATTTTCATCCAGATCGCTCTGGGTGTAATCCTGTTATTACTTGGCGGCTGGTCGTTTGTGGTTTGGGGAATTTTCGTGCGAGTCGTGTTCGTCTACCACTGCACTTGGTTGGTAAACAGCGCTACGCACAAATTTGGCTATCGCAGCCACGAATCTGGCGATCGCTCGACTAACTGTTGGTGGGTAGCTCTGTTAGTATTTGGTGAAGGCTGGCACAACAACCACCACGCCTTCCAATACTCCGCCCGACACGGCTTAGAGTGGTGGGAAATCGACCTCACCTGGATAACAATCCGCTTGCTGCAAACTCTTGGCTTGGCTTGGAATGTGAAGTTAGCTGGAAAGGCTGACGGTTGACGTTGACAGTTGACGGTTAACTGTTAACAGTTAACTGTCAACTATTAACTAAAATCTGCTATTCCCCTGCACGATATGCTTTACAGTTGTGAGGCTTTCGGGGCTAATCAGTCCTCGGCGGTGTCCTTTTTGATTTGACATTCCCAGAAAGATTGACTCTCCTCGGGCGGGATTGCGGCAAAAGCGTGGCGAGGCGTTGATGTATGTGGAGGCGCTATTCACCCGCAAAGCAAAGTGACGGCTTTCTTGATATGACTCGGTAACGATGCAGTCGGCGTGACCGCTACTATAACGATTGATCCACGAAATGGCTGCTTCTAAATTGTCTACTACCTTAAAAGCTACTGTTTTGTTTAGGTATGATTGACTCCACTCAGACTCCTTTGCCAGTTGCAATTGGGGAAATGCTTCTACTAGTGCGGTATCTCCTCTGACTTGAAAACCTTTTTCCTGCAAGCTGTTCCATAGGGTAACGAGCGATGAGGGATTGGTGGTGCGGTGAATCAAAACTTTCTCGATCGCGTTTACCGGATCGGGTTCGCTAGCATGACTGTCTAAGATCGTCCAGCGCGTCATTTCGATACTGCCAGATAGCGACCAGTAAAGGTAACAGTTACCCATCGCCGATTTCAAGACTGGGGCGGTGGACTGTCGCACCACCTGCTGAACTAAGTTGGGGCGACCGTAGGGAATGACGAGATTTATATATTGGTCTTGGGTAATTAATTCCTGAGTCAAGCTCCCTTCTTCGGTCTCGATTCTTTCCAGACAGCCAGCAGGCATCCCGCTTTCTTCTAGGGCAATTTGCAGAACTTTGGCAATGGCAGCATTAGAGTGACTGGCTTCACCCCCACCTTTGAGAATGAGGCTGTTACCAGTTTTAATACACAATCCCGCCGCGATCGCTCCTAGTTCTGGAAACGCTTCGTAAACTAAGGCGATTGTCCCCAATGGCATGAGTTGGCAGTAAGTTTGGGAATCGGCAAGCTGGTAGTCAGCGTTTCTGATCCGCCGCAAAGGGTCTGACAGTTCGCTCAGGCATTGCAAGATTTCTACCGCAGATTGGAGCCTTTCGGGAGTCAATTTCAGCCAATCCACGATTAATTCTGGCACAGCCATTTCGCGACTGGCTTCCAAATCCAACGTGTTTGCTTCCAAAATGTCATCGAAAGATTGCTTGAACGCTTCTGCCATTTTTTGCACGGCACGGCTGCGGTCTGCCCCCTTACTAATTCCTAGTTTTAGGGAAGCTCCGTAGGCGCGACGAGCAGTAGCGACCAAGCCTGAGTGAGTATGAGATGTGTCACCTGTCATCGACTTAACGTCTGTAAATCAGCCAGACCATCAGTGCTGGCAGTACGGCTAGCAGTACTGCCACTAATGCCCATACTAGAATACTGGCATGATGTGGCGATCGCAGTGCTAAAGGCAGCCAGAAAATCAGCAGCCCAAACACTACTAGCAGTGCTACGGGAAGATAGCTCTGTCCCAATCGCGGCTTGGCTACGCTCCAACGATTGCCCAACCAGCGCCATGCTCTCTTGTAAGGGTAGCTAGTGGATAATTGTTCTAATACATACCCATTTTCTTCCACGACAAAAAGTTGCTGACAACGATCGCAGCCAAACGCTTCTGTTAGCGTAATCGGAATTAATCGCCCGTGTCGGCGACAGGGACAAGGGTAGTCTACACTCAGATCGATTTTTTGGGTCTTTTGAGGTTGCACGAGCCGCCGTAGAACCAAAATGTGGCTATCCTACGAGTTTACATAATACTTTCTAAGTCTAACCAAATAATTCTCAGCTTTCTATTACATTTTCCGAACGCCAAGTTATTTGCTCTTGACTCAGATTGCTACTTGCTGCTGAACACAACGTTGCTTAACAAAACATAAAGGCTAGCAGGTTCTACCTCCTATCTGAGATTCTAGAACAGATAAAACTCGCTTTCACCCTGATAATAGCAATCGTTTAATTAACTTATTTCTTCCGATGCTTCTTTATCTTTCGATCCGCTCTAAGCGGGTAACGCGATTCGAACGCGCGACATCAACCTTGGCAAGGTTGCGCTCTACCACTGAGCTATACCCGCAATTAACTGCGCATTTATTAATGTCGCAGATCTGGCTGAGTTTGTCAAGTTTTTTAAGTAAGGCGAGAGGTAAGAGGCGAGAGGCGAGAGGTAAATTTTGAATTTTAAATTTTAATTTCTCCCTCAGCTTCTTCAGCTCTCTCTGTTCCCCTGCTTCCTTGTCTTGTCTACTCGGCGCTAGGTATAAATACTATGCGGGGGGGGGTAAGATTGCTGTGAGTCTTTCTTTGAGCTATTCTGTGAGTCTTTCTTTGAGCTATTTGAGAATAGGGCGATCTCGTGGCGCTGTCTTTTTACAGCTGCCGATACTTGCTGTACTTGTCTGCCGATCTTATCTATAGCTTCTAGTAGAGCAGTACCACCCTCGCGATCGCTACCATATCTCATAATATAAGTACTTTTAATAGCTTCGCTAGTGAGTTGGTGAATTGATTTACCCGTTTCCCGTTCAATTCTCGCCAGTAACTCTAAGTCCTCTGGTTCTAACTCGATGCCATTCGTATTTCTTTGCATCTGCGTTACCTAATCTAGTTTGGACTGCAAACTGACAAGTTATGTTTGATAGCGTACATGACTAGCTTGTAGTTTGCCACTAAGTCAATGTAAATATATTCGCTGAAAACCAGTTTGAGGCAAAGATTTCATGCCATTAACTTAACCTGATTTCAGCGCGGTAATATATCTCGTTTGGATGACTTTCACCCAACAAAAAAGGTAGCACATATAACTAGCGCTACCCTCCATTTTTTAGCGTGTTGAGTAGCATTCTTCACTGGCTACTTCTGTGTCGTCACTCGCCACTCTCTGCAATTGGCGATCGCTCGTTAGCAATGGCACTTTTAAGCGATGCTGCGGGCAAGGACTGAGAATTATTGTTGTATGGTTCTACGGTAATATCGGAATGTAATTGCCGCATCAAGCTAGCCATTTCAATTGCATTCATGGCGTAGTCCCAACCTTTATTGCTCTTAATTCCGGCTCTTTCCAAAGCTTGCTGCATCGAATCTACGGTCAGAATGCCAAAAATGACTGGTACGCCAGTTTGAAATCCTGCCGCAGCAATGCCCTTGGCAACTTCTCCCGCGACGTAATCGAAATGGGGAGTTTGACCGCGAATGACTGCACCGAGACAGATCACGGCATCATAGCGATGAGATAATGCCAATTGTCGCGCCACAACTGGAACTTCAAAACTACCAGGAACATAAATGTAATCGACTTGACTACCGTGAGGATTGGGATCGATGCCATGACGTTTCAAGCAATCTTGACATCCTTCTAGCAGCTTACCAATCACTAAATCGTTAAACCGAGCGATGACGATCGCAAACCGTAAAGGTTCTGTCTGAGTAAAAGTTCCCTCGAAAACTGCCATTATTAGGGTTAGGGGTTAGGGGTTAGGTTAGGGAAGGAGAGAGAATAAATATCTTGTAGGGATAGTTTCAGCAATCCCGACTGCTATATGAAGATCTTCATAAACCCGCCCTTAATCAATATACAAGGGGCAGGTTTAACTCGACAAAAATACCGAGCAAACCCACCCCTATATTTGTGGCAAAGATCGCCTGTAGCCGAAGTAGACAATTGGTTGAGGCAATTGCATCAAGTTGTTTATACGACCAAAAAGTTCAAAACTCCGATGACGATCACTAGACCGAACCAGGCGATCGAACCAATCCAAAGCAGCCTCTTTGATTCCACCCAATTTTGGGGAGTAGCGTAAGCTACGGGAACGCCAATCACCAAAGCAAAGGACAAGAATACCAGAGCAACTAAAGCCAATTGAAACAGAATGGATAACATCAGTATGTCTCCCTACACAGCAACAAACCAGAATAGATCTAGATTAAGCTTAAAGCTTGCTAATTTTGCTTATAACCTATATGTAACCTATCAGAAATTGGCACAATATAGGGAGTAGGGAATCGGGAGTCGGGAGTCGGGGACAAGTCAGAAGTCAGAAGTCGGAAGTCAGAAGTATTGCACGCACCACTCACCACTCACCACGCATTACTCACTTAATGGATCTTATCTTGTGTCACACAACGGCAGATTTTGACGCTCTGGGCGCGGCGGTGGGGGTGTCGCGGCTGTGGGCTGGAGCGAAGATCGTGCTGACGGGTGGCAGCCATCCGGCGGTTAAGGATTTTTTGGCACTGCATCGGGACGAGTATGCCTTGATCGAGCGCCGGTCTGTGAATCCAAAACAAATTCGATCGCTGATTGTAGTCGATACGCAGCACCGCGATCGCTTGGGTGCGGCAGCGGAGTGGTTGGATTTGCCCCAAATCGAACAGATTGTTGTTTACGACCATCACTTAGACGTTGACAGCGATATTTCGGCTACGGCAACTCATATTGCTGATGTGGGAGCTACTACGACGTTAATCGTCGAAGAACTACAAGCTCAACAGGTCGAAATTACGCCGTTTGAAGCAACTGTGATGGCACTGGGCATCCACGTCGATACGGGGTCGCTTTCCTTTGACCAAGCCGACTATCGCGATGCACTAGCTCTAGCTTGGTTGATGCAGCAAGGAGCTAGCTTGCATGTCGTGCGGGATTACATCGATCCTGGGTTTTCGCCTCAGTTACAAGCGTTATTAACTGAAGCACTGGATAACTTACACTGCGATCGCTTGCGGGGATATACAGTAACTTGGGTCTTGCTAAAAACCTCAGGTTATGTCTCTGGATTGTCTAGTCTGGCTGCGCGACTGATGGAATTGACCGAAAGCGATGCCGTCCTACTAGGGGCAAGGTATGCTTTGGGAGACACTGGCGAAGAAAGGCTGACAATTATCGGGCGATCGCAAATTCCTGGCACAAATCTGAACGAATTGTTTCAGCCCCTCGGTGGTGGGGGGCATTCTCAAGCTGCATCTCTCTCGTTACGAGGTGTCGATGGGCTGGCAATTGTACAACAATTGGTTGACCGACTCAGAGCCACAATTCCCCATCCGCCGACAGCTAGGGAACTCATGTCGTCTCCTGTCCGTACGATCCGCCCTGATACCACAATTGCTGAAGCACAACGGATTTTACTGCGTTACGGTCATTCTGGGTTATCTGTGGTGGATTCCACAGGCAAGCTAGTGGGGATTATTTCTCGTCGCGATATCGATATTGCCCTACACCACGGCTTCAGCCACGCACCCGCCAAGGGGTACATGACTACAAATATAAAGACTATTACCCCGGATACCTCCTTGCCAGAAATTCAAGCGTTGATGGTGACATACGATATCGGTCGCTTGCCAGTGTTGCAAGACGGAGAATTGAGCGGGATTGTCACCCGTACCGACGTATTGCGGGAATTGCATCAGGAAGGAGCGAGGAGCGAGGAGCGAGGGGTGAGAGGAAATGCTGTTGGTATTATTCCACCCAGAGCATTCTTAAGATTGCTGAGCGATCGCCTTGCCATACCTTTTTGGGAACTGCTGACTCAAGCCTCTGCCCAGGCGGAACAACGAGGTTGGCATTTGTATTTGGTTGGGGGAGGAGTACGCGATTTACTGTTGGCAAAACATGACGGTGCAGCACCCCTACACTTACAAGATATCGATTTAGTCGTCGATGGTTTTCATCGTACTGCTGATGTGGGGGCAGGGGTAGAATTAGCTCGCGCCCTTCAGCAACTTTACCCTGCTGCCCGGCTCGAAATTCATGGGGCGTTTCAAACAGCAGCATTGTTGTGGCACAAAGACCCCATTTTTGGCTCTCTTTGGATCGATATTGCCACCGCGCGCACGGAATTTTATCCCTATCCTGCTGCTAATCCTGAAGTAGAAGCGAGTTCCATTCGCCAAGACTTATATCGGCGCGACTTTACCATTAATGCCCTTGCCGTCCGCCTGACGCCACCGAGAGCAGGAGAAATGTTAGATTTCTTTGGCGGGTTGCTCGATCTACAGGCAAAGCAAATTCGGGTTTTACACGCCAACAGCTTTATCGAAGATCCAACTCGGATTTATCGTGCCGTCCGCTTTGCCGTGCGTTTGGGATTTGCAATCGAACCTCAGACAGAAAATTATATTCGCTATGCCATTAATAGCGGGATCTACAAACGCACCCAAGGCAACAATTCTAGAGCGCCTGCCTTGCAAACGCGACTGAAAAACGAACTGAAATACATCTTGCAAGCACCCTACTGGCAAGCAGCTTTACGCTTACTAGGAGATTTAGATGCTTTGCAATGCTTGCATGAGACTTTGAAATTGGATAAAACTCTTTGGCAACAATTGCGGTTTTTAGAGCGTTGTTTGCGGCGATTCGGTCGGGAGTCGGGAGTCGGTAGTAGGGAGTCGGGGAAGAGAGCAGAGGGGCAGAGGGGCAGAGGGGCAGAGGGGCAGAGGGGCAGAGGAGAAATATTACCACTCACTCCTCACTCCTCACTCCTCACTCCTCATTGGCTATTACGACTGGAGGTTCTCATCGCCTATCTTGCACCAGAATACCGCGATCGCGTCGCCCAAAATTTACAATTACCCGATGATAGTATCAACCGCTTGCGCCATTTACAACAAGCACAAGAGCGAGTCTTGACGACTTTGCCTTCATGTCGGCTACCCAGTCAGGTATTTGACTTGTTGCGGCAATACGACCTACCGACGCTCATTTTGATTGCTCTACGCAGTCCTCGCGCCTTGCGATCGCTTGTCTGGCAATACGTCACTCATTGGGCTAACGTTCAACCGCTATTAAATGGTCGCGACTTGAAACAACTGGGCTACAAACCAGGTCCTCAATATCGTCAAATTCTCGACGATCTGCTCGCCGCTACCCTAGATGGAACCATCCGCGATCGCACTGAGGCTGAGAGTTATCTATTTGAGCAATATCCCCGCTAATTGCGGGAGAAGTCAAAAGTTGAATGTGAGAAGTCAGACAATATAAATCAAACACGCACCACTCACTTCTTGTGGGGCTGGCAGCATTTCACCGCGAAAGTCTAGTAATTGTACGAGGATGAGATAGGCGATCGCTAGTAGGATTGAAATTGCACCTGTGAGGATAGCAACGATTTTCGAGCGGTTCATTAAACTTATTGAAAATACATTTTTCTCTAATTTAGCAGTTTGCTGTTGAAAAGCTAATTGCTAACCGTGCGATCGCTGTCGGCATTAGGCGATCGCGTGAGCCATAATATCTGTTGTCTTTTTTGTTTGGAACAAAGGTAGTTTGACGCGATGAAGACTGTCACTACTGATTCGCCTACTTTTGAATCTCATCCTTCCGAGCGCCCAGCAGTCGTCCAAACTTCCCAATTGTGGAAAGTTTACCGTACTGGCTTTTGGATGAATCAGAAAATTCCCTCACTCAAGGGTTGCTCTCTGACAGTATATCAGGGCGAAACCTTTGGTCTTTTGGGTCCTAATGGAGCGGGTAAAACAACGCTCTTAAAATTATTGTTGGGTATTCTGCGCCCCACGAGCGGACAAGGTTTATTACTTGGTCAATCTTTAGGCGATCGCCTAGTCAAACAACGCATCGGCTATCTACCAGAAAATGCTTATTATTACGACTATCTAACTGGTTGGGAAGTCTTAGAAATGGCAGCGGGACTGTTTCAAATTCCCCGCAGCGTTCGGCGCCAGCGCATTCCTCAACTGCTGGAATTAGTCGGACTTCCTTTAATTGCTGCCCGCAAAAAGCAACTGCGCCAATATTCTAAGGGTATGGTACAGCGGGTAGGGATGGCACAAGCTTTGATCAACGATCCAGAATTGGTGTTTTTAGATGAGCCGATGTCTGGCTTAGATCCGTTAGGACGTTACCAGATGCGGCAGATTATTCTTTCTCTCAAGGCTCAAGGAAAGACAATTTTTTTCAACAGTCATATTTTGTCGGAAGTCGAGCAGATTTGCGATCGCGTTGCCATCTTAGCTCAAGGAAATTTAATCTGTAGCGGTTCCCTCGATGAGTTGTTGGGAACAACTGATACTTATCATGTCAAAGGCAAAGGTGGTGATGTAGAAATACTCCGCCAATGGTTAACTAATTTACAAATAGAAGCTGATGGGACTTGGAAAGGGGAACTTAGCGGCGAACCCTATGATTTTCTGGCAAAGTTACGTTCTCTTGGCGGACAGATTATCGGTATGAATTTGTCTCGTCCTTCCCTGGAAGAGTTTTTCTTACAACAAATTTCTACTAATGGTCACTGATAGCGCTCGATCGCCTGTCGATGCAATTCCTAGTTTGGCAAGCGATCGCGCTTGTTAACTCGTTCAAGCGATCTGAATGTTATCTAGCCGATCTGTTGCGCCTAATTATCCAAAATAAAAGTATCATCAACAGCATAACCACTGCAATTCTGGCAATTGGTGCGGTGTACCAAATGACTACTTCATAACGGCTGCCCAGCAAGTATCCCGCATAAGCCAAAGCAGTTTGCCATAGCACCTCACCAGATACGATATGGAATAAGAATGGGAGAAATCTCATTCCACTGATACCTGCTGGTAGCGCAATTAACGTGCGGATGCTGGGGATGGGACGACTAAAAAAGACGGTTTTACCACCGTGGCGATCGAACCAATATTTGGCTCGCTCAATTTCTCCAAATGAGAGTTTTAGCCACTTGCGATTGCGCCTGGCAAATACTTTCAAGCGGCGTTCGCCCAAGTATTTACCTGCTAAGTACCAAGGTACGATTGACAGAGTACAACCCAATACTCCAGCTAAAATCGCATACGGTAGGCTAAGCTTGCCTTGGGCAGCTAAAAATCCAGCGAAAGGTAAAACAATTTCTGGAGGTGTGGGAGCGATCAAGACTAGCAGGAAGATGCCCAGATATCCAAAAGAGTTAATAGTATCGGTCATTCCCTCAAGCATTCGATCGCTTCCTGCTAAGTATGATGTTAGCTACTGTTCTAACACCTAGCTGGAAGTCACTTGGCTTGAAGTAGCAATCATCGCTATTTCAATCTCATCTTCAGCAGGTTGCGCTACTTCAACACGTATCCCAGGACCAAAAAAACTTTCCATTTTGTCTTGTTTTTGTTGCCACTGTTCCAGTGTGACGAAAGGAGAATCAAATTCTAAAATCAACCCATAAGCACCATCGATTTGAGTCTCTCGCACGCCCTTAACGATCGGTCTTTCTTCATCTGTCGGTGCAAGTCCTAGTCGTTCTAGTGCTGTATCTAAATGAGCTGATTGACCGTAACGATAGCGGGTTATATCCTGACGGACTTGATTTTGGGTTGCTGTAGCTTGTTGTTGGCGCAGAGCAATTACTTCAGGGGCAGTCGGTTGAGTGTATGGCACTGGCTTCAGTTCCGCTGCCGTCAACGCTAAACCTCCCAATAAAAGGGGAATGCCATAAAAAAAACCCACTAAGTTGAGTGTGGCATTATCGATAAAATAGGCAACGAATCCAATAATTGTAATCAAACCACCGACAACTAAACCTAGCTTTCCTAAAGATACCTGTCGCAACATAACGATCGGTTAACAACTTCTGCTTTATTATCAGCGATCGGCGACCAGTTATCAGTTAACACGCACCACTCACCACTCACTTGTCATTTTCAGCAATGGTTGACGTATTGTCTAATAACTCTACTGCTGCTATATACTGTGGGTCTGCTGCGGTGGCGATTTGGTCGCGGCTGAGGCGATCGGTTGCTACGCTTAGATCTGGTACGATACCTTGCTTGTGAATGTCTCGATGATGTGGAGTTTCGTATTTGGCAACGGTGACAGCCATACCCGAACCGTCAGATAGTTCAAACAAAGACTGAATCAAACCCTTACCAAAAGTCTTTTCACCGACAATCTTCGCTCGTCCGTTATCTTGCAGCGCTCCAGCTAAAATTTCACTCGCACTAGCCGTACCGCGATCGACTAAGACTACTAGGGGGTCGCGAGTTAATGCCGAGCCAAAAGCTTCAAAATTTCCTTGGATGCCTTGACGATTGACCGTATAGACGATCGTGCCTTCATCCAACCATAAACGGGCAATTTCAATTCCAGATTGTAATAAACCTCCAGGGTTATTGCGTAAATCTAAAATATATGCATCAGCACCTTGTTTTTCTAAATTGGCGATCGCGTGGGCTACTTCTGCTGTGGCATTGGCATTAAACTGGACGAGGCGGATGTAACCGATTTCTGCCCCACTAGGTGAGGTTTGGAGTTGAGCAACTACTGGATTGACGGCAATGCGATCGCGGGCTACCTCGACTGCTTTTGGCAAACCATCCCGTTCTACTATCAACTGGACTTTACTGCCTGCCGGACCTCGCATTTTGGCTGCTGCTTCATCAAGAGTTAACTCAGTCGTAGGAATTCCATCGATTTTGAGGATGCGATCGCGGGATTGGATACCTGCTTTTTCCGCTGGAGAACCAGCAATTGGTGCGACAACTTCCAACTGTCCTGTTTTTGGATTGAGGGCAATTTGCAGTCCCACGCCTGTCAGTTCGCCAGATGTATTAACTTGTAAGCTGCGATACTGTTCTGGTCGCAGAAAGCGAGTAAAAGGCTCGTTCAGACTCGCCAGCATTTTCTCAACTGTTTTGTATGCTGACTCTGGGTTGTTGAGGGGCTGCTTGAGTGCCTGTTGTCGCACAGCCGACCAATTTTGATGGTTGAACGTATCGTCCAGATAGGCGCGATTGACAATTCGCCATGCTTCTACTACTATCCTCTGCTCTTCCGTGATAGCGTTTGCTGGCTGAGTCCAAATACTCAACGCTAGCAGAATTGGCATTACCAACACAACTCCGACCTGGAAAATTCGCTTTGACATTATCAGTTATCAGTTATGAATGAGTGAGGCGAGAGGTAAGAGGCAACAGGCAAGAGATAGAGGATGAATTTCTGACTTCTTCCCCAGTCCCTTCCAACAGCCCTCTCGACTATGTTACTTTTTTTATAGAATCTGATGCAGTCTGGACGAGCAAATTGTTCGCGATCGCGATTAAGATCGAAATGACTGGATTTCCAGCCATTAGGAAACCTTGAAAACACGATCCCTGCAAAGACAATCGGGAATTTGAACAGACGCAATCCATTTTTAGGAACTTTTAGTTGATGTTTAGTAAACAGGTAACTGATTCAAAAGCATACAACTGGTTTCAGGAGCGCTTGGAGATCCAGGCTCTTGCTGAGGATGTAACCAGTAAGTACGTCCCCCCACACGTCAACATTTTTTACTGTCTTGGTGGCATCACTCTGGTTTGCTTTTTGATCCAGTTTGCCACTGGATTCGCCATGACTTTTTACTACAAGCCGACTGTAACTGAAGCTTATGCTTCCGTACAGTACCTCATGACAGACGTAAACTTCGGCTGGCTGATCCGTTCCATCCACCGCTGGTCGGCAAGCATGATGGTGCTAATGATGATCCTGCACGTATTCCGAGTCTATCTCACTGGTGGTTTTAAAAAGCCCCGCGAGTTGACTTGGGTTAGTGGCGTGATCTTAGCAGTCATTACTGTTTCCTTCGGTGTAACGGGCTATTCCTTACCTTGGGATCAGGTCGGCTACTGGGCGGTCAAAATCGTCAGTGGAGTACCTGAAGCAATTCCAGTGGTCGGCACTCTCATTGCTGACTTATTACGCGGCGGTTCGAGTGTAGGTCAAGCAACGCTGACCCGCTATTACAGCGCTCATACCTTTGTCTTACCTTGGGCGATCGCTGTCTTCATGCTGCTACACTTCTTGATGATCCGCAAGCAAGGTATTTCCGGTCCATTGTAATTACAGTTTGTCATTTGTCATTGAAGTAAAATTGGTGACAAATGACAAATGACCGATGACCAATGACGAAAAAGGAGAACGAATTTAAAGATGGGAACACTGAAAAAACCAGACCTGAGCGATCCTCAATTACGTGCCAAGCTGGCTAAAGGCATGGGCCATAACTATTATGGCGAACCTGCTTGGCCCAACGACCTGCTCTATATTTTTCCTGTCGTAATTCTCGGAACAGGTGCTTGTATCGTCGCTTTGTCCGTACTAGACCCAGCAATGGTAGGCGAACCAGCAAATCCCTTTGCTACACCTCTGGAAATTTTACCTGAGTGGTACTTATACCCAGTATTCCAAATTCTGCGGTCAGTTCCCAACAAATTATTGGGAGTCATGCTGATGGCTTCCGTACCTCTGGGGCTAATTCTGGTTCCATTTATTGAGAATGTTAATAAGTTCCAGAACCCTTTCCGCCGTCCAGTAGCGACAACTGTGTTTTTAGTTGGAACTTTAGTTACCTTGTGGCTCGGTGTCGGTGCTACTTTCCCGATTGACAAATCTTTCACTTTTGGTCTGTTCTAATCGGTCAGTTCTGAACTTAAATTAAGTGCGGATTTGTCTTGACACCTGTGGGTTTCTCAAAAAGTATATTTACCAAATGAGAAACGTTAACAGGTGTCAATTTTAGTTACAGAGACTTGATAGTCGTTGCGATTCCCGCGTAAAAAAAGAATAAGTAAACATTTATTGAGTTGACAAGCAATTAACATCAGATCGCGGTCAAGCCGTGGCATGTTGGAGCAAAATCATCTGACAGTGCATAGTGATTTAAAGTTACTGAACCAGGTACAAGACTGGTTTGAAGATTTTTGTCTTCAACATAGCAGTCAAATACCTTGGTCGGAAGGTCAACTGTATCGCTTAAATTTAGCTTTGGCAGAAGGATTTACGAATGCAGTCAGACACGCCCATCAAGCCTTACCGCGAGAAACAGCGATCGACATTGACCTGTTATTGTGGAGCGATCGCATCGAGATTAGAATTTGGGATCGAGGTCAGCCTTTTAACCCCGATGCAATTGCCGAACCTAAACCAGGAACGCTACAAGAAGGAGGCTACGGTTGGTTTCTGTTGCGCCGCCTGGCAGATCGAGTCGTATACGAACGTGCTGCTGACGGCAGAAACTGTTTGCGAATTGTAAAAAGCGATAAAAACCGCCAAGAAGTTAAGACATAAATCGTGCGAGGCATTTGGCGAGGCGCAATCAATGACAAATTTTTTACAATTCTTCTACTTTCATATAGCGAGTTTAATAATAAAATTGTTTATTCTATAACAAGTATCTACAAAAAACTGCCACTACAACTCCCCATTCCCTAGCTATCCTAGAGGCAGAGCAGCTTAATAGAAACAACATGAGCCTCAAGTCTTTTCAACTTAGTTTTTCCCGCCTCTCCGGTTGGCTCACCCTATTCCTCTTCATCTGGTTATTGGGTGCTTTAGGTCTTGGCTGGTTAGTCAACTCATTTCTGATTTTGATGGGACTGCTGTTGTTGGCTCCAGCGATCGCATTCGTCTGGTTTCGCTGGTGGCTGCAACGCAACCTCGTTCAGTCTGAGTGTCCAGTGTGTAGTTACGAACTAGCAGCGCTCAATCGCACCCAACTTCAGTGTCCTAGTTGTGGCGAATTACTGAAAGTAGAGCAAGGCAAACTGAATCGCTTAACACCTCCAGGAACGATTGACGTGCAAGCCGTGGAAGTCGCAGCTAGCTCGGAAGAATGATCGATCGTCCATTGTCATTGCTCGTTGGTCATTCGTGCAGTATTTAACCAATGACTAATGACCAATGACTCATCTATTCACCTTTTTTTTGAGAAATCGAAAGGGTGTAGGGATATTGTCCTTGAGCGCGATCGCCTACATAAAGCAAGTACTTACCTGCTTCCCAGTAACCAGATATTTCGGGAACTTCTCCTGCGGCTGTATCCGCCAGCACGCAAAAACGACGCTCTCCTGGTCCTTCAATCAGTAGGGTAGGTTCTCCCTCGCTTTGTACCTGTAGCTTTAAGTAGGGTAAAGGTTCTGTTACTTGCAGCACCTGACTGGGAGTCGTGCTGATGTTACCACAATCGCTATTTTTTTCTCCTCCAGATCTACCTTTAACTACTAGGGGATCTGATTCTAATTTGGGTGAAACTTTTACCACTGCTTCCTGAGCAAAGGCAGGAGCTGCGATCGCACAACTAATAATTAAAACGGAAGGCAGGATAGTCCACTTTATCAACTTGTACATAGTAGCTTGCATTGTCATTTTATTTATCCACTTACGAGCTTTAAATTATCAACTCTAAACCAGCTAAATGCAGGTGGTTTATTGACTGTTCGAGAATCCAAGGCTTCAATTTACTGAAACTATTCTAGGATTGAACCTGATGTTGCAACTTAACCTTCGTCTTTAAATCTGCGTCTTTCGATCTGCTTCTTTTGATAGAGTTTTAGCTGTGATTTGCAATTAATTTACAGTGATGGTTATACCGTTACTGAGTCTAATTATAACAATTGACTTTTCTCAAGAACTTGCGTATTTTCTCCATTTTTTGAGTAGAAAACCATATATCCCAAAATCGAGTCTCCACTTTTCCCGATCCTGTATTCGTTGTTTGTCAATTTTTTCTATCCTGGTCAGTGTATAGATGTGCTTTGCATTAGCTACAATCGCCCTAATAACAGCGAGCAGCGAGCAGTGACCAGCGACTAGTGAAGAGTAGATAACTGCACACCTCTTACCATTACCCATTACCCATTCAACGAATGCATATGAATCCTCAACCAGAACAAGATTTGCAAAAGCGTCTAGAACAACTAGAAACAGAGGCAAATTCCGCACCTGTGGAGGTGACAAGACCTCAGCCTGCAACGCCACAAATAATACAAGAGACAAAAATCGCTGCTAACGAGCTATCGCCTTTGGGACAGTTTTTCAACTGGTTTAGTAATCTATCGAGTGTGGGCAAGCTTATAGTCATAAGTGTTGGAGCTGTATTTGGAATTGCAATTCTTCGAGCGGTGCTCAACCTAGTAGCAGCTGTCATCAGCTTAGGGGTGCTGGCATTGGTGTTGTATGTAGGATATCGGTTGTTCGTCAGTCGAAATACCGAAACAAACAACCGATAACTTAATGCCTGCAATCGAGGAGTGAAAACAACGATAAGGGGAACTATAAAGATGGCGAATTCAAGTGTGAGGAGAAATGCGAATCGCGCTCGTCGTTCGGTGCAGGCGAAAAGCAAACCGCTACCACTAGCGACTAGACGCTTCGCGGCGTGGGCAGTCGAGGTGTCGCTGATTGCACTGAGCGGACTCATACCCTATAGCTTGGGAGAACAGGCAAAATTGGAGCCATCGGGGGAGCAAGTCAGCCCTAATCCAGCGATCGCTCTGACTCAAAAAGCGATCGCCAGTACCCTAAACATATCCGCCGAACCGAGCGATCGCCGTCTCGTCACACCCCTGACGAATATATTTTGGTCTGTAGCTGTCATCACTCCCTTGTTAGTAGGGGGATGGCAGCTGTATCTGCTAGGAAAAACAGGCAGTACCCTACCCAAGCGCTGGCTGGGGGTGCGGGTTGTCTCTGCTGCTGGCACAGTTCCAGGTTTATCTCGAGTCGCGATCAGAGAAGCCTTGGGAATGTGGGGCTTACCGCTCTCCGTAGCCTATATTATGTGGCGGGCAACGGCTTTTCCTCATTTAGGAATATTTGTCGGCTTGTCTTGCCTCTTCGTACTAGGTGAAGGCATGACTGCCCGCTTTCACCGCCAGCGTCGCTGTTGGCACGATTTAATTGCAGGCACTTACGTGGTAGATGCCAATCGCGCTATTACTATTTTGCCTAGGATTAAAGAAAAACAATTATCAGGAAACAGGGAACAGTACAACAGTCCTGCCGCTCGGCTACAGCCTCAGCCATCAGTTGCCAAATCTGGTACTACTAAACCGAAAGTGCGGCGTAGTTGGTGGCAGTTGATGCGCCAACATCCCAATTTGTTACTATTTTTAGCTTTTTTGTCCTGTATGGCGGCGGTGTTGGGCACGTTAATCGGAATTCAAATTTATATTCAGGCGCAAAAATACCAGCGGCAGTTAGCAGAGAATAAAAGCACGCAGTTTCTCACTCTAATTCAACACCTAGATGCTAGTAGCACGACCCTCAGCGATCGCCAAAGGGCAATTCTGGCTTTGGGTACGATTGGCGACCCGCAGGTACTTCAGTTACTGGTCGATCTGCTCGGACAAGAGCAACGCCGCGAAATTATCAGTACGGTACAGCAAGCTTTGGTTAGTTCTGGTTCCTCGGCTTTGCCATATCTACAACACTTGAATCAATCGATCGCGAATGAAATCGCTGCCGGACGTTACAGCAGTAGCCCTACCGAATTAGCTAGACGGACGCAGCATTTGCAAGCCACTCAGCAGGCGATCGCCAAAATTTTGGCAGTTTATGGCGGTAAGTTACAAGGAATGGATTTAAGCCGCGTTAATCTCGCGTCTAGCACCAGTCAAGATCGGACTTTTACTCTAGAGCTAGAACGGGGTAATTTCGCTGGTGTAGCACTCAAAGGTGCTAATCTGAACCATGCCAGTTTACCCACCAGCCAATGGCGCGACGCTGGAGCAGATCGGCACTGGGATACTTTTGACGATGCGATCGCTAATTTGAGCCATGCCCAGATGAAGGGTGCTAACCTGACTAAAGCCAATCTCAGTCGCGTCCCGATGGAGCGGATCGAGTTGATGCAGGCGAATTTGAATCAAGCGAATTTATCTGCCGCTAATCTCGGTAATGCCAATCTCAGTAGCGCCCAACTCGTAGGGGCTAATTTACAAGCCGCAACTCTAGTCGATGCCAGCTTGACGGGAGCAAACTTAAGTACGGCAAATTTATCTCGGGTTAATTTACATACTGCCCGTTTAAGCCGCGTCAGCGCTTTGGGTGCGCGCTTGCAATCTGCCAATTTGACCAAATCGAATTGGCAGGGGGCAGATTTATCGGGTGCAGATCTGAGTAACTCCAATCTCAGTCATGCTGACTTGAGCCTAGCGCGTCTCAGCAGTAGTAATTTAAGTAATGCCCAAATGCAAAATATCAACCTGCGTCAGGCAGATTTGCGCATGGCAGATTTGCGCGGGGCGAATTTAGCGGGGGCTGACTTCCAGGGGACGATCTTGTTTAGTCCCCAACCGCCTGCATCAGGCGATCGCTTTATTGCCACAGCACCAGAATATACTCAAGCAGCATTAGTGCAAGGCGTTAATTTTAGCCAGGTGAAAAACTTAAATGCCCAGCAGATTGCTTATATTTGCGTTTACGGCGGATATCATCCGCGTTGTCCTTAACGCTCTATTCTTCCGAAATGAAACGAACTTTGGCAGCCTCGCCGACTAACAAAGCTTCCTGCGGATTTTGAAATTCCACTTCGACTACATGAGTCCGAGCTGGTTGTGGAATCGGATTAATTGTCACTACTGTTGCTTCAATCTGTTGGGCTGTAGCTGCTTTACCTAACTGGACGAATGCTCTTTGTCCTAAACGCAATATGCCAATTAGCTCAGGACTCACAGCAACTCGTACTTTTAGCGATTTCAGTTGCGCTAATTCTACTAAACTTCCACCTGCGTCGATGCGATCGCCTACAACTACGGGCAAATTCACAACAACACCTGCTGCATTAGCCGTGACTGGCAACGATCCTGCGAGATCTGATTCTGTTTGTAACATAGACCGCTGCTGGTAGAGCAGATCTAGCCTCTGGATTGCTTGACGAGACTGCGAACGGGCAAGTTGGATCTGTCCTGCGATCGCGGTAAGTTGTTGCTGTTGTTCGAGTAGCGTTAGTCGTTTGCGGAGTTGCCACTGTCGGCGTTGTTGTTGCTCGATTTCTTGTAAGATTGCGCCTGTTTCTGCTTTAACTAAATTTGTTTTAGCGGCGGCTAGCTTAGCTCGCGATCGCTCGACTTCACTTGAAGAAACTGCCCCTTGTCTAGCTAATTTTTTTAGGCGTTCGTGATGCAACACTGCTCGCAGGTACGTGCCTTTAGCTTTCTGCACGACAATTTGCTGCTGGTTCAACGATTGTAAACTCAATTTAGCCATACTCAGACGTAATTCTGCATCAAATAGCTGTTTGCTTGTTTCGATTCTGCGGTTGATAATTGATGTTTGTTGCTGAAATCGCGTTATTTTTTGAATAGTATTTTCTCGCTGCTGCTGAGCCTTTGAAATTTCTAAATTAGTACTTAATCGCTGTTGTCGTAACTGTTCTAGTTTTTGTCGTTTTGCTAAATTTTCTAATTTTAATATCGGTTGATTAGGCTGAAGGCGATCGCCAATATCAACATAAATTTCTTTGACAACTGCTGCTGTATCGGCTGGAATTTTTAATCTTTTGGATGGATGTACTATACCAGAAAACTCTAAATCTTTTAATGGAGTATCTGGTTTGACAATGCTTGCCGAGGCATATGACTTTTGGGTACGATCGCGCGACAGATAAATTACTGTGGTTAAGCCAGCTGCATAAACTAATAGTAGTAACAATTCCCGCAAGCCGATATCTTTAAACCAGTTGAAAACGGCGCGATCGCGGTAATTCCAGCTAGAATGCTGGCTGTTATTGAAGGAATTTTTTCCAAACAAAAGCATTTTCTGACTAAAACCTATTAGGATGATTTATTTATTACGTTACTAATTACCGATCTCTGACTGACAGAAAAATTGATTTCTTACCTACCTTGATGCGTAGATAGGAGAATAGCCTAGATGCAAAAAAAATAAATTCAGCCGCCTTAAAATCAAATATAGAGCCTTATTGCAGCAAGCAAGTGTTGTAAAACAATTTGTGTAAACTGAACTAACTCCCAGAAAATTACGTAGAATTCCGGATCTACGACCTAGTAGAACTAAAATCAGTATGGCATAGGTATTTAAAGTGACAGTGTAAATTCACATTCACTTAATTCAAAACTCTATAAGTTTGACGTTTCAATAAACACCATTAACAAAATAATCGTAATTTCACTGAGAGCGACGATCTCATTCGCTCTACCAACAACTCATGCCGTGCGGTAACAGATAACGTCAACTACCAACCACTAACTACCAACTACCATAGAATTACAGAAATTGTTGGAGGTCTTGCCTCATGACCGCCCCCCTGCTAGATTGCCAAAATTACATTAACGGTCAATGGGTTGCTGCCCAGTCGGGTGAAACCCTAGAAAGCCGTAACCCCTCTGACTGGCGCGACATAGTTGCAACTTTTCCTCGTTCCAGTGCTGCTGATGTTGATGCAGCCGTAGCAGCTGCCCGTAAAGCCTTTACATCTTGGCGACTCGTACCTGCTCCCGCCCGTGCCGAACTGATTTATCGCGTAGGAGAATTGTTACTCCAACACAAAGAGAAACTCGCCCAACTCATTAGCAGGGAAATGGGCAAACCCCTGACAGAAGCCCGAGGAGACGTGCAAGAAGGCATTGACTGCGCCCTCTACATGGCAGGAGAAGGACGAAGAATGTTTGGGCAAACTACCCCTTCAGAAATGCCCAATAAGTTCGCGATGACCATGCGAGTACCTGTAGGAGTTTGCGCCCTCATTACTCCCTGGAACTTTCCTGTAGCTATTCCTTGCTGGAAAGCTTTTCCTGCTTTGATTTGCGGTAATACAGTTATTCTCAAGCCAGCGGAAGATGCTCCAACTTGCGTGCATTATCTCAGCCAGTTATTTCACAAAGCAGGCTTACCAAATGGCGTTATCAATGTCGTGCATGGTTTGGGAGAAGAGGCAGGACGGGTGTTAGTCGAACATTGTGACGTAAATTTGGTGTCATTTACCGGCTCTTCAGAAACGGGGGCTGAGGTGGGTTCTGTTTGCGGGCGTACCCACAAACGTTCCTGTTTGGAGATGGGAGGTAAAAATGCCCAAATCGTCATGGCAGATGCCGATTTACAACTAGCTTTAGATGGAGCTGTTTGGGGTGCTTTTGGAACCAGCGGACAGCGTTGTACTGCTACGAGTCGGCTGATCCTTCACCGCGATATTAAGGAAGAATTTACTCACTTATTGTTAGAACGAGTTCATCAGTTACGATTGGGACTGGGAACCAATCCGCAAACTGAAGTGGGACCGCTGATTAATTCGGCTCAATTGCAAAGGGTGAGTCATTATTTAGAAATTGCCCGTGCTGAGGGGACAAAAGTATTAATTGGTGGTGAAGTAGCTAATACGGGAAGTCTCGAACATGGTTTTTTCTTTCAACCGACAGTATTAGATGAAGTCACGCCAGAAATGCGCGTAGCGAAGGAAGAAATTTTTGGCCCTGTAGTGGCGTTGATAGAAGTCAGTTCTTTTGAGGAGGCGATCGCAATTCTCAACAACACCCCATACGGTTTATCTTCTTCGGTTTATACCCGCGATGTCAATCTGGCGTTTCAGGCAATGCGCGATATTGAAGCTGGAATTACTTATATTAACGGTCCTACAATTGGGGCTGAAGTCCATTTACCTTTTGGTGGGATGAAACAGACAGGGAACGGGCATCGGGAGGTGGGAACTACGGCTTTAGATGTGTTTACAGAATGGAAGACTGTTTATGTAGATTATTCTGGGAGCTTGCAACGCGCCCAAATTGATAATCGCGATTAAGCAAGTCAAAAGTCAAAAGTCAAAAGTTAAAAGTCAAAAGTTAAAAATAGACGCGATTGTCAAACTTTTAGCAACTGAATAACGTGAGTGAACCTGCCCCTACTGCAATACGGTTCAGTTAAAAGCGATCGATCCTCGAAGATCCTCCCTAGCCCTCCTTTTTAAGGAGGGAATCATAGCCCCCCTTAAAAAGGGGGGTTGGGGGGATCGTCTTATCTGAACCGTATTGATCCCTACTGAATTTTCAACATTCTGGCTAATCTATTTCGTGCTGCTGCTTGTAAATCGATGATTCTATCTGTTTCATCCACAATTTCGCCTGTCAGGATTTCTAATACGTCCTCGAGGGTGACGACACCGGAAACTGTACCATATTCATCAACGACAACAACGAGGTGGCTGCGGCTTTTTTGGAACGATTTTAGCAATCGATCGGCGCGAATTGTTTCTGGTACAAATCGAACTTTTCGAGTAAAATCAGCTATTTTGCGATCGCGCTTGCCCTCTACCATCGCTGTCAAAAGTTCGTCTTTTAACGCTAATCCAATCACTCGATCTAACGATTCTTCGATAACAATAATTCGCGTGTGTTGAGAATTAGCAATATCCACTCTACTTTCTGCTAGAGTGCGATTGCCTTGTAAGTAAGTAAGTGCAGTTCTGGGAGTCATTAAATCGGATGCAGTCAAGTCGTTAAGCAGGAAGACTCGCTGAATCATTTCAGCCTCGTCATCTTCAATAATTCCCTCTTGATAGCCAATCTTTGCTAGTAGCATGATTTCCGATTCATTTGTAGTCGGAAGTTTTTCTTTGCGTGTAAAAGGTGCTGTGACCTTTTCCATAATCCAAACTAAGGGAGTAAAAATAAAAGTCAACGCAGTTACAGGTAAAGCAGCAAGGAGAGCTAAGGGTTGAGAATACCGTTCGCCTAAAGTTTTGGGAATAATTTCACCAAAAATGATAATCAGAAAAGTTAAAAGCCCAGAAAAAACTCCTAATAAAGTGTTACCCAAAACTGCCTCGGCAATGCGGGCGATCGCAATACTACCGACAATATTAAAAATATTATTAAGGATGACGATTGTCGCGATCGGGCGATTCATGCGATCGCGAATTGCTAGTAGTGCGACTGCGGCAGGGTTTTTTGACTGTGCTAGCTGTCTAGCTTTGAGTGTGGAGACAGAAAATAAAGCAGCTTCTACGCTAGAACAGAGGGCAGAACCTGAAATGACGATCAGTACGGCAACAACTAGGGCAAGCATGGCGGAATTGAGAACATAGAATTCATAATTATTAATTTAGAAGTCATCATCGAGGTATCGAGCTTATGGTGTATTTCTTGTCAAGAAAGAGACAGAAGACCAAATCAGTTACCAGTTATCAGTGACCAGTGAGTGAAAATACACCAGTGAGTGAAAATACAAATGACCAATGACAAATGACCAATGACAAACAACCAGTTACTTCCGACTTCCGACTTTCGACTTCCGACTTCTCCATTGCCGCGCGTCCCTCAGTTGGTGACTCCCTTGCCAGGTCCTCGCGCTCAAGTGTTGGTAGAACGCGATCGCGCTGTCACTTCACCTTCCTATACCCGTGGCTATCCATTGGTCGTTGCCCGTGGTGAAGGCTGTATGGTGGAAGATGTCGATGGTAACGTATTTTTGGACTTAACCGCAGGTATTGCCGTAGCATCGACTGGACACGCTCATCCTGAAGTTGTAGCAGCAGTTCAAGCGCAAGCTGCCAATTTGCTACATATGTCGGGGACAGACTTTTACTACGAGTCAATGGTGGAGTTAGCGGAAAATTTAGCGACTCGCGCCCCTTTTCTGATTCCAGCAAAAGTCTTTTTTAGCAACTCTGGGGCTGAGGCTAACGAAGGGGCGCTGAAACTTGCCCGTTACTATACCAGACGTTCCCAAATAATCGCTTTCTTGGGTGCATTTCACGGACGTACCTATGGGGCAATGTCACTGACTGGTTCTAAAGCCGTGCAACGACAGCACTTCGGACCCCTATTACCAGGAGTGACTCACATTCCCTATGGCACTCATGCAGGGCTAGATTATTTGGAATCAAAGCTTTTTCCTACCGTTCTTCCCCCAGAAGATGTTGCAGCAATTTTTGTCGAACCAATTCAAGGAGAAGGCGGCTATATCGTGCCAGAAGATGGTTTTTTAAAACGAATTCGGCAGATTTGCGATCGCCACGGGATTTTGATGGTCGTCGATGAAGTGCAAGCGGGGATGGGTCGGACTGGGCGCTTATTTGCAATCGAGCATTGGGGCGTAGTGCCGGATATTATTACTCTGGCAAAAGGCATTGCGAGCGGTCTACCCTTGGGAGCAATTTTAGCGCGATCGCATCTCATGACTTGGCAACCCGGCTCTCACGCTACGACATTTGGGGGTAATCCCGTAGCCTGTGCAGCGGCTAACGCGACCCTACGGCTGTTGGAAGGTGGTTTGATTGAAAATGCTCAAAACATGGGCAATTTGTTGATGTCTGGGCTTACAGAGTTGTCACAACAATTTCCTTGGATCTCCCCTCCACGCGGTAAAGGTTTAATGGTGGCAGTCGATATTCTGGACGCAGATGGTAAGTTAGCTCCAGATCGGCGCGATCGCATTGTCGATCTTGCTTTCTTAAAGGGTTTGTTACTCTTAGGTTGTGGCAAAGCAGCAATTCGTTTTTGTCCACCATTAGTCATTGACAGTACTCAAATTCAAGTTGCCCTGCAAATTCTCCAAGAGATATTCAGTCAATGGTAGCTGTTAACTGAGCGTTCTTTTGACTTTTAGTTTTTAATTTTTGACTTGCTAAGTCTAGGAGATCCAAATGTTTACTACTAATGAAACAGTCAACAGTCCTCCTATAGAAACATTATTGCCAGAAAAGCGAGTAGCATTTTATCATCTTGACTGGCGATCGTATGAGAAAATTCTAGAGGCTTTGGGCGATAACCGCGCTGCTAGGATTACTTATTACCGAGATACTCTAGAAATTGTGACTCCGTTAGAAGAACATGAAAGCGCTCATAGTCTGATTGGACAGCTAATTGAACTCCTGGCAGAAGAATTGAACTTAAATATCAAAAGTATGGGTTCAACCACATTAAAAATTCCCACTTTAAAGATTGGGGCAGAACCAGACAAATGTTATTACATTCAAAACGAACCTGCCGTTCGAGGTAAGAAAGTCGATTTATCTATCGATCCACCTCCCGATCTAATTATAGGAGTAGACATTACTCACACAGATATTAATAAAAATCAACTTTATCAAGATATGAAAGTACCGGAGTTTTGGCGCTACAATGGCAAAATTCTAAAAATTTACCTTTTAAGTCAAGATCGATATCAAGAATCTGAAACTAGTCCTACATTTCCTTTATTAACTAAATCGACAATATACGAATTCTTAGCTCAATGTCATACTCAAGGCGAAACTCCAACTAAACGTGCTTTCCGCACTAAGCTAAGAGAGCAAATTACAGCACAGGGAGATTCATGAGCGATCTTAATTTAATCTCAGAATACAAATGTTTTGACGGGACGCAGAGTTTTTACAGCCATCGTTCTCAAACTTGCAATATCGAGATGCGATTTGCCGTTTACCAACCACCCCAAGCGCGATCGCAATCCATTCCCGTTCTCTATTTTCTCTCTGGTTTGACCTGCACCGAAGAAAATTTTATCACTAAAGCAGGGGCGCAACGGTATGCTGCCGAGCATGGTTTAATCTTAGTGGCTCCAGATACGAGTCCCCGCAATACCGGAATTGAAGGAGAAGATAAGGATTGGGATTTTGGTACGGGTGCGGGTTTTTATGTCGATGCGACAGAGGAACCGTGGCGATCGCACTATCAAATGTATAGTTATGTAGTCAAAGAATTACCTACATTAATTGCCTCAAATTTTCCCGTCCACGTCGAACGACAAGGAATCTTCGGTCATTCTATGGGCGGACACGGGGCTTTAGTTTGTGCCTTACGCAACCCCGAACTATTCAAATCTGTTTCTGCTTTTGCACCAATTGTTGCACCAATGCAGTGTACTTGGGGACAAAAGGCGTTTACCAATTATTTGGGAACCGAGCAGGAAACCTGGCGTAATTACGATGCGAGCGAATTAGTACTCAGTAATAAATACAAGTCCCCTATTCTGATAGACCAGGGTACAGTAGATAAGTTTTTAAGTCAACAGTTGATGCCAGAGGTATTTGAGCGAGCTTGTCACCAGGTAGAACAACCTTTAACTCTGCGCTTTCAGGAAGGTTACGATCACAGTTATTACTTTATTTCTACCTTTGTAGGCGATCATATTCGCCACCATGCTGCGACTTTGTGCATGTAGAGACGCAGAATGTTACGTCTCTACATTAGTATTTAAGTGAAGTATCTAATTTGCCGATTCGAGCTGCTTTACCTCTTTTTCCTGTAGTAATAAACCTATCAAATGGATAATAGCGAGAACGATCGCGCCAGCGGAAAGCAGGTAACTATGGATGGTAAACAAGTGTTGAACCGTGACAGTATTCACCGCGCCGCCACCGGTAAGGATATTGCGTAGTTGAGAACCGATCCCTGGAAGCGCTTCAATCGTACCTAATTCAATCGTGAATCGCCAATAGCCGATCTGCGTCCAATCGAGTAATATTGCCGTCCAGCTTAAACCGATCGTAGTTAGTGTTAGTAGAATACCGCTAATCCAGGCAGTTATCCAGCTAGGGCGAAACCTTTCACCCAAAAACATGACGACGATTTCAACTAGGGAGACACCAATTAAGCCATTACCAGCCAGAGAGTGAATCCGTTGGATTAACCAACCGTTAGGGATCTGAGTTGCAATAGTCCTGAGAGAGTTATACGCTCCCCCTGCTGTCGGTTCGTAATAAAATGCCAGTAAAATACCTGTCAGTGCGGCGATTGAACTTAAAGTTAGCATCACTACAGCCAGAACCGTAGCCAGTCGTCGCAATACAAAAGCGTAATAGCCATCTTTCATGATTGACCCCTGCTTTTGATGAAATTTATTTGAGTATTTTGACCTTAGTATGAATTTTTATTACTAAAATGTCAATCAGGTGTCAGTAGAGCGTGGTGCGTGAAAACACCTCTTGCCTCTTGCCTCTTGCCTAACTCACCAATGACAAATGATAAATGACTAGCTACTAAGAAACTCCTGCATATACTCATTCACTAATTCGGGTTTTTCCTGTTGTACCCAGTGACTAGCATCTGGGATGTATCTAACTTGAAATGGATTTACATAAGTAGCAGTGCCGTAACTCAGTTCCCTACCCAATGCCGTATCCTTCTCACCCCAAATCATCAAAGTTGGTACGTTGAGTACGCCCCAATTTGGGTTAGTCATGCCTTGTTGCAGCATATTACGATAATAATTAAGAGCTGCTGTTAGCGCTCCACGCTTAGCTGCTGCATCTTTGTAAGCCTCGATATCTGCTGGAGTGAAAGCACTCTTATTCACAGCCATGCCTTTAAAAGCGTTTTCAATTGCTTGGTAGTCTCCTGCTTGGATCAGCATTTCTGGTAAGACAGGAAGTTGGAATAGAAACATGTATGAACTCTTCAGCAATTGTTGCGGCGTGCGGAAACCTTCAGCAAATTTGGCTGGATGCGGGATATTTAGCACGATTAGGCGTTCTACCATTTCTGGGTGAGCGTAGGCAAAACTCCACGCGATCGCTCCTCCCCAGTCATGTCCGACTAAAATACACTTATCGTATCCCAGCCCTCGAATGACACCTTCAATATCTTTGATAAACTCAGCCATGACATAAGCCGATTGCTCTTTTGGTTTGTCGCTATCGTTATATCCCCGCAAGTCGAGCGCGACAACTTTATAATCCTTAGCAAACTCGGGAATTTGATGCCTCCAGGAGTACCAAAACTCAGGAAAGCCGTGTAACATCAACATCAACGGACCTTTGCCTTGGGTGACGTAGTGCAGTTTCAGTCCGTTGGCGATCGTGTATTCGTGCTGCCAAGTACCTTCTAGTACGGACATAGCGAACGCTCCTCAAATCTTCACTTCCGACTTCCGACTTCTGACTTCGTTATGACCCTATCGTATCCCCGTCGGCAAAAGCAACTGCAAAGCTTAGTCAATAAACTAGGAATCCCGACTTCAGCTCAAATTAATTGGCAATTACTAGATTTAGCATTAACTCATCCTACTGTTTCAGCTAAAGCAAACTACGAACAACTGGAGTTTCTTGGCGATGCAGTCGTCAGACTCGTCGCAGCTGAAATCTTATGGGAAAACTATCCTGACTGTCCAGTGGGAGAGTTTGCCGCAATTCGGTCAGTTTTGGTTAGCGATCGCATTTTGGCACAGCTAGCGACGGAATACGGTTTAGAACTCTATCTCTTGGTTTCTAACAGTGCCTCTACCGATAAAGCCGGACGAGAATCGCGTTTAGCAGATGCTTTTGAAGCTGTTCTTGGCGCTCTTTACCTTAGTACCCACACCCAAGAACTAGTCCGTCCTTGGCTCGATCCGCACTTCAAGCAACTAGCAGCAGAAATCCGCGCCGATCCAGCACGACACAACTACAAAGCAGCTCTTCAAGAATGGACTCAAGCGCATTTTAAGACCTTACCAGAATATCGCGTCCAAGAATCTCCACAACCTCACGGGGCTTTTGAGCGTTTTAGTGCTGAAGTCTGGTTGCAAGGGCGTTTGCTGGGTCAAGGTGTGGGGCGCTCAAAAAAAGATGCCGAACAAGCTGCGGCTCAAGTTGCCTTTATGTCAGCAATTGGTGAACAGTGACCAGTGACCAGTTACCGATCGCTTCCCGACTCCCAACTCCCCAATAGCATTTCCGGCAGATGCTTTAATACTCTCTGAAAGGGTGTCGTATCGTTTAAACCTCTAGCTAGGACGAGAGAACCTTGAATTTGGATGACAGCATCTTCTGCTTTTTGACGGGCAAGTGTTGGCGTGATGCCTGCTTCTACTAAGACTTCAGCTAAAGTATCGATCCAACTTTTGAGTGCATGCTGAATTTGAGTGTTAAATAAATCCTTTGCTTCTCCTAGAGATAGCACGGCTAATATACAGCTCTGCTCGCCACTACAGTACAGGCGATCTACATTCTCGCTCATTTGTTTAAGGCGATCGCGAGGCGTGCCAGCACCTTTTAAGGGAACAAAAATATTAGCGTTCATCCATTCATCAATAAAAGCGAGTACGGCTTGTGCCATTTCTTCTTTGCCGTTGGGAAAGTAGTGGTAAAGACTGGCTTTACCCAAACCCGTCGCTTTGGATAGTCGCGATAGGGTTGTTCCTTCATAACCATACTGCCGAAAGACTTTCAAAATTTGGGCGATCGCTTCTGCTTTTGACATTTACAAATGTTTTTTGAGTCTACTTGACATTGTACTGAACGATCGGTACAGTAACTGTATACCGAACGATCGGTACAAAAAATGAGGATAGGTGAATGTCAATCCAAATACCTGGGTTTCGCCTGGGAATATACGCTTTTAAAGATGCAGAAGTCATTGATTTTGCCGCACCCTACGGCGTGTTTTCCGTGGCGAGACGTTTCGATCCCGAACTAGATGTTTTTTTAGTAGCAGAAAATTTGCGTCCAATTCAAACTCAAGCTGGGTTAATGGTAATACCTAACTACGGCTTTAGCGATCGCCCTACGATGAATGCATTTTTGATTCCTGGTGGATTTGGCACTCGTCAAGAATTACATAATAAAAATCTGCATCAGTTCATTCGCCAGTTACCAGAGTCTTGCTTGTTAACAAGCGTCTGTACTGGTTCGTGGATTTACGGCAAGATGGGACTACTGGATGGATTACCAGCCACCAACCGCAAAGAACCAGACCGTCTGGAAGCCTCTAATGCTGGTAAAGTTCCCATTGAGCGTTTAGCGGAAATTGCGCCAGCGTGCCGCATTAGCAAAGCTAGAGTTGTTGATGCCGGACGAATCGTTACAGCTGGCGGAATTGCATCAGGAATGGAAATGGGTTTCCATCTACTCAGACGTGCTGGTTATGAAGAAGAATTCATCAGCGAAGTAGCTCGAACGATGGAATATCACCAGGCATACAAACTTTATCGCCAGGATCTTGAGGTTGCTAATTCTTAGAATTGCAAGAGTGCAAAACGATATATTTTTTTGAATTTATTTTACCGAACGTTCGGTAAAGGAGCTAAAACATGATTAAATACCTCACGACTACCATTGATGGTTTGGAAATTTTCTACCGAGAAGCAGGTGCGCCAGATGCTCCGACTATATTGCTACTCCACGGCTTTCCCACCTCATCGCATATGTTTCGCAATCTGATTCCAGCTCTGGCAGATAAGTTTCATCTGATTGCACCAGACTATCCTGGTTTTGGTAATAGCTCTATGCCAAGCGTAGATGAATTTGACTATACTTTCGATCGCCTAGCACAAGTGATGGAGAAATTCATCGCCTCACTAGGTTTAAGCCAGTATAGTTTGTATTTGATGGATTACGGCGCGCCAATTGGATTTCGGATTGCGGTGAAACATCCAGAAAGAGTACAAGCACTAATCGTGCAGAATGGTAATGCTTATGAAGAGGGACTGAGTGAGTTTTGGGAACCACTCAAAGCCTATTGGCGAGACAGAACTCCAGAGAACGGTGACAATTTAAAACGGTTGTTGACTTTAGAAGCAACCAAATGGCAGTACACAAACGGAACGCGACATCCCGCAGCAATTAGTCCTGATAACTGGAATATAGACCAAAGCTTATTAGATCGACCTGGTAATGCTGAAATTCAACTGGCATTATTCTACGATTACGGCTCCAACCCCCGTCTTTATCCCCAGTGGCAAGAATATTTCCGGCAATATCAACCGCCAACACTAGTTGTTTGGGGCAAAAACGATGCTATTTTTCCAGAAGCAGGTGCTTATCCTTACGAGCGCGATCTCAAACATATTGAAATCCACTTGTTAAATACCGGACACTTTGCACTGGAGGAAGATGGGGCAGCAATTGCTAGCGATATCAAACGCTTCTTAACTGAACAACAGCTGAATTTAGCAGCATAGTTTAGAGCGATCGCGGCGGTTTTCATCCAACTAAGGCAAAAGTTAGCTTAAGTTAGCTTAACTTAATTGAAAACCGCCGAGCGCTACCAAAGATAGTAACTGGAGAGGAATTAATGATTCAGCTATATGACTTTGTACTATCGGGTAACTGCCATAAAGTAAGGCTGTTGCTATCGATGCTGAAATTAGATTATGAGTCAGTCCCCGTCAACTTAAAGGCAGGAGAACACAAAACCGAACAATTTCTGCAACTTAACCCCTGCGCACAAGTTCCAGTTTTGGTAGATGGTGATGTCGTATTACGAGACTCGCAAGCTATTTTAGTTTACCTAGCCCGACACCACGGTGGCGAAGATTGGCTACCTCTAGAGCCTGAATCAATAGCAAAGATCGTGCAGTGGTTATCTTTTGCCGCAAATGAGATTGCCAATAGTCTAGCGGCGGCGAGGAGATATTTTCTTTTTAGAGGACAACTAGATATAGATTTAACCCAACAGAAAGCTCACCAGGTATTGCAAATTCTCAATCGCCATTTAACTAATAACCAGTGGTTAGAATGCAATTGCCCTACAGTAGCCGATCTTGCTTGCTTTCCTTATGTGGGACTAGCTCCAGATGGGAAAGTTGCCTTAGATAACTATCCTCAGGTTATCGCTTGGTGCGATCGCATCAAGCAACTGCCAGGTTATGTCAGTATGCCAGGGTTAGAGACATGACATCAACTTATCATGCTGGGGAATTAGCAGTTCAAGCACAAGCAGGAGTGCAGGCAGAAGCAGCACATTTAACAAGCCTACATTCCGCCCTTTGAAGTGGCACAAGGGGAATTAGGTATTGGCTCAACACAATAGGTAATAAGGACAAACCTGCGAGCAAGTACTGGAGGTGATTATGCCCGCCTAAAATTCCAAACCCTTTATCCTTATCCTCTCACCGTAACATTCTAAGTTATGTTTAATAACTTTAGAGACATATCTGCCTGACTTATATCTAAAGCAGCAGTTTAGTGAAAGTACTATGGTTATAAGGCTGTTTGAGCAAGAGTGTTTCAACTAAGCTGCCTACAAAACTCTAAAGTTATATGTCAGAGTACGATCGCACGGCTCAGTAAAACATTCATCAGTAGCTATATACATATTATTTAAATTGCTAAGCTAGCTGATTTTCAAGACGTAACTGAAGCAGTTATGTCTTGAAAACAATCTCAGAAACTTGACTTGTCAAACTTAATTGCAAAACATGGAAGTAAGATTAGGTAATTTATAGCTTAATCTCCTTCCCAATTACTCAAAACACTTTTCTTGAGGAACAAACAAATGGCTAGGATTAAAATAGGCGAACTGGCTTCTAGCAATTCTGCAATATTGCAAGATACTGACAGCTTTATCAAAGAAATAACTGATTTAGAAATAGATGCTGTGGTAGGTGGTCAAACTTTCTCAGAGAGATGGGAAAATATTATGAACGAATTACTTGATGAGTTCGAGCTGCAGCTCGATAATCTACGATCTTCTTCTTCAAATGAGGAGCCGTCACCCGTATCAACTCCCCAACGTGCACCTCGTCCTACCTGGATTCCTTACTAATAATAGGGTTAAAGGCTGATGTCTAAAGCCTATGCTAAAGATTTGGTGATAGGAGGATAGAAATTGATGTTAATTCAAGGGAGCCTCTTCCTTGAATTAACAACTGTTTTAATGTCCAACATTATAAACTTAAGATTCAATTTATCTTTAGTGTATTAGTAAACCCGCACTACCCTATCTGAATAAACTCCCAGGCTACTAGCTAAATTCGGAGCGATCCGAGTGAGTGCTATGTAGCCTTTCTTATAGGACGTTCAAACAGAGTTAAATCATGAGAATTGGATACGAAGCATTGCTAAAAAATCATTAAATTCAAGATAGGAGTTACATAGGTAAGAAGGATATCATCTGTCGATTTTTTTCTAAACTGTTGCAGCAGGTATGCTTAGAAGATTTGGTAGACAGTAGTGCCTGATTTATGTCTAAAATAGTCATGTTAAAAGCTTTGTTTTTTGGCTTCGATCCTCAAATAAGAGACAGACAGAAATACTTTAATTTAGTCTAAAAAGCAGCCTCAGAAACTTGAATTGTTGAAGTTATTGTTGCAAGATTAAAGGTAACGATTAGGCAAGTGGAATAAACACAAGCTTAATCGTATCTGCTAACTTTTGAATTTAGAGAAATTTTTGAGGAAAAAACAAATGGCTAGTATCAAAGTTTCCGAACTACATCCAGCTGGATTCGATCTGTTCCAAGATTCCGAAAGCTTTCTCAACGACCTAAGCGATACAGATTCTCGGTCTGTACAAG
>ERZ1066120.189-NODE-189-length-63541-cov-15.489116_pt1 | contig 63541 bp, 53 predicted proteins | sample MGYA00382767_ERZ1066120 | MGnify/ENA primary metagenome ERZ1066120 (study PRJEB33369, sample SAMEA5778350) | biofilm metagenome | biome: Industrial cooling water; feature: Water cooling tower basin; material: Biofilm | place: United Arab Emirates | collected... | reverse complement strand
GACAATTACAAACTGCTTGAACCATAAGCGTTTCAGCTTATCTTAGTGCCATTCGGTTTAAAGAATTAATTTCAAGTTGTGAATCAATTTCTCTGTACACGTATTACTTGATGTATTGAAGTCAAAAAGGAGACAACAATCATGAACAAACTAACGAACACAATTCTTACGAAAGTGGCTGACCTTGCTCAAACAACCAGTGTGATTGCGAATGCAGCTGACAAGCTACTAAACCATGTTCTACTCAAAGAGGACGTAGCAGCTTGGTGCTTTACTCATAGGAACTCATGCTGGCCTTGTGTCAATGGAAAAAAATCTTGTGTCAGATGCTGCGGGCTGTCTTGCCGTCGGCAGCGATATGATTGCTAACCTCTGGTTCAAATCTCTTATCAGTTTTTAGAGATTTGGTATCACTTAAAAAGTGCCTTTCGATTCCAAATCTGTAGAGTTTTAGAAACTCTAGAAGTCTAACCTAAAGACAATTTTTGATTTATGAAATTGAAGTCAACAACGAGACAACAATTATGAATAACCTAACGAACACAATCCTAATGAAAGCAACTAACTTATCTAGTGCTATTGCGAATGGAGCCGACAAACTACTGAGCTACGTTCTACCGAAAGATGATGCAGCAGCGGCATGCTACAAAAAATGCGGTTACTGTCAACGTATAGCGAGATATGTAGGACAGCGGAAATGTCAAAAATGCTGCACTAAGAGACCGTGCATCACTTATTGGGAGAGTTGTAATCCTGGTGTCTAATCCCTCTTTCAACCCTTTAAAGATTGATTAGAGTTTGGTACTACCTAAAAGATTGTCTTTCGATTCTAAATCTCTAGTTTTTCATAGATTATAGAGGTCTAACCCAAAGATAATTTGCGCTCCGTGAAATCGAAATCAAAGAGTCAACCATCATGAATGACCTAACGAAAAAATTTTTCACGAATGTGACTAACCTCGCCAATATACCTGATTTCATTGTCAATGCAGCCGATAAGTTACTGAACTACATTTTACCGAAAGATGAGGTAGCAGCTTCAGTTACTTCCTGTGCTATAGGTTCGTGTACTAGGTGTAGAAATCGAGTACAAAAATGTAACAAATGCTGTCTAGTTAAGGGAAAGTTGGCTTGTTGGCATACATTCCGCTCCTGCTAAAGCTTTTTTCACGGCATTCCTGCGGCTAAAAATTCAAATCGAAATTCGTTCACTCTATTAACTCATATCAATTCTCCAAACTGAGTTTTCAAATTGAAAGTCAACAGAACGTTACTCTTTGTAGGAGACAGCATTTTGTAATCCTTCTTTCAAAATCTTTAATCAGTTTTTAGAGAATTGGTATTACCTCAAGGGTGTCTTCCAATTTTAGACCTCTAGGGTCATAGAATCTAGAGGTCCAACTTAAAGATTAAGATGCAGTTTATGGGATCGAAGTAAAAAAGGAAACAACAATCATGAACAACCTAACGATCGCAATTCTAACCAAAGTAACTAGCCTGGTTCAAACATCTGGCACGATCGCCAAAGTAGCTGACAAACTATTAAACCACATTCTACTACAAGAGAACGCCGCTGCTCAAACTCAACCGATTGTCTGTTTGAAACCACGGACAACCTGTGGAGGATGCATTAACGGCTTTAAGCTTTGTAGGAGATGTTGCCAATTATCTCTTCTCCCTCCCCAATGCTACTACTTCCGTATAGCTTGCTAGAAGCCACTAAGAGCGATCGCCATACCTCCTCAACATCCATCAAAGTCAAAAGGAGGCAAAAATTATCAATAACTTCTAGCTCTTTAGGGCTTGATAGACTTTAGAAGTTTAATCCAAAAATAATTTGCGATTCATGAATACGAAGTCAAAAAGGAGACAAAAATCATGAACAATCTAACGAATAAATCTCTTGAAGCAATCACACATGTCGCTGACAAGATACTGAGTTTCATTCTGCCAAACGATAACGTACTAGCTGCGTGTGGGCTAATAAATTGTAGAAGTTGGTGTGTATCAGGAAAGAAAATATGTCAACAAACTTGCTGCTTTTTGGTTTGGTGTAAGACAAATTATTGGTTTGTATCTTGCTAAAAAGAAACGGAGCATACTCATGTGGATACAATTAACGATCGCCTTACTTATTGTGTGTTTGGGAATAATTGCTTTTCTACGATTCAATTTCACGATCGCTACTGTACGTGGTAGCAGTATGTACCCGACATTGAAGGAGGGCGATCGCTTACTCAGTCTAAATCTCTTACCGCGTCTTTGGCTGCATAAAGGGCAAATTGCGATCGGCAACATCAAGCATCTAGAATCATTGTCTTCTCCAGATTTATTTGCAGACATCGACACTATAAGCGAACTAGATTTGACATTCGAGAGCCTAAGTGGGTCAGAGCTGGAAAATCTGCCAATTGAGCCAGAATATAGCAAATTTATCAAACGCATTATTGGCTTGCCTGGAGACACAATATGTATTCCCCTATCGAGCTTACATGAGTTTATGCAAACAGCACTGCGATCGCGCTGTAACGCTGACGGCAATTTAGTCTGGACAGTGCCAGAAAACCACTGCTTTGTGCGCGGAGATGGGTTAATCAGTATGGATTCTCTGACAGTGGGACCGATACCCTTGTCTGCAATCACGGGTATAGCTGTATTGAAATTACCGCGCCACTCGGATGTAGATTCCGTACAGCAACTCAAGGGAGTATGCAATGAAGCTTAAGCCGCTTTTGCAATCAACATCCCATATGCTGAAACTAGTCTGGCAAGCATATCCAGCAGCCTGCATAGGAACTTTTCTCATTACAATTTTGCAAGGACTAATTCCCTTGGCAAATGCTTGGGTAACTAAAGTATTACTCGATTGGTTAACACAACTAATTGTTGGTGGCAGGGTGACAAAAGAGCAACTGATCTGGTTGCTGATGGCACAAGCGGTACTCATGGTTGCGACGGCAATGCTGCCCAATCTCAGCCGTTACCTAAATGCCGAGTTGGGACGACGGTTAACAGTGCTAATTCAGTCCACCGTTTACCAAAAGATTAATCGTTTTCAGGGAATTGCACATTTTGAAAACCCTAAAGTCTACGACAAAATTCAACTTGCTCAACAGGGTGCAGAGCAAAGTTCTAGCCAGACATTACAAATTCTGACAGAGTTTGTTCAAAGCTTGGTCACTTTATTGAGTTTTATTGGAGTCTTGTTTTCGTTCAATCTGTTTTTGGCTAATTTGGTTCTGTTTGCAGCTTTGCCTCAACTATTCGTGCAGTTGAAATTAGGACAGCAACGGTTCGGACTTGCATTTGAACTCAGTCCCAGCGAACGGCGTAAGTATTACTACAGCTTTTTGCTGGCTAGCACGCAGGCAGCAAAGGAAGTGCGTCTTTTTGGGCTGGGGCAATATTTTCTTCATAAACTGCTGAGTTTATACAAGCGAGTTCACCATGCAGAGCGAAAACAACAACAGCGCGAATTACGTTGGGAGTTGGGCTTAAGCATTTTATCTAGTGTTGTAGCAAGTATAGCTTTTATTATTGTTGTGTTTGCTGCATTTGGTAGACGAGTTACATTAGGTGATATTACGCTATACGTGAATGCGGTTAGCTCAGTTCAAGGTGCGTTAAGTGGATTCATTTTTGCAGTTGCAGGTTTGAGTGAGTGTGTGCTTTTTCATTCCTATTTTCAAGACCTATTAGCATTACCACCTGCATTATCCATTTCACCAGTTACAAAGCCAGTACCAAAGCTTTCATTTGGCTTAGAATTGCGTCATGTTTCTTTTCGCTATAGCGATCGCCAGCCCTGGATACTACGCGATATTAATTTGAAGATTCCGGCTGGAAGTTGTCTCGCTTTAGTGGGACTTAATGGTGCTGGCAAGACAACTTTAGTCAAGTTACTAACTCGATTATACGATCCTTGCGACGGACAAATTTTATGGGACGGAATTGATATTCGCGAATTTGACCCTGCTGAATTTCGCCTGCGGATTGGCACTATTTTCCAAGATTTTATGCGCTACGATTTGACGGTGCGTGAGAATATTGGTCTGGGAAACTTAGCTAAGATTGACGATCGCCAATGGATTCAGCAAACAGCACGGCAAGCAAACGTTCATGATGATATTATGCGTTTGGCGCAGGATTATGAGACAGAATTAAGCCGAATGTTTGCCGAAGAAGGACAAGGCATCGATCTGTCGGGTGGTCAATGGCAAAGGGTAGCAACTGCGCGGATGTTTGCGCGTGAGGCAGATTTACTAATTTTAGATGAACCAACTGCGGCGCTGGATGCACAAGCTGAATATGAATTGTACAGTCATTTTGCCGATCTCATGTCGGAGCGCACTAGTTTTTTAATCTCACATCGCTTTAGCACGGTACGAATGGCTGATGCGATCGCAGTATTATCAGATGGGCGAATTATAGAATATGGCACGCATGACGCACTAATAGACAAGAAAGGCACATACGCTAAATTGTACGGGATGCAAGCAGAATCATATCTGCGATCGCCAAACAGGAAAAAGAGGAATTATATAGGCAAAATCTGATGATTGAAGTATCAAATAATCTATTAAATGTCAAAAACAAAGCAATTTTTTGGAGAGAAACATGAGTTTTGCCATCTTTGACGAAAATTATTACCTCGCAAATAATTCTGATGTAAAAGCAGCTGTTGATGCTGGAACCTTTAGCTCTGGACGACAGCATTTCGAGCAGTATGGACTAGCAGAAGGTAGGGTTTCCGTTTCACCCTACTTTAACGAACAAGTCTACTTGCAAAAATACCCAGATGTGGCAGCAGCCGTAAGTGCGGGCAGCTTTAGAACTGGATTGCAACACTATATCCAGTATGGAGAAGCTGAGCGTCGTTCTGCTGGAACTTTCGACGAGCAAGCTTACTTGGCACTATATCCAGATGTGGCGGCAGCAGTTGCGGCTGGAACTTATAGTTCTGGTTTACAACACTACGTCCAGTTGGGACAATTTGAAGCAAACCGCATCGCTTATTTCACAGGAACCACTGGAAATGACACCATCACTGGCTTTGGTGCGAATACTGTGATTACTGGAATTGATGTTATCAACCCTGTATTAAATGCAGATGGTCTGCTGGAATTTACTAGCGAGCAGGGAGCTGGAGATGTTGATATCCTCATTGGTGGAGCGGGAAGAGACAGATTTTTTCTTGGCTCTAAAACTGGCATTCAAATCAATACTTTTTATGATGATAACGACAGTGCTGACTACGCTCTCATTCAGAATTTTCAACCTGGTAGTGACACAATTAGCCTAGGAGGAGCCTCAATCAATAGCTATAAACTTGAGGCAGTGAACGGAAATTTAAATATTTCTACGCTAGGTGGAGACTTAATTGCTACTGTAGAGGGGGTTACATCTCTATCAGAAATTCCCACGAGTAGTACTTGGGCAGCTAATATCAATGATGGAATCGTTCTGCTTGGATAAGACATGCTTGATTAGTTCTGAGAATGAGTGCCACTGGGAAAAGAACGTTTTTTTGTCTAAGTAGTTGTACTGGTAGACAACTAGAACACTTGGTCGTTTAATTTAGTCAGCCCATCGCGATCGCGTTAGTACAAATTCGTCCAGTTTCTGCGAACAATTATGAGTTTTGCCATTTTTGACGAAAATTATTACCTGGCAAATAATCCCGATGTCAAAGCGGCTGTTGACGCTGGAACTTTTACCTCTGGTTTACAGCATTTCCAACAAATAGGTTTAGCTGAAGGCAGGGTGTTAGTATCGCCTTACTATGACGAACAATTCTATCTACGCGCTAACCCAGATGTAGCAACGTCTGTTAGCAATGGAACTTTTAAATCGGGGTTGCAACATTATATTCAGGTTGGAGAAGCCGAACGACGTTCTGCTGGTGCTTTCAACGAGACTGGCTATCTTAACCTGTACCCAGATGTAGCGGCGGCTGTTGATGCTGGAACCTATAGCTCTGGTTTGCAACATTACATTCAGGTTGGACAGTTTGAGGCGAACCGCACTAGTGCTTTTACCGGAACCAGTGGGAATGATACAATCGCTGGCTTTGGTCAGGGTATTCAAGTGTTCATGGGAGTTGACCCCGATACTTTACTAGGTATAGCAGCGGTTGCTGGAGTTGGCGAAGTTGATACTCTCATCGGCGCAGAAGGAACAAATGCATTTGTCCTTGGGTTGCCCAGCTTAACTGTATTAAATTCTCCACCTCGACAATTTTACCTTGGTGGAGGCAATACTGATTATGCTCTAATTCAGAACTTCGGGCAGCCAGATGATATTGTTCTCCTACCAGGCGCAATACAAGACTACAATTTTCAAACAGTTAACGGAAGTTTCAATATTTTTACAGCCTCTGGAGACCTAGTTGGGATCGTGGAAGGGATCGCGTCTTTGACCCCAGTGCCAGCTACAAGCGAGGCAATCGCGCAGGTGACTGGAGTGCCTAGCGGCTTTTCTGGCTCAGTTGTTGCTCTTACATGACAACCCTTACATGACAAGATATACAACTTAAAACTGCATTGAGGATGCGATCGCTCTCCAATATGTAAGCTCAATTACTGCTTTTTTTAAAGAGGCAAGTTTTCAGAATGAATACAAGCGATCGCAGATGGAATTGGCAGTTAGCATTAACACTTACCATAGTGCTGAGTGGAGCGATAACTTCGTTAAGCTTCGCTAACGCCTTTGGAGATTCTGCGGTAGCTCAAATTGCCCCCGACACTACACTAGGCAATGAAATTTCTACAGTCACATCAACAGGTGCAGTTGATTCTATTAATGGCGGCGCAACTAGAGGCACGAACCTGTTTCATAGTTTTGGGGAGTTTAATGTCGAGGCAGGACGAGCAGCCTATTTCAACAATCCGGCTGGAATTGAAAATATTCTCACTAGGGTGACAGGAGGTAATCCATCCAATATTCTCGGAACGCTTGGTGTAGCAGGGGGCAACGCTAACCTATTTCTAATTAACCCTAACGGTATTATCTTTGGAGCAAATGCCCGTTTAGATGTGGGTGGTTCATTTGTCGGGACAACAGCTAATGCAATTGAATTTGGCGATCGCGGCTTTTTCAGTGCTTCCACTCCAAATCAACCCGAATTGCTGACAGTGAATCCTTCTGCTTTTTTCTTCAATCAAATAGCAGCTGGGGCGATCGCAAATCAATCTGTAGATGGCTTAAAAGTGCCTGCCTCCCAAAGTTTGTTGTTAGTTGGTGGCGATGTAAAGTTGGATGGTGAGAAATTAACTGCTCCAGGTGGTCGAGTTGAGTTAGGAGGAGTGGCAAACTTCGGAACCGTTGGGCTAAATATTGATGACAACCTGCGCTTGAGTTTTCCTGTGGGAGTGTCGCGAGCAGATGTATCGCTCACCAATGGAGCAAGCGTTGATGTCACCTCTGGAGGTGGCGGTAGTATTGCAGTCAACGCCCAGAATTTAGATATTTCGGAAGGAAGTAGCTTACTGGCTGGGATCGGGACAGGTTTAGGGTCAGTCGGTAGTCAGGCAGGGAATATTGAGATTGATGCCACAGATACAGTGACAATTTCGGGTACAAGCTTCACTAACCCCTCTAGCAAAATCGTCAATTTAGTAAATACTGGGGCTTTTGGAAGTGCAGGAAATGTAGACATTAATACGGGTTTCCTCAATGTTATCGGTAATGCCCAAATAGGTTCTGCTACTAATGGACAAGGAAATGCCGGAAGTGCATCTATTCAAGCTAGGGATACAGTTTCCTTTTCGGGAGTCAACAGCGGAGTACTGAGCAGCGTAGCACCATCAGGCATAGGGAACGGAGGTGATGTTAATATTCAGGCGCGATCGTTTTCTTTGTCTGATGGCGCTCAATTGGCTACTAGCACATTGGGACAAGGAAATTCTGGGAACATTCAAGTTAATGCCGCTGATTCTGTCTCTTTCAGCAGCGGCTCTAGACTGCAAGCTCTGACTTCTGGACAAGGAAATGCGGGAAATATCACTATAAACGCTGATGATACAGTTTCCTTCGATAGTTCTAATGCAGTAAGTAATGTCATATTTAATGCTGTTTTTAGGGTACAAGACAAGGGCAGGGGTGGCAACATTAACATTCAGGCGCGATTTCTTTCCCTAACTAATAATGCACAGCTAAACTCCAGCACTTTTGGACAGGGGGATGCTGGGAATATTCAAGTTAATGCCACTGATTCTGTCTCTTTCAGCGGTAGTTCTGCAATACTGGCTGTAACTGCTGGGTTAGGGAATGCAGGAGATGTAATGATTAATGCTGGCGATGCAGTTTCCTTTGACGGACAGGGGACTGGTATTCCTAGCGGGATAAACACTGTTGTAACACTATCACCAGGCAGCGATCGCCAAGGAGGTAACATCAACATTCAAGCGCGATCGCTTTCCTTAATTAATAATGCAACGCTGAACTCCAGCACTTCTGGGCAGGGAGATGCTGGAAACATCTTTTTACGGGTTAATGATTCTGTTTCACTCACTAATAGCTTTATAAATAGCTTTGTGGGACAGAGAGGTGTAGGGAATGGAGGTGATATTAATATCCAAACGCGATCGCTTTCATTGATTGATGGAGCTACATTACAATCTCAAACTTCTGGAACAGGAAATGCCGGAAATATCTGGGTTAATGCCACAGATTCTATTACCCTTTCTGGAGTTGGGCTAAGTGGATTTTCTCTCTTTGAAAATATTTTAGAACGTGGATACTCCAGCGGGTTAATTAGTAGTACCGAGGCGACAGCCAGCGGTCAAGGTGGTGAGATTCGAGTTTCTACGGATGCCTTGCGTGTATCGGACGGAGCAGTTTTGAGCGCCCGCACCAGAAATGCTGCTAATGGGGGTAATATCTTCGTCAACGCCAACACCCTTGAAGCGATCGATGGCGGACAAATTCTTACTACTGCCTTCAGCAGTGGGCGTGCTGGTGATATTTTCATCGATGCCACAAACAGCGTCACTCTATCTGGTAGCGATCCCACTTTCTTCGATCGACTAGCTCAATTTGGTTCAGAAATAGTCGATCCAGATGGTTCTGCTAGTGGCTTATTTGCTCGAACTCAAGCTAGCGGAAGTGCTGGAAACTTGACAATTAATACTGGACAGTTGCAAGTCCTAGACGGAGCAGAAATCACTGTCAGTGGTGAGTTGGGTCGTGCAGGCAATCTTAGTGCTACAGCTAATTCCATTTTCCTAAACCAAGGAAAACTCACAGCAGTCACTGGATTAGGTGAAGGTGGAAATATCAAATTACAAGGATTAGACTTACTGCTAATGCGCGACAACAGCCTTATCTCTGCCGAAGCTTTGAATATCGCAGATGGTGGCAATATCAATATTGACTCTAAATTTATTCTCGCCAACCCCTTTGAGAATAGCGACATCATTGCTAATGCCTTTGAAGGCAGTGGGGGTAATATTAACATTACAGCTCAAGGCATTTTTGGACTTCAGTACCGCGATCGCCTCACCTCAAACAGTGACATCAACGCTAGTTCGGAGTTTGGCGTAGACGGTGTAGTAGAAATTGATACGCCAGGTATTGACCCTAACAGTGGATTAGTTTCCTTGCCAGTCGTGCCAGTCGATACCCAAGTATCCCAAGCTTGTACTCCAAGTGGAAGTCAACAACAAAGTGAATTTGTGGTGACAGGTCGCGGTGGCTTGCCTCAAAATCCAGGGGATACTCTCAATACTGATGCAGTGCAGGTAGACTTGGTGACTCTTAACTCCCAAGTTGCTCAACCTTCTATTCCATCAGTTTCTACCAGCTCAACACAAACTCCTATTGTGGAAGCTCAAGGCTGGGCGATCGACAAACATGGTAACGTGGTTCTCACAGCGAATGCATCCACTACCGCACCCCATAGTTCTTGGCAGAAAACAGCTAATTGCAAAAGCTGAATTAGAAGCTAGCAGGGCTAGAACATGGCACGAAAAAAATCAAAATCTAGATGGCGGAGAATCAAACGCCTTTTAAGCGTACTACTAATTTTGGCGATGTTCTTGGGTGCAGGATTATTACCTCCCACCTACGGCTCTATAACCGCAGCAACCCCGACTACACAAAGCTTGTCCAATGCCGAAAAATTGGTAGAACAGGGGAGAAAATTCTATGAAGCCGAACAGTACGCTCAGGCAATTGCAATTTGGCAACAGGTAGTAGCTGCATTCAGAACCAGTGGCGATGAACTGGGACAAGCTATGACACTGGGCAATCTATCACTAGCTTATCAGCAACTCGGACAGTGGACGCAGGCGGAAAATGCGATCGCCTCTTCTTTAAACTTACTGGGCTATCCCGTGAAGCAGGGCAGAGGGGCAGAGGGGCAGAGGGGCAGGGGAGCAGGTGGGCAGGTGGGCAGGTGGGCAGGTGAGCAGGGGAGAAGAGGAGAGCCAATCCAAAATCCAAAATCTAAAATTCAAAATTTAGCAGTTCTGGCTCAAGTTTTAGATATCCAAGGTCGGCTGCAACTGGCTCAAAGTAAGGCTGAAGATGCCCTAAATACTTGGCGAGGAGCTGCTGACATTTATACTCAATTAGGTAACGACAACACGATTATTCGCAACCGGATTAACCAAGCGCAAGCTTTACAAGCTTTGGGGCTTTACCGTCAAGCTCAAAAGACTTTAGATGAGAGTATCGAGCTTTTGCAAAAACAACCAAACTCGCTGCTTAAGGTGACAGGACTGCGTAGCCTCGGTAACGTCTTACGTGTCACGGGCGATCTAGAAAAATCTCGGCAAACATTGCAACAAAGCTTAGAAGTAGCACAAGCCTTACCAGATAGGCAAGCGATCGCTGACGTTTTGCTTAGTTTGGGCAATACAGCCCGTGCCCAGCTAAATACTCAAGCAGCGATAGACTTTTACCAACAAGCTGCTAATACTACCAAATCGCCAATTACCCGTATCAACGCTCAAACTAATCAACTGAGGCTGCTGCTGGAAACTAAGCAATTTGATGCTCTTAAGACGTTATTGCCTCAAATTCAAACTCAAATCCGAGACTTGCCTGCGAGCCGGACGGCAACCTATGCCAGAATCAACTTAGCTGAAAGCTTAACGCAATTTAAGCAAAATAATCTTACCACAGAGACTCCCTCGTGGCTTGATATAGCCCAAATTCTATCAACTGCCGTACAACAGGCGAAAGACTTGCAAGACCCGCGCACCCAGTCTTACGCTCTCGGTGTCCTGGGAAATCTATACGAACAAACCCAACAGCGATCTGATGCCCAAAACCTCACCCAACAAGCCCTATTTATCGCTCAAACTATTGATGCTAGGGATATCGCCTATCGTTGGGAATGGCAACTGGGACGCTTGCTCAAAGCTAGGGGGTATCTGACAGGAGCGATCGCTGCCTACGATCGAGCAATTAATACTCTCCAGTCTCTGCGCTACGATTTAGTTGCCATTAATCCAGAAGTGCAGTTTGACTTTCGAGATGAAGTGGAACCAGTTTATCGGCAGCTAGTCGAATTGCTGTTGCAGCCGCAGGGAAACCAAACCAGCCAAGAAAATCTTCAAAAAGCCCGCGAAACAATTGAATCACTGCAATTAGCAGAATTAGACAACTTCTTTCGAGAAGCCTGTTTGGATACTGTGTCTCAGATTGACCAAGTAATCGATCGCCAAGACCAAACAGCCGCAGCGATTTATCCAATTATTCTGCCCGACCGATTAGAGGTCATCCTCAAGTTGCCTCAAAAGCCCGTGCTACACTATACGGCGGCTGTAGCTCAAAACCAAGTTGAAAAGACCTTGGATGCCCTCAGACAAAACCTGATAGAACCCGATACGCTGGTCGAAGCTAAATCTTTATCTCAACAGGTGTATAACTGGTTGATCCAACCAGCCGCCAATGACTTAGCTCAAAGTCAAGTTAAAACACTGGTATTCGTGCTTGATGGTGCCTTGCGGAATATTCCAATGGCAGCTCTCTACGACGGCAAACAGTATCTAATTGAGAAATATGGCATTGCACTCACTCCTGGACTGCGACTGATTAACCCCCAACCATTACAAGAGAAACAATTGCAGGCAATAGTTGCCGGATTGAGCCAACCACGCCAAGGATTTTCTGCCTTACCCAATGTCAAACTGGAGTTGGCACAAATTCGCGCTCAAATCCCAAGTAACATTCTGCTGAACAACGAATTTACTAGCACGGCTCTGCAAAACCAAATTAATTCTCTGCCTTTTCCTGTCGTTCACCTGGCAACTCACGGACAGTTTAGCTCCAAGGCGGAGGAGACTTTTATCGTCGCTTGGGATAAGCGCATATATGTGAATGAGTTGGATGATTTAGTGCGAAATCGAGAGCAAAACAAACCCGATGCCGTTGAGTTGCTCGTTTTAAGTGCTTGTGAAACAGCTGCTGGAGACAAGCGGGCTGCATTAGGAATTGCTGGTGTAGCTGTACGAGCAGGAGCGCGTAGTACAGTTGCTTCCCTATGGAGCTTAAATGATGAATCTACAGCCGTGCTGATGAGTGAATTGTACCGAGAGTTAGCAAATAAAGCATTAACTAGAGCCGAAGCACTTCGTCGCGCCCAATTGTCCCTTTTACAAAATCCTAAATATCAACGTCCCCTGTTCTGGGCTCCCTACGTTTTGTTGGGTAATTGGCTTTAGTAGAAAAGCAGGTGAGCTTCTTGTGCAGGTGGGCAGGTGAGCGGGTGAGCGGGTGAGTACAGGAATTATAGTGTTTCATCAGCCAAGGTGTTGGGTTATTAGTCATGTTGACTAAGCTGCCTATAACTTGGTTATAAGTTCCATAAAGTTCTCTACCCGCTTCAACATCTAAGTAGTTGCACTTAACAGCAAACTCGATCCAAGTTTGCGTTTCAGCAGCTTCTGCTTCAGAGTCAATCAGCTTAGCGATAAAAGCAGCCTCGTAACGCCGTTTTCGCCAAGCCTCAGCCAAATTAGCACAAACAGAACGTGAAGACCGACGAATCTGGTCAGTTAGCGAATACTTTTCCTCTACAGGAAACTTCTTAGATAACTCAAAGATCTGCATAGCTGCCTCAAAAGCCGTTTGATACACTCTTAAATCTTTGTGACTTCTAACTGGTTGTCTTTCCATATCTCTAACTCACCTGCTCACCTGCCCACCTGCTCACCTGCCCACCTGCTTTCTTCACCGAGGAGTACAACACTCTACAATTGGTTCGATCGCCAGCTCGTTCAAACCAATGATCTGCAACAACTCTGCCCAAGCAGGATCTTTTGGATTGCGACGACGTAATTCGCTAGCAGTATTTAATGCATCAAACCAAATACCATTAGCAGCATAAAGAGCGACGCGATCGCGTAGTGTAGCCTTCTCCAATTTACTCTTGAGAGCGGGGTCGAGCGCATTGATTTGAATCCACCCATCCACAAAGGCAGGCGGCTCTTGCGCCCTACAGTAAATCTTCAAATACCAACGATATTGCTGACCAACTAAGAGCGGCGGTGCTGTTTTTGAAAGGGATAGGCTAATAATTCTTGGTGTTTTGGGCAGCACGACATCACTTTGATAGACTAACTTACCATCCTTGTCCCGTAACACAAACTTAGCTGGAACAGGTGCTACATAAGAAGTGTAAAACCAAAAAGTAGGAGCGGCAGCAATTGTCGCACCTAAGACCAACGCCGAATCGGAATAAACTGGTACTAATGCTGTGAGCCGATGTTTTTGAGTATCAATAGGAATCCGCTTATCCACATTCTCGCAACCACGGCTTCCTGCTTCCGATCGCTGACCTGGTTCCCCGATGTCCTCTGGTGGAGGTGGTGCAGCAAAAGTCAACGAGCCGTTTAATTTTCTACTAGGATCTGGACTCTGGTTTTGTCTAGATAGAGAGTTTAAAGATTGTGCTTGCACTTGCGTACAGCTAAGGACTGCACAGCTAATCGCGAGGGTAAGTTTAATCTTTTGCACGGGCAACATAACTATTAGCCGTACCCATCGACACAACTTTACTTTGTATAGAGATTTATACACCCCATAATTTTAAGGTGAATGCAACAATTTAACGGATAAATTTTTCACATAAGGATGTTAGCAGTTTTGTCAGTCAATCAAGATCGTGCTTCTGCCGATGAAGAAAACAGCCGTCCCTCTTGTAAGGCAAGGTAGACGGTCACAGTGCTGCCAGTCACTACTAAAGCCAAAGCTGATGGAACCAGGGGAACCCAACTGCCTTGGTTGAAAAGGACGAAGCAACAGACAGATAAAACACCAAGAGAACCTGCAATTGCCAAGGTTACATACAGTCCTGACCGACAGGCAAGGGCGATCGCTACTCCGATAATAGACCAACTCCAAATCCATAACACTTCACCCCAGATAGACCAAACTGAGATGAGAGGTCGCTTATCTTTAACTGCACTGACGATTTGACTGACCATTTGCGCTTGTACGATCGCCCCTGGCATTTCCTGGTAAAATCCTGGCTGGGCGCTATAAGGGGTAGGAATATAATCGTGGGCGCTTTGAGCGGTGACACCGATGAGGACGATGCGATCTTTGATGTCTTCTGGCTTCACCGCACCACGCAGAATCTCACTCAGCGTGACTTTTGGCGCAATTTCTAGAGGAGAATGGCGATAAGAACGATAGTTGAGCAGGATTTGATAACCCGATGTATCTGCTTGTTGGTAGCCTCCCATGCGCGATCGCAAACGTGGGAAAACGACATCGCCTAATACCAAATCTCCAGCAGCGTTATAGCGGGCAGAAATACCTTCCTGCTCTAGGTAATGAAATGCTAGTTGGGCGCTCAGGGCATAAGGTGCAGTACAAGGCGATGTAGGAACTGGTTTCATCGCTAACAAATGGCGGCGCAGAACGCCATCTGGGTCTTGAATGACATCGCTAAACCCCAGGTTTTCTGGCGGAACTTCGGGAGGGGGTGCAGTTCCAGGGTGGTTTTTAGCGCGATCGCTGGCTTTGCAAATCGCAAAAAAGTTGCGATCGCGCAGGCGAGTGGCTAAAGTACCTCGATCGCCTTTGGCTGAAAAATCGCGATAAATATCTAGACCAATAGTTCGCGCTTGAAATTGCTTGAGTTTCTGCAACAGTTGTACTAATGCTATATCTGATATTGACCCAGTTCTTTGCTTTTGCTGGGGTAGTTGAAAATCATCTTCGGTGACAGTCACGATCAACAGGCGCGAATCTTGCCCTGTATCTGGACGCGATCGCATAAAATTGTCGTAAGCCTGCAATTCCCATGTTTGCATTCCTCCTAGTAGCCGCACTCCCAGCACGCTAGCTGTTATTGCTACGCTTAAAAGCAGTACGTTCTTCAGGTGGCGGCTGTTAAGCGGTTTTGGCACAAACGGAGTTATCGGTTCTACGGCAGCATTTTGGCAAATGACTGGCAACCAGCTAGCACAAGGAAACTGGACTTCCAAATCCTCTTTTAATCGCTCTCGCGCTTGCCGCACTGCCAAATAAAGCGATTTACGACACGATAAAGCTTCCAGCAGGTACTTTAAGAACCTTTGCGCTACTAGATCGGGTACGGGTTCTCGCATGACAATAACTTGCGGGATTTGCGCTGCTTGTAACTGGGTTGCCAATCCTAATCCATCGCAGGAGTTGAAAATTGCTAAATGTAGCCCGTTCGCCACAGCATGACTCAAAGCCTTGCTAAATTCCGCGATCGTTAAGCTTTCTCGATCGTTAATGTAAATTCGTCCAGTTTCTCCCTCGGTTCTGCTGTGACCTGCAAAAAAGAGAATGTCCCAGGACTGGTTCCACAAATGGTCTTTAATCCCTTGACAGTTGGGGTTTTCTAAAAATGTCGTTTTAGTATTGGGTAAACTTGCTAATAGCTGCCTGTCTGTTGTGAGATCGATCCCCGCACTGTCACCCAAAATTGCCAAAATTCGGAGAGATTTCCGCTGAGATAGCTTTCTGAGGATAAGAGGGGCGTTAAAATCTGGAAAACTTAAAGCTACTTCCACCAAGGGGGATTGCTCGACTAAATCCCATAGCATCCAAGGAATTCGTTGCAGTTGACTACAGCGAGTGCTGATGAGTAGTCGTACCTCATCTTTAGGAAACTTGAGATGTGGCAGTAAATTATCTCGGATAGAAAGAAAGGACTCCGATAGCAGCCACGATTTTAGTTGCGATCGCATCTCGGCTTCTAGTTGGCGACAATCTTCACGTCGCTGGCTAATCGAGCCATCGTAGGTTATTTGTTTTGGTTCGATCCGAACCGACTTGCCCAAGCTGCGGTAAGTTGAGTGCCAGCGATCGTAAGTGACTTGTAAATCGGTCGCTGGAGGTAATTGTCCCGTAACTTCTGTGAAGGGGCGAGCGTTTTGTTCGCCAATTTCCAGCGTCACCCGAACGCCTTGCTCTAAACTGCCATCTAGCTTTAAGACAATTAATTTACTCACTGTCCGCGTGCCTTTACCAGCATTTTGATGCTGCTAATTAAATGACAAAATCTTCGATCGCGATCGCTTCTCCTAAAGCTAGCTTAATACTAAAACATTCTCCCGATGCGGCACTAAACTGCAATTGAATATTCTTATTGGTATTCCTAGCTTGGGCTTCCATCACAGCTGCTCCTGCAAAATCTAGCACTGACACCTGAAGATTTGGGGGTAGATAAGTCCGTTCGCCGCTCGGATGGACTTCTACGATAATATCCGTTTCCTGTGAGTTTGCTGGATAAAGGGTAACGACTAGATCCACTGATTGAGCGATCGTTTGTTTCCTTAAGCCGATCTGCTTGCCCCTCCTTGGAATAACATTTCTTGCATTCCAATCTGGCTCGGCTATTGAAAGATCTAAAACAGTTGCAATTTCCTGCCAGCCCGCTTCAAAAATATTATCAAACCATTGTTTCAAGTTAACGCGATTTTTACTTAGAGCGGGCGATTGAGCCACTAATTGAGATTGTTTAGCTTGAGAAAGGTCTTCTAAATACTCTAGTAAATCTTCTACAGGTTGTAATCGATCGAATCGGAGTAAGTCTGTTGTTACCTGCTTGGCAAATCCTAATATTGTTGCTTCTCGAAATGATTCGTGGATTTGCACGACAGCATAACCGATCCGATGCGATTGGACTTCGGGTGGTACGTAAACAAATTGTGCGTTTGCCAATACAGGACGGCACTCTAAGTTGCCCAAATTTTTCAAGCACAAAGTGGCTGTATCCATCAGCGTTTGTTGCACAGGATTCCAACTGTCGCTGTTCTCCAAATTGGTTTCAAATCCCATGCATTCTAGATAGAAGTTGACAAAAGATACAGCCAACGTGTTGAGACGAACTTGCTCGCCTTTTTCAGGTGTAGCTTGCTGTCTGGAAAACTGTTCGGCTCGCTCTCGATCTTTCGGAGATATGGGTGCTGTGAAGGTGGAAAGATCTATCATGGCATTCGCATTTTTTTGTTTGATAAGTTACTAATTTGTAATTTGTATATACTTTCTGATTTCAGGAGCAAATTTTTTCAGGCAGCGCAGATAAAAATTATGTAATGTTGTAATTCCAATTTCCCATTCTGCTGATATAGCCTGCCAAGAAACTCCCGAATACCTTCTTCTAGCTATTGCTTGAAAATTTGCTTCAGGGCGCTCCTTTATGTGTTCTCTGGTAAAAATCCTCTCTGGATCTTCTTCTATGTATTGTCTAACTTGCTCAAATAGAGATACAGGCTCAGATAACGTTAAATTTTCTAAATGGCAGCTTTTCAAATTAATTTCATTCTGCTTACCAATAATTTTAGGAATAGCTTCGGGGAAAAAGCGTTTGGTTAGTAGCATATTGACCCAAGCCATGACTTCGCCACGCTCTGGATTATAGTTATTAATATTGTTATCTCGACAAAGATAAAAGAAGAGATTTTGTACTGCTTCTTCATAAATATCTTCATAAGCTAGTTGAAATTGACCGCGATAGGGACGGCAAAGTTTACCTGACCGCCAAATGGCGTTGACGAGCTGGGTTAAGGCTATCCGCCGTCCCTTAGCCGTGTGTGAGTATTGCTGGGTACGCAGCACTAATTCTTGCAGTTGTGTATCTAGCGCTTGTCGAGAATCATTACTCATCTCAAACCGCAAATATCATCGAGTGTGTTACTTATCTCTATCTCTGGGACACAAGCGCAACTTTTACACGACCTGTTGTAAATTGTTACAAAAATTTTTTAAGTCTTCGGTTTAAGGAGAATGGCACTAAGATAAGCTGAAACGCTCATGGTTCAGGCAGTTTGCAATTGTCTGCGTAACTCATGTCTGGGTTGTTTCATCAAGGGATAAGATGCGCGGACGACGCTTTCTCACTCTGGGTTCAGTCCGACCAGGACGATCTGGAACAGCTTTGTGAACCACAACTTTTAGTAAAGTGCGATAAATTTGGTGACGCTGTGTAGAAGAAGCAGTGAATAATTTGGAAATAAAGTTAATTAAATGATGGCGAGTCCCTTGCAAAGATAAGCGCAAAGGAGGCGTATTATAAGTAGTTCCAGCTTCCCACATCAAGGCACGGAGCAAATTGTAAGCAAGTAAATAAACATAAAGTTCTTTGCGTACCATAGAGGGAGTTTTACATCGTAAAACATCCATACCCAAAGTAGTTTCGAGATGTCTTAAATTTAGCTCAACATCCCACCGCTGACCGTAAAGCCTCACAATTTCCAGAGTAGAATAAATAGTTGTATCTAAGAGAGTAGTGATTAGACTAACTCGTTGAGTGCGGAAACCAGGAATCACAATGTAGTAGAAGATTTCTCGCACAATTATGGTTGAAGGTAGAGCCTCAACTTCATCTAGGCTCAATCCTGTTGGACAGATTTTAGGTTTGTACCAAGTCACCAATTTGTCACAATCTCCCACAATTTTCTCTTGCCGCATTGATGTGGTTCGAGATTGATGTTTACGGAATACTAGATCGCCATCCAAGTTTTTAATAGCGACTATATCAGCGTAAGCACAAAAAGCCCTATCTCCTATCAGGATATCCAATGGTTTTAGAAACTGATAGAGTTGACAAGCGAGATTGAGATCGTGGGTATTCATAACATCAATTACTAAATCTTCAGCAGCACCCGTTACTAAACTAAATATCACACCAATTTTGGCTCTTGCGACCTCGCCACGCTGGATATATCCAATCGTCCCATGACAATTGAGACTCAAATCGTACAGTGGCTAATCCGAATCATGGGATTGATGGCTACTATTGCCGTGACAGTTTACGTAACGCGCCTTGCCAAGAAAGCTCTAGAGACCAGAAGTATTTAGGATGGAGAAATTGACCATGCTACAACCAAGAATCGCTAAAACCATGAAAAATATTCGTGCTAGAAACCAATCGAAGTTTTTCCGACAGACTGTTTTAACTGTAGTGACCTTTGGCATTGCTCTCATCTTTACCGCTAACCCTGCTTTTGCACAAGAATCGGTTAGTGGAGTTGAGTTAAATCCGCAAGAATGGTTGCGAAATGCCTTGCAGTGGATCGATAGCCTTGGTACAGTTGGCGCGATCGCGTTTATCCTACTTTATATCATTGCAACTGTCGCCTTTTTACCAGGTTCTATATTGACTTTGGGGGCTGGCGTTGTCTTTGGCATAGTTTGGGGATCGCTTTATGTCTTCATTGGTGCAACCATAGGAGCTACAGCTGCTTTCTTAGTCGGGCGTTATTTGGCTAGGGGTTGGGTTGCCAAGAAAATAGCAGGAAACAAAAAATTTCGAGCGATTGACCAGGCTGTTGGCAGAGAAGGACTCAAAATTGTTCTTCTGACGCGACTTTCCCCGATATTCCCCTTTAATTTATTGAACTACGCTTACGGCGTAACAGGGGTTTCTCTCAAGGACTACGTTATCGGTTCGATAGGCATGATTCCTGGAACGATTATGTACGTTTATATCGGTTCTCTGGCTGGTAATCTTGCCACGATTGGCACTGAAGCTCAACCTGCTAATCCCGCCGTGCAATGGACGATTCGGATTGTTGGTTTTATCGCTACGGTAGCTGTCACGCTTTATGTGACTAAAGTTGCTCGCAAGGCTTTAGAAGAAGAAGTTTTAGTGCCTCAGACTGATGAAAAAGAAGGATTCGATCTGAATTAATCGAGCGACGATATTTATTCGATGAAACCTCAAACTGCATTGACATTCAAATAGATTAATTCGTATACCCTACGGAAAGCAAGCTACGGAATTCGTACTATTTGCATATTGATTCCCTACGTTCATCCGCCAGATTGGCTTAATCCTCAACCTGCCGATTGCTACGATTTGGGTATAATTAGTGCTGGTACGGCGGAACTAGTTGTAGCCGCAGGCGCAGCAGGTTGAGATGTGGGCTTGAAAGTTGCTTTGGTGGAAAAACATTTAATGGGTGGCGATTGTTTAAATGCGGTTGTGTTCCTTCAAAATGTATGATTCGTTCTTCTCGTTTTGTCGGCGAAATGTCGTCAGAAAAGGCTTTTGAAATTAATTCTTCAGAGCAAATAGACGTTGATTTTCCGGCAGTGATGGAACGGATGCGCCGTTTAAGATCGGGTATTAGCCATCATGATTATGCTCATCGTTTTCACAAGCTGGGAGTTGATGCATTTTTAGATAGCGGTCGTTTTTCGAGTGACAATACTATTGAAGTTAATTTTCAAGACAACCCCTCAGCAGAACTATATTTGCGTTGATTTCAGAGCGCATTCTTACTCTCCTACTAATGATTTGCAGTTAATTGAATTCGAGAAAGACGTAATAGGGAATAAATTACGTAGTTCCATTAAAAACTAAAATATTGGAAAACTAGGGGAGAAGAAAAAGTTCTTTTTTCCACGAGAACCGCACCTTTTTTTGCCAAAATATGCTTGGACACACGTAAAACGAGTCAACGTCATAATTTAAAATGTTTTTTGCTAAAAACTAATTAAAATCAGAGCTTTGATGCTGAAAATTTTATCTTGATTTTTGAAACTCTCAGCATCAAGTAAAAATGCTATCAACGATAACCCGTGCGATCGCTTGAGTTTGGGTCTCTATATGCAGTAGGTTCGCGATCTTCAAGCCGATTTCCTAAGCGAGCGTCTCGTTTTACCACAGGTTCTCTTCGCTTCTTTTTACCCGCTAAACCAGCCAAACCAAATAAACCAATCAATCCCAGCCAGCCCCAATCAAAACCGTCATCTTCATCTTCGTAAATATCTTCACGCTCGACATCAGGTGTAACGATCTGGGCGTTAGTAGGCAGATTTAGGGGTAGGATTGTGGCACTTACTGCGATCGCACTTATGCCTATAATTTTAGAAAAGCTAGAAAATCGCATCGTTAATCTTCTCCTTGTTATGAGTCTACTCTTTATTAATTTAATGCTTGCTAATCTAAAATAAATCGCTCTTTAGCGATAAAAATGATTCTGTAATCTCGCTCTAAAGAAATAGAATTTTATTGGAATTTATTTCGTAATTTATTTTAAAAGTAGCTAAGAAACTTATTTCAAAAAACCGATTTTTATTATTTAATATAAATGAGCTTCTTATCTCAACTTATTTAGTTTAAGGCATTCAAAATTTATAGTTTTAGCAAGCAATCGATATCAAATACACTCTATTAAAATGGTAGTTTAATATTTGTAACTTACTTAACTCGCTTTTATGTAATGTACTCTTCTATTAGATTGATTGCCGTTACAACTGGAGTTTAGACTAGATGGGGAGAAAAAGCAGTCAGCCATGTTGAACTAACCGCTTTTTGGTCAATGCTGAGATTTAGAGAAAAATTACAGCTTGACCATGACACTTGATAAGCTTAGACAATTTCGTACTGGTGTGTACACTATTTTAGGTAACGCCAAAGATGCACTATTTGACCTGATGGATGCAGTGCTAGTCACGCGCAGCGTGTATTCATTTGTTGAATTGTCGGTATCGCCAGTATTTCGGCGGCAGTGGTCGAGTATCTACGAAGCGATAGAAGACGGCAAGCCACCGCGAGACGAATTGATGCAACTCTACATTCAACAGCTACCACAAACAGAGCAACTTGTCCTAGCAGGGGATCGTACGGCGTGGTCAAGACTAGCTGATAAACTATTCCGTTTGCGCTCGAATCGCGTACTCTATGGTGTGCCAAATGCTTACACGGGAATTGGTCGTCCCCGTATTCATGGGGACAAGTTCAAGCTCAACGATTCGTTGACCTGGTGGATGCCTGACCAAATGGTAGAGGTCAACGAACCAAAATTGGGTCAACTGCGGTTACGTCTGTGGTGTCATCTCCACTTTCGACAATCTGCTAAGCATTCGATGCATTTGATTCAAGTGGAGCGATTAAACGAAGATATAGTCTCGAAATCAAGACCTTTATGGCTAGCATGGGTGGGAGATCAGATGCCTGCTTTGTGCCAGTTTTGGCGACTGTATCTACGTCGCTTTGGTGTTGACCACTGGTATCGATTTGCCAAACAACGCCTACATTGGACTTTACCCAAACTCAGTACTCCAGAGCAGTGTGAGCGGTGGAGTGACCTTTTACCACTGATGACTTGGCAACTGTGGTGAGCACGCGCTGTTGTAAATGACAATCCTCTGCCCTGGCAACAGAAACAGTCCAAGTTGACGCCAGGACGAGTGGCTCAGGCTATGGGTGGAGTTTTAGCAGCGATTGGTACACCTGCTGTTGCACCCAAACCCCGTGGAAAGTCTCCTGGGTGGACTACTGGCAAACCACGCCTGCGTAGAATTCGTTACCCAACGGTTAAAAAGACTACTACTAAAAGTAAAAAGGAGTCAGCAAAGTTAGCTTAACCTTTTAGTTTTTAGATTTTTTAGTGTGTAGCCGATCAACTCAGTGCTGCTGAGTTATTTTGTCATGGATTAGTCTAGTTTCCGGTGCGAAACTTAAAAGTCTTACAGTGGTTGAGATAGAACTTTTAGGTACTCAATCCGAGTTGGGCTGGTGAGAGGTGTTACGAAAGAAATATCATCTCGATCAAAAATTTAGAACTCTGCTGCAATTAACTGGAAAGATGGATGCTGAAATGGTTGAGATTGACCAGATTCTCGATGATGAGAACCTATTAGAGTTAGTTGAAGCTGACTTATCTAAGCGTTCTTCTCATGCAACCAAAACCGGAAGAAATTCAACTCCTGTAGAAGTTATACTACGGATGATAGTTCTGAAACACTTACGCTGCCTGAGTTACGAAAAGACCATCAAAAACGTAAGTGAAAGTTTAGTTCTAAGACAATTCTGCCGAGTATATTTTCAGCCACTACCGAACAAGAGTACGCTAATTCGTTGGTCGAATCAAATAAGTGAAACAACTTTGAAGAAACTGAATCAACGACTGACGCAAATGGCTATCGAGCTGCAATTAACTAAAGCACAAAAGATGAGAACAGACGGAACAGTAGTAGCCACAAATATTCACTTTCCTTCTGATAATAGCTTATTAGTAGATGGGGTGAGAGTTATGAGTCGTCTGTTGTACAAGGCTAAAGAAATTCTGAGTTCAAACTCAAAAATTCATCCTCGATTATTCCAAAACCGTTACCGGACAGCTAGAAAAATTTCTCGCAATATTGATAGTCTATCTCAAGCTCGAAGCCAGTTGGGTCGTCAAAATAGAGAACAAGCTTATCGCCGATTACTTGAAGTAACTCAAGCTAGTCTTAAACAAGCTCAAAAGGTACAGGTTCTTCTCAAGGATTCAACCGATTTAAAAGCGGCAAAAGTTGGTCGAGCTTTAGCTATTTTTATTCCTCGCGCCACACAAGTTATTGCTCAGTCATCTCGCCGTGTTTTACGTCAAGAAAGAGTTCCGGCTCATGAAAAACTCGTGAGTATCTTTGAAGCTCATACTGACATTATCTGTCGAGGAAAACCTAATTTATCAACAGAATTTGGACATAAAGTTTGGTTAGATGAAGTTGATGGAGGGCTAATCAGTAATTATCGAGTTCTCAAAGGTAATCCTCACGATACGCAACAGTGGGTTGAGAGCCTTGACCAACATCTACAAATTTTTGGTCGTCCACCCAAGCAAGCAAGCGCCGACCGAGGAGTTTATTCTCACCCAAATGAAAACTATGCTCAAAAATTAGGAGTCAAACAAGTAATCCTCCCCAAGGGAGGCTATAAGAGTAAAGAAAGAGATAATTTTGAAAGAAAGAGAAATTTTCAGAAAGGTCGCCGCTGGCATAACGGGATAGAAGGACGTATAAGTGTTCTCAAAAGATGCTTTGGATTAGAACGATGTTTATACAAAACTAGTAGAGGTTTTGAACGTTGGGTAGGATGGGCAATCATCGCTCATAATTTGGCTAGCATGAGTAGAAATTTGAGCAAAACTGATAAAAATGCTTGAAATATTAACTATTTATTTTGGAATTGATAGAGCTAGTTAATCACCATCTAAAATAGTTGGTATTATTCAACTATTGAAATATTTATTAATCTTCTTGAAATGAATTCATTCACAAAATCTTATTAACAATATGCAGAGCTACACTAATTTTTTCACTGATACTTTCTCATGTTTTGCACCGGAAACTAGTCTAAACTCCAGTCTGGAACATTAATGGATAAGTAATGCCATCCACTACTCCATAGACATTGACAGAAACTATGCCGTTGGCAGTTTGTCCCAAGTTGCCAATGTACTGCTTCGCCGCATAATCTGTAGCCCTACCTCTTTTGACATCTCCAGTTTCATCAATACACAAGGTCATCGGTCGAACACCAATCACCTGTCGAATGATCTGCAAGCGAGTTGCTCTGACTTGTTGCACATCCCAAACCGCATCTCGGAAAAAGTGATGTAAGCTCTGTCCATCTTTGAGTTCAACAATTTTGGCAATTTCGGGTAGCGTTTTGCGTGGCAACGGACTCAAGATCCCGACGTGCAACCACTTGAAACACTCGTACAATCGGATGTCGCCAAAGATGGTTCGATATCGTTGACAGTATTCATCAACAAAGCCAACGGTCACTACAGGATTGCGTCGCTCAATCATGGGGTCAGCTAAAATCACAGCTTCTCCTAGCTCAATTTATTCTCGTCAAAGTAACAAAAGAGGGACGATATTGGCGATAAAGCACAGTTGCCCGCTTTCTATTACCTCACAAGCTTGTTGCCACTGGCTTTCGTCATCGCGGGTTAAGTAGCGAACCAAAACATTAGTATCAAGTCCAACCACTTGCACCCTCGGCGATCGCTTGCTCCATTTCCTCGACTGTTGCTGCTTTTATCCCTGGATGATGCAGAATTCCAGACAACGCTTTGGCAGGAACATTCAAGGGGATAACTTTTACCTGTCCGTCAGGATCGATGACAAAATCGATCCTACTACCTGTATCTAATTTCAAGTAATCTCGAATCTCCTTTGGGATTGTGACTTGTCCCTTACTCGTCAGTGTGGCGCTAGTCATGCTTTAGTTCCTTACCTTAACTCCTTACTTAATTGTAATACTCAAGCTGTAGCTCATGTATTGGTAGCTCAGCTTTCACGATCAATAGTGCGATCGCCCACAACCTAAACCCCACCAGTGTAAATTGTGAGAGAAGGCAAATTAACATCGCGGGGATCGGGTAGATGAATGTGGAACAATTGCTACTACAAAAATGGCGATCGCTATCAAAAGACAAGCAACAAGAAGTGATTGATTGTGTTGAGTTTCTAGAGTTGAAGAAAACAACCGCGACTGGACAACCAGCCGCACCAGAGACTAAATTACCGCGCTTGCGATCGATTGCGGCAGATTCGCGAAGAAATTATTGCTTCTGGTGAACTATTACTGGATTGGGAAGGAATAGAACGTGAAAAAGCCGAAAGCTAGGGCGGCGTTTTCAGACCAGTTGAAACGCCGCCCTCATTATTGTCGCTGGCTTCTACCTGCGTTCAGGATTTCTGTAGGTTTGCGTAGCCTCAACCTACGATTGCCCAACAATCGGTTAAAGTTACGCTTAGAAACCCCTCGAAGAGCTTTTCGCTAAGACTGTGCGAAGATCGTAGCGGTCAAGGTTCATCACCTTGTCCCACGCCGCCACAAAGTCATTCACAAATTTCTGCTGCGAGTCCACACATCCGTAGACTTCTGCAAGGGCGCGGAGCTGAGAGTTCGAGCCGAAGATGAGGTCAACACGGGTAGCAGTCCACTTGAGTTCGCCTGTTCTGCGATCGCGCCCCTCGAACTCATATTCATCTTCAGTAGTCGCCTTCCACGTCGTGCCCAGGTCAAGCAGGTTCACGAAAAAGTCATTGGTCAACGTCTCTGGCTGATGAGTAAAGACACCGTGTTTATACCCTCCATAGTTCGCACCCAGGACGCGCAAGCCGCCTACGAGAACCGTCATTTGAGGGGCTGATAAAGATAGCAATTGTGCCCGATCGACTAGCAGCTCTTCGAGCGATTCGCTGTGTTTGCCGCTGGTGTAGTTGCGGAACCCGTCCGCAGTCGGCTCAAGCACCGCGAAGGACTCGACATCCGTTTTCTCCTGCGATGCATCCGTGCGTCCTGGCTTGAAGGGAACCGTCACCTCGTGACCAGCGTTCTTCGCCGCTTGCTCAATGCCCGCGCATCCGCCCAGAACAATCAGATCGGCAAGTGAAACCCGCTTTCCGCCAGACTGCGAGCTGTTGAACTCCTGTTGAATTCCCTCCAGGGTTTGCAGCACCGTTGTCAGTTGCGCTGGCTGATTGACTTCCCAATCCTTCTGCGGCGCGAGACGAATGCGCGCCCCGTTCGCTCCACCGCGCATGTCGGAGCAGCGAAACGTTGATGCCGATGCCCAAGCCGTCGAAACCAGTTGGGAGACAGACAGTCCCGAAGCGAGGATCTTGCCCTTAAGGGCAGCGATATCCTGCTCATCAATCAACTCATGGTCAACTGTGGGGATGGGGTCTTGCCACAGGAACTCTTCCTTGGGAACCTCTGAACCGAGATAGCGCGATCGCGGTCCCATGTCGCGATGTGTTAGCTTGAACCACGCCTTGGCGAACGCGTCGGCGAACTCATCTGGGTTCTCGAGGTAATGCCGCGCAATCGGCTCGTAGATGGGGTCCATCCTCATAGCCATGTCTGCCGTGGTCATCATGGGGGCGTGCCGTTTCGCCGGATCGTGCGCGTCGGGTACTGTACCCGCACCAGCGTCGCCCTTTGGCTTCCATTGCCATGCGCCAGCGGGACTCTTCGTCAGCTCCCAGTCATATTTGAACAGGGTTTCGAGATAGCTGTTGTCCCACTGCGTCGGAGTGGGGGTCCATGCGCCTTCGATACCGCTGGTGATTGCATCAACGCCGACACCCGTGTTGAAAGTGCTCTTCCAGCCGAGACCCTGATCTACGATGGTGGCACCCCCAGGATCGGCACCTACGTGCGACGCTTCGCCCGCACCGTGACATTTGCCAAAGGTATGCCCACCGGCGGTGAGCGCGACTGTCTCCTCGTCGTTCATTGCCATCCGACCAAAGGTCTCGCGAATATCGCGCCCTGAACCAACCGGATCGGGCTCGCCGTCTGGTCCTTCTGGGTTCACGTAAATTAGCCCCATCTGAACGGCGGCGAGAGGATTCAGGAGCACGCGATCGCCACTGTAACGCTCATTGCCGAGCCAGGCTTTCTCAGAACCCCAGTAGATGTCTTCTTCTGGCTCCCAGACGTCCACGCGCCCACCGGCAAAGCCCAGAGTTTTGAAGCCCATTGACTCTAGGGCGCAGTTGCCCGCGAAGATCATGAGGTCAGCCCAGGAGATTTTCTTGCCGTATTTCTGCTTGATGGGCCAAAGCAACATACGCGCCTTGTCGAGGTTGGCATTGTCGGGCCAACTGTTGAGCGGCTCAAATCGCTGGCTACCCGAACCCGCGCCGCCGCGACCGTCGCCTATACGATACGTGCCGGCGCTGTGCCAAGCCATTCGGATGAAGAGCGGTCCATAATGTCCGTAGTCGGCTGGCCACCAGTTCTGAGAGGTGGTCATCAGCTCGTAGATATCTGCCCTCAGGGCAGCTAAGTCGAGACTCTTGAACTCCTCAGCGTAGTTGAACGCCTGACCCATGGGATTGGACTGGGGTGAGTGCTGGTGGAGAATGCTCAGATTCAAATACTTCGGCCACCAGTCTCGGTTCGACGGCTTATGACGAGTTGTAAGTTTCTGACCTCCGCCCGTAAACGGGCATCCGCTTTCGCTGCTCATATTATCTCCTGTCTTGGAAAAAACGCTAATCTAGGGTTGCAAATTAGAGCTACCGAGGAAGCGATTGAAATTACCATAAAATAGTCATGAGGTTAATCATAATCGATATGAGTTCGTTTTAGAGCTTTCCTTAAACTATTGTAATAAGTGCGATCGCCCGCCGCGTAGGTGGGTTGACGACAGCAAACCCAACACACTTCCCTGTCCCTGTAGCCCATTCAACCTCATCGGTTACAGTCAACTAGATGCGATCGTTGTCCTTCCCAACCATTCACATTGCACCTGAACATTGCGGTCAAGTATCGCAGGCAACAAGTCGCTTGTCATCAACCGATTGCGAAGTATAGTAAACTCAGCACATCCAGAGCCATCTAGAGTGCTATTTTATTGTGGGAAATCATTAGACTAGAGATGTTGCGAGTGTGGCTGGTATGTTGCAGCGTCCAATTTTAATCGGTGGTGTTGGTTTAGCCTTTGCGCTGTGGTTTTTGCAAGGGTGGCACGAATCGCTAGTGCATTTAGGTGAATTGAGCTTGATGGGTGCGATCGCGATTGTCTTCTGTTTGTGGTTATACGGGCAATATCGTCCCAAACAGCAGGTACAAGATTTACCCGTCAATCGAGAAACGGTAGAAAAAGCGATCGCTCAAGTACAAGTAGTGGCAGATCGACTGGAAACAGAAAATCACCCTACTCCAGAACTGCGGGAAAAAATCGCCAAGCTAGAGGCGCAGATCGATCGCCAAGAAATTAATTTAGCTATTACTGGTGGTAAATCTGTTGGTAAGACGACATTATTACAAATTTTAGAAACACAACCCCAACAGCGAAAGCTGTGTTTGAGCGAGACAGCAGCTTTATTTAGCGAAGTTGAAGCCACAACTGATGCAGAGGCTTTGCGAAGCGCGATCGCATCCGATCTGATCTTATTTGTCACAGATGGAGATTTAACCGATTCGGAATATCAAACTTTACAACAAATATTGGCAGTCCATCAGCGTCTAGTTTTGGTATTTAATAAACAAGACCAACATCTCCCAGACGATCGCGCTGTTGTTTTATACTCCCTCCAGCAAAAGATGCAGCCGATGCTAGCAGCAGAAGATGTTGTAGCGATCGCATCTGCACCCAATCCGTTAAAAGTGCGCCAGCATCAAGCTGATGGTGCAGTAGAGGAATGGTTGGAGCAGCGTTTACCAGAAATTTCTTCCCTGACGCAACGTTTAGAATCTATTTTCCAACAAGAAGCGCAACAGCTAGTATGGGCGACTACCAAGCGTCAAGCTGAAGAGTTGAAAGCAGAAGGCAAAGTCATTTTAGATGGAATTAGACGCGATCGCGCCCTCCCCGTTGTAGAACAATACCAGTGGATCGCCGCCGCCGCCGCTTTTGCTAACCCAGTTCCAGCTTTAGATTTACTCGCAACAGCAGCAATTAACGCTCAGTTGGTGATGGAATTAGGCACAGTTTACCAGCAAAAATTCTCTTTTGAGCAAGCGCAGGCTGTAGCGGGAACGATGGGAAGTTTGATGTTGAAGTTGGGTTTGGTGGAACTTTCTACTAAAGCCATTAGCACTGTTTTAAAAACTAATGCTGTCACCTTTGTAGCGGGTGGAGCCGTGCAAGGAGTTAGCGCCGCCTATTTAACTCGCTTAGCTGGGTGTAGTTTAATTGAATATTTCCAACAACAGGAAGAGGCGATCGATTCAGCAACAGGGTTGAATTTGGATAAGTTGGGGCAGACTTTACAAAAGGTGTTTCAACAAAATCAGCAAGTTGCTTTCTTGCAAGGGTTTGTTAAACAGGGTTTGGGACGTTTGTTACCAGCTCAACCGCAATTGAATCAATCTTGATATCAAATCTGATAATACGCGACGATCTGTAGGGGCGCACAGCTGTGCGCCCCTATGTATTTGTGCATTTGTGCGTTTCTACCCCCTACGAATTGATGTATTTGTGCGTCTCTACAAATCACATACACGCAATCGAGAATCGCTATAAAACGGATTAAAGCTATCAGCTTTGAATTTAATTCCAGAGTATGTATTGATGCTACTTGCGAATGTTTTGCTTTCGGGAATCGACTCGATGAAAAATATAGGCAGAGTCATCTTTCTGCTATCACTTCAGAAGAAGTAAAATGGGAAAAAAAACTTTTCACCTCGCTGCCAAAGCATGGTTGAACCACGTCCTCCTATTACGACTGTGAGTTTTATCGATGACTACTGCAATCATTACCAAGACCTATTTGACGATGTGCGAACGCAGCTAATATCGGGCGGGTGTCTCGCCCGCTCGCTAAAAGACAACGATCGCCACGGCAGTATATATTTACTGCGTGCTACCTATCAAATTAGAGGGTTCGATTTTATGTCTGCTCATGATGCTAACGCTCCCGCCCATCCTACAGATCCAACTATGTTGGAGCGGGGATTAAGCAAGCGCGAATACATTGCCGCGATCGCATTAGCCGCAACTGATTCCAGTACAACCGCCCAGGAACGAGCCAAGCAAGCGGTTGAACTAGCTGATGCTCTATTTAAGGCATTGTATGGTTAATTTGTCATTCGTAATTATTGCTTTGGTTGCGAATTGCGAAGAATTGAGTGTTAATAAGTACGAGCTGCTTTATTTTTTCTGAGTTTGATTTTATAATATCTATATTAGAATGGAAATATAAGCAGTTTAAAAAAATATTATTATATTTCCATTATGATGCAAGCATATCAGAAACCTAACACGAAAGCAAGCGACTTACCTACTTAATTAAGAAAATTTTGATAGTCATGACAAATGACTATTGACAAATAACAAACATAAAATAAGTGAGAAAATGGAACGCGGTTTAATCTGGTTGCCACTGCTGGGGTTATTTATCTGGTTAGCTTGGCAGGGACGGAATGAATTTCAAAAAGTAGAAGCCTATCAAAATTGGGCGAAACAATTTGAAAAATCGAAATACGATATTTATGCAGTATTAGGTCAAAGAGGGAGCGATCTAACTTGGGGAAAACCAACGCGCACTGGACCAATTGACACAAAAACTTTTTCTTTAACTCAAGTGCAAGAAATTCGCTTATTAGTTGATGAAAAACCAGTGGCATTAGAAAAACCACCAACTCAAGGTAAAGCGATCGCGCTAGAGTTTATCATACCACCTCACGATACCGTGAGAATTCCGTTTACAGAAATTTCCATTGCCGCAGAATGGGGCAAATATTTACAAAGATTAACAACTAACGATACAGAGCTGTAGCTTTATCCTACCATGCTTGAGATTTTTACTCTGCCCACTGTTGAAACCATCGCGCGATCTCTTCAGGTAATTGTTGCCTACTTCTGCTTTCAGCATTGATACAAACGTGTTCTGTCAGTGCTTTAGCAACTTCGCGATCGCCTGCTGTAACAACTTTATATGCTACCTCAAAATAATCGTCGCCCATATATTTTGGCGTGAGATAAATTAAGATCTTATCACCACAAAACAGCGGGCGGAGAAAATCTACGCTGGCATGAACGATCGGAATACCAACCGATGATTTACCAAAAAATGCTTGGAGGCTAATCCCTGATGCTGCTAACGATTCTTCATAAGCTTCATGACATATAGATAGAACGCTAGCAAAGTAGACGACTCCAGCGGCGTCAGTGTCCTGAAAACGAATAGTCCGAGTATATGTAAACGTCATTTATTGCGACCCTGCTTTCACTCTGCTCCCTATTTTCTGTATTTTATAATTTTCAATTAACAAATAGAACTCGATAACCCAGATCGAATTCAGTTAACTCCATAAAATTTCGATATTTTTCGTGCCACCTCCCACTCACCAAATCTGCTTGCAATTGCTTCACTCCTATCTCAACCAACTGAGGATCGGCTAAAGCAAAAGCTGATATACCCGCTCGAATTTCAGAATTTAAATAAATTTCCGGTCGCTGCCAACCTGCGGCTAGAAATAAATCTGTCAAATCAGGTGGTAAGGGAAAAGAGTAAATATCCACCCTGCTTTTGAAAGAAGTTTGCATAAAAGATATAATATAATCTATGGGAAAAAATGAAGACTCATCGTATTCCCAGAGGAACGGAAAATAGTCATCTAACCAAAAATCTTTTCTTGCTTGAGCGTCAAAAGTAAAAAAAGCGATCGCGCCCTCTTTCACGACTCGATCTATTTCCCACAAAGCAGCTTCTAAATCCGTAAAATGATGTAACGCTAAAATACAAATAGCTGCATCCACAGAATTATCTGGTAAAGGAATCGCCTCTGCGTACCCATCAAACCACCGCACTTGAGGATGAGGTAAAGCTTGAGAACGCATCCCCTCAGAAGGTTCGACAGCATAAACTAAAAATCCTCGTTCGGCGATCGCTCTACTATATCCTCCCGTACCCGCACCAATATCAGCAATCGTGCTGCCAGGAGGTAACTGAAGTAAACTGAGCAAATAATCGACAATCCGCCGATCTGGAAACCGGAATTGAGCGTAAGACTTACCGATAGTATCGTATATAGGCATGGTAGTTGGTAAATGGTAATTGGTAAATGGTAATTGGTAAATGGTAAGCCCATTACCCATTACCCATTACCCATTACCCAATATAAAGATTCTGCGATCGCTTGGAAAATTCCAGAAAGTCGGCAAAATAGATAACAGGTAAGAAAATCTTAAATTATCTAAACTGTAGTTCAAACATAATCCCTATCTGAAGCTAAATAGCGTGGCACATGAATAGTTTGTTTCTATCTCGCCTAAAAAGCCCAGAACGCCCAGTCATTGTCTTTGACGGCGCGATGGGGACGAATCTACAAGCGCAAGACCTTACTGCTGAGGATTTTGGCGGTTCGCAGTACGAAGGCTGTAATGAATATCTCGTCCATACTAATCCAGAAGCGGTGGCGAAAGTCCATCGTGACTTTTTCGCGGCTGGTGCGGATGTGGTGGAAACCGATACCTTTGGCGGGACATCTATCGTCCTCGCAGAGTATGACCTAGCAGATAAAGCCTATTATTTAAATAAAACCGCAGCAGAACTCGCCAAGCGGGTAGCGGCGGAATTTTCTACTCCAGAAAAGCCGCGATTTGTTGCAGGTTCGATGGGACCTGGAACCAAACTTCCGACTTTGGGACACATCGACTTCGACACGATGAAAACGGCTTACGTCGAACAAGCCGAAGCCTTGTATGATGGTGGTGTCGATCTATTTATTGTCGAAACTTGTCAAGACGTACTGCAAATTAAAGCAGCATTAAATGCGATCGAAGAAGTATTTGCTAAAAAAGGCGAACGCCGTCCTTTAATGGTATCCGTAACGATGGAATCGATGGGGACGATGTTAGTCGGGACGGAAATCAACGCCGCACTGACAATTCTAGAACCTTATAAAATAGACATTCTCGGTCTGAACTGCGCCACGGGTCCAGACTTGATGAAGCCGCACATTAAATATTTGTCGGAACATTCGCCGTTTATCGTTTCCTGTATTCCTAATGCAGGTTTACCAGAAAATGTCGGCGGACAAGCGCATTATCGCCTCACGCCAACAGAATTACGGATGCATTTGATGCATTTTGTTGAAGATTTGGGTGTCCAAGTGATTGGGGGTTGCTGTGGGACACGTCCAGCACACATTCAACAACTAGCTGAAATTGCTAAAGATTTAAAGCCTGGGGTGAGACAGCCGCAGTTAGAACCAGCCGCAGCGTCAATTTACAGCACTCAACCTTACGAACAAGATAACTCTTTCCTAATTGTCGGAGAACGCTTAAACGCCAGTGGTTCTAAAAAGTGTCGCGATTTACTCAACGCCGAAGATTGGGATGGATTAGTATCGATGGCAAGGGCGCAGGTAAAAGAAGGCGCGCACATCCTCGATGTTAACGTAGATTATGTGGGAAGAGACGGCGAACGGGATATGCACGAATTAGTGTCCCGTTTGGTAAATAACGTTACCTTACCTTTGATGCTTGACTCCACGGAATGGCAAAAAATGGAGGCGGGATTAAAGGTGGCTGGAGGTAAATGCATTCTTAATTCCACCAACTACGAAGATGGGGAAGAGAGATTCCTCAAAGTTTTGGAGTTGGCGAAAAAGTATGGTGCTGGTGTCGTCATTGGTACGATTGATGAAGATGGCATGGCACGAACGGCAGATAAGAAGTTTGAAATTGCCCAACGCGCCTACATACAATCAGTAGAATACGGTATTCCCGCCCGTGAAATCTTTTTTGATACGCTTTGTTTGCCCATTTCGACGGGGATTGAAGAAGATAGGAAAAATGCTAAAGCGACAATTGAGGCTGTCCGCCGCATCCGTCAGGAATTACCAGGCTGTCATATTATGCTGGGTGTTTCCAATGTCTCGTTTGGTTTAAATCCAGCAGCACGGATCGTACTCAATTCTATGTTTCTACACGAAGCAATGCAAGTAGGAATGGATGGGGCGATCGTCAGTGCTAACAAGATTCTACCACTAGCGAAGATTGAGGAGAAACATCAAGAAGTTTGCCGTCAGCTAATTTACGACGATCGCAAATTTGAAGGTGATGTCTGCGTTTACGATCCTCTCACAGAGTTGACGACGCTGTTTGAAGGAGTAACAACAAAGCGGGATAAAGGTGTAGATGAAAATCTTCCCATCGAAGAACGCCTCAAACGCCACATTATCGACGGCGAACGCATCGGTTTGGAAACAGCTTTAGCCGAAGCAATGAAGCAGTATCCACCTTTGGATATTATCAATGTCTACTTACTCGATGGCATGAAGGTAGTAGGCGAACTGTTCGGTTCGGGACAAATGCAACTACCGTTTGTATTGCAGTCGGCGGAGACGATGAAAGCAGCCGTAGCTTACCTCGAACCCCACATGGAAAAGTCGGAAGGTGGTAACAGCGCCAAAGGAACCTTTATTATTGCCACAGTGAAGGGCGATGTCCACGATATCGGCAAGAATTTGGTAGATATCATCTTGTCTAACAACGGCTACAAGGTGGTTAACCTGGGAATTAAACAGTCTGTAGAAAACATCATCAATGCTTACGAGCAGCACAAAGCCGATTGTATCGCCATGAGTGGCTTGTTGGTGAAATCCACCGCTTTCATGAAAGAGAATTTAGCGACGTTCAATGAAAAAGGAATCACCGTTCCCGTCATTTTAGGTGGTGCGGCGCTAACACCCAAGTTTGTTTATGAAGATTGCCAAAACACTTACAAAGGCAAAGTCGTCTACGGCAAAGATGCTTTTTCTGACTTGCACTTCATGGATAAATTAATGCCAGCGAAAGCTACAAGTCAATGGGACGATCTTAAGGGTTTTTTAAGTGAATTAGCCGATACTGAAATAAACGGCAACGGACACAAAGAACCTGCTGTAGAATCCCACACCCCACACCCCACACCCCACACCCCACACCCCAAAGAAATTGACACCAGAAGATCCGAAGCAGTAGCAGTAGATATAGAACGTCCGACACCGCCTTTCTGGGGCACAAAGTTGCTGCAACCCCAGGATATTTCTTGGGATGAGATCTTCTGGCATTTAGATTTACAGGCATTAATAGCCGGACAATGGCAATTTCGCAAGCCGAAGGAACAATCTAAGGAAGAATATCAGGCTTTCTTGAATGAGAAAGTCTATCCAATTCTAGAAGATTGGAAGCAAAAGATCGTTGCCGAAAATCTCTTGCATCCACAAGTTATTTATGGGTATTTCCCCTGTCAGTCAGAAGGAAATACATTATGTGTATACGATCCGCAAAACCATTCCCAACAGGTAACGACATTCGAGTTTCCCAGACAAAAATCCTTGCGCCGTCTGTGTATTGCCGATTTCTTCGCACCAAAAGAGTCGGGGATTATCGATGTTTTCCCAATGCAAGCAGTGACAGTAGGACATATTGCCACAGAATACGCCCAAAAACTGTTTGCAGCCAACCAGTATACAGATTATCTCTACTTCCACGGCTTGGCGGTGCAAATTGCGGAAGCTTTAGCAGAGTGGACGCACGCTAGAATTCGGCGCGAATTAGGATTTGAGGCTGAAGAACCAGATAATATTCGGGATATGCTGGCGCAACGCTATCGCGGTTCGCGCTACAGCTTCGGCTATCCCGCCTGTCCGAATATTCAGGATCAATACAAGCAACTGGATTTATTGGATGCGAAACGCATCGATTTACATATGGATGAAAGCGAACAACTCTATCCAGAACAGTCTACCACTGCTATTATGACCTATCACCCAGTAGCAAAATACTTTAGTGCTTAATATCAGTAAAAGCACTGTAACCATCATGTATAAATAAATGTGAAAAGTGAGTTGGATTTATGCCAAACTCACTTTTTCTATAAATTTTTGTTTTCATATAAAATTTCAATGAGGTGATGGGTATTTTAAATATAAGAACATAATTTTTTTAACAAACCTTTATCCCATGCGCCCTTTGTCTCAGTTTGAAGAACTCTCCATCTGTCTGAAGGCAGGAAACCAAAACCTCCCTATTCTCAATCCAGAATTTCTTCAGTCTCAAAAAATCGTGCCTACAGATTGGCAGTTAACAGAATCTTCTATATTTGAGTCCTCGGTAGCTCAAATTCAGTTTGATACTGGAATCTCAATTGGCATAGAATCTAACAAAATTACATTTTCACAAAATATCGACGGGAAAATGCAACGACAAATTGAGATTCCTGAAATTGCGCGAAATTATGTCGCTAGATTACCCGAAGTTGAATATGAGGAGATGGAAGTTAAAATAACAACTTTCATGACTTTTGGAGCTAAAACATATTCATTTTGCTACTTACCACAAGAGCTTGCTAGCGAATGGCAAGAACAAATTAAAGAGCCAGTTTTAGCAAATTTAGAATTAAATTACACCCTGGAACGTGGCAAATTCAAGTTAAAAGTAGACGATGTAAAATTGCGAAACCTAGACGATTGCATAGAAACAGGCACTCTATTTTCTGGTAAATTTCAATATGACGTGACAGGCGATCGCCCTTTAGAAAGAATGAAAAATATCTATTTAGTGTTGGAACATTGGCGATACGATCTGATGCTTTACCGTCATATCGTGAATGAAAAATTTTTACACAGACAACTAATTCATGCTAATTAATATGGTAATAAAACATTCTCCAGACAGTCAATTTTACGATAAAGAACAACTAGCATCCCATTCTTGTAAAGCGATCGCCACTCCTTGTTGCAATTGAGGCGAGATCGTCGCATCGTTAGCTAGTTGGGTTAACTGTTGATAAGCAACGGCAGAATTTAACTGTTTCAAGGCAGAAATTGCATGTAATTTGACGGCAAGATCTGATTCTGCCAATAATTGAATCAAAGGTGCGATTGCCTGAATTTCACCTAGTTGACCTAGAGATAACGCGATCGCTTGCTTCAGCTTGTCGTGTTGCGCTGCTGGACGATCGGCTTGAAGTAAACCTGATAAAATATTGGCTGCTGGCGATCTTAAACTCAATTGTTCGATTCGTCCCAAAGCATTAATTGTTTCTTGCCAGACAGCAATAGCATCAGTGCGATCGAAGACTTGACGTAAGTATTCTAAACTAGCATGAGTGCCGACTCTACCTAAAGCGAGGACAATTTCTATTTGTAAAATAATTGGCGTGTGGGGAGACTGCAAGACTTGGAATAAACCTGCTGCGGCTCGATCCGTTCCCAATCTACCCAAACCATTCGCAGCAGCAAGACAAACATCCATACTGAAGTCGTACAATCTCAGCAGTAAGAGATCGACTAAATTTAATTCTTCGCGCAAATCAGAACGGAAACTCAAGCCGATGGTGGCTTCTTTTCTCACTTTAGCTGCTATATCGTTTAAAGCATCAACCAAAACGGGTGGAATTCGAGGATCGTGAAAACTACTCAAAGCTTCGATCGCGATCGCTCTAATTTCAACATCTGAGTTTCGGACGACGCTGAGTAAAGGAGCAATTGTTTCTTTAGTCCGAATGTAAGCTAGCGATCGCACGCCCAGCAATCTTGTATTCTCCCGATCTAACAATTCTGTAATTGCGGCTACAGCACTCGAACCAATTTCTGCTAAAGCCGCAGCAGCAATCCCCCGTTCTTCTTCATTGACCGAAGTTTGCAACAACTCTACCAAAGCTGCGATCGCTTCTGGAGAGTCAAAACTACCCAAACTCCGCACGACAAACCAGCGTAATTCCTCATCTGCGTCTTCATCTGCCAAAATTTCTAACAAAGGTGCGATCGCTTCTCGTCCAAATTTAGGTAGTAACTTCGCTACATCCCACCGCTGATGAAAATCTCCCCAAGTAAAAATATCGATTGCCCAACTGAGGGGAGTAGGGAGTGGTGAGTGGTGAGTGGTGCGTTGTTCTTCCTCAGCTCCCTCAACTCCCTCAGCTCTCTTCCTCTTCTCCCCTTGTCTCTCCGATCCCCGACTTCCAACCTCTGACATGAGTTGCTGAAGGCATTGGAGCAGCAACGACCAGTTAGCAGCAGTACGAGCGAGTTGCGCCTGTTCCAACAAATTAGAAGTCTGTATGTTCACGATTAAATCACCGATCGCTGATAACTGACAACTGATTGGTTTCAGTTTGACTTAATTGAGACATGCCGCATCCGTCGCAATACCGATTTTTATGTCAAAATTGCATAGAAGCAATGTAAAAAATTCATATCAAGCAATAATTTGTTACTTAAGTTACGAATTAGTAGGAAAAATCCGCGTAATTTAGTTTTTAACGAGCAAGCAACACAGGTTGGCATGTCATCTGACTGTAAAGCTGGGGTTATGACTTGATTCGGAGGATAATTGCGAAAAAAGCGATCGCAAAGTAGCGAATGTACCAAAAATACAGCAACGACTTCTCATATGATGCCATTTTAAAACAGATATGTGGTATCAGAAATGATTCGAGTTCCGAGTATTATAACTAGCGGAATTGTCAGATTATTGAAAACCAAGTGCTGGTAGTGGCACGAAAATAACAGATAACAGGGATAAAAAGCCATATGACGGATGCAGCAACCTCAAAGGCAAGTCTGAATAAATTTGAAAAATTCAAGGCTGAGAAAGATGGTCTTGCTGTCAAAGCGGAGATCGAGCAATTTGCCTCTATTGGTTGGGAAGCGATGAATGAAACCGACCGCGACCATCGCCTCAAGTGGTTAGGTGTATTCTTTCGACCAGTCACTCCAGGTAAATTCATGATGCGGCTGCGGATGCCCAACGGCATTCTTACCAGTCATCATCTGCGGGTGCTAGCTGAAGTTCTACAACGCTACGGCGATGATGGTAGCGCAGACATCACGACCAGACAAAATATTCAGTTGCGCGGTATTCGGATTGAAGACTTGCCAGAAATTTTTCAAAAGTTTGCTGCTGTAGGATTGACCAGCATCCAATCAGGGATGGATAACGTCCGCAACATCACTGGCGACCCGTTGGCAGGACTCGATGCCGAAGAGTTATTCGATACGCGAGACTTAGTGTACCAGGTACAGAATGCAATTACTAATTACGGCGAGGGAAATCCAGAATTCACTAACTTGCCACGCAAATTTAACATTGCTATTACTGGCGGTCGCGATAACTCAGTCCATGCAGAGATCAACGACCTTGCTTTCGTTCCTGCGTTTAAAGAGGGGAATGGGGAATGGGGAATGGGGAATGGGCAAAGAAAAGATTCCCCCACTCCCCAAAAGCAGTTCGGTTTTAACATCCTAGTAGGCGGCTTCTTTTCTGCTAAGCGTTGCGAAGCGGCAGTTCCCCTCAATGCTTGGGTATCTCCAGAAGATGTGGTTGCTGTATGCAGAGCAGTTTTAGAAGTATATAGAGACAACGGACCCAGAGCCAATCGGCAAAAATCTCGCTTAATGTGGCTGATTGACGAGTGGGGAATAGAGAAATTTCGCACTGCTGTAGAAACACAGATGGGTAAATCTCTGCTTTCAGCAGCCGCAAAAGACGAAATCGACTGGGAAAAACGCGACCATATCGGGATCTCCCCTCAAAAACAGTCAGGGTTGCACTACGTTGGCTTACACGTCCCCATTGGGCGGCTGTATGCCCAAGATATGTTTGAGGTGGCGCGGCTAGCAGAAGTTTACGGCAGTGGAGAAATCCGCTTGACTGTAGAGCAAAATCTGATTATTCCCAACATTCCCGATTCGCGCTTGGCAACCTTCTTGGCAGAACCGCTTTTACAGCGTTTCTCTCTAGAACCTAACACGCTAACGCGGGGACTCGTATCGTGTACGGGCGCTCAGTTTTGTAACTTTGCTTTAATTGAAACCAAAAATCGAGCCTTGGCAACAATCAAGGCATTAGAGGCAGAACTGACGTTTACTCAACCAGTTCGCATTCACTGGACGGGATGCCCTAATTCTTGCGGACAACCCCAGGTAGCAGACATTGGACTGATGGGAACCAAAGCTCGTAAAGATGGTAAAGCAGTAGAAGGCGTTGACATCTACATGGGTGGCAAGGTGGGCAAGGACGCTCACCTAGGTAGCTGCATCACCAAGGGAATTCCCTGTGACGATCTGCAACCAGTGCTGCGAAATTTACTCGTCGAGCATTTCGGCGCTAGACCGAGACAAGAAGCCGCACTAGGGGCTAGGGGCTAGGGAAAGAAAGCTGAGGGAGCAAAAAGACCACTCACCACTCTCTTACCAATTACCAATTACCACTACTCACTACTCACTACTCACTACTCACTTCCAATCGAGAATGACAAAGTTCACCAGACGGCAATTTATTATTACCACAGGCGCAGCAGCAGCAGGTTCGGCTCTAGTTCACGGTTGCAGTTCCAGCAATACGGCGAGTAACAATACCTCTGCTACAACTACTAGTTCGGCTGCTAACGTCAGTCCCGTTGCAGATGCACCTAAAGTAGAGACGACTACAGCAAGGTTGGGCTTTATTGCCCTGACTGATTCTGCACCCTTGATTGTTGCTGCGGAAAAGGGATTTTTTGCCAAGTACGGCATGACCGATGTGAAGGTGGAAAAGCAAGCTTCTTGGCCTGTCACCCGCGATAACTTGGTACTGGGTTCTGGTGGTGGTGGGATTGATGGGGCGCATATCCTCACGCCTATGCCTTACTTAATGACCTTGGGAACGATTACTGAGGGCAAAAAAGTTCCCATGTATATCCTGGCAAGACTGAATACCAACGGGCAGGCAATCTCAGTTGCCGAAACTTACAAAGAATTAAAAGTAGCGAAAGAAAGTACGGCACTAAAGGAAGCTTTTGCTAAATCTAAAGCGGCTGGCAAAGATCTGAAGGTAGCAATGACGTTTCCTGGCGGGACGCACGACTTATGGATGCGTTACTGGCTAGCGGCTGGTGGCATTAATCCTAACTCTGATGTTTCTGTCGTCCCCGTCCCACCACCGCAAATGGTAGCAAACATGAAAGTGGGCAACATGGAAGCTTTCTGTGTGGGAGAGCCTTGGAATGCCCAACTGGTGAACCAAAAGCGAGGCTATACGGCTTTGGTGACAGGGGAACTCTGGAACGACCATCCAGAAAAAGCCTTTGCGATGCGGGCTGACTGGGTAGATAAAAATCCAAATGCGGCGAAAGCACTAATAATGGCAGTGCAAGAAGCGCAACAGTGGTGCGACAAGGACGAAAACAAAGAGGAGATGGTGAAAATTGTCTCTCAGCAAAGATGGTTTAGAGTGCCAGCTAAAGATATTATCGAGCGAGCTAAGGGTAATATTGACTACGGCGACGGTCGCACAGAAGAGAACTTTGCCTACAAAATGAAGTTCTGGGCAGACAATGCTTCCTATCCTTATAAGAGCCATGACTTGTGGTTTTTGACGGAAAACATTCGCTGGGGCTACATTCCGGCAAATACCGAGACGAAGAAACTTGTAGACCAGGTAAATCGCGAAGATTTATGGAAAGAAGCTGCTAAAGCGATTGGCGTAGCAGATGCGGAAATTCCTAAGAGTACATCCCGTGGTGTAGAAACTTTCTTTGATGGAGTTAAGTTCGATCCTGAAAATCCCGCAGCTTATTTGAAGAGCTTGAAGATTAAGAAAGCCTAACTAAGGGCTAGGGGCTAGGGGAATTGTAGAGACGTTACAGGTAAAGTTTCTACAATTCCCGACTCCCGCAACACTATTGGCAACCAAAGCAGAACAGGAGGAGCATGACCGCAACGCTAGATCGTTCGAGAAAAAATTTGCAACAAAAAGCGATCGCCAAGTTTATTGCTAAAAAAGTCATTCCGCCAATCGTGGCGATCGCCATATTTGCGCTCGTTTGGCAGTTACTCGTCATGGCTGGAATCCTGAATCTTCCTTCCCCAACTACAGTAATTGAGGAAACATGGGACCCTTACATTATCAATCCTTTTTTTGATAATGGTGGTACGGATAAAGGATTGGCATTACAAATTTTTGCCAGTTTAGGGCGGGTAGCGATCGGCTTTTCCCTCTCTGCCATTGTCGGAATTACTCTCGGAATTCTGATTGGCTCAAATGAATTTGTCTACAACGCGGTAGACCCAATTTTTCAGGTACTTAGAACAGTCCCACCTTTGGCTTGGTTGCCATTATCTTTGGCAGCATTACAACAATCGAATCCCTCCGCAATTTTTGTTATTTTCATTACAGCAATTTGGCCCATTATCATTAACACGACAGTAGGCGTACAACAACTTCCTCAAGATTATAGAAACGTCGCCAGAGTTCTCAAACTCAGAGGCAGCAAATACTTCTTTAAAATCTTGTTTCCCGCAACCGTCCCTTACATTTTTACAGGTCTGAGAATCGGAATTGGCTTATCTTGGCTGGCAATTGTTGCCGCAGAAATGTTAGTCGGTGGAGTCGGAATTGGCTTCTTTATCTGGGATGCTTACAACAGCTCTTTACTGAGTCAAATCATCATCGCACTGCTCTATGTCGGTGTCGTTGGTTTACTATTAGACCGAATTGTTGCCTTCATTGCTAGCAAAGTCGTACCAGAAGAACAGAGATAGTTAATGGTTAATGGTTAATGGTTAATGGTCACTCACAATTAACAATTAACAATTAACAACTACCAATTACCAATTACCATCTACCAATTACCATGTCAGTTTTTGTTGAAGTTGACCACGTCGATAGAATATTTACGCTGCCGGATGGCAATACCTACACGGCGCTAAAGAATATTGAATTAAAAATTAAACAAGGTGAATTTATTTCCTTAATCGGTCACTCTGGTTGCGGTAAATCGACGTTGTTGAATATCATTGCTGGTCTAGATCGAGCCAGTCGTGGGGGCGTAATCCTGGAAGGACGGCAGGTGAAAGAACCTGGTCCCGATCGCATGGTGGTATTTCAAAACTACTCTCTACTACCCTGGATGACAGTTTACGAGAATATCTCGCTAGCAGTTGATGAAGTTTACAAAAATCAAACCAAGGCGGAAAGACGCTCGACTGTAGAACATCACATCGATTTAGTCGGCTTACGCCAAGCCAGAGATAAGCGCCCCAGCGAACTTTCTGGCGGGATGAAACAAAGAGTAGCGATCGCCCGCGCCTTGGCAATTCGCCCTAAATTACTGCTACTTGACGAACCCTTTGGGGCATTAGATGCTTTGACACGGGGTGGCTTGCAAGAGCAATTGATGAAAATCTGCGAAGAAAGTCACGTTACCTGCGTCATGGTGACGCACGACGTAGATGAAGCACTACTGCTGAGCGATCGCATCGTCATGCTCACCAACGGTCCTGAAGCGCAAATCGGACAAATTCTCGATGTCTCCATTCCTCGTCCCCGCCAACGGATGGAAGTCGTGAATCATCCCAGCTACTACGCCTTGCGTAACGAGCTGATTTACTTCCTCAACCAACAAAAACGCATCAAGCAGCGCAAAGCAAAACAGCACGTCGTCATTGCTGGCAACGGTTTAGAAAAAGTCAATTTAGAAATCGGCTTTATTCCCCTCACCGATTGCGCCCCCTTAGTCGTAGCTAAAGAAAAAGGCTTCTTTGCCAAACACGGCTTAACCGATGTCACCCTCAGCCGCGAACCGAGTTGGAAGGAAATCGCGAAAGGTGTGGGTACGGGACGCTTAGATGCTGCCCAAATGGTGGCAGGAATGCCCCTAGCCATGACTTTAGGGGCGGGTGGTAAAACTCCAGTACCCATCGTCAGCGCCCTCACTCTCTCCCGTAACGGTAACGCCATCACGCTGAGCAAAAAGTTTTTCGAGCAAGGAGTAAAGACGCTTGCCGATCTCAAAGCCGCGATCGCCGCTGACTCCGATACCGTCCACACCCTCGGCATGGTACATCCAGCCTCAATGCATAACTTGTTGTTGCGTTACTGGCTGGCGAGTGGTGGCATTCACCCCGACGAAGACGTAAGCTTAACGGTAATTCCACCACCGCAAATGGTAGCTAATCTCAGAGCTGGTAATATAGACGGCTATTGTGTTGGCGAACCCTGGAATTCTCGTGCCGTCTACGAGGAACTGGGATTTGTCATCGCTACCGATTTAGACTTGTGGGCGGGACATCCAGAGAAAGTATTGGGCGTGCGAGAAGAATGGGCAAACCAGTATCCCCAAACCCACGTTGCTTTAGTTAAAGCACTCCTAGAAGCTTGCGACTACTGCGACGATCGCCGCAATCGGGAAGAAATTTTAGAATTACTCTGCCGACCGGAATACGTCGGTTCAGAACCCGCCTACACCCGTCCTGGTTTTCTCGACCCCTACAATCGCGGTGACGGTTCCGCACCCCAACAACTATTGCATTTCAACCAATTCCACGTAGACAAAGCTAACTATCGCGATCGCACCGATTTGCTGTGGATCTTGACTCAGTTGGCACGCTGGGGATTAATTCCATTCCCAAAAAACTGGGTGGAAGTCCTCGATCGCGTCAGCCGTACTGATGTATTTGGCATTGCTGCCCGCGAATTAGGATTCATGGACATCGGACACGATCCCCAACCCATCAAACTATTTGACGGCAAAATCCTCTATCCCGATCGCCCGATTGACTATCTCAACAGTTTGGAAATCAAACACCAAATCCGCATAGAAGAAATCGCGATCGATCCAATAGTAGCTAGCGTTTAGAAGGGTAATGGGTAATGGGTAATGGGTAATACCAACTACCAGTTACCAACTACCAACTATCAACTACCACTACTCACTACTCACTACTCACTACTCACTACTTATGCAAATCAGAGAAACTCACCTTACACCCCACTCCCCACTCCCCACTCCCCACTCCCCCTTTTTAGTCATAGAAGACGTTTCCAAGGTCTATCCCACGAAAAATGGTCCTTACACTGTTCTAAAAGATGTCAATTTTACTGCCTCCGAAGGTGAGTTTATCTGTCTGATCGGTCACTCTGGCTGTGGCAAAACTACCTTGTTGAATATGGTGGCAGGATTTAACCAACCCACTACAGGAGAAGTGCGCCTGCAAAACGATCGCATCACCGAACCAGGACCGGAACGGATGATGGTGTTCCAGAACTATGCTTTGCTACCGTGGATGACTGCTTTTGATAACGTTTATTTAGGAATAGATGCAGTTCACCCAAATAAGCCAGAAGCCGAGAAAAGAGCGATCGCGAAAGAGCATTTGGCAATGGTAGGACTGACGGAAGCCGCCGATAAAAAGCCGCGTCAGCTATCTGGCGGGATGAAACAAAGAGTAGCGATCGCCCGCGCTTTAGCTATTCGTCCCCAAGTTCTGATCCTCGACGAGCCTTTCGGGGCGCTGGATGCCATTACCAAAGAGGAACTCCAAGAAGAACTGCTAACAATTTGGAGAGAACACCGCGTCACCGTGCTAATGATCACGCATGACATTGACGAAGCTCTGTTTTTAGCAGACAGACTGATTATGATGACTAACGGTCCTTCTGCAACCATTGGCGAAGTTTTAGAGATCCCCTTCTCTCGTCCTCGTCAACGCGCCCGCATTATGGAAGATCCGCGTTACTACGAACTACGAAATCACATTCTCGACTTCTTGTATCATCGCCATGCTCATTTGGAATGAGTGGTGCGTGAAAAGAGGTGACTGATAACTAATAACCGAAACAGCGATCGCACTGATTCTTGAGCGATCGCTGTTTTTTTAGTATCTATCTTTGGGCTATAAGCCTAGATAAAAATGCATGAACTCAATGCGCTTATTTCATAATTGATGAAATTCCGTTACAAAAGATACGAAATTTTTAACTTAAGTAATCCAATCTATAGTAGTCACCAGTGTTGAAAATGAAATTAAAAATCTAGATGCAAGAACTTTTCTATTAGTGTTGTGAAGTCAATTTATGCGATAGAGAAAAACTAAATTTTTATCGTATAGTTCGCAAATATTTTCCGCTTCTGACAGAAGTTTTTCCCACTGGTAAAAAATAGCCTAAACCCAACTTATAAGCACCAAGATTTCGTACAACTCGATCGCGGTAATTGCAGAATTGTCAGTAGCATAACTTTTGCAATTCCTACTCTTTTGACTTAGGAAATCATCTCATGCTCAAAGGTTTAATTTCTTTTCAGGGTCGCTACCGCATCTTACATCAAACGTGGTTTGCTTTCTTTCTGACGTTTGTTTGTTGGTTTAATTTTGCGCCGTTCGCCGGATTAATTCAAAAAGAACTTCATTTAAGCGATCCGCAAAAAACAACTCTTCTAATCTGCAACGTAGCACTAACAATTCCAGCCCGTATTATTATTGGGATGTTGCTGGATCGATTTGGACCGAGGATTACCTACTCTTGTCTGCTGCTATTTGCCGTATTTCCCTGTATGGCAACAGCTATGTCTCACGATTTCAACCAATTAGTTTGGAGTCGTTTGCTGATGGGAATTGTCGGTTCTGGATTCGTAATCGGCATTCGCATGGTATCTGAGTGGTTTCCACCCAAGGACATTGGGATTGCTCAAGGTGTTTATGGCGGTTGGGGTAATTTCGGGGCTTTCGGTGCTGAATTTGCTCTCCCAATTCTGGCAATAGCTACAGGCTTTTTCGCAGGTGGTGCATCTAACTGGCGCTTAGTAATCGCTTTTACAGGTGTTGTTGCTGCAATCTACGGTGTTATCTACTTCAATACTGTCCAAGATACTCCTAATGGTAAAGTTTACAAGCGTCCTCAGAAAAATGGTGCGATGGAAGTCACCAGCAAGGGCAGTTTTTATGCCATGCTGCTGTCAAATTTCGGTCTGATTTTTGCCCTCGGTTTGTTGGCTTGGCGCTTGGCGCAACCTAAAATTCACTTTCTCAGTCAAAGCCAAATGTATATTGTTTGGATGGGATTACTGGGATTGTATGCTTACCAAACCTATCAAGCTTGGCGCGTCAACAAAGAGTTACTAGCCGGACAAAAAATCTACTCTCCATTAGAACGCTATCAATTTCGCCAAGTTGCTTTACTTGAATTTACTTACGTCACCAATTTTGGTTCGGAATTGGCAGCAGTGTCTATGTTACCAATCTTCTTTGAATCAACTTTTGGATTAGAGCATCACACGGCAAGTATAATTGCTTCGTGCTATCCGTTCTTAAACTTAGTTTCTCGTCCCAGTGGTGGCTTAATTTCTGATAAATTAGGTTCGCGTAAATGGACGATGACAGCTATCACTGTTGGGATTGGTATTAGCTATTTACTAGCTTACGAAATTAACGGTAGCTGGGCTTTACCACTAGCGATCGCTGTCACAATGCTCTCTGCTTACTTTGCTCAAGCTGGTTGTGGTGCAACTTACGGTATCGTACCTTTGATTAAAAAAGAAATTACCGGACAAATTTCTGGTAATGTAGGAGCATATGGAAATTTCGGTGGTGTGATTTATTTGACAATTCTCAGCTTAACTAATGCTCGGACTTTATTTGCTACGATGGGAATTGCGGCTCTAGTTTGTGCGAGTATGTGCGCTTTCTTCTTGAAAGAACCTAAAGGCTCGTTTGCCGAAGATTACGAAACTTCTACCACAACAGAACACCCATTACCAAGTAGCTCTATGTTGGCAGAAGAGTTAGAGTAAAATCTTCGATCGCACTCTTACTTAACTAACTGTCTTTGCTAATTTTTATACGGGATAACGCAGGTTAAGTTTTTCAACTGCGCTATCCTATTTTGCTATGTTAGCACTCGATGACATTGACAAATGACAAATGACAAATAATTGCGAGCGCGAGAAAATTTTTTGAAACGATCTGCTTTTTTTGCCTCTGTCTGCGGTTATAATTTTTACTAGAAGCAACTGAACTAAATAGTCCCACATATCTCAAAATCAAATAGATACTATTTGATTTTCCTTGATTTCAAATATGTCAGAACTCTCAGACAATTTTACTTTCAGAAATGATATTTATGTAACATTTTCTACAAACTAAAATTCCGACCGTATGTAAATTATCTGGTAATGTATAATCGTGGTTTAAAGTGGTGAAACCCCCTCCCAAGTACTAAAAATATCTTCTATTAATTCTCAAACTTTCAACCTGAAACTCATTAACGAAAAAATTGCGGTAACACTGTCATGACTGACTCCACCAAAACCCTGTGTCCTTATTGTGGTGTCGGCTGCGGCTTAGAAGTCTCACCCCCAGCCGCTGCTGGTAAAGCCACCAATCGAGACAGTCAAGGCAATCCAGTCTGGAAAGTGAGAGGGGACAAAACCCATCCTTCCAGTCAGGGAATGGTGTGCGTCAAAGGTGCAACGATAGCAGAAGCGATCGCCAAAAGTCGCTTGCGCTACCCAATGGTGAGAGACTCGTTGAATGAAGAGTTCCGCCAGGTAAGTTGGGAAGAAGCATTGGAAAAAATTGTCAACCGCATTCAAACAGTTCGCCTGACTCACAGTGCTGACGCAATTTGCATGTACGGTTCCGGTCAGTTTCAAACCGAAGATTACTACGTGGCGCAAAAACTGATCAAAGGGTGTTTGGGGACGAACAACTTTGATGCCAACTCTCGCCTGTGCATGTCCTCGGCAGTATCTGGTTACGTGCAAAGCTTTGGTGCTGACGGTCCCCCCTGTTGTTACGAAGATTTAGAGCAAACCGATTGTGCTTTTTTAATCGGTACGAATACCGCCGAGTGCCACCCGATTATTTTCAACCGCCTGAATAAATACTGCAAGCAGAACCGCAACGTCAAAATGGTAGTTGTCGATCCGCGCCACACGACTACAGCGGAAGCGGCTGACTTACATCTAGCGATTCGTCCTGGTACGGATATCGACTTACTTAATGGCATCGCCCATTTACTAATGCGTTGGGGTAGCATTGACACGGATTTTCTGGAAGATTGTACGAGTAATTTTCCTGCCTATGCAGAGGTAATTCGTCATTATACCCCGCAGATGGTGGCGCAAAGATGCGGGATCTCGATCGCAGATCTAGAAACAGCAGCGCGATATTGGCAACAATCGCAGCGCGTCCTTTCTATGTGGTCGATGGGCGTAAACCAGTCTTCGGAAGGAACGGCAAAAGTAAGGACAATTATTAATTTACACCTGATGACGGGGCAAATTGGCAAGCCAGGGGCGGGGCCATTTTCCCTCACGGGACAACCAAACGCAATGGGAGGACGGGAAGCGGGGGGATTGGCTCATTTGCTTCCAGGCTATCGCAGCATCAAAAATCCGCAGCATCGCGCTGAAGTAGAGGAATTTTGGGGCTTGCCATCTGGCCGTATTTCGCCTTACATGGGTAGAACTGCTTGGGAAATGATTACGGGGTTGGAGTCGGAGGAAGTCGGCGTATTGTGGATTGCGGCAACTAATCCAGCCGTAAGTATGCCAGATTTAGAAAGAACCAAAGCGGCATTGTTGCGATCGCCCTTCACTATCTATCAAGATGCCTACTATCCTACAGAAACTGCTGCCTACGCTCACGTCTTGCTTCCCGCCGCACAATGGAGTGAAAAGACGGGTGTAATGACCAATTCCGAACGGCGCGTGACTTTGTGTAGTGCTTTTCGTCAGCCGCCAGGGGAAGCCAAAGCAGATTGGGAGATCTTTGCCGAAGTAGGCAGAAGGTTAGGCTTTACTCAACAGTTCGCCTTTACTACCGCTACCCAAGTTTATGCTGAATTTGCCAAAATTACCCGCGATCGCCCTTGCGATATGTCAGGTTTGAGTCACGAACGCCTCCGCGCTGAAGGACCGCAGCAATGGCCCTGTCCCGAATCCGAACTAGGTAAGTCAGACCGTCAAGAAAAAGCTAAACGGCTGTATACAGATTTTAAATTTCATACACCCGACGGTAGGGCAAAGTTTGCAGCCTATCACTCGCGAGGATTGGCTGAACCACCCGATCCGAAATATCCTTTTGTGCTGACAAACGGTAGATTATACGGACACTGGCACACCCAAACTCGCACGGGCAGAATTGAAAAAATTCAACAAATGCATCCCAATCCGTTTATCGAAATTCATCCCCGCGATGCGGCGAGTTTGGGAATTCACCAAGACGATTGGGTAGAAGTGCGATCGCGACGCGGTAAAGCCAAGTTTCCTGCTAAAGTAACAAAAGCGATCGCCCCTGGTACGGTGTTTGTCCCCATGCATTGGGGTGCATTATGGGCGGAACAAGCCGAAGCAAATGCCCTCACCCATCCCGAAGCTTGTCCCGACTCTAGACAGCCAGAATTAAAGGCTTGTGCGGTGCAACTAATTCCCTTGAGCAACAACTTTTTCTCACATCAAGAGGCAGAGCAATATAATTCCATTCCCTCGCCTATTTCCGTGTAAATAGCGATTTATTTATCCAAACCAATGAGAGGGTTCTACACCGCATTGAAATGGTTCGGGAACGTGACATCTGACCCAATCGGCTTTGTCTTGCAAAATACAGCAAATCCCTTGATGAATTAACCCTTCAATTTGCAGTCGGTACTCCGAGCGATCGCCAGGAAGTCTGTAGGTAAGAAAGGCAAGATTTTGTTCGTCAACTGCACTAAAAGCGCAAGGAATGCGACTGAGAACGTAAGCAATTAACTCTTGCCGTAAATCGGGGTTTGCAAAAGCTTGGCAGTGAGGATAGTAAGGATAACTATCTACAACTGTCTCAATTTCTGCCAATAATGCCTGATGAGTTAAATTAACTAATGTTTTCGGCATATTTCATCTCCTACTCTCTCTTATCAATTTTTTGAATTTTATTTCTATTGATAGATGCAAAGCGATCGCCAAATTGTGTAATCAGACTTACAACACTCAATCGATTGGCTCGAACACTCCTCTTTCAGCAAACTTCTGCACCTCTCACCTACAATTATTCCAACCTCATAGATTTTCCTGCACAAATCTAAACAAAACGCAGTAAAATATTTATCTAACTTAATGCATTGGTGAGTAAGTCATAGGAAAGTAATTAATATAATTTATTTTTAGAATAAGCTATTTTCTGCTTAAAACTAGCTAGTTTTAGCTATAATTACGCGATCCCCAATTGCGGCGGTAATAAAAATAATCTGACTTGGAATTATGTGAAATAACCAAGTTTGTAGAAGACACGCAGTTGTGTGTCTCTACAAATATCTCTGTTGCCGACAAGTATTATCTTGCCGCGATCGCCTTCAGAAAATTGTCTCCAGGGAGCGATCGCCCCTCCATTTGTCGATTCACCGCCGCCGCCGCTGCTATACCAGAGTGCATCGCACCTTCAACAAAATTTTCGCCGCACCAATCGCCGCAACAAATTAAAGGTAAAGTAGTTTCAGCAGTCAAATAAGTTTGCTCTAGAGGACGGCTAGGAAAAGCATAGCGCCAGCGATGAACTTGCATCCATTCCGGTTTTGCTAACCAAGGAAGTAAATATTCAGCCGCTTTTGCTAACAATTCACAACCAGCAGGTTGCAAATCTCGTTCTTCCAAATAATGTCGAGCAAACTCCGCGCTACTTTGCAAAACAAAAACTTCGTAATTTTCAGTTTTTTCTAGGCGTTTGCTACTATCCCAACCCACCCAAGCCAGATATGGATTGTCCGCAAAACTAATCGCTTGCCAATCTGGTTTTGGTTCCAATTGAGTAGAATATCCAGCCATAACACTGAAACATGGATTAAACTCTACAGAGCGCAGTTGGTGAGATAATGTAGCAAGATCGGTCAATGGTTCTAAAATCGCCAAAGCTTGTGGTGCGGGAACAGCAAAAACAACAGCCTTAGCTGCGATCGTTGATGGTCGATCGGCAGTAGCTTCAGGATGAGCCGATTTCAAAGATAGCTGCCAGTGAGAGTGATTTAGAGCGATCGCTTCTACCCGTTGAGAGCGCCAAATCTGCAAACCTTGCCCTAAAAACTTAGCGATTGCATTCATCCCCGCAGGCGCTACGTAGCGAAATTCAGCAGCTAGAGTTTGCAACTGGGAATTTTTATCAGCCCATACCTTAAGAATATGGCGATCGCATAACAATTGAACAAATTGCTGCATTACCTCGCCTTTTGGCTTCAAGTAGCAAGTCCCATGATCGGCAAGGGTATCATGCAAGCGGCGCGTGGCAATTCTACCTCCCAAACCCCGCGACTTTTCCAAAATTAACACGTTATATCCAGCTTGGTGTAACTGCTGAGCGCAAGTTAAACCAGCCATTCCAGCCCCAATTACAGCAATGTCGTACATGGAGGAAAGTGAGTAGTGAGTGGTGAGTAGTGAGTAGGGTTAAGAGAGCAGAGGGGCAGAGGGGCTGAGGGGCAGAGGGGCTGAGGAGATTAAATTCTTCCGACTTCTGACTCCTGACTCCTGACTCCTGACTCCTATTTTGACTTTTGACTTATCACCTTACCCCTTACCCCTTACCCCCCACTTTAGAAGTAAAATAACGATGGTGATCGACTATTGCTGGACTGCGGGAGGACGTGATTTTGGATGAACTGAGAGCGGCATTGGAACTAGCTACGGAAGAAGAATTGCAGCACTTGACCCAACTGTTATTTCGCCGTAAGTTTAATCCCTTAGATTACGTTCATACTCCCGAACCCATTGATGTCCAGAGTTTAGATAGAGAAGCATGGTTAGATACACTCGAAGAACGATTCCGCTACCTAGCTGCGGATGGGGTGACAGTTTTGAGAGGAGATACAGATAAATTTACATACAGACAAGCTTTAATTCAAGTTTGTCGATATCTAAAAATTCCTTACTCCACAACACTGAGTACCACCGATTTAGAAGTAGAAGTCTTTCTCAATCTCCTAGGACGGACGTGGAAGCGTCTACCCGCCTCCGAAAAGCAGCAATTGACAGCACGGGTACAGCGATCGCTCTCCACGGCTTCTCCAGCTCAACCCCTACCGCTAGCCGTACAAAAAGATCCAATGTCTCTATTAGTTAAGGGTGGTAGCGCGATCGCTGTTAGCTCGATTATTCAACCAATACTGCTCAAACAGATCGCCCAGCAGTTTGCGTTGCATTTTGCTAGCTATCAAATGGCAAAAGAAGCGATCGTCCAAGGTGGTGCAGTTGCAGCAGCTCAGTTTCAAAATTATGTCACGCTCAAAACAGCGCAGCAAGGTATGGCTGTGAGCGCGGCTAGGTATGGAGCAGTAAGGGGAGCATTTGCCTTTCTCGGACCGATTATGTGGTCGTGGTTTTTAGCTGATTTAGGTTGGCGATCGATTTCAACTAACTACGGTCGCGTTATCCCTGCCATCTTTGCTCTAGCTCAAATTCGCCTCACCCGTGCTGATGAATGCTGGGAAATGGCTTGATTGGTCATTGGTCATTGGTCATTCGTCATTTGTCACTGTTAACATCTCTACACTAATAACCGATCGCTGATAATTGATGACTGTTAAAGACCAACGCCTACAGAATGCGTGGAACTTTATTCAGTGGGGGCTGTTGCTGTTTCCATTGCTGCCTTTAGTGGGGGCAGTCGTTTTGTTGTGGGCGCAATTTGTTATCTGGCGAAAACAGTACCGCCAAATTTTCCGCAGTCGGCTCAACTGGGTGCTAGCACTCTTCAGTGGATGGCTGATAGTCATGAGCCTGTTTGCCTATCATCGCCAGGATGCTTGGTTAGGTTTATTTAATTTCATTCCATTTTTTGGTTTATTTGCTACTTTTAGGGTTCTGTTGCAAACTCCAGCTCAACTGCGGCGGCTAGCACAGATTTTGGTACTCACATCCGTACCCGTAGTTATTATGGGCTTCGGTCAACTGTATTGGGGTTGGGCAACTCCGAAAGCATGGCACGATCTTTTTCTAGCAATCGGTTGCGCGATCGCACCTCAAGGTAATCCACCTGGTCGGATGACCTCTATTTTCATGTATACCAATGTCCTCGCCGCTTACCTCGCGATCGCTTTTATTCTTTCCTTGGGGTTGTGGATTGATAGCTTGTCGGGAGTCGGGAGTCGGGAGTCGAGAGTCGGGAGGAAGAGACAAGGGGAACAAGGGAGACAAGGGAGACTTAAGGGACTTAAAGCAGCAATTGCCAATTACCAATTACCAATTACCAATTACCAATTACCAATTGTTTTAGGTCTGGTTGTCGTAGTGAATTTGGCAGCATTAATTTTGACTAATTCTCGCAATGCTTGGGCGATCGCTGTTATAGCTGCAACTGCTTTTGCAGTGTATTGCGGCTGGCGTTGGTTGGTGGTAGGAGTTGGCGCGATCGTGGCAGTTGTATTTGGGGCAGCTTTTGCACCTCCACCGCTCCATTCATGGTTGCGGCTCATCGTTCCGGCATACTTTTGGCAAAGGTTAACAGACCAGCTCTACGTCCGTCCAGAGGCGACACTGAGAACGACTCAGTGGCGATTTGCCTGGAATTTGACACAACAGCGTCCTTGGACGGGTTGGGGGTTGCGGAATTTTCAGCCTCTCTATTTGGCACAAACCCAGACTTGGATGGGTCATCCACACAATCTTTTTCTGATGCTGACGGCGGAAATTGGCATTCCGGCGACAATTGTTTTTTGTGCTTGGATCGGCTGGATTCTATTTCAATCGATCCAACTCTTGGCTCAGAATCCCGACTCTGGTAAGGGCGGGTTTAACCGCACAATTAAGGGTTTTTTAATAAATATCGTCAACAAACCCGCCCCTACAAACTATACACTCTCCTGTACGGGTACACAGCCATGCTTTCCCACCGACTCCCTACTCCCCACTCCCTACTCCCCACTCCCCCATCAAAGCGATCGCCTGATATTTTTCACTTACTTAGTTGCCGTTTGTGCTTGTCTGCTGTTCAATACTGTAGACGTGACTATATTCGATGCCCGTCTCAATACCTTGTTCTGGATTTTACTAGCAGCGATCGCTGGAGTTAGCGATCGCCAACATACTCCTGCTGTTGGAAAAAGCGAATAGCGACTAAAAAATCCTCCTTTTGGCTGTTGACTCTTTAGTAAAAAAGCTTCTCAGTGTGGAGCTTTGCATCTGAAGTAGAAAATTTATACCTTGAGAGTGAATCTTTCTCCCTCGTTTTGTATACTCTGTCTTGAAAAACCGAAAGATTGGTATAACAAAATACAATTTACCTGCAAGTAGAGCCATAGTATCTATCAATGTCTGTACATTGACAAAACTGCTGTCAAGCATATATCTGCACGATATCGATCATCCTTCCACCTATGGCAAAACATTTTAATCGGCGGAAATTTTTACTATACGGTTCCGCCACCTTTGGGACAAGTATTTTATTAAAAGCCTGTGCGAACTCGCCTACGACTGAATCGAGTCCTAATGGGACTTCATCCCCATCAGCGGCAAACGTTAGTACGACTGCTGCTAGCGGCGATGGCATCAAAGTGGGAATTCTCCACTCCCTGAGCGGTACGATGGCAATTAGTGAAAAAAGTGTCGTAGACGCAGAAATGCTAGCCATTGAAGAGATCAATGCTGCTGGCGGCGTACTAGGGAAGAAAATTATCCCCATTACCGAAGATGGCGCTTCTAATTGGGATACTTTTAGAGAAAAAGCTGACAAGTTAATCGACGAAGATAACGTCGTTGCTGTGTTTGGCTGTTGGACTTCTGCTAGCCGCAAGAACGTGCTAGAAGTATTTGAGTCTAAAGACCATATGCTTTGGTATCCAGTGCAGTACGAAGGACAAGAGTGTTCTAAAAATATCTTCTACACTGGTGCAGCGCCTAACCAACAAATCGAACCATCGGTAGATTGGTTGCTAAAAAATAAAGGAAAAGACTTTTTCCTAGTTGGTTCTGATTACGTTTTTCCTCGTACTGCTAACACCGTCATTAAAGCTCAATTAGCAGCAAAAGGTGGCAAGGTTGTTGGTGAAGATTACCTACCGCTTGGCAACACAGAAGTTACGCCTATTATTACCAAAATTAGGCAAGCTTTACCTAACGGTGGCGTAATTTACAACACCTTAAATGGAGATAGCAACGTTGCTTTCTTCAAACAATTGCAAGGTGCTGGTATGGGTCCAGATAAATACCCTTCCATGTCTGTCAGTATCGCTGAAGAAGAAGTAAAAGCGATCGGTCCAGACTATCTTAAAGGTCACTACGCTGCTTGGAATTATTTTCAAACAGTAGAGTCTGCTGCTAACAAAAAGTTTGTTGAAGCCTTTAAGAAGAAATACGGCGAAGATAGAGTTACCAACGACCCAATGGAAGCTGCATATATCGCAGTTTATCTATGGAAACAAGCAGTAGAAAAAGCAGGTACGGCTGACGATCTAGCTAAAGTACGTGCTGCTGCCTATGGGCAAACTCTCGATGCACCAGAAGGTAAAATTACTTTAAATAAAAATCATCACATCTCTAAAGTTGTCCGAATTGGTGAAGTTAGAGATGATGGTTTGTTTAATATCGTCTACTCTAGTGATAGTGCAGTTGCACCGCTTCCCTGGAATCAATTTGTTAAAGAAACTAAGGGATATAGTTGTGACTGGTCAGATCCCAACAAAGGCGGAAAATACAAGTCAGCTTAATCAGTTATCAGTTATCGATGATTGAGGAGATTAGCGAGTAGCAAGAGATCGGTGGAATATTGATAGGTTGAAAATTTGGCAAGTTATAACGCTCTAATTTTCTAAATATTTAGCCTTCTCATATTATTCACTACTCACTACTCACTACTCACTACTCACTCTTTCAGGGGGAAGCGTGTTAATCGGATTACTTGACGGTTTATTTAATGGTATTAGTATCGGTTCCGTGCTATTAATTTCGGCACTGGGGCTGGCAATTGTATTTGGACTTATGGGCGTAATCAACTTGGCACATGGCGAGTTGATGATGTTAGGAGCTTATACAACTTTTGTAGTCCAAGCAGGTTTTAAAAAATTAGGGGAGCCTTGGTTCGATTTTTATATCTTTTTCGCTCTCATACTGGCTTTTTTAGTCGCTGCTGGGGTGGGAGTGATTTTAGAAAGAGGAGTGATCCGATATCTTTATGGCAGACCGTTAGAAACTCTACTAGCAACTTGGGGCGTGAGTTTAATCTTGCAACAGTTCGTCCGCAGCGTGAATTGGGTGCTAGCAATTGGCATAGTTTTATTTTGTTTGCTATTTTTTGGCAGTTTGTGGATTGTCCAACGTCGTTCGGATTTCGATCGCATCCGTAACTGGTTTTTATTAATAATGCTGCCCTTATCTTTAGGTATTGCGATCGCGGTTGGCAACATCTTGAGTCAAACTTTCAAACTTGCAGTTACTCAGCCTTGGTTTGGGGCGCAAAACGTAGACGTTTCTTCACCGAGATGGCTGCGCGGTGGTCTACCTGTAGGCGGATTTCAATTGCCCTACGCTAGATTATTTATCATTGCGCTGACAATTATTTGCTTAATTGGAGTTTATTTCTTCCTGCAACGCACTGCTTGGGGATTGCGAATTCGTGCTGTCACGCAAAATCGCAGCATGAGTTCTTGTTTGGGCATTCCTACTCAAAAAGTTGATGCCCTTACATTTGCGATTGGTTCGGGATTAGCTGGGGTAGCTGGATGTGCAATTAGCTATCTCGGTTCTGTTGGACCGAATACAGGACAGAACTACATCGTCGATACATTTATGGTTGTTGTCGTCGGCGGTGTAGGTAAATTGGTAGGCACAATTGTTGCCGCATTAGCGATTGGTACGGTAAATTACCTAGTTGGTTCTGGCACGCTGGCAATACTAGCAGCACCTATCCAACCACTAGCAGACTTCTTTACCTTCTTTGCCACTACCAGCATGGCAAAAGTGATGGTATTTGCTTTAATTATTGCCTTTTTACAAGTCCGACCAGGGGGAATCTTCCCGCAGAAAGGGCGGACTGTGGATGCTTAATCAGCGATCGGTTATCAGTTGTCAGTTATCAGTGACTACTCACTACTCACTACTCACTACTCACTAAAAAAATGACAGCAGATGCAGCGATAGGAAGACGAGGATTAGAGCGCGGTAAGAAGCGATCGCTCTTAATTGAAGCAGGCATAATAGGCGCGATCGCACTAGCATTAATTTTCATTCTGCCAACCATGCTTTCCCCGTTTCGCCTCAATTTGTTAGGGCGATTTTTGTCGCTGGCAATTGTTGCTTTAGGAATCGATCTGATTTGGGGTTATACGGGGCTACTTAGTTTAGGTCACGGTATTTTCTTCGGTTTGGGTGGATACGCGCTTGGAATGCACTTGAAACTTCAAGTTCCTGAAGGCGAACTTCCCGAATTTATGGGACTCTACGGCGTTACCGAATTGCCTTGGTTTTGGCATCCATTTCAAGCCTTTCCCTTTGCTACGGCTGCTGTAGTCTTAATTCCTGGGATTTTAGCTGCTTTATTGGGTTATTTAGTTTTTCGCAATCGCATCCGAGGCGTTTATTTTTCTATCCTCACCCAAGCAGCAACAATTGTCTTTTTCAACTTCTTTAACGGACAGCAAAAACTATTTAACGGTACAAACGGCTTAGTTAACTTTAAAACTCTTTTGGGCGCACCAGTAGGAGCGCGACCGACAAGATTTACTTTTTACGTTCTTACGGTGCTGTTATTGATTGCTACCTATGCGTTATGTCGCTGGTTGACTAGCGGACGCTTTGGACGGCTGTTGATAGCAATTCGAGACGACGAGAGCCGAGTGCGATTTTCAGGTTACGATCCGACAGAATTTAAAGTATTGGTTTTTGCAGTTTCCGGCGCGATCGCGGGGGTTGCTGGGGCAATGTATACTCTCCAAAGTGGCTCTGTGTCTCCTAGAGCGATGGATGTTGCCTTCTCAATTGAAATGGTAATTTGGGTAGCAATTGGCGGACGCGGTAGTTTAGTAGGCGCAGTTATAGGGGCGTTGCTTGTTAACTATGCCCGCAGCTTTTTTAGCGAACAATTCGCCGAGATCTGGTTATTTTTCCAAGGAGCATTGTTTTTAATAGTTGTAACAGTGTTACCTGATGGTATCGTTGGCTGGGTGCGTAATTCAGACATACTACGGCGCGGTCAACGCCGACAATTATCAACTTATCCAGCAATTGAAGCAAACCCAGAAGTACAAAGCGAACGGGAAGAACTGGGGAGTAGGGAGTAGGGAGAAGAGAGCTGAGGGGGCTGAGGGAGCAAAACCACGCACCACTGATAACTGATAACTGATAACTGATAACTGATAACTGAAAAAAGGGGTGTAAAAAAGTGGGCGAAAAGATATTAGAAATAGAAGATGTTACGGTTAGTTTTGATGGGTTTAAAGCCATAAAAAATCTTAATTTCAGCTTAGATAAAGGTGAGTTAAGAGTCATTATTGGTCCTAACGGGGCGGGAAAGACCACATTTCTTGATGTGATTACAGGGAAGACAAAGCCTACCCAAGGGCGAGTATTGTTTAAAGGCAAAAACTTGCGATCGCTCAAAGAACACCAAATTGCCCGCATGGGTATTGGTCGCAAGTTCCAAACTCCTAGGGTATATTTAAACTTAACTCCGCGTGAGAATTTAGAACTGTCGTGCAATCAACAAAAGAAACTTTGGTCAACTTTATTTGGTAAACCTAAGAGCGCAGAACGTCATACCGTTGCTGGGTTGCTCGAAACAATTGGACTCGCTGCAAATGCAGATATCCCAGCTACAAAACTATCTCATGGCGAAAAGCAACGCCTAGAAATTGGCATGTTAGTAGCACAATCACCGGATTTATTATTGGTTGACGAACCCGTAGCTGGATTGACAGATGAAGAAACAGAAAATGTCGGCAATTTACTGCTCGCCTTAGCTCAAAGTCACTCCATTATGGTAATCGAGCATGACATGGAATTCGTGCGTCAGATTGCGCGTAAGGTAACGGTGTTGCATCAAGGTTCGGTACTGTGTGAAGGGGACTTCGACGAAGTAAAAAACAATCCTCGCGTGATTGAAGTGTATTTGGGGCAAGAAGTAGAACACAACTCGTCTTCAGAATTGCAAAATTCTTCCAGCCATTAAATAAAAAATACGATCGAAATATGAATCCTACCACAGATGCGATCGCCTCAACATTTCACTCACCCTCTGCTCAAACACCAATGCTGCAAGTTGCTGGGTTGAATGTCTATTATGGCGAAAGTCACATTCTACGCAATGTAGATCTCAGCGTACCAGAAGGACAAATGGTTTGCCTGATCGGGCGCAATGGCGTAGGCAAAACTACACTACTGAAAACAATTATGGGATTAATTAAATCCCGAACTGGTGCAATTACTTTTGCCGGACAGCCAATTACTCTAAAATCTCCAGATAGGCGGGCAAAATTGGGAATTGGTTACGTTCCTCAAGGGCGAGAAATTATTCCCCGCTTAACAGTAGAAGAAAATTTACTGCTGGGTTTTGAGGCGCTACCCCAAGGTAGAAAGAGCAATCAAAAAATTCCCGATCGCATTTTTACCTTATTTCCCGTCTTGAAAACAATGCTATCGCGAATGGGCGGTGACTTAAGCGGCGGACAGCAGCAACAACTGGCGATCGCCCGTGCTTTAATGGGAAATCCTCGCTTACTCGTACTAGACGAACCGACTGAAGGAATTCAGCCTTCAATCATTTTAGAAATTGAAGCAGCAATTCGCAATATTATCGCCACTACCGGAATTTCCGTGCTGTTAGTAGAACAACACCTGCATTTCGTCCGCCAAGCCGACCGTTATTATGCCATGCAGAAAGGTGGAATTGTTGCTTCCGGTGTCACCAGCGAATTGAGCCAAGATGTGATTCAGCGATTTTTAGCAGTCTAGAAAAGAAGTCGGAAGTCGGAAGTAAAAAAATACTACTCACTACTCACTACTCACTACTCACTTTCTACTGACAACAGTTCCGTAGTTTAACTGAGGCAGAGAGAAAAAACGCTTGCCTACAATCTAACAACACGTTTAACGATTCTCTGGTGAAGTGATGAAATCTCTCCTCCAATCCTATTTAGAACAAGAAATCTGGCTGTTAATCAGAGATAAATGGTATTTTGCTAGAGTGCTGGAAGTCGAAGAGGATCTGTTGAGGTTTCAACATCGGACGTACAACAAAGAGACTGAAGAAGATACTTTGTGGGAGATGGTCGTTAAGCAAGCTGAAATAGTGGCGATCGATAAAGCCAAAACTGTTATCAGTAGGAAACCAAATGTATTGATTTCACAGCTGCCACAAACCGATTCAAGTACGAACGATCCTTCGCTATGAAAACATTTAGTGCGGCGCATCTCCTAGCTTCTGTCTCCTGACTCCTGTTCAAGGCAAGCAATCGAGATAGGTTTACCATATCCCAATCGCTGACTGTTGCCATGAAGCGTTCCCATTCATCTATCTTGTATTCTTTATAAAGCCGATACACATCTCCAGGCATGGCAGATTGAATCACCCGATCTGCCGCTAAACAATCGAGTGCTTCACCTAGCGACATAGGTAATTTCTTCACCTGCTTGCCATTGTCCATCACTTCATAGAGACTGCGCTGTTCTGGTTCGCCAGGATCGAGATTGCGCTCGATTCCATCGTCGAAAGCTTTTAGCAGTGCTGCTGCCATCAAATAGGGATTGACCATCGAATCAACCGAACGATACTCAAAGCGACCAGGAGCAGAAAAGAAATAAGACTTCAACTCCTTGAGGGAGAACGGTTGCAACTGCATAGAGCAACTTACTATAGTCCGAATGCGCGACACTGCTACTTTTATGCTGTATCACCTTCCACATCACCGGAATGGCTCGTTCTCGATAGATCGGAGAAACTCGGCTCAAACAATATCGGTTCCATAACAAACTCGTGTCTAGCGCGTCTGACTAAGCGGCTAACTTTCCACTCAGACAAGGCTTGTCGAATCAAGGGCGCATACAGCTTGCGTTCGTGAATGCGAGAATTATTCAGCCAGCGCGAAAATCGCCATTGAATACTTTGAGCAAACATTGCCCGACTACAGGTGTAGTCCAGCCAATCCGTTAAGTTGATTTGACTGCTCAAAATCAAGCTCACGACCATCCAACAAAGCGTTTTCAGACAGTTTTGTCAGTCAACCAGGCTATGACACTGTTGCCCGTTATACCCGTCGTCTGCGTCAAGCCCAGGGTTTGAAACTACGGCAACGTCTGGTTAGTCAGTCTCTACCAAAAGTCGCCCAACCAGAGAAACGACCACTCACGGCGGCGTCGTGCAGCTTGGCTTGTGCTACAGCGGCAAGAGTTACAGAAGCCGGATGAGGAGCAGTTGATTGCTCGGTTAAAAGCACAGCATCCCGATCTGTTTACCGCAATTGAGCTAGCCCAAAGCTTTGCCCAAATCGTACGCCAGCGTCTTCCCGATCGACTTGACTCTTGGTTAGAGCAGGCCATTCATAGCAGTCTTTCACCTTTTGTCCGCTTTGCTTTCCGCTTACATGAAGATTATGATGCGGTCAAAGCGGGTGTGACACTGCCACTCAGCAACGATCCGGTCGAGGGACACATAAACCGATAAAAAATGCTCAAACGCCAAATGTATAATCGTGCTGGAATAGAGTTGCTCAGTCGAAGGTTCCTACTGGCATAAGCTTTGGAGTATATAGCCCTACACATTGATGTTAGGACGTATAATTGGAAAAAGGAAGAATAGTAAACAGCACTTATGCCTGCCCCTTACAGCCAGGATCTTCGTCAAAAAGCAATCGCCGCCGTCGAGCGAGGAGAACGCAAAACGGATGTGAGTCGGATGTTGAATCTTAGCCGCAACACGCTTGACCTGTGGCTAAAGCGAAAAGAACAAACTGGCAATTATCAAGCCATTAGCCATTATCAGCCGGGAAATAGACATAAAATTACGGATTGGCAAAGGTTTCGTGAGTTTGCCCAACAGCATGGAGATAAGACGCAAGGGCAAATGGCACAGTTGTGGGGTGAGGGGGTGACACAGCAAAACATTAGGGCGTTGTTGCATAAATGGGCCAAGATAGTTAGATTTTGAGTATGTCCTCAAGAC
>ERZ1066120.186-NODE-186-length-63655-cov-37.888994_pt1 | contig 63655 bp, 71 predicted proteins | sample MGYA00382767_ERZ1066120 | MGnify/ENA primary metagenome ERZ1066120 (study PRJEB33369, sample SAMEA5778350) | biofilm metagenome | biome: Industrial cooling water; feature: Water cooling tower basin; material: Biofilm | place: United Arab Emirates | collected... | reverse complement strand
CCTGCCTCATGCTCAGACACGCCGCAGCCCTGGCACAGGTCCATAACAGCCTCTAAAGCCTGCGGAACAGGCCGATCGCCCCGTAGACCCCCATGAACTCGAAGGCGCCGGGGTCCAGCGCGTCCTCCACGGCCGCCACAACGCCGTATTCATCGTCGCTCTCCCCCGCCTCCGCGCGGCGCGTGTTGCGCGGGTCGTTGTAGTCGTGGAAGGCCACCAGCGCGCCGGGCTCCAGCAGCGGCGGCAGGGCGCGGCAGGCCGCCACCATGGGCCCGTAGGCGTGCGAGTGGTCCACGAAGGCGAAGCCGAAGCGCCGCCCCTCGGCCCCCAGCGCGGCCAGCGCGCGCGCGGCGTCGCCCACGCGGATGTCCACCCGCCCGAGCAGCCCCGCCGCCTCCAGGTTGGCCCGCGCGCGGCGCGCGAAGTCGCGGCTCAGCTCCAGCGTCACCACCCGCCCGGGCCGCCCCGCCCCCTCCATGGCCCGCGCCATCACCAGGGCCGACAGCCCCTGATAGGTGCCCAGCTCCAGCACGTCTCCCCGCGCGAAGTGCGCGCATTCGTGCAGCTTGAGCGCGTCCGTCCGCAGCAGCCAGCCGGGCACCCCCAGGTCTATGACCGCCCCGTTGGTGGGGCAGGCGTCGTAGGCCGCGTGGCCCGCGTCGATGCGGCCGCCCTCGAAGGGGTGGGTCTTGCGGTAGGGCGCCCGCGTGGTGCGGCCGGGCGCGATGGCCGTCTCGGGATGGCGCTGGAGGTCGAGCGGCACGGGGGAGCCTCCCTGGCTTGGCGGCCCCCCATGCCCGCGCCCGCTCGGGGGCGTCAAGCGCCCCCGGCCGTCCCGCGGCCGACTTGGAACCGTTCCAAACCTTGACGCCCCCCGCCCCCGGGCGCATATCGGGGGCCCCTGCCCGTGCGCCGCCCGGAGGCCCCGCTATGTTCATCCAGACCGAATCCACGCCCAACCCGGCGACGCTCAAGTTCCTGCCGGGAGAGGCGGTGCTGGGGCGCGGCACGGCGGACCTCCCCGACCGCGCGGCGGCCGCGCGCTCGCCGCTGGCGCGCCGCGTCTTCGAGGTCGAGGGCGTCACGGCCGTCTTCCTGGGGGCGGACTTCGTCACCGTCACCAAGGCGGCCGACGCCGACTGGGCGCAGGTGCGCCCGCAGGTGCTGGGCGCGGTCATGGACCACTACCAGTCAGGCCTGCCCGTCATGGAGGGCGAGGCCGGCCCCGCCCACGCCGAGGCCGCCCCCCAGGCCTCGCCCGAGGACGCGGCCATCGTCGAGCAGATCAAGGAGCTGCTCGACACCCGCGTGCGCCCCGCCGTCGCCCAGGACGGCGGCGACATCACCTTCCACGGCTTCGAGAGGGGCGTCGTCTACCTGCACATGCAGGGCGCCTGCTCGGGCTGCCCGTCCTCCACGCTGACGCTCAAGAGCGGCATCGAGAACCTCCTGCGCCACTACATCCCCGAGGTCACGGAAGTGCGGCCCGTCGCGGCCTGACCGCCTTGCCCCCACGGCGCCCCCTCGGCCCCCGGGGGGGCCTCGACCCCGGCATCCTCGCCTTCGACACGAGCCTGCCGCACGTGTCCGTGGCCGTCCTCTCCGGCCGCGTCCGCGCCGAGCGCACCGAGCCCATGGCGCGCGGCCAGGACGGACGCCTCATGCCGCTCATCGCGGAGGTGCTGGAGGAGGCGGGCGGCCGGCTCCAGGACATGGACCTGATCGCCGTGGGCGTGGGCCCCGGCAACTTCACGGGCACCCGCATCGCCGTCGCGGCCGCGCGCGGGCTGGCGCTGGCCCTCGGCATCCCCGCCACCGGCGTGTCGCTCTTCGAGGCGCTGCTCGACCCCGTGGCTCCGACGGCCGCGCGCGCGCTGCTCGTCAGCCTGGAGGCGCCGCGCGGGCAGGCCTACGTCCAGCACTTCCGCCACGGCAGGCCGCAGGCGCCGCCCCGCCTCGTGGACCCGGCGAGCCCTCCGCCCGACCTGGGGCCGCCCCGGGGCATGGCCGTGCGCGGCTACATGGCCGAGGCCATCGCCCGCCCCTTCCACGCCTCATGGGAGGAGGCCGCCCCGGCCCGGGTCGCCGCGCGCGTCGCCGAGTTCGCCGAGCGCCGCCTGCGGCAGGGTCCGCTCGACCCGGCCCTGCGCCCCGCGCCCCTCTACGTGCGCCCCCCCGACGCGGCCCCCCCCGCCGACCCCCCGCCCCCCATCGTCCCGTGACCCCCCCCGTCACGCCCGGGGCCCTCGCCGCCCTCCACGCCGCGGCCATGCGCGACGGCCGCCCCTGGTCCGCCCCCGAATGGGCCTCGCTGCTCGCCTCCCCGGGCGCCCTCCTCCTGGGCGACGCCCGCGCCGCCCTCCTCGGCCGCCTCGCGGCCGACGAGGCCGAGGTGCTCATGCTGCTCACGGACCCCCTGCACCGCCGCCGGGGCCTCGCCCGCGCCCTCCTCCGCGCCTTCCTCGCCCGGGCCGCCGCGCGCGGCGCCACCCGCGCCGTCCTGGAGGTGGCCGAGGACAACGCGCCGGCGCTGGCCCTCTACGGGGGCGCGGGCTTCCGCCCCGTGGGCCGCCGCCCGCGCTACTACGCCCGCGCCCCCGGCCCCTCCGCCGACGCGCTCCTCCTCGCCCGCCCCCTGCCCTGACGCATCGTCGCCCCGGGGGGCCGGCCGCGGAGAATCAAGTTGACCGCCGCGCGCCGCCCGGCCTTAGTCGTGGCCATCGCCCGGCAACGACCGGGCCAGCGGGGCTCGAGGCCCCGCGCAACAGGGGAATGGGAGACCCAATGAGCAAGATGATGTCGTTCCTCGGCGCCTCCGCCGTGGCGGTGCTGGCCGCGGGCAGCCTCGCCCAAGGTGCGGCCGAGCCCGCCGTGATCTTCGACCTCGGCGGCAAGTTCGACAAGTCGTTCAACGAATCCTCCTTCAACGGCGCCCAGCGCTGGGCCGAGGAGACCGGCGGCACCTTCGCCGAGTTCGAGCTGCAGTCCGAGGCCCAGCGCGAGCAGGCCATCCGCCGCTTCGCCGAGGAGGGCTACAACCCGATCATCATGGCCGGGTTCATGAACGCCACGCCCCTGGGCGAGATCGCCCCCGACTACCCCGACACCACCTTCGTCATCATAGACGCCGTGGTGGACCAGCCCAACGTGCGCTCGGTGGTCTTCGCCGAGGAGCAGGGCAGCTACCTGGTGGGCCTCCTGGCCGGCATGGCCTCGGAATCGGGCACGGTGGGCTTCGTGGGCGGCATGGACATCCCGCTGATCCGCCGCTTCGGCTGCGGCTACGCCCAGGGCGTCAAGGCCGCCAACCCCGACGCCACCATCATCGCCAACTTCACGGGCACCACGCCCGCCGCCTGGAACGACCCGGCCAAGGGGGCCGAGCTGACGCTCGCCCAGATCGGCCAGGGCGCCGACGTGGTCTACGCGGCGGCCGGCGGCACCGGCGTGGGGGTGCTCCAGGCCGCCGCCGACAACGACATCCTCAGCATCGGCGTGGACGCCAACCAGAACTACCTCCACCCCGGCGAGGTGCTGACGAGCATGCTCAAGCGCGTGGACAACGCCGTCTACGACGCCATGACGGCGGGCGCGGCCGTGGAGACGGGCGTGGTCCGCATGGGCGTGGCCAACGGCGGCGTGGGCTGGGCCGACGACGAGAACAACGCCCCCCTGATCACCGCCGAGATGCGCGCGGCCGTGGACGCGGCCGCCGCCGGCATCGCCGACGGCTCCCTCCAGGTGCACGACTACATGAGCGACGAGACCTGCCCGGCGATCCAGTTCTGATCGGGGCCACCCGGGACAGGGGGGGCCGCGCCCGCGACGGCGCGGCCCCCTTGCCGCAAGGAGAGAGCATGGCGAACCCCTCCATCGAGCTGCGCGGCATCTCCAAGTCCTTCGGCCCCGTCCAGGCCAACAAGGACATCTCGATCCGGGTCATGCCCGGCACCATCCACGGCATCATCGGCGAGAACGGCGCGGGCAAGTCCACGCTGATGAGCATCCTCTACGGCTTCTACAAGGCCGATGCCGGAACGATCCTGATCGACGGCCGCGAGGTCGTCATCCCCGACTCGCAGTCCGCCATCCGCGCCGGCATCGGCATGGTCTTCCAGCACTTCAAGCTGGTCGAGAACTTCACCGTGCTCGAGAACGTGGTCCTCGGCGCCGAGTCGGGCCCCCTCCTGCGCCCCTCGCTCGCCCGCGCCCGCGCCGAGCTGAGGCGCCTCGCGGACGAGTACGAGCTCGACGTGGACCCCGACGCGCGCATCGAGGAGATCGGCGTCGGCATGCAGCAGCGCGTGGAGATCCTGAAGGCGCTCTACCGCGACGCCCGCATCCTCATCCTGGACGAGCCCACGGGCGTGCTCACCCCCGCCGAGGCCGACCACCTGTTCCGCATCCTCAGGAACCTGGAGGCCCAAGGCAAGACCGTCATCCTCATCACCCACAAGCTGCGCGAGATCATGGACGTCACCGACACCGTGAGCGTCATGCGCCGCGGCGAGATGGTCGCCCACTTCGAGACGGCCCGGACCAGCCCGGCCGAGCTGGCCGAGGCCATGGTCGGCCGCAAGGTGCTCCTGCGCGTGGACAAGAGGCCCGCGACCCCGGGCGCCCCCGTGCTGGAGGTCCAGGACCTCCGCGTGACCGACGCCAAGAAGGTGGAGCGCCTCAAGGGCGTCTCCCTCACGGTGCGCGCGGGCGAGATCCTCGGCATCGCCGGCGTCGCCGGCAACGGCCAGAGCGAGCTGCTCGAAGTCCTCGGCGGCTACATGAAGGCCACCGGGTCCGTGCGCGTGAAGGGCGTCCCCCAGGACCTCTCCCGCGACGACCAGGGCCAGGCGCGCCGCGACGCGGGGGTAGGCCACGTCCCCGAGGACCGCCAGAGCGAGGGCCTCGTGCTGGACTTCGCCGCCTGGGAGAACGTGTGCTTGGGCTACCACGACCGCAGGCCCTACTCGGGCTCCCTCCTCATGGACCTCGCCGCCATGCGCCGGGACGCCGACGCCAAGATGGGCCGCTTCGACGTGCGCCCCCACGACCCGCTGCTCGCGGCCAAGAGCTTCTCGGGCGGCAACCAGCAGAAGATCGTCGTCGCGCGCGAGATCGAGAGCGCGCCCGCCCTGCTGCTCGTGGGCCAGCCCACGCGCGGCGTGGACATCGGCGCCATCGAGTTCATCCACAAGCAGATCGTCAGCTTGCGCGACGCGGGCGTCGCCATCCTCCTCGTCTCCGTGGAGCTCGACGAGATCCTCTCCCTCTCCGACCGCATCGCCGTGATGTTCGACGGCCGCATCATGGGCGAGCGCGAGGCCGGCCAGACGGACGCCCGCGAGCTGGGCCTCCTCATGGCCGGCATCACCGAGCCCGCGGGGAGGGCCGCCTGATGGACCGGATGCCCCGCTGGGCCGACATCCTCCTCGTCCCCGCCATCAGCCTCCTGCTGGCCGCCCTCATCTCGGCCCTCGTCATCCTCGCCATCGGCGAGAACCCGTGGCAGGCGCTCCTCATCATGGTGGACGGCGCCCTGGGCTCCACCTCGGGCTGGGGCTACACGCTCTACTACGCCACCAACTTCATCTTCACCGGCCTCGCCGTCTCCGTCGCCTTCCACGCGCGCATGTTCAACATCGGCGGCGAGGGCCAGGCCGCCATCGGCGGCCTCGGCGTGGCCCTCGTCCTCCTCTACATCCCCTTCCCCCACTGGAGCCTCGCCCTCCTCGCCGCCATGCTCGGCGCCATGACGGCGGGCGCCCTTTGGGCCTTCGTCCCGGCCATCCTCCAGGCCAAGCGCGGCAGCCACATCGTCATCACCACGATGCTCTTCAACTTCATCGCCGCCGCGCTGCTCAACTACCTCCTCGTGGGCCCCTTGAAGCCCACGGGCACCATGGAGACCGCCACCGCCGGCTTCCCCGAGACCACCAGCATCCCGTCCTTCCGCGACATGTTCTCCTTCGGGGACGTGATCCTGTTCCGGGGCACGCCCGCCAACATCTCCTTCTTCGTCGCCCTCCTGGCGGCCTTCCTCGTCTGGCTCCTCATCTGGCGCACGCGGCTGGGCTACGAGATCAGGGCCTTCGGCTTCTCCGAGGGGGCCGCCCGCTACGCCGGCATCGGCGCCACCCGCATGATCGTCCTCTCCATGGTCATCTCCGGCGCGCTGGCGGGCCTCATGGCCATCAACAACACCATGGGCAGCGACGAGCGCCTCATCATGAACGCCGTCGAAGGGGCGGGCTTCATCGGCATCGCCGTCGCGCTCATGGGCCGCAACCACCCGGTGGGCGTGTGCCTCGCGGCCCTCCTCTTCGGCATCCTGTATCAAGGCGGCGGCATCCTGGGCATGGACACGGCCATCCCGCGCGAGATGATCGTGGTCATCCAGGCCCTCGTGATCCTCTTCACGGGCGCGCTCGACCAGATGGTGCGGATGCCGGTCGAGCGCCTCTTCGCCCGCCGCCGCGCCCGCGCCGCCCTGTCGCCCCCCGGGCCGGCCCTGCCCGGCCTCCAGACGCCCAAGCCCACCGGCGCCCCCACGGCGGAGCCCTGAGCGATGGACTACCCCACCCTCCTCCAGCTCCTCGACTCCACCGTGCGGCTCGCCACGCCGCTGCTGCTGGCCTGCCTCGCGGGCCTCTTCTCGGAGCGCGCGGGCATCTTCGACATCGGCCTCGAAGGCAAGATGCTGGTGGCCGCCTTCCTGGCCGCCGCCACGGCCGCGCTGACCGGCAACGTGTGGCTCGGCCTCCTCGCCGGCACCCTGGGCTCGCTCCTCTTCGCCGCCATCCACGGCGTCGCCTCCATCACCTTCCGGGGCAACCAGCTCATCTCGGGCGTGGCCATCAACTTCCTCGCGGCCGGCCTCACCGTGGTCGTCTCCCAGGCCCTCTTCGGCCAAGGGGGCCGCACGCCGCAGCTGGGCGAAGGCTCGCGCTTCGCCTCCATCACGCTGCCCGGCGCGGTGGACCTCCAGGGCCTCTCGCTCGCCGAGCAGCGCGAGCTGAACCCGCTGCTGCTGCTCTACTCGGACGTCGTCTCCGGCCACACGATCCTCGTCTACGTCGCCTTCCTGACCGTGCCGCTCACCTGGTGGCTGCTCTTCCGCACCCGCTTCGGCCTGCGCCTGCGCGCGGTGGGCGAGAACCCCGCCGCCGTGGACACGGCCGGCATCTCGGTCACGCGCCTGCGCTACGCCGCCGTGGCCATCGCCGGGCTCCTCTGCGCGATCGCCGGCGCCCAGCTCTCCACCGCCGAGCCGGCGGCGGGCTTCATCAAGGACATGACGGCGGGGCGCGGCTTCATCGCGCTCGCAGCCCTGATCTTCGCCAAGTGGCGCCCCTGGACCGCCCTCTGGGCCTGCCTGCTCTTCGGGTTCCTCTCCGCGCTGGCGCTGCGCTCCGCCCTCGTCGAATCCATCATCGGCCTGGACGTCCCCTCGCAGTTCCTCGACGCGCTGCCCTACGTCCTGACCATCGTCATCCTCGCGGGCTTCGTCGGCCGCGCGATCCCGCCCCGGGCGGGGGGCGAGCCCTATGTCAAGGAGCGCTGACCTCGCCGCCATCGTCCGCGACCGCGCGGGCCGCGAGCCCGTGCGCTTCGGCCTCGTCCTTGGCTCCGGCCTCGGCCCCCTGGCCGACGCCATCGAGGGCGCCGCCGTCCCCTACGCCGACCTCCCCGGCTTCCCCCATGCGTCGGTCTCCGGCCACGCCGCCCGCCTCGTCGTGGGCACCCTCGAAGGCCATCGCGTCGCCGCCCTCCAGGGCCGCGCCCACTACTACGAATCGGGCGACGCGGCCGCCATGCGCCTGCCGCTCGAGACCCTCAAGGCCCTCGGCGCCGGGGCCGTCCTCCTCACCAACGCCGCCGGAAGCCTCCGCCCCGACATGCCCACCGGCTCGGCCATGCTGCTCGCGGACCACATCAACATGGCCGGCGCCAACCCCCTCGTGGGAGAGCCCACCGACGCCCGCTTCGTCCCCCTCACCGACGCCCACGACCCCGCGCTCCGCGCCGCCCTCAAGGCCGCCGCGAGCGCGGAGGGCGTCCCCCTGCACGAAGGCGTCTACGCCTGGTGGTCCGGCCCCAGCTTCGAGACCCCCGCCGAGATCCGCATGCTGCGGACCCTGGGCGCCGACGCCGTGGGCATGAGCACCGTCCCGGAGGTCATCCTGGCGCGCTTCCTGGGCCTGCGCGTGGCGGCGCTCTCGGCCATCACCAACATGGCCGCCGGCCTCTCCTCCGAGGCCATCTCCCACGAGCACACGGTGGCCATGGCCCCGCTCGGCGCCGACATCATCGGCCGAACCTTGCGGCGATTCGTCCGGGACACAGCCCCGTCATGACGCGCCCGGCCGGGTAGCGCCCCCGCCCCGCCCCGTGCCAAACGGGTCCCGAGGGGGCGCCCATGATCTACCTCCCCATCGCCGAGGTGTCCGTCAACGCCGCCCTCCTCCTGGGGCTCGGCGCCCTCGTGGGCGTGCTCTCGGGCCTCTTCGGCGTGGGCGGCGGCTTCCTCATCACGCCGCTCCTGTTCCTAGTCGGCATCCCCCCGGCCGTGGCCGTCGCCACCTCCGCCAACCAGATCGTCGCCTCCTCCTTCTCGGCGCTGCTGGCGCACCTGCGGCGGCGCAACGTGGACCTGTGGATGGGCACCGTGCTGCTCATGGGCGGGCTGCTCGGCTCCTCGCTCGGCGTCATGCTCTTCAACACCCTGCGCGCCCTCGGCCTCGCCGACCTCGCCGTCCAGCTCCTCTACGTGGCCTTCCTCGGCTCGGTCGGCCTGCTCATGCTGCGCGAGAGCCTGGGCGCCCTCCTGCGCGCCCGCAGCGGCGCCCCCCCCGCCCGCCGGCGCCGCCACAACTGGGTCCACGCGCTGCCCTTCAAGTCGCGCTTCCGCGTCTCGGGCCTTTACATCTCGGTGGTCCCCCCCCTCGGCGTGGGCCTCTTCGTGGGCCTGCTCGCGGGCGTCATGGGCGTGGGCGGCGGCTTCATCCTGGTGCCGGCCATGATCTACCTCCTCGGCATGCCCACCCGCGTGGTGATCGGCACCTCCCTCTTCCAGATTACCGTGGTCGCCGCCTTCACCACCATGCTCCACGCCGTCACCAACGGCACCGTGGACATCGCCCTCGCCCTCCTCCTCATCCTGGGCGGCGTCATCGGCGCCCAGGTCGGCACGCGCCTCGCCGGCCGGCTGCGCCCCGAATCGCTCCGCCTCCTGCTCGCCCTGCTCGTGGTCGCCGTCGGCGCGCAGCTCGCCCTGGGCCTGGTCCTGCCCCCCGCCGACCCCTACAGCGTGGAGCCCCCGACATGAGGTGGCTCCTCCTGCTCCTCCTCCTCGGCCCGCCCGCCCGCGCCGAGGAGCTGGTCCTCGGCCTCTCGGCCTCCGAGGTGGACATCACCGCCACCTTCGACGGCTCCGACATCCTGGTCTTCGGCGCCGTCAAGCGCGACAGGCCCTCGCCCGGCCCGCTCGACGTGGCCGTGGCCGTCTCCGGCCCCCTGCGCCCCCTCGTCGTGCGCCACGCCGAGCGCACCTTCGGCATCTGGGTCAACACCGCCTCGGTCGCCGTGGACGCCGCCCCCTCCTTCTACGCCGTGGCCACCACCCGCCCCCTCGACCGGATCCTGTCGGACACCGAGGACCTGCGCCGCGCCATCACCCCCGCCCGCGCCATCCGCGCCGTGGGCACGGGCGTCGCCAACCGCGAGGACTACGTCGAGGCCCTCCTGCGTCTCTACGAGGCCGAGGGCCGCTACGCCGTGGAGGAGGGCGGCGTGGCCTTCGCCGAGCAGACCCTCTTCCGCGCCCGCATCGCGCTGCCCGCGAGCCTCACCGAAGGGGCCTACGCCACGCGCATCTTCCTGCTGCGCGACGGCGCCGTCATCGACTCGGCCGAGACCAGCATCGAGGTCCGCAAGGTCGGCGTGGAGCGCTGGCTCTACCGCCTCTCCGTCGAGCAGCCGATCCCCTACGGCCTCTTGGCCCTGCTGCTCGCCATCGGCGCGGGCTGGGGCGCCCAGGCCGCCTTCGCCGCCGTCCGCCCCTGAGCCCTCGCCTCCCCGAGCGTCCCCAAGGGCTTGCCCCGCCGCCCCCTCCCCCGTCCGGGGGGGGCCGAAGCGGCGGATGGCGACGGCGCCGGCCCCCGTCTAGGCTGGGGATCGAGGGGCTCGCGTTAACCCTTCGTTAACCCCTGGCCGGGAGAGTGACCCGTGGGACATGGATGGATCGGCGGCGTCCTCGCGGATCTGCGCACCTACGCGCAGCTCAACGACCTGCCGCGCCTCGCCGCCCTCCTCGCCGAGGCGGCCGAGGTCGCGGCCGAGGAGGCCGCGCCGGTCGAAGGACCGCCTCCCCGGGCCATCGGACTCGCGCCGGTGCCAGGGGGTCGCGGCACGGTGACGCCCCTCGGGGCGAGGGGGGACGGCGCTGGACCTCGAACCCATCCTCGGGCGGCTGGAGGAGGCGCGCTCGCTCGCTGACCTCCAGGGCATCGTCACCGCCCTGCGCGACGCCTTCGGCGTCAGGCACGTCGTCTACCACTGGGTCTCGGCCGACGGGGAGCAGTTCGGCTGCGGCACCTACGACCCCGCCTGGGTCCAGCGCTACGTGGAACGGGACTACCTGCGCCTGGACCCGGTCGTCATCGGCTGCTTCCAGCGCTTCCACCCCGTGGACTGGAAGCGCCTCGACTGGTCGGGGACCCGCACCCGCGCCTTCCGCGCCGACGCGCTGGCCCACGGCGTCGGCAACCAGGGCTTCTCCGTCCCCATCCGTGGCCCGGCGGGGCAGTTCGCGCTCTTCACGGCGTCGCACAGCTGCGACGACAAGGCCTGGGCCGCCTTCATCAAGGCCCACCAGCGCGACCTCATCCTCGCGGCCCACTACCTCAACCGCAAGGCGCTCGAGACGGCCAAGGCCCGCGCCCCCGAGCCCACGCGCGGCCTCTCCCCGCGCGAGACCGACGCGCTCACCTTCCTGGCCATGGGCTACGCGCGCGGCCAGGTGGCCGACATGCTCTCGATCAGCGAGCACACCCTGCGCGCCTACATCGAATCGGCCCGCTTCAAGCTCGGGGCCATGAACACCACCCACGCCGTCGCCCGCGCCCTGGCCGAAGGCCTCATCGTGGTGGGCGGCGCCGCCCGCGCGGCGCCCGGCGACTGGCCCGGCAAGGCCGAGCACGAGCCCCAGCAGCGCGCCAGCGCCCGCTGAGGCGCGCCCCCGGGCCGCCCCCGGGCCGCCCGCCTCCCCTGGGGGCCGTTCACCCTTCGTTAACCCCACCGCGCGCTCCGTTCACCTCTCCTTAACCCCACCGAACGGTGCCCCAACGATCCGTCAACCATCTTCCCCTAGCCTCCTCGCCATCCAGGAGGCTTCCCATGCTGCGCATCATCCCCGCCGACGAGCTGCCCTTCCACCCCCGCCTGCGCGCGGGCATGTTCCGCGACCGCGCCCGCCAGTTCCGCGAGAGGCTCGGCTGGGACGTGCCCGTGGACGCCGCCGGCTGGGAGCGCGACCCCTACGACGCCGAGGGCCCCCTCTACGTCCTCTGGGAGCGCCCCGACGGCTCCCACGGCGGCTCCGCCCGCTTCCTGCCCACGCTGGGCCGCACCATGACCGAGGACCACTTCCTGCACCTCACGGGCGGCGTCGCCCTCAAGTCCCCTCTGATCTGGGAGTGCACCCGCTTCTGCCTCGCGCCGGGGTCCGACCCGGCCGAGGGCGCCCGCGTCGGCGCCCTGCTCATGCTGGGCGGGGCCGAGCTCATGCGCCGCGCCGCCCTCACCCACCTCCTGGGCGTCTTCGACGCCCCCATGACGGCCGTCTACCGCCGCCTGGGCGCCGAGCCCGAGGTTCTGGGCACCGCCGCCGGCGTCAGCGTCGGCCTCTGGAGCGAATCCCCCCGGGCCCGCGACCGCCTCCTGCGGCGCGCCGCCCTCACGCCCGAGGCGCTCGACGCCATGCTCGACGGGCCGGCCCCGGCGCTGGCCGCATGACCCGCTCCCCTGGCCTCCCCGCCCTCCCCGCCATAGGTTCGGCCCCATGGCAGACCTGTCCCCCGACCAGGCCCTCGCCTGGGACGCCGCCGTGGCGCTCCTCAAGGCCGCGGGCATAGACATGAGGGCCGCCGAGACCTGGCCCCCCCTGGGCCGCGAGGGGCTCCTGGCCATCACCGGCCGCGCGGGCTCGGGCAAGTCGCTGCTCCTGGCCGAGCTGTCGCGCGCCCTGAGGGACGCGGGCGTCCTGGTCGTGTCCCCCGACTACGAGCGCAAGCGCCGCGACAGGCGCTCCTTCGCCGTCCTCGCCCCCACCAACAAGGCCGCCTCCGTCCTGCGGTCGCGGGGCGTGCCGGCCACGACGATCCACCGCATCCTCTACACCCCCGTCTACGACCCCGCCTTCGAGAAGGTCGCGGCCTGGCTCTCGGGCGAGGGCGAGCGCCCCGCCGCCGGCACGCTCACCGACGCCCAGATGGACCGCGCCCGCGCCAGCCACGAGGCCCACGGCTCGGTCTTCGCCGCGCTGGCCGCCGCCGGCCTGCGCGGCTCGGACTTCATCAAGGGCTGGACCCGGCGCGAGAACCCGCTCGACTTGGGCCTCGTGGACGAAGCCTCCATGCTCGACGAGCGCGCGCTCGACGACCTGCGCGCCATCTTCCCCACGCTGCTCCTCTTCGGCGACCCCGCCCAGCTCCCCCCCGTCCAGGGCACGGGGGTGCATTCGGCCGGCATGATCTTCGACCGCCTCGCGCCCGCCCAGCTCCGCACCCTCACGCGCGTGCACCGCCAGGAGGCCGGCAACCCCATCCTGGACCTCTCCGAGTCCCTCGCCGACCCCGCCCTGGGCTTCGACGGCTTCGAGTCCCTCGTGGAGCAGGCCGCCAGGCGCGACCCCCGCGTGATCGTCAGCCCTCGCGCCGACAGCGACCTCATGGCGCGCTCCCCCATGCTGGTGTGGCGCAACGCGACGCGCATCCGCCTCATCCACGCCTTCCGCGCCGCCCACGGCTCCCCCGAAGGCGGCCTCCTGCCCGGCGAGCCCCTCCTCTGCGACGGCATCGAGCTGCCGGTGAAGCTGCGCCGCAAGCGCAACGACCTGGAGGCGCGCGGGCTCATCAAGGGCGCGCAGGTCATCTACCTCGGCCCCGGCTCGCGCCCCGGCTTCTCGCGCCTCCACGTGGTCGGCGCCGAGGACCCCCAGGTGTCCGCCGCCAGCATCGTCCGCATCGAGAGGGAGGGCGAGGAGGAGCCCCACCTGCCCTTCGCCGCCCAGATGGGGGCGACCTTCCTGCACGGCGCGGCCGTGACCATCCACAAGGCCCAAGGGAGCCAGTGGGACGTGGTGCAGGTCTTCGCGCCGGACCTCCTGGTGGCCGCGAGGATGGGCCGCGTGGAGGGCGGCCAGCCCCTCTGGAAGCGCCTCGCCTACGTGGCGATCACGCGGGCCTCGCGCGAGCTGCGCTGGGTGACGGCCTCGCGCCTGGCGCGGCCCACGCGGCCCTTGGGCGTGGAGGACCTGCGCGGCGCGTCCGCGCTGGAGCTGACCGATGGCTAGGTCGCGCCCGGCACCAGCGCCGCTCCCAGCCGCGCCCCATCCCCCGCCCCATCCCCCGCGTCGTCCCCGGCGGCCTCCCCGCCTGCGCCGGGGGCATGGCCGCCGCCGTCCGGCGGGGGCCCCGCCGGGCGGCCCGCCGCGCCGGCCCCGCTCACCGAGGCGGGGTCCACCCCCACGACCAGGGAGGCCACGTAGCGGCCGGGCGCCTCGCGCAGCCCCGCGTAGGCGCCCTCGCCCGCTTGGGCGGCGATGCCGTCGCTGGCGTTGACCGTGTCGCGGGCGCCGGTGCGGGCGTCGTAGGGGGGGACGTTGTCGTAGATGTACTGCGACAGCGCGTCGGGAAAGAAGATCTGCCCCGTCAGCACGTTGGTATCGTCCAGGAAGACCTTGTGGTGGACGTGGGCGGTGCGGCCCCGGTACCAGCCGGGGTAGATGGTGCGAAACCGCGCCAGCCCGCCCGCGTCCGTCATCTGCGTGCCGCGCAGGAAGGTCTGGCCCTCGGTGCTGGCGGCGGCGTCGCTGCCCTGGTCGGCGAAGCCCGAGTAGTTGCCCCCGGCGTCGCAGTGCCACACGTCCACGCGCGCGCCCGCCAGCGGCCGGCAATCCTCGTCCACCACCTGGACCAGCAGCTCCAGGGGCACGCCGGGCCTGTCCTCGGCGATGTCGGCCCGCACCAGGCCCGGGTCGAGGTAGTAGGGGCCCTCCGTGACCTCGACCGCCAGGAGGCAGACGTTGGACGACACGAGCCCCGCGGCCGCGGCGGCCGCCTCCTGGGCGGCGCCGGGCTTGGCCCCGAGCAGGGCGGCGGGCGAGGCGGCGAGCCCGGCGAGAAGGGCGCGGCGGCGGGCGTCGGTCATGGGGCGCTCCTGTGCTTGTCGGTCCTTCAACGCGCGACGCCGGCCCTTCCGTCGCCTCAGAGCCCCCCGAGCCTCGCGGAGGGGTCGTAGTCCCCCTCCACCTCCTTGGTCACCGCCTGCCCGCAGCGCATGACGCCGCGCGCGGCGTCGAAGGCGTAGGTCGGCCCGCCATGCAGCCGCCACCCCTTGGACAAGGCCTCCGTGACCTTGTGGCAGAAGGCGGCCGTGTCGTCGTCGCTCAGGAACCGGTAGGCGATCATCTCACCCCCAGGGCCAGTAGCCCAGCCAGGCATGGACCCAGCCGATGGCCAGGAGCGCCAAGACCGCCGCGCCCGCCGTCAGGGCCTCGCGCCCCCAGCCGGCGGGCGGCGGCGGGGTCCAGGCGGGCTGGGCGCGGTTGATGAGCGCCATCTCCGCCACCGCCCACAGGAGCAGCCCCCCGAACAGCAGGACCGTGGCCAGGTCCGCGTTGACCAGCAGATGCGCGACCGCCCAGAGCGCCACCGCCAGGAGCTGCGGGTGCCGCAGCCGCCGCGCCGCCTCCGGCCGCAGGAGCGACGCCGCGAACAGGTAGACCGCCACGACCATGAGGAGGTTGTTGACGGGGCGCGCCCAGCCCGGCGCGGCCCACATCTCGCCGCCCTCCCAGGCCCCGACCCCCCGCGCCATGAGCCAGATGCCGGCGATGGACCCCACCGCCACGATGCCCTTGCCCGGCTGGCCCAGGCGAGCCCGCCCCGCCGGCAGGAGGCGCTTCCACAGATGCACCCCCGCGAAGAGCAGGAGCCCGAGCGCGACCTGGACCATGGCGCCTCCCCCGCCGCCGAGCCTGCCGCGCCGGCGCGCCCCTGGCAAGGCGTCCCCGCTGCGTCGCGCCGCCGCGCAACGCGCGCTCCGTTGACCCCATCTTGGGGGTCCGGGCGCAGACTGCCCCCACCGCAACCGCCGGCGAAGCCGGCCAGCCCAGGGACCGCGCCATGACCCGCCTCCTGTCGCTCCTCGCCCTCGCCCTGCCGACCCCCCTCGCCGCGCAGGCCGCCACCTGCACGGACCACGCCACCATGGTCCAGCGCCTCGCCGAGGGCTGGAGGGAAAGCCGCCAGGCCATCGGGCTTGGCGCCGACAACGCCGTGGTCGAGGTCTACGCCTCCGCCGAGACGGGCACCTGGACGGTCCTGGTGACCCGCCCCGGCGGCCCCACCTGCCTAGTCGCCTCCGGCGACGCCTTCGAGATCGTGGCCGAAGGGCCGCCCGACCTCGGCGAGGGCGCCTGACGCGGCCGAGGGAACCGGACCGCCCCTCGGCGCGTTCTTGCCGTTGAGGCACCCCGCATGGGGACAAGCGGCGCGAAGCCGCAGGGAGCCCCGGGCGGTCGGGGCCGAGCAGGAGGATCGTTCATGGCTCTCAGGTTGGTCGCGGCGGCCCTGGCGGCCCTCGGCATCGGCGTGCTGGCCTCGGCCTCCCCGCACGGGCTGCTGCCCCCGGACCTCTCCGCGCGGCTCGACGGAGGCGGCCTCCGCGCCGTCGGCGCCGACCTCCTGGGCCGCACCCTCTACGCCAGCGACGTGGCGCTCGACGCCACCGCCTCGCCGCGCGCCGAGGCGCTCGACCTGCGCCCCCTCGGCCGCATCGAGGCTGTGGAGGTCGGTGCCGACGGCGAGGTGACGGGGGCCGTGGTCGCCGTGGGCGGTCTCCTGGGCTTCGGCGCCCAGGAGGTGGTCGTGGACGCCGCCCTCATCCGCAGCCTGCGCTCCGAGGGCGGAGACCGCCTCGCCATAGACCTGAGCACGAGCGCCGGCGCCTGAGGGCGTCGCCCCCCCATCGGGGCGCCGGCACCCCCCTGCCGCCGGCCTCCTCTCCCGCTCCGGCGGCGCCCGCCTCCGCCGGGCGGCGTGGGGCCACTCCTCTCTCCGGCCCGTCCCGTGGCTCCAAGTCGGCCCCGGCAGCGGGCTCGGCGCCCACGACCCTTCGTGCGCGGAGGTGGAGGAGGACGGCCCTGGCGGCCCCGCCACGGACCGCGCCTCCCGCGAGGGGCTGGCGCGCCTGCCCTGACGGGTTGCCCTTCCGGCCCCCCCGTGGCACCCAGCCGCGACCCCAGGGAGGCCCCCATGCCCAGACCCAAGATCGCCCTGATCGGCGCCGGCCAGATCGGCGGCACGCTCGCCCACCTCGCCGCCATCAGGGAGCTGGGCGACGTCGTCCTCCACGACATCGCCGAGGGCACCCCCCAGGGCAAGGCGCTCGACATCGCGCAATCCGGCCCGTCCGCCCGCTTCGACGCCGCCCTCCAGGGCGCCAACGGCTACGAGGCCATCGCGGGCGCGGACGTCTGCATCGTCACCGCCGGCGTGCCGCGCAAGCCCGGCATGAGCCGCGACGACCTCCTGGGCATCAACCTCAAGGTCATGAAGGCCGTGGGCGAGGGCATCAAGGCGCAAGCGCCGGGCGCCTTCGTCATCTGCATCACCAACCCCCTCGACGCCATGGTCTGGGCGCTGCGCGAGTTCTCGGGCCTGCCGCGCCACATGGTGGTCGGCATGGCGGGCGTGCTCGATTCCGCCCGCTTCCGCCACTTCCTGTCCCTGGAGTTCGGCGTCTCCATGCGCGACGTCACCGCCTTCGTCCTGGGCGGACACGGCGACACCATGGTGCCCCTCGTGCGCTACTCCACCGTCGCCGGCATCCCCCTCCCCGACCTCGTGGCGATGGGCTGGACGACGCAAGAGAGACTCGACGCCATCGTCCAGCGCACCCGCGACGGCGGCGCGGAGATCGTGGGCCTCCTCAAGACAGGCTCCGCCTTCTACGCGCCCGCGCAAAGTGCCATCGAGATGGCCGAGGCCTTCCTCAAGGACCAGAAGAGGGTGCTCCCCTGCGCCGCCCACGTGGACGGCGCCTACGGCCTGAGCGGCACCTACGTGGGCGTCCCCACCGTGCTCGGCGCGGGCGGCGTCGAGAGGGTCATCGAGATCGCGCTGTCCCCCGACGAGCAGGCCATGTTCGACCGCTCCGTGGCCGCCGTGAGGGGCCTCGTGGACGCCTGCAAGGGCATCGAGCCCTCGCTCGCCTGAGGCGAGGGGGGAAAACCGCACTGGCCTCCGGCCCCCGGGGGCCCTAGCCTCCCCCCATGCCCCGCCTCCCTCGCGCCCTGCGCCCCGCCCTCCTCCTCCCCTGGCTCGCCGCGCCCGCGCTGGCCCAGGCCGACCTCTCCGCCCTCCTCGCGGCCCAGGGCCTGCGCGGCGCCGAGGCCACGCTGGCCGCCCTGCCGGACCCCACGCCCTCCGAGCGCTTCGCGCTCGGCGGCGTGCGCCTCCTGGCGGGCGTGGAGCGCGCGCTGCAGCTGCGCTACCGCGTGGGGCTCGCCGGCGGCGTGGCCGAGATGTCGGGCCTGCCCCTCCTGCGCCTGCCCGTCCCCGAGAACCCCTCCCCCGACCCCTTCGAGCCCGCCATGATCGAGGAGCTCTTCGCCGGCGCGCTGTCGGACATGGCGGGCGCCCTCGAGGCGCTGGCCCCCATCGCCGACGGGGACGAGGTGGCGCTGCGCGTGGACCTCGCCGACCTGTGGCTCGACGTGGACGCGGACGGGGCGCGCGGCCCCGGCGAGGGGCTGGCCGAGGTGGCCGCAACCCTCCTCGCCCCTCCGGGCGGCATGGCCTTCGACGACATGGGCAACCCCATCCCCTTCGAGCCCGGCCCCCCGCCCGTCATCCGCTTCGACACGGCCGACGCGGCCTGGCTCGCCGGCTACGCGCATCTCCTGTCGGGCGTCTCCGAGGCGGTCCTCGCCGTCGGCCCGACCGAGGCCGTGGCCCGCGTGACGGCCTCGCGCGAGGCCTTCGCCGCCCTGGGCCTGCCCCCGCCCGACCCCTACGGCTTCGGCCCCTCCAGCTTCGCGGACGCCGTGGACGCCCTCGCCGTGGCCCTCTGGGCGCTGGACGGCGTGCCCGACGCCGCCCGCACCCAGGCCCTGCGCGCGCACCTGCTGAGCATGGTCGAGCAGAGCCGCCGCTTCTGGACCCTGGTGGCGCGCGAGACCGACAATGACGCCGAGTGGATCCCCAACAAGCGCCAGGTCTCGGCCACGGGCCTGCCCTTCCCGCCCGACACGGGGCCCGCCTGGCTCGACGTGCTGGACGACGCCGAGGGCGTGCTCACGGGGGAGCTGCTGATCCCCTACTGGCGCGTGGCCCCCGGCGTGGGCCTCGACCTCGCCGCCCTCCTGGAGGACCCGCCCGACCTCGACGCCGTGGGGCTCATCCAGGGCGCGTCGCTCGCGCCCTACCTGAGGCCCGGCAAGATCGCCGACGGCGAGGCGCTCCTGCGCTTCTCCGCCATGGTCCGGGGCCAGGCCGTGCTCTACGCGGTGGTGCTCAACTAGAGGAGGCCGGGGCTCGGGGCGAGCCTGCCCAGGCTCGCGCCCTCTGGCCGCGGCAGGTCGCCGCCGGGCCTCGCCGGGCCGCGATCGGCGGCGCGCCCGATTCCTTTCCCCCGGCGCGCGCGCTAGGTGTGGGCCGACGAGCGCGACCAGGGGACGCCATGAACATCCACGAATACCAGGCCAAGGCCCTGCTGCGCGCGGCCGGCGCCCCCGTGTCGGACGGCCGCGCCGTGCTGCGCGCCGAGGACGCCAAGACGGCGGCCGGCCAGATCGACGGCCCCGTCTGGGTGGTCAAGGCCCAGATCCACGCCGGCGGGCGCGGCAAGGGCCGCTTCCGGGAGGCCGACGCCGGCGACAAGGGCGGCGTGCGCATCGCGCGCTCCGCCGAGGAGGCCGCCACCGAGGCCCGCCGGATGCTGGGCCGCACGCTCGTCACGAAGCAGACCGGCGAGGCCGGCAAGCAGGTGGGCCGCGTCTACGTCGAGGACGGCGCCGACATCGCGCGCGAGCTGTACCTGGCCCTGCTCGTGGACCGCTCGACGGCGCGCGTGGCCTTCGTGGCCTCCCAGGAGGGCGGCGTGAACATCGAGGAGGTCGCCGCCGCCCGCCCCGAGGCGATCCTGACGCTGCCCATAGACCCCGCCACCGGCTACCAGCCCTTCCACGGCCGCCGCATCGCCCAGGGCCTGGGGCTCCAGGGCGCGCAGGTCAAGCAGTGCGTGGCCCTGATGGGCCTGCTCTACCGGCTCTTCGTGGACAAGGACATGGAGATGCTGGAGGTCAACCCGCTCATCGTGACCGCCAAGGGCGACCTGCACTGCCTGGACGCCAAGATGGGCTTCGACAACAACGCCCTCTGGCGCCACCAGGACGTCGCGGCCCTGGCCGACGAGACCGAGGTGGACCCCAAGGAGCTGGCGGCCTCGAAGTTCGACCTCAACTACATCGCCTTGGACGGCGAGATCGGCTGCATGGTCAACGGGGCGGGCCTGGCCATGGCGACCATGGACATCATCAAGCTGGAGGGGGCCGAGCCCGCCAACTTCCTCGACGTGGGCGGCGGCGCCACGCGCGAGAAGGTCACGGAGGCCTTCAAGATCATCACGTCGGACCCCAACGTGAAGGGCATCCTGGTCAACATCTTCGGCGGCATCATGCGCTGCGACATCATCGCCGAGGGGATCGTGGCGGCCGTGCGCGACGTGGGGCTGCGCGTGCCGCTGGTGGTGCGGCTCGAGGGCACCAACGTGGAGGAGGGCAAGCGGATCATCCGCGAGAGCGGGCTGGACGTGATCCCGGCGGACGACCTCGCGGACGCGGCGCGCAAGGTGGTGGCGGCGGTTCGGGGGTGAGGGGGCGCTCAGGCTGCCAGGTCCGGCCGCTCCAGCGGCACGATGGCCTCGACCTCGCGCATCCGCGCGGCGTCTGCGTGGATGCGGTCGGCCTCGTAGCGCGCCTGCAGGCCCAGCCAGAAGCCCTCGCACATGGCGAAGTAGCGCGCGAGCCGCACGGCCGTGTCCGCGGAGAGGGCCGTCTCCTCGCGGGCCAGCCGCTCGATGCGCGTGCGCGGCACGCCGATCGCCCGCGCGATCCGGCCGGCCGACAGCCCCAGCGGCCCCATGAACTCCTCCCGCAGCACCTCGCCGGGGTGGACGGGGGGGTTGCAGTGCAGGGCCATGGCCGCTCCTCAGTGATGGTCCACGATCCCCACGTCCTCCGCCCCCTGAGCCCCCCATGACCCTCCGCCCCGCCTTCCTCCTCGCCCTCGTCGCCCTCGCCGCCTGCGAGGAGGCGGCGGGCACCGTCCCCACCGCCCGGGGCGACCTGCCGGCCGCCGCCGTCGAGGCCGCCATGCCCCCCATGGGCTCGGCGCGCCTCGACCTCGGCGACGCCGTCCGGGCCTTCCGGTCCACGTGCCTCGACACCCTGCCGCGCTTCGCCGGCGCCGCCGACGCCCTGCGAGGCCAGGGCCTCGCCGAGAACCCCGCCACCGGCACCTGGTACGACCCCAGGCGCGAGCTCTCGGTCAACCTCGATCCCCAGGAGGGCCGCCCGGTCTGCTCGATGGTCTTCGCCTCCGCCGAGGACCCCACGCGCCTCGGCGTGGCCCTGGCCTTCGAGTCGGCGGCGCGCGCGGCGGCGGGCACGCCCAGCCTCTTCGAGACGCCCTCGGGCGGCGTCGCCACGCCTCTCGCCGGCGGAGGCCGGATAACCTTCCAGCCGCGCATCGGAGGCCGCCCCGACCTCCACCGCGCCGTCATCGTCGCAGGCCGCTGACGGGGGCGCGCGCCATGGCCCTCCCCCTGCGCCGCGCCGCCCGGGGAAGAGGGGTCCTCCCCCTCCTCCTCCTCGCCGCCTGCTCGGCCGCCCCCACCGGCCCCTTCGGCTCCACCGGCCCCGACGCCTACGAGCTCGCCAACATCGCCCCCTGGAACGTGGTCCCCAACTCGCCCCCCGCCCGCTTCGTGTCCGTCTTCGAGAGGGTCTGCCTCGACGGCCCCCGCGACCCCGACGCCGCCGCCCGCTCCTTGCGCGCCATGGACTACGTGGAGGTGCCGGGCTCCGGCCCGCTGCGCTCCTTCGTGGTGGACGACAGCCGCCCCGCCGTGATGATCGCCCGCGACGGCTCCGCCTGCGCCGTGGGCGCCGAATCCCGCACCGGCCAGACCGAGCGCGCCCGCGCCCTGGTCCTGCGCCGCTTCCCCGCCGCCACGCCCCTCGACCCGACCCCCCTGGGGGCCGAGCAGGCCTGGGCGGCCGGCGGCGCGGTCATCTTCCTCCAGCGCGACGGCGCGCCCGACGACCCCGCGCGCCTCCTCCTGGCCATCAGCGGACGAGCATCGGAGACCCCATGACGCGCATCCTCGCCCTCCTCCTGGCCCTCCTCCCCCTGGGCGCCCCCGCCCGGGCCCAGGAGGAGAACGGCCGCACGGCCGGCGCCGTGCTGGCCTGCCTCCGGGCCTTCCCGGACGCCTCGGCCGCCCGCGCCGCCCTCCTCGACGCCGGCTACCGGCGAGAGGGCAGCGGGTCGGGCCTGGAGCTGCTCACGGCCGGGCGGCGCAACCTCATCGCCGCCTTCGGCGGGGCCGGCCGGGGCGCGCTCTGCGCGGCCGGCCGCGACGGCCTGCGCGACGAGGCCGCCGTGGCCGTGGCCCAGGCCGCGCTCGACGCCTTCGCCCCCGGGCAGGCCGTCCGCCTCGGCCCCTCGGCGGACGGCCAGACCATCGAGGGCTGGATCGTCGCCACGCCCAGGGGCGGCGCCCTCGTCACCGTCAGCCGCCAGATCAACATGGGCGGCGTCTTCCGCGGCTCGCTCATCGCCGTGCAGCCGGCGGAGCTGCCCCAGTGACCCCGGAGAGGCCCTCCCCGCCGGCCCGCCCTCGCGCCCTCCTCCACGTGGGCCTGGGCAAGGCGGGCTCGGCCTCCATCCAGGGCTTCCTCGCGCTCAACGCCCCCGCCCTGCGCGCGGCCGGCCTGCACTTCGACGACCTGGGCGGCCCGCGCGGCCCCGCCCTCGGGCTCACCCACGGCCTGCCCTTCCTGGCGCTCGCCGCCGCCCGGCCCGACTGGCTCCCCGCCCCCGCGCTCGCCGCGCGCTACGGCATCCACGACCGCGCGGGCCTGCGCCGCACCCTCGACGCCTTCGAGGCCCGCCTGGACGCCTCCCTCCCCGCCGCCGGCACCTGGGTGGCCAGCACCGAGGCCCTCTCGGGCCTCCTGACCCGCCCCGGCGACGTGGCCGCCCTCCTCGCCGCGCTGCGCCCCCGCGTCTCCCGCGTGGAGGTCCTGCTGATCCTGCGCGACCCCGTGGCCTGGCTGCCCAGCCACTACAACCAGCTCGTCCGGCGCGGCCTGCGCGACTCCCTCGACGCCTTCGTGGAGGCCCGCGCCGCCTGCCACCTCGACCGCCTCGCCGCCCTCTGGGCCGACGCCCTGGGCGAGGACCGCCTCCACCTGCGCCTCCTGCAGCCCGACGGCCTCCTGGGCGGCGACCTGCTCGCCGACCTCTCGGCCCTCCTCGGCGCCCCCCCGGGCCTCCCCCGCCCGCCGCGCCTCAACGAAGGCCTCTCGCGCCGCCGGATCGCGGCGCTGCGCCTGCTCAACCGCACCTGGGGCCGGCTCCGGCCGCGCGGCGGCCAGCCGGGCCTGCTCGCCCTCACCCGCCCGCTGGCCGGCGGCCCCAAGCTCGCCCTCACGCCCGACCAGGCCGCCCGGGTGCGCCAGGCCAACGCGGCCAGCCACGAACGGCTCCGGCGCCGCTTCTTCCCCGGCCGCCCCCAGCTCTTCCCCGGGCCATGACCCCGCCCGCCCGCAGCGCCCTGGTCCACGTGGGCCTCAACAAGGCCGGCTCCACCTCGATCCAGGGCTGGCTCGCGCTCAACGGCCCGGCGCTCGCGGCCCAAGGGGTCCACCACGACGACCTGGGCGGCACGGCGGGCCCCGCGCTGGGCGTCCCCCTCGGCCTGCCCTTCCTGGCCCTGGACTCCGCCGATCCCGCCTGGCTGCCCGCCCCCCGCCACGCCGCCCGCTACGCCATCGCGACCCGCGCGGACCTCGCCGCGCGCGTCCGCGACTTCGAGCGCCGCCTGGACGCCTCCCTCCCCCCCTCCGGCACCTGGGTGGCCTCCTCCGAGTTCGTCGCGGGCCTCCTGCGCACGGCCCCCGCCATCGGGGCGCTCGACCGCGCGCTGCGGGCCCGCTTCGCCTCCGTGCGCTACCTGCTCTACCTGCGCGACCCCCTCGACTGGCTCGTGAGCCTCTGGAACCAGGCCGTGCAGGGCGGCTCGGCCCAGCCCCTCGACGCCTTCCTCCGGGCCGCCGCCCGGCGCGACCTCGACGGCATCGTCCGCCCCTGGGAGGCGGCGGTGGGCGACCGGCTCCTGCTGCGCCTCCTGCAGCCCGACGCGCTGGTGGGCGGCGACCTCCTCGCGGACCTGGCCCAGGCGCTCGGCGCCGACCTCGCCCGCACCAGGCGCCCCCCCCGGCTCAACGAGGGCCTCGGCCGCCGCCGCATCCGCGCCATGTCCCTCCTCAACCGCGCCGCCCGCGCCCTGCGCCTCGACCCGCCCCGCCGCCTCATCGAGCGCGTCACGCGCCCCCTCGACGGCGGCCCGCGCCTCGCCCTCACCCCCGCCCAGGCGGCGGCCGTCATGGCGCTCCAGGCCCCCGGGCTGGAGCGCCTGCGCCGGCGCCGCTTCCCCGACCGCGCCACGCTCTTCGGACCCCCCGCATGACCCCCTGCCCCCTTTGCGGCGCCGCCGCCACCCGCCCCCTGCCCGCCTACTCCACGCCCCCCTGGCACCTGGGCGCCTGCCTGTCCTGCGGCCTCGTGCGCCTCCTCGACCCGCCCCCCTACGAGGCCCTGGAGGAGGATCTCGCCTGGGAGCGCACCTCCGAGGAGAAGCGCGCGCGGGGCGGCTCGACCGCCCTCTCGGGCCTCAACCGCCGCCTGCGCGCCGCGCTGGGGCTGCGGGCGGGCCGGCGCGCCGACCACCGCTTCCTCCAGTGGTTCGGCCCCGGCCGCGTGCTCGACGTGGGCTGCGGCGACCGCCTGCGCACCGCCCCCCCCATCGTCCCCTTCGGCATCGAGATCAGCCGCGCGCTCCAGGCCCGCGCCGACGCCCTGATGCGCGCCCAAGGGGGCGAATGCCGCCTCGGCGCCGGCGCCGAGGCCGTCTGGGACTTCCCCGAGGCGCACTTCGACGGCGTCATCCTCCATTCGTCCCTGGAGCACGAGCGCGACCCCCTGCGCCTCCTCACCGGCGTGGCGCGCGCGCTCAAGGCGGGCGGCCGCGCCTACGTGCGGGTGCCCAACTACGGCTCGCTCAACCGCCGCCTGATCGGGGCGCGCTGGTGCGGCTTCCGCCACCCCGACCACGTCACCTACTTCACAAGGGCCACGCTCTGGGCCATGGCGGAGCGCGCGGGCCTCAAGCCGCGCCTGCTCAACGGCGCGCGGCTCCCCCTCGACGACAACATCCAGGCCCTGCTCGCCAAGCCCTGAAGGAGACACCATGGCCATCCTCGTGGACGCCGGCACGCGCGTCATCACCCAAGGCTTCACCGGCTCCCAGGGCACCTTCCACAGCGAGCAGGCCATCGCCTACGGCACCCAGGTCGTGGGCGGCGTGACCCCCGGCAAGGGCGGCACGACGCACCTCGACCGCCCCGTCTTCGACACCGTCCACGACGCCGTGGCCGCCACGGGCGCGGACGCCTCCGTCATCTACGTGCCGCCCCCCTTCGCCGCCGACTCGATCCTGGAGGCCATAGACGCCGGCGTCCCCCTGGTCGTGTGCATCACCGAGGGCATCCCCGTGCTCGACATGATGCGCGTGAAGCGCGCCCTCCAGGGCTCCGGGACGACCCTCATCGGCCCCAACTGCCCCGGCGTGCTGACGCCGGGCGCCTGCAAGATCGGCATCATGCCGGGCTCGATCTTCCGGCGCGGCAAGGTCGGCGTGGTGAGCCGCTCCGGCACCCTCACCTACGAGGCGGTCAAGCAGACCACCGACGTGGGGCTCGGCCAGAGCACGGCCGTGGGCATCGGCGGCGACCCCATCAAGGGGCTGGAGCACCGCGACGTGCTGGAGATGTTCCTGCGCGACCCCGAGACCGAGGCCATCGTCATGATCGGCGAGATCGGCGGGGCGGCCGAGGAGGAGGCCGCCGCCTTCCTCGCCTCCGAGGCGCGCGCGGGGCGCGCAAAGCCCACGGCCGGCTTCATCGCCGGCCGCACGGCGCCCAAGGGCCGCCGCATGGGCCACGCCGGCGCCATCGTCTCGGGCGGCAAGGGGGATGCGGAGAGCAAGATCGAGGCCATGAGGGCAGCGGGCATCGTGGTGGCCGACAGCCCGGCGGGATTGGGGGAGGCGGTGCTGGAGGCGATGGGCCGATGAGCGCCGCCCGGCGGGGGCGCCGCCCTCGTCTCGCCCCCGCCCGCGCCCTGGTCCCCCTGGCCATCGGCTGGCCCTCGCGGCGTCCCTCCGGGCCTGGGCCGAGGCGACGCCGGGCTCCATGGACCCGCCAGGCCGGTGTCGGCCTGGCCCGGACGACGCGGCCGCCGATGCCGCGCCTCGCGGGCGAGCGCCTGGCCGTCCTCCCGCCCGCCCCCGCCTCGGGGGCGTCCCCTTCCGGCCCCAGCCGCTACGGCCCCGGACCCTGCGTCCCCATGACCCCCCAGCCCCTCCTCCGTTCCCCCCTCCCGCCCTATCTGCTAGGTGGCCCTCCGACGCCGCTCCCATCAGGCCGCCCCATGATCCGCCCCGTTGCGCGAACAGCCCCCCCACCGCGCGGTGCCGCTACGCTCCGTTCACCCTTCGCCCCTAGACAGGGCAGGACCCCGTCGCCCTCCCCCGAGGCCACGCCATGACCAAGCCCACCCCCAACGACGCCTTCCGCGACTCCTCCATGCTCCAAGGCGCCAACGCGCCCTACGTGGAGGCGCTGGCCCGCGCCCACGAGAAGGCCCCCGACTCCGTGGACCCCTCCTGGGCGGCCTTCTTCGCCGCCCTCCAGGAGCCCGCCGCCCAGGGCCCCTCCTGGGCGCGCCGCGACTGGCCCCCCGCCCCCACGGACGACCTGACGGCCGCGCTGACCGGCGAATGGCCCGAGTCCTCCCCCACGAGGGTCGAATCCAAGGTCCGCGAGAAGGCCGCCGAGGCCCAGGTCGGCCTCGGCGACGCCCAGGTCCGCCAGGCCGTCCTCGACTCGCTCCGCGCCCTCATGCTGATCCGCGCCTACCGCATCCGGGGCCACCTGATCGCCGACCTCGACCCCCTGGGGATGCGCGCGGAAAAGCCCCACCCCGAGCTCGACCCCGCCTCCTACGGCTTCGGCCCGGGCGACCTCGACCGCCCCATCTTCATAGACAACGTGCTCGGGCTGGAAACGGCCACCATGCGCCAGATCCTGGACCTGGTGCGCCGGACCTACTGCGGCACCTTCGCGCTCCAGTACATGCACATATCGGACCCCGAGCAGGCCCAGTGGCTCAAGGAGCGCATCGAGGGCTACGGCAAGGAGGTCGCCTTCACCCAGGAGGGCCGCAAGGCCATCCTCAACAAGCTCGTGGAGGCCGAGGGCTTCGAGAAGTTCTGCCACGTCAAGTTCTCGGGCACCAAGCGCTTCGGCCTGGACGGCGCCGAGGCCCTGATCCCCGCCATGGAGCAGATCATCAAGCGCGGCGGCGCCCTGGGGGTGGAGGAGATCGTCATCGGCATGCCCCACCGGGGCCGCCTCAACGTGCTCGCCAACGTCATGCAGAAGCCCTACCGGGCCATCTTCAACGAGTTCCAGGGCGGCAGCTTCAAGCCCGAGGACGTGGACGGCTCGGGCGACGTGAAGTACCACCTCGGCGCCTCCTCCGACCGCGAGTTCGGCGGCAACAAGGTCCACCTGAGCCTCACCGCCAACCCCTCCCACCTGGAGGCGGTCAACCCGGTCGTGCTGGGCAAGGTGCGCGCCAAGCAGGCCCAGAGGGGCGACGCCGAGCGCAGGAAGGTCCTGGCCATCCTGCTCCACGGCGACGCGGCCTTCGCGGGCCAGGGCGTGGTGGCCGAATGCTTCGGCCTCTCGGGCCTCGTGGGCCACAAGACCGGGGGCACCATCCACCTGGTCGTCAACAACCAGATCGGCTTCACCACCGCGCCGGCCTTCTCGCGCTCCTCGCCCTACCCGACCGACATCGCGCTCATGGTCGAGGCGCCCATCTTCCACGTCAACGGCGACGACCCCGAGGCCGTGACCCACGCGGCCAAGGTCGCCACGGAGTATCGCCAGCGCTTCGGCCGCGACGTGGTCATAGACATCTTCTGCTACCGCCGCTTCGGCCACAACGAGGGCGACGAGCCCATGTTCACCAACCCCGCGATGTACCAGCGCATCAAGGGGCAAAGGACGACGCTGACGCTCTACGCCGAGCGCCTCGCCGCTGACGGCCTGATCCCCGCCGCCGAGGTCGAGGAGATGAAGGCCGCCTTCCAGGCCCGGCTGGGCGAGGAGTTCGAGGCCGCCAAGAGCTACAGGCCCAACAAGGCCGACTGGCTCGACGCCCGCTGGGCGGGGCTCAAGCGCGAGGACGAGGCGGCCTACGACCGCGGCGAGACGGCCATCGCCACGGGCACGCTCCAGGAGATCGGCCGGGCGCTCACCTCCGCCCCCGAGGGCTTCCGCCTCCACCGCACCGTGGAGAGGCTGCTGGACGCCAAGCGCCAGATGTTCGCCTCCGGCGAGGGCTTCGACTGGGCCACCGCCGAGGCCCTGGCCTTCGGCTCGCTCCTCACCGAAGGCTTCCCCGTCCGCCTCTCGGGCCAGGACTCCACGCGCGGCACCTTCTCCCAGCGCCACTCGGCCTTCATAGACCAGGAGACGGAGGCGCGCTGGTATCCCCTCAACGCCATCCGCCCCGATGGACTGAACGGGGGGCAGGCCCGCTTCGAGGCCATCGACTCGATGCTGTCGGAATACGCGGTCCTCGGCTTCGAGTATGGCTACTCGCTGGCCGAGCCCAACGCGCTCGTCATGTGGGAGGCGCAGTTCGGCGACTTCGCCAACGGCGCGCAGATCATGTTCGACCAGTTCATCTCCTCGGGCGAGTCCAAGTGGCTGCGCATGAGCGGGCTCGTGATGCTGCTGCCCCACGGCTTCGAGGGCCAGGGGCCCGAGCACAGCAGCGCCCGGCTGGAGCGGTTCCTCCAGATGTGCGGCGGGGACAACTGGATCGTCGCCAACTGCACCACGCCGGCCAACTACTTCCACATCCTGCGCCGCCAGGTGCAGCGCGCCTTCCGCAAGCCCCTGGTGCTGATGACGCCCAAGAGCCTCCTGCGCCACAAGCTCGCCGTCAGCCGCGCCGACGAGATGACGGAAGGCTCGTCCTTCCACCGCATCCTCTGGGACGACGCCGAGAAGGGCAACAGCCCGACCACGCTGGTCCCGGACGACCGCATCCGCCGCGTCGTCCTCTGCGCCGGAAAAGTCTACTACGACCTCCTGGAGGAGCGCGACGCGCGCGGCCTGAGGGACGTCTACCTCCTGCGCGTGGAGCAGTTCTACCCCTTCCCGGCCCTCTCGCTCGTCAAGGAGCTGTCGCGCTTCAAGGGCGCCGAGGTGGTCTGGTGCCAGGAGGAGCCCAAGAACCAGGGCGCCTGGTCCTTCATCGAGCCCAACCTCGAATGGGCCTTGGGCAAGGTGGACGGGCTGGCGCGGCGCGCCACCTACGTGGGCCGCGCCGCCTCGGCCTCGCCCGCCACGGGCCTTGCCTCCAGCCACAAGGCGCAGCAGACGGCGCTGGTGGACGAGGCCCTCACCATCAAGGAGTCCTGACGAATGGCCATCGAGGTGCGGGTGCCCACGCTCGGCGAGAGCGTCACGGAGGCCACGGTCGGCACCTGGCTCAAGAAGCCCGGGGACGCGGTCGCGGCCGACGAGATGCTGGTGGAGCTGGAGACCGACAAGGTGACGGTGGAGGTGCCGAGCCCCGCCGCCGGCATCCTGGGCGAGATCGTGGCCGACAAGGGGGCGACGGTCGGCCCCAACGGCCTCCTTGCCACCATCGGCGAGGGCGGAGGCGCCGCCCCCGTCCCCGAGGCCGCCCCCGCCCCCGAGCCCGAGGCCGCCCCCGAGGCCGCCGGGGCCCCCCAGGACTCCCCCGCCACCGCCCCCGGCGGCGCGCCGACCGCCGCCCCCACCGGCCCCGCCGCCTCCTACGGCGGCACCTCGCCCCAGGAGGCGGCCCACTCGGCGCCGGCCGAGGCCGCGCCCTCGCGCGACCCCGCCGACGCCCCCTCGGCCGTCAAGATGATGGCCGACAAGGGCCTCGCGCGGGACGCCGTGCAGGGGACGGGCCGCGACGGCCGCGTCATGAAGGAGGACGTGCTGCGGGCGCTGGACGCCCCCAAGGCACCGCCCCCGCCCCCCGTCCAGGCCCCCCGCGCCCCCACGCCCGCCGCCGACGCCTCCCGCGAGGAGCGGGTGCGCATGACGCGCCTGCGCCAGACCATCGCGCGGCGGCTCAAGGAGGCGCAGAACGCCGCCGCCATGCTCACCACCTACAACGAGGCGGACATGAGCGCGGTGATGGCGATCCGCGCCGACTTCAAGGAGCAGTTCGAGAGGAAGCACCGCGTGAAGCTCGGCTTCATGAGCTTCTTCGTGAAGGCCTGCGTGCACGCCCTCATGGAGGTCCCCGAGGTCAACGCCGAGATCGACGGCGAGGACGTGGTCTACAAGCGCTACGTGCACATGGGGGTGGCGGTCGGCACGCCCTCGGGCCTCGTGGTCCCCGTGGTGCGCGACGCGGACGCGAAGTCGTTCGCCGAGATCGAGAAGGAGATCGGGGAGCTCGGCGCCCGCGCCCGCGACGGCAAGCTCAGCATGGCCGACATGACGGGCGGCACCTTCACGATCAGCAACGGCGGCGTCTACGGCTCCCTGATGTCGTCCCCGATCCTCAACCCGCCGCAGTCGGGCATCCTGGGGATGCACAAGATCCAGGACCGCCCCGTGGTGCTGGGGGGCCAGATCGTGATCCGCCCGATGATGTATCTGGCGCTCAGCTACGACCACCGCATCGTGGACGGCAAGGGCGCGGTGACGTTCCTGGTGCGCGTCAAGGAGGCGCTGGAGGATCCCCGAAGGCTGCTGATGGATTTGTGACTGCACAATTAGGCTATTGGAATGGCCTTAATCGTCTTCTGCTTCCTGATAGCTATGCTGGCCAAGCTGGCTTGGGACCTTGTTACTTCAAGTAGCGAACGGGCGGAAGCGCTACGTGGGTTTCTAAAGAACCCTGTCGGGAGCATCTTTATGGTTGTGTGGATCACCTTTCTCCTAATGTTTTTTCTAGGGATACTCATCCCACCCCTGGGCGAACTCAACCTTACTCAAGACGGTTGGCAGGTCTGGGAGGTAGGGTTCTTTGGCTTCTTTGGGTGCTGGGCTTTAACTTGGTTCTTTGACCCCGCTAAGCTTGACGGCGAGGATCGGTGATGCAGCTCCTCCTCGCCCTCGACACCACCGACTACGCCGGCTGGCGCCGCGACTGGGACTCCGAGGCCCCCGACCGCATGGAGGCCGGCCTCACGCAGCTCCAGCTCTGGCGCGACGCCGACTCCCGCACCCGCGTCCTCGTGCTGCTCCAGGCCAACGACCGCCCCCGCGCCGAGGGCTGGCTGCGCAAGGAGCGCGGCTTCGGAGGCCCCATGACCGCCACCTTCCTCGACTTGGCCTGAGAATGCGGCCAGCCGCCACCTTCCTCGACTTGGCCTGACTGGAGAGCGCCATGACCCAGCCCCTCCTCGTCCTCATCCTCGCGGCCCTCCTCCAGATGGCCCAGATGCTCATCCCCGGCTACTACATGACCCGCACCCCGGGCGGCCGCGCCTGGAACGCCTCCCCCCGCGACGCCGACCGCAAGCCCGGCATCGAGGAAGGGCGGGCCGCGCGGGCCTTCGAGAACCACGACAGGAACCTCCTGCTCTTCGCCATCGCCGCCTTCGCCATCCACGTCACGGGACAGGCCAACGGCTGGACGGGCTTCCTGGCCTGGGTGTACCTGCTCGCCCGCGTCCTCTACGTGCCGGCCTACATCCTGGGCTGGGTGCCCTGGCGCTCCCTTATCTGGATGGTGTCCTTCGCGGCCATCGGCCTCCTGCTGCTCGCCGCGCTGGTCTGATGGACCCCATCCCCGAGGCCCGCGTCCTCGCCCTCGCCGGGCTCCTCCAGGCGGCCCAGTACGTGCTGATGTCCGTGCCCGCCAACCTGGAGCTGGGCACCGCCAAGACCCTCTCGCCGCGCGACCCCGGGCGCCTCGGAAGACCCCTCATGGAGCAGGTCAGCCCCGTCACCGGCCGCCTCGCCCGGGCGCTCGACAACCACTTCGAGGGGCTGATCCTCTTCACCCTCGCCGTGGTGGCGCTGGCGCTGACCGGGGCGTCGAACGGCTTCACCGCCTTCTGCGCCTGGACCTACCTCGCCGCCCGCGTCCTCTACGTGCCCGCCTACGCCCTGGGCCTCGTGCCCTGGCGCTCGCTCGTCTGGGCCACAGGCTTCGCCGCCACCGTGGCGATGATCGCCGTGGCCGCCTTGCCCTAGGAGCCCATCATGGCCAGCTTCGACCTCATCGTCATCGGCGCCGGCCCCGGCGGCTACGTCTGCGCCATCCGCGCGGCGCAGCTCGGGATGAAGGTCGCGGTGGCCGAAGGGCGCGCCGCGCTCGGCGGCACCTGCCTCAACGTGGGCTGCATCCCCTCCAAGGCCCTCCTCCACGCCACCCACGAGCTGCACGAGGCCACCCACAACTTCGCCCGCATGGGCCTCATGGCCGAGCCCCCGCGCGTGGATTGGGCGGCCATGCAGGGCTACAAGGACGAGGTGGTCAAGGCCAACACCCAGGGCATCGAGTTCCTCTTCAAGAAGAACGGGATCGAGTGGCTCCGGGGCTTCGCCACCCTCCCCGCCCCCGGCCAGGTCGCGGTGGCCGGCGAGACCCACGCGGCCAAGGCCATCGTGGTCGCCACCGGCTCCGAGCCCACCACGCTCCCCGGCGTCGCCATGGACGAGGAGGTGGTCGTGTCCTCCACCGGCGCCCTCGCCCTCCCCGCCATACCCCGCCGCCTCGCGGTGATCGGCGCGGGGGTGATCGGCCTGGAGATGGGCTCGGTCTTCGCCCGCCTCGGCAGCGAGGTCACGGTGGTCGAGTACCTCGACGCCATCACGCCGGGCATGGACGCCGAGGTGGCGAGGACCTTCCAGCGCATCCTCGCCAAGCAGGGCCTGAGGTTCACGCTCGGCGCCGCCGTCCAGGGCGTCGCGCGCCACGAGGGCGGCGCCACCGTCTCCTACAAGCTGCGCAAGGACGACAAGGAGGCCACGCTCGAGGCCGACGTGGTGCTGGTCGCCACGGGGCGGAAGCCCTACGCCGGCAACCTCGGGCTGGAGGCGCTCGGCGTCGCCCTGACCGCCAAGGGCCAGGTCGCCACCGACGCCCGCTTCGAGACCTCCGTCCCCGGCCTCTACGCCATCGGCGACCTGCGCGAAGGCCCCATGCTCGCCCACAAGGCCGGGGACGAGGGCGTGGCCGTGGCCGAGATCCTCGCCGGCCAGCACGGCCACGTGGACTACGGCGTGATCCCCTCGGTCATCTACACGACGCCCGAGGTCGCCAGCGTCGGCGTCACCGAGGAGGCGCTCAAGGCCGAGGGCCGCGCCTACAAGGCCGGCCGCTTCCCCTTCATGGGCAACGCCCGCGCCAAGGCCGTCTTCCAGGCCGAGGGCTTCGCCAAGATCCTCGCCGACGCCGCCACCGACCGCATCCTGGGCGCCCACATCGTCGGCCCCATGGCCGGCGACCTGATCCACGAGGTGGCCGTCGCCATGTCGTTCGGCGCCGCCGCCGAGGACCTCGCGCGGACCTGCCACGCCCATCCGACCTTCTCGGAGGCCGTGCGCGAGGCGGCGCTGGCCTGCGGCGACGGCGCCATCCACGCCTGACCCGTCGCCCCGGGGCTGGCGCCCGGCACCCCGGCGCGGCATCCTTGCAATCGAATGCAAGAGGACGCCCCCCATGACCTTCCCCGGCCTCACCTGGCTCAAGGCGCCGCGCGCCGACACGGCCCAGACCGCCGCCGTGGCCGACACCGTGGCGGCGGTGCTCGCCGCCGTCCGCGACCGCGGCGACGACGCCGTCCGCGAGCTCTCCCAGAGGTTCGACGGCGTGGCGCCCGCGGCGCTGGAGGTCACGCGCGAGGAGCGCGAGGCCGCCGTCGCCCGCCTCGACCCGCAGACGCGCAGGGACACCGAGTTCGCCATCGGCAACGTCCGCGCCTTCGCCGAGGCGCAGCTCGCCTGCCTCCGCCCCCTCGACGCCGAGATCATCCCCGGCGTCCACATGGGCCACCGCGTCATCCCCATCGCCCGCGTCGGCGCCTACGTCCCCGGCGGCCGCTTCCCGCTCCTGTCCGCGCCCGTCATGACGATCGTGCCGGCGGTGGTGGCCGGGGTGCGCGAGGTCGTCGCTTGCCTGCCGCCCAAGGCCCACGAGGCCATGGTGGCGGGATGCCACCTCGCGGGGGCCACTCGCGTGTTCCGCATCGGCGGCGCCCAGGCCATCGCCGCCATGGCCTACGGCACGCGGTCGGTGCCGCGCGTGGACAAGATCGTCGGCCCCGGCAACGCCTTCGTCAACGAGGCCAAGCGCCAGGTCTTCGGCCCCGTGGGCATAGACCAGCTCGCCGGCCCCTCCGAGATCTACGTCCTGGCCGACGCCACCGGCGACGCCGAGACGATCGCCACCGACCTGCTCGCCCAGGCCGAGCACGACACGCGCACGCGCGTGGGGCTCATCACCACGCACCGCCCCTTGGCCGAGGCGGTGATCGCCGAGGTCGAGCGCCAGCTCGCCACCCTGTCCACCGCCTCCGTCGCCCGCCCCGCCTGGGAGGCGCAAGGGGAGGTCGCGGTGGCCGAGGCCGAGGAGGCCATGATCGCCTACAGCGACCACGTGGCGGCCGAGCACCTCCAAGTGCACACGGCCGACCCCCACGCCTTCGGGGCGCGCCTGTCCTCCTACGGCTCGCTGTTCATCGGTGAGCTGGCCAGCGTGGTCTACTCCGACAAGTGCTCGGGCACCAACCACACGCTGCCGACCATGGCCGCCGGGCGCTACACGGGCGGGCTCTGGGTGGGCAGCTACGTCAAGGTCGCCACCCACCAGTGGCTCACGCCCGAGGGCGTGCGCGCCGTCGCCCCCCCCGCCGCCCGCCAGAGCGCCTCCGAGGGGCTGGAGGGCCACCGCCGGGCCGCGCAGCTCCGCCTGGACCGGCTCCAGGCGCGGTAGGGCGGCTTTCGCGCGAGGCGGGGGGGCTCCGCCCCCCTCGGCCTTCGGCCTCGCCCCCCGGGATGCTTGGGGCCAGAAGAGAGACAGGCCCCCCAATCTTCTGGCCTCAAGCATCCCGGGGGGGCCGCAGGCGGGGGGCAGGGCCCCCCTCCGCAGACGCAACGCGCGGTGCCGTCACGCTTCGTCAACCATTCGGGACGCATCATCCCCTCACGCGGCCGACTCACGTCCGCCGCCCCTCGGGCCACAGCGACCCCTGGGGCTCGCTCTTTGAAGGGACACGATCCCACCGGGAGGCCGCCGTGGAGGCGCGCCGCAAAGACCCGGCCGCCGCGCGTCGAGCACGCGCCGCCGCGCGCGGCCCCCGCACGGGCTCACCGGCCTTGCGCCTCCACGGCCTCGCCCACGCGGAACAGCGCGCCCTCGGCCCCCCAGGGCCCCACGGCCTGGAGCGCCACCGGCAGCCCCCGCACGCGTCCGCAGGGCACCGCCAGCGCCGGATGCCCCGTGACGTTGAACGGCACGTGCCGCGCCGCCGCCGCCGCGCCGCCCGACAGGCACGCCTCGACCGTCGGCGCCGGCGCCAGGAGCCCCGCCGTGACCACCGCCTCGCACCCCGCCATCGCCGCGTCCATCTCGCGCCGCAGCCTCGGCATCAGCGCCCGCGCCGCCGCCAGGTGCGCCGGCCCCAGCACCGCGCTCGCCGCGAGCCTCCGGCGCAGCCCCGCCCCATAGAGCGTCCCATGCTCCCGCAGCCGCCCCCGATGCGCCTCCAGCGCCTCCGCGTGCAGCACCACCGCCCCCGCCGCCACCAGGAGCGCGTAGTCGGGCCATTCCACCTCGGCGACCTCCGCCCCCGCCCGCGCCAGCCCCTCGACGGCCGCGTGCGCCGCCGGGTCCCTCACGCTCCCGCTCGTGGCCGTGCCGAGCGCGACGCGGCACAGCCCCGCCGCCACCGCCACCGCCGGCCCCGACGAGGAGCCCCCGGTGATGCGCGAGGCGTCGTGCGGATTGACCGCCGGCGGCTCGGGCAGGTCGAAGGCGGGGCCGGTCATGGCGAACTCGTAGGTGGCCGCCTTGCCCAGGGGCACCGCCCCCGCCGCCGCCAGGCGCGCCACGCAGGCCGCGTCCCGCGACGCCGCCCGCGCGGGCACGGCCGACCCGCAGGTGGTCGCCAGCCCCGTCATGTCCATGACGTCCTTGACCAGGAACGGGATCCCTGCGCGAAGCTCCTCGGCGGCCGTCTCCCCCGCCCGCAGGCGCCGCCCCGCCTCAGCCACCGAGGGGATCACGCCCTCTCGACCCGCCGCGCCGCGCCGAGCAGGAATCGCGCCGCCGACAGCGCCTCCGCCACGTCCTCGTCCCCCGGCGCCAGCCCCACCCGCAGCGCCGCGCGCCGCAGGTCCTCGGCCGTCAGGCCCTCCTCCCGGTTCTCGCCGCTCCTGTCCGCCATGCGCCCTCCGGGGAGAGGACGTCGCAGGCCGCCGCCCGGTTCCGACCGGGCCTAGGGCGCGCCCAGCCTCTCCCAGGCCTCCCGCCCCGGGAGCGGAGGCCGCCGCAGCGCGTGGTCCGTGGCCGCCTCGAAGGCCGCCGCGACCCGCAGGGCCGTCGCGTCCTCCCCCCGCCGCGCCACCACCTGCAACCCCAGGGGCAGGCCCCCGACGAACCCCATCGGCACCGACACGGCCGGGTGGCCCGTGACGTTGAAGGGCAGCGTCCGCATGGGCGTCCAAACGGACCCCTCCCGGAACGCCTGCATCGGCAGAGCCGGGGTCAGGGTCGTGGCGGTCACCAGCGCCTCGCGCCCCAGGAGCGCCCTGTCCACCTCCGCCGCCAGGCGCGGGGCCAGCGCCAGCGCCGCCTCGCGGTCCTGCGGCGACAGGACCACCCCGGCCGCGAGGCTCTTGTAGCTCTCGCGCCCATGGGGCAGGTCGCTCCGCATGGCCTCGCGGTGGATGGCGAGCCCTTCCGTGTGGATGAGCAGCGCGCCGACCGCCTCCAGCAGCGCGTAGTCGGGGGGCGCCACCTCCGCCACCTCCGCCCCCGCGAGGCTCAGCGCCGCCACGGCGTCGTCGAGGACCAGGAGGAGCCACGGCGCCGCCTCCGGCGCCTCCGCCCACCCTCGCGCGTAGCCGACCCGCAGCCCCGCCGCGCCCCGCCCGACCTCCGCCAGCGCCGCCGTCCCGGCCACCGCGTCCAGGAAGGCCGCCGCGCAGGCCGCCGTGCGCGCCAGCGGCCCCACCGTGTCGAGCAGCGTCGGCGCCAGGGAGAACACGCCCTCGGCGAGCACGAGGCCGCGCGTGGGCTTGAGTCCCACGCAGCCGCAATAGGCCGCCGGCGCCCGGATGGAGCCCGCCGTGTCCGATCCCACCGCGATCGGCGCGAAGCCCGCCGCGACCGCCGCCGCCGAGCCCGACGACGAGCCCCCGGTGATCCGCGAGAGGTCCCAGGGGTTGCGCGCCGGCGGGCGCGGCAGGTCGAAGGACGGCCCCACCGTCCCCAGGTCGTAGGTCGCCACCTTGCCCAGGGGCACCGCGCCCGCCCCGCACAGGAGCCGCACCACGGCCGCGTCCCCTTCGGCCACGCGGCCCGCCATGGCGGCCGACCCGCAGGTGGTGGAGAGGCCCGCCATGTCGGCGGTGTCCTTGACCAGGAAGGGGATGCCCAGGAGCGGCCCCCCGCCCCCCTCCGCGAGCGTCCGGTCGGCCCGGCGCGCCGCCTCCCGCGCGCGAGCCTCCGTCAGCTCCCAGACCGCCGCCACGGCCCCGTCCGCCTCCCGGATGCGCCCGAGATGCGCGTCGAGCACGGCCTCGGCCGTGGCCTCCCCGCGCCGCAGCCTCCGCCCCAGGTCGGCCACGTCACCGGGGACCATCGAGCGCCTCCCTGACCTTCCGCCGCGCGTCGAGCAGGAAGAGCGCCACCCGCAGCACCGCCTCCTCCTCCTCCGGCCGCACCCGCAGCCCCTCCCGCAGGAGCGCCGCGCGCAGCTCCTCCAGGCTCACGCCAGCCACTCCCGCAGCGCCGCGTCCGTGGCCGCCGGGTTCTCCAGCACCGGCAGGTGCCCCGCCCCCTCCACCACCACGAGCCGCGCCTGCGGCATCAGCCCGGCCATCAGCCCATGCCTCTCGAAGGGCACGAGCCGGTCCTCCGCCCCCGTCAGGATCAGCGCCGGCACGCGCAGGGACCGCAGCGTCTCCCTTTGGTCCGGCCGGGACATCAGAGCCAGCGACTGCCGCCGGAAGACCTCCGGCCCTAGCCCCACCGCCATGTCGTGGCAGAGGTCCATGATGGCCCCCTTGCCCGGCCCCGGCGCGAGGTAGAGGGGCTTCATCTCCTCGCGCACCACCTCCGCCAGCCGCCCCTCGGCCACCCGCGCCATGCGCGCCCGCCGCTCGGCCTTGACCGCCTCGGCCTCGGGCAGCGGGTTGGTGTCCAGGAGCGCGAGGCGCTCCACGCGCCCGGGCGCCTGCCGCGCCACCTCCATGGCCACGATGCCCCCCATGGACAGCCCGGCGAGCGCGAAGGTCGGCGGCGCCGAGGCCAGGACGGAGGCCGCCAGCGCCTCCACCGTCTCCGCCCCCGCGATCTCCGCAAGGTGGATCGGCCGATGGGCGAAGGCCGCGAGCTGCGGCCCCCACATGCGCCCGTCGCACATGTGGCCGGGGATCAGCAGGAGGGGCGTCACCGGACCCGCCGCGCGCCCTCGCTCAGCGTGGCGAGCTTGGCCCAGGCGATCTCGGGGTCCACCGCGCCGAAGCCCGCGAAGGTGCCGAAGCCGCAGTCGGACCCCGCGATGACCCGCTCGGTCCCGAACACGTCCGTGAAGCGTTCGAGGCGCTGCCTCACCACCTCGGGGTGCTCGACGAAGTTGGTCGTGGTGTCCACCACGCCGGGGACCAGGATCTTGTCCTCGGGGATCTCGGAGGCCTTGTCCCGGAACAGCGCCCATTCGTGCGCGTGGCGCGGGTTGGAGGTCTCGAACAGCACCTTCCGCGCCCGGACCTTCATGAGCGTGGGCAGCACCTTGCCCATGTCGATGTCGCAGACGTGCGGCCCCTCGTAGTTGCCCCAGCAGATGTGCACGCGCACCCGCTCCTCAGGCACCCCCTCCAGCGCGTGGTTGAGCGCCTCCACGTGCGTCTCGGCCACCCGGACGAACTCCTCGTCCGAGAGGTCCGTGAACAGCATGTGCCGCGACAGCGCCAGGTCCGGGCAATCCACCTGAAGGTCGAGCCCCGCCTCCACGACCGTCCGGTACTCCTCCCGCATGGCCTCGGCCAGCGCCGCCAGGTAGGCCTCGCGCGTCGGATAGTGCGCGTTCTGGAGGAACAGCGAGATGACCCCGGGCGAGGCCGCGTTCATGAAGCCCTTCGTGGCCCCATGCGCCGCCATGGCCGCCCTGAGGTTGCGGATGTCCGCCCCCAGCTCCCCCTGCCCCTTGGAGCGCACCTCGCCCACGCATTGGGGCCGCGCGTAGGTGGGCGTGCCGCCCTCGCGGCTCAGGCGCTGCATGAACGACGGGAACATCTTGAGATCCGCCGGCGCGTTCCTGGGGCTGTCGCCGGCGAAGCCCGTGTAGCGGTCCTTGACGTAGGTGGCGTAGCTGATCTTGCTGGTCTCGCCGTCCGACACCCAACCGATGCCGGCCTCGACCTGCCGGCGCACGACCTCGGACACGGCCTCGGCCATGACGCGGTCCCAGTCGGCCTGATCGTATGGCGTCCCCTTCTCGCGCGCGAAGAGCAGGTCCACGACCGCCTGCGAGCGCGGCAGCGACCCCACATGCGTCGCCTCGACCATCAGCCCCGCCCCCCCATGGCCGCGAGCTTGGCCTGCACCATCAGGCTCAGCTCGTCGTAGACGCGCCACTCGTCCCTGACCTTGCCGTCCTGGATGTGGAAGTGGCTCATGCCCATGACCTGCAGCCGCGCCCCCGAGGGCTCGCCCAGGTGGCGCAGCACGCCGTGGCCCAGGTGGTGCCCCTCGATGACCCAGCGCACGGCCACCTTGCGCCCGCCCTCCTCCGACTGCACGGAGCAGACGTGCTGCGGCATGAAGATCGCGTCGGGGATGGACGCGAGCAGCCCCAGGGTCTGGTGCGTCACGGCCGCGTTGCCGTAGAGCTCCGCCATAAGCGGCCCGTGGTACTGGCAGTTGGAGTGGTAGACGTCGCGGATGCGCCCCAGCATCCGGCGGTTCCACACGTCGTGCAGCCAGCGCAGCACCTCCGCCTCCGCCTCGTCATGGGCGAGGGAGAGGTCGGGCTCGGCCTCCGGGGGATGCTGCCCGAGCAGCCTGCGCGTCTCGCCGATGTCGATGCTCACCTGCCCCGCGGCGAGCCGCTGGCGCGCGAGCCCCTCGGCGTGGGCGTCCGCGTCCACGCCCACCTGGAGCAGCACCGCGAGCGGGTCTGCCACGATCCACTCGCGCCAGATGCGGTTCTCCAGGATCATGCAGTCGGCGACGGTGCGCGACACGAAGGGTCTTCCGGTCGCCGCCCCGTAGGGTCCGTCCTGCGAATGGCGGCCCGTGCCCGTCACGAGGTGCGAGGTGTAGAACCCCTCGCGGTCGTCGCCGCGCCAGATCACGTTGGTCGCCATGCCCCGCCGCTCGGGGAAGGCGGCCAGCCTCTGGATCGTGTCCCGCACGAGCCACTCGCGGTCGAACACCTGCCCCATGGAGGTGTAGACCGCGCAGTTGTGCGTGTAGTGCGTGTAGATCAGCCCGATGTCGCGCTCGTCCCAGATGCGGTGGGTGCAGCGGACGATGTAGTCCACGATGTCGCTGTAGACGGGGTCGAAGCCGCGCATCCCCTGGGCGGGCGGGCGCCCCTCGGGGGCGAGGTCCACGTAGTCGCGCCGCCCCACCTCCAGGACGCGCGACGGCTCGGGCAGGCGGGATGAATCGGGCATGGCGGTCCTCCGAGCCCGAGACTAGCCCGTGGCTGCAAGCGTATTCAAGGAAGGCGCTGCCACGGGATCGGCCCAGGGCCTCTCGTCGCGCGACAGGCGGCGGCCGAGCACGTGGTCGGCGGCCTTCTCGCCCGTCATCAGGGACGGCGCGTTGAGGTTGCCGTTGGTGACGCGCGGGAAGACGGAGGAGTCGGCCACGCGCAGCCCCTCGACCCCGATCACCCTGAGGTCCGGGTCCACCACGGCGAGAGGGTCGTCCGCCGCCCCCATGCGGCAGGTGCCGCAGGGGTGGTAGGCGCTCTCGCAGTGCGCGCGGATCGCCTCGTCCAGCGCCTCGTCCGTGCGCGCCCCCGCGCCGGGGCCGATCTCGGGCCCCCGGAAGGGCGCGAAGGCCTCCTGGGCGAAGACCCTGCGCGCCAGCCGGATGGCGGCGCGGAAGTCGCGCCAGTCCTCCGGGCGCTCCATGTAGTTGAACCGGATGACCGGCGGGACGGCCGGGTCGGGCGAGCGCAGCGTGACGGCCCCGCGCGAGGGCGATCGCATCGGCCCCGTGTGGATCTGGAAGCCGTGCCCCTCGGCCGCCGCGCGCCCGTCGTAGCGCACGGCGATGGGGATGAAGTGGAACTGCACGTCCGGGTAGGCCTGGGCGGGCGAGGAGCGCAGGAAGGCGCCGGCCTCGAACTGGTTTGACGCCCCCAGCCCCGTCCCCAGGAACAGCCAGCGCGCGCCCACCAGGGCCTTGCCCCGCAGGTTCCAGTGGCGGAACAGCGACACGGGCTTGGAGGCGGCGTTCTGGACGTAGATCTCCAGATGGTCCTGGAGGTTGCGCCCCACCCCGGGCCGGTCGGCGACCACCTCGACGCCCCTGTCGCGCAGGTGCTGGGCCGGGCCGATCCCCGACAGCATCAGGAGCTTCGGCGAGTTGATGGAGGAGGCCGCGACGATCACCTCGCGGCGGGCGCGGACCACGTCGAGGCCGTTGAAGGTGTCGATCTCCACGCCCCGCGCCCGCCGCCCCTCCCAGACGATCCTGCGGGCCATCCCTGTGACGAGGTCGCAGTTGACGCGCCTCAGGGCGGGGCGGAGGTAGGCGAAGGCCGCGCTCCAGCGCCGCCCGCGCCAGATGGTGGCCTCCATCGGCCCGAAGCCCTCCTGTTGCGGCCCGTTGGGGTCGTCCGTCAGCGGGAGCCCCGCCTCCGCCCCCGCGCGCAGGAAGGCCCGCGCGAGCGGGTTGTCGGCGGGCCCGCGCGTGACGTGGACGGGGCCGTCATGCCCGCGCCAGGAGGGGTCGCCCGTCCCCCCGTGCCAGCACTCCATGCGCCGGAAGTAGGGCGCCACGTCCGCCCAAGCCCAGCCCTTGGCGCCCGCCTCCTGCCAGTGCTCGTAGTCCATGGGGTGGCCGCGCACGTAGACCATGCCGTTGATCGAGGACGACCCGCCGATGACCTTGCCTCGCGGCGTGGCGAGCATCCTGCCGCCCAGGTGGGGCTCCGGCTCCGTGCGGAAACCCCAGTCGTAGCGGGCCATGTTCATCGGATAGGAGAGGGCCGCCGGCATACGGATGAACGGCCCCACGTCCGAGCCGCCCGCCTCGATGACGATGACGGAATGGCCGGCCTCCGACAGCCTGTAGGCGAGCGCGCAGCCCGCCGAGCCCGCGCCGACGATGACGTAGTCCGCCTCCATCAGAAGGGCGCCCCGGGCGGGGTGGCGCCCACGTAGACGGTCTTGAGCTGCGTGTAGTGCTCGATGGCGGCGCGCCCGTTCTCGCGCCCGATGCCCGACAGCTTGGCGCCGCCGAAGGGCGCCTCGACGGGGGTGACGTTGTAGGCGTTGATCCAGGTGGTGCCGGCCCGGAACGCCGCCGCGACCCGGTGCGCGCGGGCGACGTCCCGCGTGAACACCCCCGCCGAGAGCCCGAAGGGCGTGGCGTTGGCGCGCCGGACGGCCTCCGCCTCCGCGTCGAAGTCGAGCACGCACAGGACGGGCCCGAAGATCTCGTCGGTGGCGACGCTCATGCCGTCCGCGACGTCCGCGAACACCGTGGGCTCCACCCAGAAGCCCGGGCGGTCCGGCCGGCCGCCCCCGCAGACCAGCCGCGCGCCCTCCTCGCGCCCCTTGGCGATGAAGCCCTCGACGATGTCGCGCTGGCGCGCGCTGACCAGCGGCCCGAAGGTGGTGCTCTCGTCCAAGGGGTCGCCCAGGACGGCGCCCCTCAGGCGCTCCGCCAGGCGGCTCAGGAAGGCCTCCTTGATCGGCCGCTCCACGAACACGCGCGTCCCGTTCGAGCACACCTGCCCCGAGGAGTAGAAGTTGCCCAGGATCGCCCCCGACACGGCCGCCTCCAGGTCGGCGTCGGCGAAGACGACCAGGGGCGACTTGCCGCCCAGCTCCAGCGTCACGGGCTTGAGGCCGCGCGCCGCCGCTTCGTAGATGCGCCGCCCCGTGGGCACCGACCCCGTGACGCTGACCTTGGCCACGCGCGGGTCGTCCACCAGCGCCGCTCCCACGGCCCCCGCCCCCTGCACCACGTTGAGGAGCCCCGGCGGCAGGCCCGCCTCCACGAGGATCGCGGCCAGCTTGAGCGCGCCCAGCGGCGTGGTCTCGCTGGGCTTGAAGACCATGCCGTTGCCGCAGGCCAGCGCCGGCGCGGCCTTCCACGCCGCGATCTGCGTGGGGTAGTTCCAGGCCCCGATGCCGACGCAGACCCCCAGGGGCTCGCGGCGCGTGTAGAAGAAGTCGCCCCCGAGGTCGTGGTGCTCCCCCGCGATCGTCGCCGCGAGCCCTCCGAACCACTCCAGCGCGTCCGCCGCCGAGGCCGCGTCGGCCACCAGCGTCTCCGAGAGCGGCTTGCCCGTGTCGAGCGTCTCCAGGACGGACAGCTCGCGGTTGCGAGACCGGATGATGTCGGCGGCGCGCCGCAGGACGCGGCCGCGCTCGGCGCCGCGCGTGCGCCCCCAGGCCTCCTGCGCCGCCTGGGCGGAGGCGAGGGCCCTCTCGATGACGGAGGGCGTCGCCGCGTGGACGGTGGCGATCGTCTCGCCGGTCGCGGGGTAGAGGACGGGGATGGGCTCGCCGGCCCGGTCCTCCAGGGGCGCGCCGTCCACGAAGTGCGAGGCGGCGGGCTGGGCGTCGGGTCGCATCATTCCCCCCTCGGGAACCGCTGGGCGGTCTCCAGGACGTTGAGGTCCATGTGGTTGCGCATGTACCGCTCGGAGGCGCGGCGCAGGGGCTGGAAGTCCCATGGGTAGTAGGCCCCGTTGCGCAGCGCCTCGTAGGTGAGGAGCCGCCGCGCCTGGCTGTCCCTCACGGCCGCGTCGAAGGCCCCGAGGTCCCAGCGCCGGACGATCTCGGCGCCGAGCCGCGCCAGCGTCGCCGCCTGCGCGGGATCGCCCGCGAGGTCGCGCAGCTCGTGGGGGTCGGCCAGGAGGTCGAAGAGCTGGTCGGGGTCGCCCGGCGCCCGCGTCATCTTCCAGCGCCCGTCGCGCAAGGACACCATGGGCGCCACGGACCCCTCGGCCGCGTACTCCATGGGCACCGGCCCCCGCCCCTCCCCGCGCCCCAGGAGCGACACCCCGTCCGTCCAGGGCGCCACCTCGGCCATGGAGACGCCGGCGAGTTCGCAGAGCGTCGGGCAGAGGTCGAGCGTCGAGACGGGCGCGTCCACCCGGCCCGGCTCCAGGCCGGGCGCGGCGACCATCAGGGGCACGCGCGCGGAGGGGTCCAGGAAGGTCATCTTGAACCACATGCCGCGCTCGCCCAGGAGGTCGCCGTGGTCGCTCAGGAAGACCACGGCCGCCTCCTGGCGCGTGTCCTCCAGGACGCGCAGCAGCTCGCCCACCTTGTCGTCCACGTAGGAGAGGTTGGCGAAGTAGGCCCGCCGCGCGCGGCGCACCATCTCGGGCGTGACGTCCGAGCGACGCCAGTCGCTCGCGTCCATGAGGCGCTTCGAGTGAGGGTCCATCCTCTCGTAGGGGATGGGGGCCACCTCCGGGTCGAGATGGTCGCAGTCGGCATAGAGGTCCCAGAACCGCCTGCGCGCCACGTAGGGGTCGTGGGGATGCGTGAAGCTCGCCGTCAGGCACCAGGGCCGCGGGTCGTGCCCCCGCGCGCGGTCGTAGAGCCACTGAGAGGCCAGGTGCGCCACCTCGTCGTCGTACTCGAGCTGGTTGGTGATCTCCGCGACCCCCGCGCCGGTGACGGAGCCGAGGTTGTGGTACCACCAGTCGATGCGCTCGCCGGGCCTCCTCCAGTCCGGCGTCCAGCCGAAGTCGGCGGGGTAGATGTCGGTGGTCAGCCTCTCCTCCAGCCCGTGGAGCTGGTCGGGCCCCACGAAGTGCATCTTGCCTGACAGCGCGGTGGCGTAGCCGGCCCGGCGCAGGTGGTGGGCGAAGGTCGGCAGGTCGGAGGCGAACTCGGCGGCGTTGTCGAAGACGCCGGTGCGCGACGGCAGCCGCCCCGTCATGACGGAGGCGCGCGCCGGCGCGCAGAGGGGCGAGGCCGTGTAGGCGTTGGCGAAGCGCGCCGACCGCTCGGCCAGGCGCGCGAGGTTGGGGGCGCGCAGCCACTCCGCCGGCCCGTCTGGGAAGAACGTCCCCGCCAGCTGGTCCACCATGAGCACGAGGAGGTTCACAGCGCCCGCTCCAGGTGCGCGAGCACCAGGGACGTGGCCGCGCGCCGGTCGGGGGGGGCCACCGAGAGCGCCTGGCGCAGATACACCCCGTCAATGAGCGCGCCGAGCCCCTCGGCCACCTCGCCCGCCCGCGGGCCCACCAGGGGCCGCAGGCCGTGCACGAGGTTCGACCGCAGCCGCCGGTGATAGACCGACAGCAGCCGGCGCGCCTCGGGCATGGACTGCGCCAGCACGTAGAAGTTGAGCCAGGCCGCCACCGCCTCGCGCCGGAAGCTCGCCGGCCCGAAGGAGGCGCGCACGATGGCCTCCACGCGCCCGCGGGGGCTGTCGGCCGTGGCCAGCGCGCCTCGGACCTCGGCGCCGAACAGCGTCAGGATCTGGCGCATGGCGGCGACGAAGATGGCCTCCTTGGAGCCGAAGTAGTGGTGGGCGAGCGCGCTCGACACGCCCGCCCGGCGCGCGATCTGCGCCACGGTCACCTCCAGCGAGCCCGCCCGCGCCACCTCCTGGATGGTCGCCTTGACGATCTCGGCCCTGCGGATAGGCTCGGCCGCGATGCGCGCCATGGCGGTGCTCCGGGGAAGGGGCTTGCCAGAGGGGCATAGCGGGTCGTTAATTGACTCGTCAATCAAGAACCCCCACGGGGGACGCCAGGGAGAGACCGATGCGCCTTCTCGCCGCCGCCGCCATCCTCGCCGCGGGCCCCGCCCTCGCCGACTGCGACACCGTCACCTTCTCGGACGTGGGCTGGACCGACATCACGGCCACCACGGCCGTGGCCACCACGATCCTCGACGCGCTGGGCGTCCAGACGGAGGTCAAGATCCTCTCCGTGCCCGTCACCTACTCGTCCATGGCCTCCGGCGACGTGGACGTCTTCCTGGGCAACTGGATGCCCACCATGGAGGCCGACATCGCCCCCTACCGCGAGGCCGGCACGGTGGACACGGTGCGCACCAACCTGGTGGGGGCCAAGTACACGCTGGCCACCAACGCCGCCGGCGCCGCGCTCGGCATCACCAGCTTCGACGCCATCGCGCCCCAGGCCGAGGCGCTCGACGGCCGGATCTACGGCATCGAGCCCGGCAACGACGGCAACCGCCTCATCCTCGACATGATCGCCGCCGACCAGTTCGGCCTGGGCGGCTTCGAGCTGGTCGAATCCTCCGAGCAGGGGATGCTCGCGCAGGTGGCCCGCGCCGACGACCGGGGCGAGCCCATCGTCTTCCTGGGCTGGGAGCCCCACCCCATGAACGCCCAGTTCGAGATCACCTACCTCGCGGGCGGCGACGAGGTCTTCGGGCCCGACTACGGCGGCGCGGAGGTGCGCACCAACACCCGCGCGGGCTTCGTGGCCGAGTGCCCCAACGTGGGCCGGTTCCTCCAGAACCTCGAATTCACACTGCCCATGGAGAACGAGGTCATGGGCAAGATCCTCAACGACGGCATGGACCCGGGCGACGCGGCCAAGGCTTGGCTCGCGGCCAACCCCGACGCCATCACCCCCTGGCTCGAAGGCGTGACGACGGTGGACGGCGGCGACGCGGGGGCCGCGGTGCGCGCCGCCATCGGGGCCTGACCCCCTTGGCCCCCCACCCGGCCCGGCGGGGGGCCTCATGACCGGGGCCCTCTGGGGCGCCGTCCTGTCGCTGGCCGCGGGCCTGTGGTGGTGCCTCGTCACGCTGGGCGCCTTGCTCGTCTGGCTGCCCGGGGCCCTGTGGTGGTTCGTGCAGTGGCTGCCCCAGCGGCTCCTGGGCCTCTCCGACGACAAGCTGCCCGTGGGCGCCACCGCCCGGCGCGCCTTCGACTACGTGCAGGACGGGGCCGCCCCCTTCTTCGACGGCCTCTCGGTGGCCCTGGGCGCGGTCATAGACGCCATCCTCTGGGCGCTCCAGGCCCCGCCCGAGCTCGTCGTCGTCGTCGCCTTCGTCCTGCTCGCCTGGTGGCTCCAGCGCAGCTGGCGCATCGCCCTCCTGGTGCTCGTGGCCTTCCTGTTCGTGCTCGACCAGGGCTACTGGGAGGAGACCACCGAGAGCCTGACCCTGGTGCTCGCCTCCTGCCTCGTGTGCATGGGGATCGGCGTCCCCGTGGGCATCGCCGCCGCCCACCGGCCGCGCCTCTACGCCTGGCTCGCCCCCGTCCTCGACCTCATGCAGACGCTGCCCACCTTCGTCTACCTCATCCCGGCCATCGTCTTCTTCGGCCTGGGCATGGTGCCGGGCCTCATCGCCACGGTCATCTTCGTGCTCCCCGCCCCCATCCGCCTCACCCACCTGGGCATCACCGGCACGCCGCCCGCGCTGCTGGAGGCCGCCCAGGCCTTCGGGGCGACGCCGCGCCAGACGCTGTGGAAGGTCGAGCTGCCCTTCGCGCTGCCGCAGATCATGGCCGGGCTCAACCAGGCGATCATGCTGTCGCTGTCCATGGTGGTCATCGCCGCGCTCGTCGGCGCCGACGGCCTGGGCGTGCCGGTGGTGCGCGCGCTCAACTCGGTCAACACGGCGCTCGGCTTCGAGGCGGGGCTCGTCATCGTCGTCGTCGCCATCCTGCTCGACCGCATGCTGCGGGTGCGAAGGTGACGGCGGCCGTCGCCTTCGACCGCGTGAGCATCGTCTTCGGGGACCGCCCCGAGAAGGCCCTGCCGCTGATGGACGAGGGCCAGGACCGCGCCGCCATCCAGGCCGCCACCGGCCAGGTGCTGGGCGTGCACGACTGCTCGCTGGAGGTGGCCGAGGGCGAGATCCTGGTCCTCATGGGCCTGTCGGGCTCGGGCAAGAGCACGCTCCTGCGCGCCGTCAACGCGCTCAACCCCGTGGTCCGGGGCGAGGTGCGCGTCATGGGGCGCGCGGGCGTCGTGCGCGTCGGCTCCTGCGCCCCCGACGCCCTGCGCCGGCTGCGCCAGGAGACCGTCGCCATGGTCTTCCAGCAGTTCGGGCTCCTGCCCTGGCGCACGGTGAGGGACAACGTGGGCCTGGGCCTGGAGCTGCGCGGCGTGCCGCGCGCCGAGCGCGACAAGCGCGTCGAGGAGGAGCTGCGCCTCGTCAACCTGCACGAGCGCGCCTCGGCGCTGGTGGGCCAGCTCTCGGGGGGCATGCAGCAGCGCGTGGGCCTGGCGCGCGCCTTCGCCACGGACGCGCCCATCCTCCTGATGGACGAGCCCTTCTCGGCGCTCGACCCGCTCATCCGGGGCCGCCTCCAGGACGAGCTCCTGGACCTCCAGGCCCGGCGCAACCGCACCATCGTCTTCGTCAGCCACGACCTCGACGAGGCCTTCAAGCTCGGCGACCGCATCGCCATCATGGAGGGGGGCCGCATCGTCCAGTGCGGCACGCCGCGCGACATCTTCACGGCCCCCGCCACGCCCTACGTCGCCGACTTCGTGGCCCACATGAACCCGCTCGGCGTCTTGCGCGCCCGCGACGTGATGGAGCCTCCCCTGGGGCCGGCCCCGGACTTCAACATCGGGCCCGACGCCGACATCCTGGCCGTCATGGCGCGGCTCCGGACCTCGCGCGCGCTGGCCGTGCGCGAGGGGCCGGAGCTGCTCGGCCACATCACGGCGGAAGGGGTGCTGGCGCGCCTGGTGGACCCGCGCCGCTAGGCGGGGCGAGCGTCAGGAAGACCAGCGCCCCGTCCGTGTCGTAGGGGTCGCCCCCGCCGTTGCGGGCGCTCCTGGGGTCCACCCCCGGGAGCCTCTCGGCCGCCGCCACCCATCCGGCCGCGCGCAGGTCGCGCTCCAGCCCGTCGCGCTCCCTGTCGAGGTCGGGGGCCACGGCGTGCGTCACGGCCAGCGTCTCGCGGCTCAGCTCCACTCCCTCGTCGTAGCTCGCCGCCGCCAGCCAAACGCCATCGGGCCGCCGCCAGAGCCGCACGTGGTGCCGCCGGTGGGGCGACCGGCCCGCCGCCCTCTCGAAGGCCATGTCCTGCGGGCGGCCGTCGAGCAGGAGCGCGCTGACCGGCGCGGCCGGATAGGGCCTGTCGAGCAGGACGTCGGCGGCGATGCGCGCGCCCGACAGCGTCGAGAGGGGGTCGGCCCGGGTCCAGCCGGCGGCCGCGAAGGCGGCGAGGAGGTCGGCCTCGGAGGCCGCGAAGGCCAGGTTGACGGGGTCGCCCGGTATGCCGAGCGGCGTGGCCGTCACCAGCCCCTCGGGCGGCACGTCGAGCCGGTGGCGCCAGAAGGCGGGCAGCGCCACGTAGGCCAGCAGCAGCCACGTGGCGAGCGCGCCGACGGCGGCGCGCAGGGCGGCGCGGCGCAGGCGGCGGGGGTGCCAGCGCCCTTCCCGCCCCACGGCGTCACGACTCCGCGTAGGCCGCCATCTGCTCGTCGCTCGCCTCCATGTTGGTGGTGACGCTCTGGACGTCGTCGTCGTCCTCCAGCACCTCGACGAGCCGCATGAGCCGCTCGAAGCCCTCGCCCTCCACGGGCGTGGTGACCTTGGGGCGCCAGACGAACTTGGCCGTCTCCGACTCGCCCAAGGACGCCTCCAGCGCGGCCGACACCGTGCCCAGCTCCCCCTCCTCGCAGGTGATCCAGTGGCCCTCCTCGTCCGTCTCCACGTCCGTGGCGCCCGCCTCGATGGCGGCCTCCATGACCTTGTCGGCATCCCCGGCCGACAGGGCATAGTGGATCTCGCCCACCCTCTCGAACTGGAAGGCGACCGAGTTGGTCTCGCCCAGGTTGCCGCCGTTCTTGCCGAAGGTGGAGCGCACGTTGCTCGCGGTGCGGTTGCGGTTGTCGGTCAGCGCCTCGACGATGACGGCCACGCCGCCCGGGCCGTAGCCCTCGTAGCGGATGCTCTCGTAGGTCTCCGCGTCGCCGCCCTGGCTCTTCTTGATGGCGCGGTCGATGACGTCGCGCGGCATGGAGGAGGCCCTGGCCTCCTTGACCGCCAGGCGCAGGCGCGGGTTCTTGTCGGGGTCGGGGTCGCCCATCTTGGCGGCCACCGTGATCTCCTTGGCGAGCTTGGAGAACAGCTTGGAGCGCGCGGCGTCCTGCTTGCCCTTGCGGTGCTGGATGTTGGCCCACTTGCTATGCCCGGCCATGCTGCCCCCTCTCCCTCGACGGGCGCCCCTCTAGCGCGGGGCCGGCCCCCGCTTCAAGCCGGGCGCGGGCGCACCAGGGCGAGCCCGCCCCCCATGAGGAGCGCGGCCAAGAGCAGCGCCGGCGTCAGCGGCTCCCCCAGCAGCATCGAGGCCCAGACGAGCCCGGAGCCGGTCACGACATAGGAGAGCTGCGCCGTGAACACGGCCCCGGTGCGCTTGGCCAGCCACACGTAGGCCACGTAGGTGAGCGCGCTGACCGTGGCGGAAGCGGCGAGCGCGGCGTCGTCGAGGCCCGGCGCCGCCCAGGGCGCGTAGAGCGCGCCGGTGAGGGCGGCGAGCGGCAGGGCCAGCCCCAGGGCCATGAGCGAGGCGAGCAGGATCGCCTGGACGGGGTCGAGGCCGTGGCCCTTGGCGGCCACGTAGTTGGCCTCGGCCGCGTAGAGGACGGGGCCGCAGAGCGCCACGAGCAGCCAGGGCGCCAGCGCGGCCGAGGGCAGCGCCGCGCCCGGCGCGGCCAGGAGGACGACGCCGGCGGCGCCCAGGAGGAGCCCGAGCACGCGAGGGGGGTCGAGGCGGTCGCGCCCGAGCGCCACCGCCATGGGCAGGGCGAGCAGCGGCACGGCGGCGATGACCACGGACATGACGCCGGCGGGCAGGCGCGCCACGGCGAGGTAGAAGGTGGCGTTGGGCAGCACCGTCCCGATCAGGGCCACGACGAAGGCGAAGCGCAGGGCCGGCCCGTCCAGGCGCAGGGGCCGGCGCCGCCAGGCCACGACCGGCCCGAGCGCGGCCACCGCGACCACCTGCTGCCAGACGATCAGGCCGAAGGGGCCGTGGCCGGTGGAGGCCGCGACCTTGCCCAGCGACTGCGTCGCCCCCCAGGCGAGCCCGGCCGCGACCAGCACGAGGACGGGGAGGGCGGCGGGCAGGGCGCGGTCGCCGGGCGCGGCGGGCGTCACGGCGCCTGGCCCAGCCGCCCGCCCAGCCGCAGGGGCTCGGCCGACCGCGCGCGTCCGGTGCGGTCGTCGGTGTCCACGAGCAGGCCCGAGAGCGTCGCCTCCCCCTCCGCCGGCGCGAAGCGCTCCGACCCCATGCCGGTGCGGAAGCGCCGCAGCGGCTCCTCCTTGGCCATGCCGATGACGCTGTCGTAGTCGCCGCACATGCCCGCGTCGGTCTGGTAGGCCGTGCCCCCCGGCAGCACCGTGGCGTCGGCGGTGGGCACGTGGGTGTGGGTGCCCACGACCACGGAGGCGCGCCCGTCGCAGTGGTGGCCCATGGCCATCTTCTCGCTCGTGGCCTCCGCGTGCACGTCCACCAGCGAGGCCGTGGCGAGGCCGCCCAGCGGGTGGGCCCTGAGCGCGGCGTCCACGGCCGCGAAGGGGTCGTCGAAGGGCCGCTTCATGAACACCTGGCCCAGCACCTGGGCCACCAGCACCTTGCGCCCGCCCGGCGCCTCGAAGAGCCGCGCGCCCCGCCCCGGCGCCGCGCGCGCGTAGTTGAGCGGGCGGATCACGCGCGGCTCCCCCTCGATGAAGCTCAGCATCTCCTTCTGGTCGAAGGCGTGGTCGCCGAGCGTCAGCACGTCCGCCCCGGCCGCGAGCAGCGCGCGCGCGTGGTCGGGCGTCAGGCCCCGCCCGCCGGAGGCGTTCTCGGCGTTGACCACCGCGAAGTCCACGCGCCGGTCGCGGCGCAAGGCGGCAAGGCGCTCGATGACGGCCGCGCGGCCCGACCGGCCCATGACGTCGCCCAGGAAGAGGATGCGCATGGGCCTCGCCTTAAGGGCGGGGGCGCCGGCGGGCAAGGCAAGGGCGTTGACCGCCGGCGCGCCCGCGCGGCAGGGTGGGCGGGCGCCGCGGCGGCGCCGGCGAAGGGGTGAGGGAATGAGGCATCTTCTGTTCAGCGGGGCCGCGCTCGGGGCGCTGGCGGGCTGCTCGACCTCCGAGGAGGACGGCGCCTTCCTCGCCGCCTTCGACCGCGCCGTGGCCGACTACGAGGCGGCCTCCTCCGAAGCCTACACGCCCGAGGCCGCCTTGCCCGCCTCCGGCTCCGCGACCTACGAGGGCACGGTCTACCTCGACACGGGCTTCGCCGGCGCCGGCACCGAGCCCGACGGCGACGACGACTTGGTGGGCGACCTGTCGCTGCGCGTGGGCTTCGCCGGCGACGGCTCCGTGACCGGCGCGGCCACGGACTTCGTGGGCGAGGGCGACCAGCGCTACGACGGCCGGCTCGCGGTCTCGGACGGCTCCGTGGACACCTCGCTCGACCCGGACGTCAACTACAACTTCCTCGCCGACCTCGACGGCACCCTGACCGACGAGGGAGGCACGGACTACGACCTCTCGGGCGGCATCGGCGGCAACTTCACGGGCGGCCGCTACGACTACGTGATCGGCGCCGTGGGCGGCTCGGCCTGCCAGGGGCCGGACTGCTCGGACTTCGACGGGGGCTTCGCCGCCGCCCGCTAGGGGGCGCGGATGGCCTCCCGCTCGGTGACGACCAGGGGGAGCGGGACGTCGGTGGCCTCCGTGGGCACCGCCTCCACCTCCTGCGCCGCCCAGGCGAAGCCCAGCAGGAGGGGGCGGTGGCCCCGGGCGGCCCAGTCGGCCAGCGTGCGGTCGTAGAAGCCGCCCCCGTAGCCCAGCCGGTGGCCGCGCCGGTCGAAGGCCACGAGAGGCACGACCACCACGTCCGGGATCATCCAGGACCCCGAGGCCGGCACCCGCGTGCCGAAGCCGCCGGGCTCCAGCGGCTCGCCCGGCCGCCAGGGGCGGAAGCGCAAGGGGCGCCCCCGCCCCTCGGCCATCACCGGCAGCCCCCAGGCCGCCCCCCCGGCCACCCGCAGGAGCGCCGGCGTCGGGTCTATCTCGCTCCCCATGGCGAGGAAGGCCGCCAGCGAGACCCCGGGCCTGTCGCGCAGGGCCTGGGCCAGCTCGCCCGCCAGCACCGCCCCCGGGTCGGGGTGGTCGCGCGCGGCCGCGTCGCGCCGCGCCAGCGCCTCGGCGCGCAAGGCGCGCTTGGCCTCCGCGAGGCTCACAGCAGCACCAGCGTGGCCAGCCCCAGGAAGGCGAAGAAGCCCACCACGTCCGTCACCGTGGTCACGAAGGTGCCCGAGGCCAGGGCCGGGTCCACCCCCAGCCGCTCCAGCAGGAGCGGCACGAAGGTGCCCGCCAGCGAGGCCACCAGCAGGTTGACGACCAAGGCCGCCGCGATCACCCCGCCGATGGCCGGCCCGAAGGCCAGCGCCGTCACGCCCCCGAGCAGCAGGGACAGGAGAAGCCCGTTGAGCAGCCCCACGGCAGCCTCGCGCCGCACCACCCGCCAGGCGTTGGCGCTCGTCAGGTCGCGCGTGGCCAGCGCCCGCACCGCGACCGTCAGGCTCTGCGTGCCCGCGTTGCCGCCCATGGAGGCGACGATGGGCATCAGGATGGCCAGCGCCACCACCGCCTCGATGGTGCCCTCGAAGAACGAGATCACGAAGGCCGCGAGCCCGGCCGTGGCCAGGTTGACGACCAACCAGGGGATTCTTGCGCGCACGGTCTCCCGCACCGAGTCCGAGAGCGCCCCCTCGCCCACGCCGGCCAGCCGCAGGATGTCCTCCTCGTGCTCCTCGTCGAGCACGACCATGGCGTCGTCGATGGTGATGACCCCCGCGAGCCGCCCGTCGTCGTCCACCACGGGGGCCGAGATCAGGTGGTACTTGTTGAAGGCGTGGGCCACCTCGCCCTCCTCGTCCTGGACGTGGAAGGGGTGGAAGGAGTCCTCGGTGACAGCCTTGAGCCGCGTGAGGCGGTCGGACGACAGGATGCGCCCCAGGGTCACGTAGCCCACGGGCTTCATGCGCGGGTCCACCAGGATGACGTGGTAGAACTGGTCGGGCAGCGAGGGGGCGGCGCGCAGCCAGTCTATGGCCTCGCCCACCGTCCAGTGCTCGGGCGCGCGCACCACCTCCACCTGCATGAGCCGCCCCGCGCTGTTCTCGGGGTAGGCCAGCGCGCGCTCCACGGCCGCCCGGTCGGGGGCCGCCAGCGCCCCCAGCACCGCCGCCTGACCGGCGGCGTCGAGGTCCTCCACGAGGTCCACGACGTCGTCGCTCTCCAGCTCGCGGACGGCCTCGGCCAGCGCGGCCGGCGCCAGGGCCTCGATGACCTCCTCGCGCAGGCCCTCGTCCAGCTCCGACAGCACGTCGCCGTCCAGCCCCTCGCCCCAGAGCGCCAGCAGCGCGCGGCGGCTCCCGGCGTCCATCTGCTCCAGGAGGTCGGCGAGGTCGGCCGGATGCAGCGGGTCGAGGAGCGCGTGCAGCCGCGCGAAGTCGGAGGCGCGCGCGGCCTCGGCCGCCTCCTCCACGAGGCCCCCGGGCAGGCCGAACTCGTCGTCCTCGTCCTCGGCCATGGCGCCCCCCGGCGGAACCCTTAGCGGGCCGGGGGGCCGCCGCAAGCCGCCTGCGCGCGCAGGCGGGCGCGCAGGTCCATGAGCAGGCGCCCCAGCCGGTTCTCGCCCATCCCTTCCGGCCCCGCCCCCCAGAAGGCGTCCCCCGGCGCGCTCTCGACCAGCTCGCGGCCGCCGGTGGCAAGGAGCAGGTCGCGGGCGGCCGGATGGGTGCGGAACTTCGCCTCCAGGACGCGCGCCATGACGAGGACGCGCGCCTCCTCCCAGTCCGGGCGCAGCGGCACCGCCCGGGTCCGGCCCAGATCGGCGGCCCGCTTGGCCGTGCCGGCGCGGCGGATGCGCTCGCGGTGGGCGGGGTCCGTGAACTTCTGCGCCTGGAAGTAGTGCTCGGCCGTGGGCCACCACGCCCCGTCCAGCGCCACGCCGAGGCGGGCGAAGTTGGACAGGAGCCCGTGGGGCCCGTCCGGGGTGTAGAAGTAGACGGGCTCGTCGGTCATGGCGCCTCGTTGCGGTCCGGCCGGGGCCCTCCTACGCTCGCCTCATGACGCAGACCTTGCTCCTCGGCCAGACCCTCATCTTTCACGCCGACCCCTTCGCCCAGCCCTGGGAGGACTGCGTGAGGCACGAGCGGCGCGGCGCGGTGCTGGTGGAGGACGGGCGCATCGTGGCCGTGGGGGAGGCCGACGCCCTCCTCGCCGCCCACCCCGACGCGGAGCCTGTCCATCACGGCGACGCCCTCATCCTGCCCGGCTTCGTGGACGCCCACGTGCACTACCCCCAGACCGGCATCGTCGCCTCCTGGGGCAAGCGCCTGCGCGACTGGCTCGAGACCTACACCTTCCCCGAGGAGATGCGCCTCGCCGACCCCGCCTATGCGCGCGCCCAGGCCGACCTGACGCTCGACCTCGCCCTCGCCCACGGCACCACCACGCTGTGCAGCTACGCGACCTCCCACCCCCACTCCGCCGACGCCTGGTTCGAGGCGGCCGAGGCGCGGGGGATGCGCGTGGCGGGCGGCAAGACCTGCATGGACCGCAACGCGCCCCCGGCGCTGCTCGACACCCCCCGGCGCGCCTACGACGAATCGAAGGCCCTCATCGCCCGCTGGCACGGCCGGGGCCGCGCCACCTACGCCATCACCCCGCGCTTCACGCCCACGTCCTCCCTGGAGCAGCTGGAGGCGCTGGGCGCGCTCTGGGCCGAGCACCCCACCTGCCTCATGCAGACCCACCTGAGCGAGCAGACCGACGAGATCGAGTGGGTGCGCCAGCTCCACCAGGGCGCCCGCGACTACCTCGACACCTACGAATCGCACGGCCTCCTCGGCCCCCGCGCCGTCTTCGGCCACGCCATCCACCTGGAGGGGCGCGAGGTGGACCGGCTGGCGGAGGCGGGCGCGGCCGTCGCCCATTGCCCCACGTCCAACACCTTCATCGGCTCGGGCCTCTGCGACGTGGCGGGCCTCATGGCGCGGGGCATCCCCGTGGGCCTGGCCACCGACACCGGCGGCGGCTCCTCCTTCTCCGGCTTGCGCACCATGGCCGCGGCCTACGAGGTGGCGCAGCTCAGGGGCGTGGCGCTGCACCCCGCCCAGCTCCTGTGGCTCGCCACGGAAGGCAGCGCCCGGGCGCTCCACATGGACGGGATCGGCCGCCTCGCGCCGGGCGCCGACGCCGACCTCGTCGTCCTCGACCTCGCCTCCACGCCGGCCATCGCCCAGCGCGCCGCCCGCGCGGGCGACGTCTGGGAGGCCCTCTTCCCCACCATCATGCTGGGCGACGACCGCGCCGTCGCCGCCACCTACGTCGCGGGTCAGCAGCGGTCCGCGAAGAGCAGCACGTGGAGCTCGCCCGCCCGCCCGTAGCCGAAGCGGTCGTAGCGGGCGTCGAGCATGTTGGCGCGGTGGGCCGGGCTGCCCTCCCACCAGCCCGCGGCCTCGGCGGGCGTGCCCTGCCCCTGGGCGATGTTCTCGGCCGCCGCGCCCCAGGCGCAGCCCGCCGCCCGCGCCCGCGCCCCCGGCGAGGAGCCGTCCGAGCCCGTGTGCGAGAAGGTGCCCTTGGCGGCCATGTCGTCGGCATGGGCCTGCGCCGCCCGCATCAGCGCCGCGTCGGGCACCGCCGGCCCGACCCCCCGGCTCGCGCGGAAGGCGTTGAGCAGCGGCCCCATCGCGCCCGGGGCGGCCGTCGCGGGGCCGTCCGCGCCGCCCCCGGCGGGCAGGACGGCCGCCTCGCAGGCCGCGAGCACCAGAAGGGCGAGGAGGGCGGCGGGGCGGATCATGGGCGTCTCCCTGTCTGTCGCGCCACCAGAGCAGCCCGAGGCCTGCCCGTGAAGCCCGCTCAGCCCGTCAGGGCCCGCGCCAGCGCCCTCTGGCGCAGGAGCGCCGGCGCGAGGTCCAGGGTGGCCATCCGCCCCTCCTCGACCACCCGCCGCCCCTCGACCCAGAGGTCGCGCACCCGCCCCGGCCCCGCCAGCAGCAGCGCCCCCGCGTCCCACGACCCCGCCGCCTCCACGCCCCCCATGTCCCACAAGGCCAGGTCCGCCCGCGCCCCCACCGCGACGCGCCCGCACTCGGGCCGCCCCAGCACCTCCGCCCCCCCGCGCGTGGCGATCCAGAGCGCCTCGCGCGCGCTCATGGCGTCCGCGCCGCGCGCGACGCGCTGGAGCAGCATCGCCACCCGCGCCTCCGCCACCAGGCTGCCGGCGTCGTTGCTGGCCGACCCGTCCACCCCCAGCCCCACCCGCACCTTCGCGTCCCGCAGGGCGCGCACCGGGGCTATGCCGCTCCCCAGCCGGCAGTTGGAGCAGGGGCAATGCGCCACCCCCGTCCCCGTCCGCGCGAATAGCGCCGTCTCCCGCGCGTCCAGCCTCACGCAATGGGCGTGCCACACGTCCGGCCCCGTCCAGCCCAGCGCCTCCGCGTAGTCCCCCGGCCGGCAGCCGAACCGCTCGAGGGAATAGGCCACGTCCTCGTCGTTCTCCGCGAGGTGCGTGTGCAGCATCACCCCCTTCCCGCGCGCCAGCGCCGCCGCGTCGCGCATCAGCTCGCGGCTCACCGAGAAGGGCGAGCAGGGCGCCAGCCCCACCCGGCACATGGAGGAGGCCGAGGGGTCGTGGAACAGGTCCACGACCCGCTCCATGTCCCGCAGGATCGCCGCCTCGGGCTCCACCAGCGCGTCGGGCGGCAGCCCCCCTCCGCTCTCCCCGATGCTCATGGCCCCCCGCGTCGGCTGGAAGCGCAGGCCCACGGCCGCCGCCGCCTCGATCGTGTCGTCGAGCCGCGCCCCGTTGGGAAAGAGGTAGAGATGGTCCGAGGTCAGCGAGCAGCCCGACAGGGCCAGCTCCGCCAGCCCCACCGTGGCGCTGACGCGCACCTCCTCGGGGCCCATGCGCGCCCAGATCGGGTAGAGGGCCCTCAGCCAGCCGAAGAGCAGCGCGTCCTGCGCCCCCGGCACCGCCCGCGTCAGCGTCTGGAAGAGGTGGTGGTGCGTGTTGACGAGCCCCGGGGTCAGGAGGCAACCCCGGGCGTCCACCACCTCCGCCCCCTCCGCCCGCAGCCCCCGCCCCACGGCGGCGACCGCGCCCCCCTCGACCAGCACGTCCGCGCCCGCCACCTCGGTCCCGCAGGGTCCGGGCGCGTCGTCCATCGTGAGCAGGAGGTCGGCCCCCCGGATGAGGAGCGTCACGCCAGGAGCCCCAGGGCCTCGGCGTGCAGCGCCCGGCAGGACGCCGCCAGCACCCGCCCCCCCCCGTGCGCGGGCCCGCCCTCCCAGTCCGTCACGATCCCCCCCGCCGCCTCGATCACGGCGATGGGCGCGGCCACGTCGTAGGGCTGCAGCCCCGCCTCGACCACGAGGTCCACCTGCCCCAGCGCCAGCAGCGCGTAGGCATAGCAGTCCGTCCCGTAGCGGGTGAGCCGCGCCCGCGCGGCCACGCGCCCGAAGGCCAGGCGCTCGGCCTGCGTGCCGACCTCAGGGAAGGTGGACATCAGCACCGCTTCCCCCAGCGGCCGGGGGGCGGCCGCGCGCAGCGCCATGGCCCCCTGCGGCCCGGTCATGGCCGCCCGCCCCAGGCCCCCCTCGAAGCGCTCCCCGGTGAAGGGCTGGTCTATGATCCCGAAGATCGGCCCGCGCGCGTCCGCCACCGCGATCAGCACGCCCCAGGTGGGCGTGCCGGCGATGTAGCCCCGCGTGCCGTCAATGGGGTCGAGCACCCAGGTGAGCCCGGTGGTCCCCGCCTGCGTCCCGTACTCCTCCCCCAGGATGCCGTCCCCGGGCCTCTCGCGCGCCAGCACCGCGCGCATGGCGCGCTCGGCGGCCCGGTCGGCCTCCGTCACGGGGTCGAAGCGCGCGCCCGGGGCCGCCTTGTCGTCGTGGGGGGGCCTCCGGCGGAAGTGGCGCAAGGTCTCGGGCCGCGCCGCCTCCGCGAGCCCGTGGGCGACGCGGACCAGGCCCTCGGCCGTCGCGGGGTCAAGAGCCATGGCGTCCCTCCGGTCGGCCCCAGCGTGGCGGGGCCGGCCCGGCGGGTCAAGCGGGGGTCAAGCCGCGCTCAGGCCGCGTCCGACAGGACCCGCGCCAGGTCGAAGAGCCTGCGCCGCTGCGCCTCGGGGATGGCGTAGTAGGACCGCAGCAGCTCCAAGGCCTCGCGGTCCGACAGCAGGTCCGACGGCATGTCGGCGCCGGCGGCGAGCTCGCCCTCGGCGCGCCCGTCCACCCCCTCGAAGAAGAAGGACACCGGCACGCCCAGCGCCGCCGCGATGTCCCAGAGCCGGGAGGCCGAGACGCGGTTCATGCCCGTCTCGTACTTCTGGATCTGCTGGAACTTGATGCCCACGGCCTCCGCGAGCTGCTGCTGGGTCGTGCCCAGCATCCAGCGGCGGTGGCGGATGCGCTTGCCCACATGGACGTCCACGGGGTGCTTCATGCTCTGGTCCTCCGGGCGACCCCGCGCGAGACTGCCCGCCGGCCCCCCGAACGGGGGCGGCGCGGCGGCGCGGCGCGGGGATCGCGGTGCTGCTTCTGCCCGGACCACAACACGGATAGGTTGAACCTGTCACCCTGACCTTTTGGACAGGTTGTGCGGCGGGAACCCCCGCCTCCGGCGCCGCGCGCCCCGCTCCGCCCCAGGCCCCTCAGGCCCCTCAGGCCGCCGCGCGCGCCCGCGCGTCCCCGTACTCGCGGCGGATCATCTCCACGAGGTCGCCCTGCGCGGCCGTGCGCGCCGGGTCGCGCCTGTAGAGGTTGACGTGCACGCTCCAGAGGTCGGGCAGCGCCCCGGCGGGCAGGGCCTCGAAGGGCTCCGTGTCCGACCCCTCCAGCACCGCGTGCACGGCCAGGTCGGCGCTGACCGTGGCATGGATGGTGCGGTCCGAGGGGGTCTCCACGGCCATCTCCCAGGGGATGCCGGCCGCGTCGAGCCGCGCCTGCACCCCCCCGCGGAAGATGCAGTCCCGCGAGAAGGCGATGGGCAGGGGGCGGCTCCGGTGCGCCGACCCCCCCGGCGCCCCCACCCACAGGAGCGGCCGCACCGCGAGCGTCTCGGCGCCGGGGTCGGGGCGATCCTCCGTGGTCAGGATCAGGTCCGTCTCCCCTCGCGCGAAGCCCGCCTTGAGCGGCCGCGTGAAGCCCGAGATGAGGTTGATCCTGATGCGCGGGAAGTCGCGCGCGAAGCGGCGCAGCACGACCGGCATGGCCGGATAGACGATGTCGCAGGGCACGCCGAGCGCGATCGTCCCCGCCGCCTCCCGCGCCGACAGGCGCGACAGCGCCTCGTCGTTGAGCGCCACCATGCGCCGCGCCAGCCCCAGGAGCTGCTCGCCCGCCGGCGTCAGCGCCACCCCCCGCCCCGAGCGGTCCAGCAGCCGCAGACCCAGCGAGTCCTCCAGCCGCTTGACCTGCATGGAGACGGCCGACTGCGTGAGGTTCAGCAGCCCCGCCGCCCGCGTCACGCCGCCGCACTCGGCCACCGTCAGGAACGAGCGCAGGGCGCCCAGGTCGAGGTTGCGCGGCATATCACCATCCCTGATCGGAGGCGTCACGACTATTCGTTTCCATCATGGCGCGGCTCCGGTCAACGATCAAGCATCGGAATGACGGATGGCGAATCCATCACCATCCCCGAGCCGTCCGATCCCCAGGAGACCCCCATGGCCCACGCCGCCCTCGCCCGCACGCCTCTCGCCCCGCGCCCCGGCCTCCTGCGGCGCCTGGTCGCGGCCCTCGCGCTCGTCCGCTCGCGCCGGGCGCTGGGGCGGCTCGACGGCCATCTGCTGCGCGACGTGGGCCTCACGGCCGAGGAGGCCCGCCTCGAGGCCGCGCGCGGCGCCTGGGACGCGCCCGACCGCTGGCTGCGCTGACCTTCTTGAATCGGGCCAACGCTTTCCCCACATTGCGCCACGAGGCCACCGCGAGGTGGCGGACGCCACCAGTGGAGGGGACCATGGCAGACTACACGACCATCCGCGCCGGGACCGCCGGCGCCCGCGCCGCGGGCATAGACGAAGGCCTGCGCGCCCACATGAACAAGGTCTACGGGACCATGTCCGTGGGCATGTTCGTCACCTTCGCCGTCAGCTGGGCCGTGGGCACCTCGCCCGCGCTGCTCTCGATCTTCCGCGACCCCGTGACGCTCGGCCCGAACCTGCTGGGCTGGGTGGCCATGTTCGCGCCGCTGGTCTTCGTGTTCGTCATCGGCGGCATGGTCAACCGCGTCTCGGCCGGCGCGCTGCAGCTGATGTTCTACGTCTTCGCGGCGCTGATGGGCCTCAGCATCGCCTGGATCTTCGCGGCCTTCACCGGCATCTCCATCGCCCAGACCTTCCTGGTGACGGCCATCGCCTTCGCCGGCCTCTCGCTCTGGGGCTACACGACCAAGCGCGACATCTCCGGCTGGGGCTCGTTCCTCATCATGGGCGTGATCGGCCTGATCGTCGCCTCGATCGTCAACATCTTCCTGGGCAGCCCGGCCATCGCCTTCGCGGTGTCGGTCATCGGCCTCCTGATCTTCGCGGCCCTCACCGCCTACGACACCCAGCGCATCAAGACCGAATACGTGGCCCACGCCGCCCACGGCGACACGGAATGGCTGGGCAAGTCGGCGATCCTCGGCGCGCTCAACCTCTACATGAACTTCATCAACATCTTCATGTTCCTCCTGAGCTTCCTCGGCCAGCGCGAGTGAGCTGACGGGTCCACGGACGGGCCCAGGGACGGGCCGGGGGGGGCCGGCGGCGACGCCGGCCCCTCTCGCGTCTCAGAGGGCCCGCTCCATCGCCACCGCCGGAAAGGCGATGGGGGCGCCGAAGGCGAGCGTCACCGGCCCCAGCTCCCGGAATCCCATGGCGCGGTAGAAGGGCACGGCCGTCAGCGTGGACAGCGCGTGCAGGCGCCGCATGTTGCCCTGCCGCGCGTCGTCCACGACCGCCTCCAGCACGCGCCGCCCCACCCCGCGCCGCACGCTCTGGGCCTCCGTGGCCACGTGCCGCACATGGGCGAGGCCGGGCGCGCGGCGCCCGTCGCCGGGCGCCTCCCAGGACCAGCCGCCGCAGCCCAGGACGCGGCCGTCCTCCTCGGCCAGGAAGTAGTGCCCGGAGGCCAGCAGGCGCGGCTGGGCCCGGGCCATGCGCGGCAGCGCCGTGACCAGCGCCGACGGCGGGTAGTCGGCGCGCAGGAGCGGCCCGTAGGACCGCGCCAGCAGCGCGTCCACGGCGGCGATGTCGAGGGGCGTGGCCTGGCGGACCTGGATCATGGCCCATCGTCACACGGCCAGGGCCTGGACGGGAAGCGGCGTCAGCGGCCGCGGACGGCGGCGCGCCCGGGCCAGACCTCCAGCGCCCCGGCGAGGAGGACCATCGCGCCGCCGGCCATTTCGAGGGGCGACAGGGCCTCGCCCGCCAGGAGCGCGGCGGAGGCGGCACCGACCAGCACCTCGGCCATCAGAAGGATGCCGACCCGGGCCGGCTCGAGCCGCGCGGTCGCCCACATGAGGGCGGCGACCGAAAGCCCCCACCAAAGGCCGCCCGCGCCGAGGGCCAGGCCCAGGGCCGCGCCGGGCCGGAGCGTCGCCGCCCCATCCGGCGGCGCCGGGACCAGGGGCGCGAGCAGCAGCGCAGCGGCGACGGCCCCCAGCGCGAAGGCGAGGGCCGAGCGCGCGGGATCGAGCGGGGGGCGCAGGCGGATGCCGGTGCTGGCGGCCGACCACAGCATCCCCCCGACAAGGCCCATCCACTCGCCCGCGCCGCGCGGCAGCGGCGCCCCGCCGTCGGCGCCGAGCATGACGGAGAGCCCCGCGAGCCCCGCGACGATGGCCAGGAGCCGCAGGCCCGGCGTGGGCCAGCCCAGGAGGCGGCCGATGACGACGCTCCAGACCGGCGTCAGGAAGTAGAGGAGGACGACGACGGCGACGCGGCCGTAGTTGAAGCCGACCGAATAGAGGGCGAAGGCCGCCCCGCCCAGGGCCGCGGCGGCCACGGCGAGGGCGTCGGGGCGGGAGCCGCCGCGGGCGAGGGCGACGGGCAGGACGAGCAGCGCCGCGGCGGCGGCGATGGCGAGGGTGCCCCAGGCGCCGGGCAGCCCGACGCCGGCGAGGGCCCGCACCGGCAGCCAGTAGACGCCCCAGAGCGCCCCGGTGCCGAGGACGATGGCGGCGGCGAGGGTGGCGGAGCGCTGGTCCTGCATGGCGCGGCCCCTGCCCGGCCGGCGCGCCGGCCGCGCTGCGAAAAGGGCCGCCCGCGTGGCGGGCGGCCCCGAGGTCCGGCGCGCTCGGGCGCGCCGGGGGGAAGGCTACTTGATCTTGCCTTCCTTGTATTCGACGTGCTGGCGCACGACGGGGTCGTACTTCCGCACGGTCATCTTCTCGGTCATCGTCCGGGCGTTCTTCTTGGTGACGTAGAAGTGCCCGGTGCCGGCCGAGGAGTTGAGCCTGATCTTCATGGTGACGGGCTTGGCCATGGTGGTCTCCAGGGGCCGGGCCCCGCATGAGTCGCAAGGCCCGCCTTCTAGCCACCCTCCGGGTGCTGTCAAGCGAGGATGCGGACGGCCTGT